>JAEEGF011276055.1_pt1 | contig 20630 bp, 15 predicted proteins | sample 9134171 | NCBI WGS metagenome assembly JAEEGF01 (sample SAMN16246542, study PRJNA631951) | gut metagenome | biome: gut microbiome; feature: rumen; material: AP-attached | host: Bos | place: Iran: Karaj | collected 2018-10
GAGACTCAAATCCCGCAATCATGCGTAGTGTCGTGGTTTTACCGCATCCTGAAGGGCCCAGAAGGGTAACAAAACTTCCGGGTTCAATATCAAGCACCACGTCATGTACTGCATAGAAATCCTTTCCGGTCTTCGGGTTCTTGTATATTTTGCTGATGTGATCCAGTCGGACCCCCTTCGGACTCCTCGTCGTACCCGCGTTCTTCTCGCTCATATCTGCTCAGCCCCTTTCATTTTTCGGCTGGTACCGATTCTTCTGGTGATAAAATTCATCAGCAGCACGGATCCGTAGGTAATAACAATCAGGATGGTCGCAAATGCGCAGGCAATGCCGTACGATCCTTTCTCCGCGAATTCGTTGATCTGCACCGTAATCAGCAGATATCCCGGCGTAACCAGGAGGATAATTGCGGAGATCGCAGTGATGGACCGGACAAAGGCCGTAACCAGTCCGGAAAGGAAGGAATCGATAATCAGGGGCAGTGTAACCGTGCAGAAAACCCGCAGGCTTCCCGCACCCATATCATAGGCGCTTTCCTCAATGGACTTGTCAATCTGCCGCAGGGCGGAAATGCCGCTGCGCGTGCCGGTGGGCAGCGAGCGCACCACGAACACTATGATCAGTATCGCGGCGGTGCCGTAGATCTCCTTGAGGAAGCCGGTGTGGAAGATACCTCCGGAGAAGCCTCTTATGTATCCTACGCCGAGTACCGTTCCGGGAACGGCCATGGCCAGCATGGATACCGCTTCGATGAAGCCCTTGGCCTTGAAGTTCCTCTTGACCACGAGGTAGGAGATGATCATGGAGAGCAGGGCTGTGATGGGCGCCGAGATGAGCGAGAGGACGAAGGAGTCCTTGAACGCCTTGAAGCCCTTGTACCTGGTGAATACCAGCTGATACCACTTGAAGGTGAAGGGGAAGAAGCTGTAGCCCCAGGTCGGGAAGAGCGAGCCGATGGGCACGCAGATGTACATCAGTATGACGAAGCTCGCCACGAGGCTGCACAGTATGGTGAGCGGCAGGCGCACGCTCCTGTCCTCGATGAGCATCCTGCCCCTGGAGGCCTTTCCGGTGAGCGTGGCGGCCGTCTTCTTTTCGAGATAGTATTTCTGGACCGCGAACATCAGAAGCGTGATGCACAGCAGCACGACCGCCATCGCGGCGGCGCCGGGCTTGTCATAGGCTCCGGTTATCTGCAGGTAGATGGTCGTGGCCAGGGTGTCGTAGGAGCCTCCGATGATCATCGGGTTCGCGAAGTCCGCGATCGACTCGATGAAGGTCACCAGGAAGGCGTTGCCGAGTCCCGGCAGGATCAGCGGAAGGGTGACGCTCGTGAACACCTTGGAGCGGCTGGCTCCCATGTCTCTCGCGGCTTCCTCCAGCGAGGGATCGATGTTCTTGAGCAGGCCCTTGAGCATCATGTAGCAGACCGGGAAGAAGGTCAGGGTCTGTACTATGACTATGCCCCAGTAGCCGTAGACGCTGTTGTCGTAGATGTGCAGCAGGTAGCGCGTTATGATGCCCGCCTTGCCGAAGAGCATTATCATCGACAGGGAGAGCACGAACGGAGGCGACACGACGGGCAGCATGGATACCACCTTGAAGAGACCGCCGGTGAACCTGCCCATGCGCACGTACACCTCCACGTAGGCGAACAGCAGGCCTATGAGGGTGGAGGCGATGCCGACCACGAAGCCTATCTTGAGAGTGTTCCCGATAGCCCTCGTGAACGACGGCATGTTGAATATCCTTTGGAAGATCGAGATCCCGAACTGCCCGTCGCCCACGAAGCTGTCCACGAGAAGTATGGCCAGCGGGTAGAGGACGAAGAGGGTCAGGAAGGTGATCAGCAGGACTATGGTCGTGACCATTATGGGGTCGGCCATGAGCTTCTTGCGATCAAGATCTGCTCCTTGCTTTGATCGAGCCATAGGGGGCTCCTTTCATAAAAACAGGGGCGGACGGCATATGCCGCCGCCCCAATATACTGATGCGGTAGTCTTTGAGACGCTACTTGACCTGGAACCTGGACTCGTCGCCGGTGTTGGCGCCGGAGTTGGCCAGAGCGGTCATGACCTCTTCAACGTAGGTCTTGATGTTGGCGGTGGCGTCCTCGAAGTCGTAGTCGATAACGTTGTTCGGGTCGAGGCCGAAGTCATAGGCGGCCTGCGGCTGGGTGGCGTTGTCGAGGACGAGGAACTGATAGGAACCGTTCTCCTGAGCGAGGTTCACGCAGTCCGGGGACAGGGCGTACTCGATCCAGAGCTTGGCGGCTTTCGGGTGCTTGGCTCCCTTGAACACGGCGGTGGCGCCGATCTCGCAGGTGGTGCCGCTGGACGGGATGATGAGCGAGATGTTCTTGTAGCCGTTGTCGAGGATCTGGGTGATTCCGTCATGCAGGAAGCCGATGCCGATGACGCACTCGCCGGTGCCGACGTTCTTGGACGGGCCGGAGCCGGACTTGGTGTAGACTTCGATGTTCTTATCGAGGTCTACGAGGTACTGGATACCCTCGTCATGGCCGTACTTCTGGATCATGGTGTTGATGACCAGCTTGGCGGTTCCGGCGGTGTTGTAGTTGGAGAGCCAGATGAGTCCCTGATACTCGGGCTTGAGCAGGTCGGGGAAGTCCTTCGGGGCTTCGAGGCCGAGTCTGCTGAGCTCATCGGTGTTCACCATGAATCCGAGGATTCCGGTGTAGATTCCGAACCACATGTTGTCCTTGTGCTTGAACGCGTCCTTGGTGATGTGGGAAGCGTGTACGGCGTCGTACGGGTCGAGCCAGCCCTCAGAGGCCAGCACGTTGTACGGATCGGTGGTGCCGCCGAAGAATACATCGGCGGAGGGGTTGCCCTTCTCCTCCTCGATCTTGGCCTGGACTTCGCCGGTGGACAGTCTCTGATAGGAGACCTTGATGCCGAAGAGCTCCTCGAAGTGAGCGCAGGCAGCGGAGAGGTACTCCTCCTCGCAGGAGCCGTAAACTACGAGCTCGCCTTCCTTCTGGGCAGCCTCGATGAGGTCCTCGAGACCTTCAAATCCCGCGGGAGCGACGACCTTGGTCTCTTCTTCTTTCTTCTCTTCCTTCTTTTCTCCGCAGGCGGCAAGGCTGAAGACCATTGCCAGAGCGAGAAGGATCGCTAAAAGCTTTTTCATAATAATTCTCCTCCTAAAATTTCAGGGGCGCCTCCGGCCTCGCGGCCGGTTCAGGCGTACACCCTCAACTCCATATTTTACGTGCGTATAGGAAGATAGTCAAGTATAACGGAATTATATAAGCGATAGGGATAGCGGCGGCGTCCGGGCGCTGTTGAGCTCCCGGGCGGGCGTCCGGACGCGCTCTGAGCCCACGGGCTGCTCGACTGGGGAAACTCTGGCCGCTAATACTTCCCGATCCGGCGCAGAATGGGCTATAAACGTCGCATTGCTCAGGGTATAATATTATCATGAGCGCGCTCTATCTCAAGATCATAGCCATGGTGACGATGCTGATCGACCACTGCGGGGACGTATTCTTCCCGCGGCTGTATTTCATGCGCGTCATAGGGCGGGTCGCGATGCCTCTGTACAGCCTCATGCTGGCTGACTCCTGCAGGCACCTTAAGGAACAGCCGGACAGGATGAGGCGCTTTCTGGCGTTTCTGGCCGTGTCGGCTCTGATCTCGGAGCCGTTCTACGATGAGTGCTTCTTCGGCGGCTTCCCGTCGCCAGAGAGTCACAACCAGGTGCTGCAGTTCCTGAGCTTCGCGGCGGCATACGCTATCTGCGCGTGGATAGACAGACGCTTCAGAGGGGAGAGGAGCGCTGGGGACTCAGCCCCTGCGGGGACTGAGCTTGCGGCTCCGGCACGGGACAGCGGGGATCTCTCCGCTGCGTCTGTCCTGAAGTTCACCGTCTGGGCTGCCGTGACCGCGCTCAACTGGTACTTCAGGCCGGGCTACGCCGCGGCGGGAATACTGCTTCCGCTCGCGTACCTGCGCTATCTGGACAGGCTCGGGGGCATGAGCCGCGGGGAGCGCCTCCGCGTGAACGCGCTGCTCATGCTGGGCTTCATCTACTGCCAGGCGGCCGAGCAGTTCACGGAATATCTCGGCGCCAGGGGACTGATATACGCCGCGGCGGCTGCCGTCATACCGAACCTCAACTGGGGCGTATTTCTGGCCGTGCCGTTTCTGGCCGCCTACGACGGCAGCTACGGCAGGGTATCGAAGCTGTTCAAGAGAGCCTACAGGGCCTTCTATCCGCTGCATCTCGCGGCGATCTATCTGCTGATGAAGGCGCTTTGACGGCCGCGAGCAAGCTGGCAGTACAACTGATGAAGGCGCTGTGACGGCCCGCGCTGACGAGCGTCACTGAAGAGCTCAAGATAAAAGGGGGATAACATGGACGGGTCTGTATATCAGATCATAAAGAGCAGCCTGGACGGGGAAGGAAGGCTTCCCGCCGGCTTCAGCCTGCCGGAGGAGCCCGGGGAGGGCATACGCTGGGCTCCCGGCGCGCAGGACGGGGTATTCATATATCACATGTTCGATCCCGGCGACGCCGGCTTGAGCGACAGGCAGAGGGAGCTCATGGAGCAGGGCGTAAGCGCCCTCGCGGATCTCAACTTCCCCGCGGCGGACGCTCTCTTCGGGGAGCTCACCCGCGATAGGCGCGCCGTTTCGCTGGTCGATCCCCTGCAGCGCTGCGTGATCGACAGGCAGGCGGAGATCGATCCTGACGACATGTTCAACGCCGCCGTGCTTCTGATGACCTGTTCGGAGAATCCCGAGTGCGTCAAGATCGGCCTGGAGCTCATGGAGCTCTTCACGCAGGTGGATGCCGGGACCGCGGACGTTATAAGGACGCTCGGGGCGTACGACGAGTTTACGCTCTGCGCAATATGGGCTTTTCAGAGGAGCGGGGACCTGAACAGCGAGATCTTCGAGTTCGCGAAAAAGGTCCGCGGCTGGGGCAGGATACACGCGGTAGAGCGCCTCGAGCCTGAGACTGAGGAGATCAGGAGCTGGCTGCTCACCGACGGAGCGGACAACGACGTCATGAGCGCGTATTCGGCGCTGGCCTGCTGGGACAAGTCCGGCGCGGAGGAGCTGCTCTTCTCAGATCCCGCGGGCATAGGCAGGGAGCAGTACGCGGGGCTCTCGCTCATCATGGGCGGCCTTCTGGACGAGGGGCCGGTGCCCGGGATCTCGCAGCTCCCGGACAGGGCTGAGATACTGAAGAGATTCCTGGAGCTCTCGGAGCGCTTCGAGCTCAGCGAGGAGGAAGAATGCATCGTCTCCGCCGCTGAGGACAGGCTTAAGGAGGAGGCGTAGCTTATGAAGAGCACTCTCAGAAAGAGCGATTTCGAGGAGATATACAGGCTGCTCGACACGGTCTCGCCGCTGGACTGCGACTGCGGGACTCTGTGCGGCGCGGCCTGCTGCACCAAGGGCGACGACCCCGAGATGGGGATATACCTGCTGCCGGGCGAAGAGAAGCTCTTCGACCGTGACGAGGACTGGCTCGAGTGGAGCACGGAGAGGGCCGAGGACTATGATTTTCCGGATTCATGGCGCGGCGCCGTGCACTTCATACGCTGCAAGACCCCGCCCGTCTGCCCCCGCGAGAAGCGGCCCATACAGTGCCGCAGCTTTCCGCTCCTCCCGCACCTGAGCGGGGACGGCGAACTGAGCCTGGTCTACAACGACTTCGAGACCCCTTACCGCTGCCCGCTCATCGAGGAGGAGATCCCCCTGAACGACGATTTCGTCTCCGTGACTCTCGAGGCATGGAGGCGCCTGATACAGGATCCGCTGATCTACGACCTCGTGAGGATGGATTCGAAGGCCCGCGAGGAGGACATAATGGAGCTCGCGGAGAAGCTGGGGCGCTGAGCACGCCCGCGGCGCGGAATGCGCCGAGAATGACCGGCGCGCAGGAGAGCTTGAAGGGCGCCGCCGCGCATAGATCATGAAAAAACTCCGGGGTATCCCGGAGTTTTTCGGTGGACCTTTTTGCCTGCCATGAGCCTGCAGCCGAGGGTCCCGGGTCGGTAAGCCGGGAGCTCTCCCGCTCCTGCGATGGGCAGGCCGTGCTTGAACATCTCGCCTTGGATCTGAAGTGGAGTACTGTTCACGCGTTAATACTACTAAAAAGATAGGAATAAGTCAACGCTAATTCCTATCTTTTTGATGTGAATCCTATCGTTCCAGCACAGCCGCTCCGAGCACCTCTCCTATGGGCTTCCTGATGACGAGGTCGGCGATGGAATCCGCCTGCGCCTCGCTCATGTTGATGACTATGATGTGCCCGCGCCTGAAGTAGCGGATCAGTCCAGCGGCGGGGTAGACCGCGAGGGAGGTGCCGCCTATGATCAGCAGATCGGCTTCAGTGATGGCGTAGATCGAGTCCATCATCACGTCGTCGTCGAGGCTCTCGCCGTAGAGCACGACCTCGGGCTTGATGTCGCTGCCGCAGTCGTCGCAGACGGGGATCCTGCCCCTGCAGTTTTCGGGATCCATGATGTAGTCAAGGCTGAACGCCTTGCCGCAGCGGGTGCAGCGGTTGCGCCTGACCGAGCCGTGGAGCTCGAGGACTCTCTTAGAGCCCGCGTCCTGGTGCAGCCCGTCGATGTTCTGCGTGATGACAGCCTTGAGCTTGCCCCTGCGCTCGAGCTCGGCAAGAGCGAGATGCGCCTTGTTCGGCTTCGCGCCCTCGGCGATCAGGTTCTTCTTGTAGTAATCGTAGAAGGTCTCGGTGTTCCTCCAGAAGAAGTCGGAGCTCAGTATCTCCTCGGGGCTGACGCCGTACTCCCGGCGCGCGTTGTATAGGCCGGTCTCCGAGCGGAAATCGGGGATGCCACTCTCGGTCGAGACTCCCGCCCCGCCGAAGAAGACTATGTTCTCCGCGTTCTCGATGAATTCCTTAAGCCTTTTGATCTCGTCTTCCATTTGCGTTACTCCTTTCGCCGGCGGCGCGTTCCGGCGTACGTCTTGCCGCGCAGGCGTCTCGCGCCAGGCGCTTTACCGCGTTCCGGCGCTCAGCCCGAGATGTCCACGTCTCCGATGATGTTCAGATCGTAATCCGGATAGGCTTCGGCGACCTCTCTCCTGAGGGTCTCTATAGCCTCCCCGCGCTCTGCCTTGAAGTCCAGCACCGCGTCGAAGCGCAGGGTCTTTCTGACCGTGTCGGCGTAGAAACCGTGCATCTGCAGCACCCAGTCGTGGGACAGTACTATCTGCTGCACGCGGTCGCGTATCATCGAGGCTTCGTCGTCGGTGGTGTTGTAGGAATAGACTCCGACTCCGGTCACTATGACCCCGGTCTCGGAGTAGACCCTCGATTCTATCCTGCGCGTGAGCCTGTCGACCTCCTCTACGGTCATGGTGTCGGGGAGCTCGATGTGCAGCGACGCGAGCTCGCGGTCGGGGCCGTAGTTGGTGATGAAGATGTCGTAGGTCCCCCTCACGCCGGGCTCCTCGCTTATGATCTCCTTGATGCGGGCTACGACCTCGTCCTCAGCCCGGTGACCGAGTATGTCGTCGAGGGTCTCCTGCATCATCTCAAGACCCGCCTTGATTATGAAGCCGGAGATGACGACGCCAACCCAGGCCTCGAGGGATATCCCGGAGAATGTGAAGATCAGCGCGCTCACGAGTACGGAGAAGGACAGGATAGCGTCGAAGCTCGCGTCCGAGCCGGAGGCTATGAGGGCGGTGGAGTTGACCTTCTCGCCCTGGGCCTTGACGTAGCGGCCGAGCAGGATCTTCGCGGCTATCGCGACCGCGATTATGACCAGCGACACTGTGCCGTATTCGGGCGTCTCCGGGTGGAGGATCTTCTTGACGGATTCAACCGCGGAGGTTATGCCGGCGTAGAGCACGATTGCGGAGACCAGCATCGCGCTCAGGTACTCGACCCGGCCGTGGCCGAGCGGGTGCTTTTTGTCAGGCTTGCGCGAGGCGATCTTGGCGCCGATGATGGTGATGACCGACGAGAGGGCGTCGGACAGATTGTTGACCGCGTCCAGTATGACGGCTATGGAATGCGACAGTACGCCGACCCCGGCCTTGAAGGCCGCGAGCAGTATATTGACCGCTATGCCCGTGAGGCTGGTGCGCACGATGACGCGGTCCCTGTCGGTGGTGGTTTTGCTGCTCATTATGTATCTCCTTGCAAAAGCTCAATTATTTCCAGATATTATATCACTTTGCCCGCTCTCCTTAATAGCTTCTTAATCATTTGAATACTTTCTTCTTAACCGGAAGCGTAGGATAATGACAGCGTGAAGGACAGGAGGCAGCATGTACAGCATTCTAATCTGCGACGACGACAGGGACATAGTCAGCGCCCTGAAGATATATCTGAGCGACCCCGAATACCGCATCATCGAGGCATTCACGGGCAGGGAGGCGGTCGAGGCCGCTGAGCGCGAGGAGATCCATCTGGTGCTCATGGACATAATGATGCCCGAGATGGACGGGATCTCGGCGATGGTCAGGATAAGGGAGAAGAGCAACGTCCCCATCATCCTCCTCACCGCGAAGAGCGAGGATTCGGACAAGATCCTCGGGCTGACGGTGGGCGCGGATGACTACATCACCAAGCCCTTCAATCCGGCGGAGGTCACGGCGAGGGTGCGCTCGCATCTTCGCCGCTACACCCAGCTCGGCAGCAGTGTCAGGGGCTTCGAGCGATACGTCGTGGGCGGGATAGAGCTCGACGATGCCGCCAAGGAGGTATTCCTGGACGGGGAGCCCGTCTCGCTCACGCCCAAGGAGTACGAGATACTGAAGTTCCTCATGGCGGGTTCGGGAAAGGTCTTCTCCCCGGCGGAGATCTACAAGGGCGTCTGGAAGGACGAGCCCTACGGAGCCGAGGGGACGGTCGCGGTGCACATCAGGCACCTTCGGGAGAAGCTGGAGTACGATCCCGCGGATCCCAGATACCTCAAGGTGGTCTGGGGCCAGGGCTACAAGATCGACAGGAACGGGAGGTGAGCTTATGAAAAGCGGCATCAGCGGAAACATGGCGCTCAAATGCGCCGCCTTCATCGGGGCGGTGATCAGCGCCGTCCTCGCGGCGTTCTGGTTCCTCTGGGGTGTGCTCGCCCCGGAGATGGGGATGGAGATGAAGAGCTCCGTCCGTGAGATCATCGGCGTGGAGCCGGACATCGGAGGATCTTTCCTTCGCGGAGGGCTCTTCGCTCTGCTCTTCATCGTCCTCTTCGCGTTCCTCATGAGCTCTGCGGGCCATCGCCCCGGAAGCGCCGGGCCTCAGCCCGGATGGGCCGGAAGGGTGCCCTTCGACGTGATACTCGCTTCGGCGGCAGCGTTCATCGTCCTGACTGTCTACGTATCCATTGAATGCGCCGAGCAGGCGTGGTACATCGACAGGCCTGATCTCCTGCCGCTCTCGGCGGCAGCCGGCGCGGCGCTCTCGCTGGCGGCCGTGCTCGGGACCTGCATGAGCTTCGCCGCGAGGGTCAAGCTCGGCGGATGGTACAGGAACACCGTCTGCTTCATGGCCGTAAGCCTCGCGTGGAGGATCGTGAAGGCAGGCGCAGGGCTGTCCTGGCGGGCACTGAAAGCGCTGTTTTCCGGCATCCTCAAGTGCCTCAGGAGCTTCGCGACCGGCGTCCGCGGCCTCGTCTCCGCAGTCCCGCTGGTGTGGAAGGGCATCATCGTTCTCTGCGCGCTCTGGACAGTCGAAGCGGTGCTCACATTCGCCGGGCGCGATTCGTATGCGTTCATATTCTGGATCCTGCTGCGCGCCGCTCTCCTGGCTTTTGCGGTATATTTCCTCGCCTCCATGAGGCTGCTCGAGAGAGCCGGCCGGGCGCTCGCTGCCGGCGACCTCTCATACCACGTGGAATCCGCGAAGCTTGCCCCCCTGCTCAGGGGACACGGCGAGGATCTCAACTCCATAGCCGCGGGGATGAACCTCGCAGTGGAGGAGAGGCTGAAGAGCGAGCGCTTCAAGACTGAACTCATCACGAACGTCTCGCACGACATCAAGACCCCGCTGACCTCGATCATAAACTATTCGGAGCTGATAGCGAGGGGCGAGGGGGGCGAAGAGGACCGCCGCGAGTACGCCTCTGTCCTCAAGCGCCAGTCCGAGAAGCTCAAGCGGCTGCTCGAGGATCTCGTTGAGGCCTCCAAGGCCTCGACCGGCAGCCTCGACGTCGCGCCGGCTCCGTCCGACGCCTGCGTGCTCATCGACCAGCTCGAGGGCGAATACGCGGAGAGGACCGCGGCAGCCGCGCTGGAGCTCATCTGCAGCGCGCCCGAAGGGCCTGTGCGGATCATGGCCGACGGCCGGCGCATGCAGAGGGTCTTTGACAACCTCATGAGCAATGCGATAAAGTATTCACAGCCGGGAACGAGGGTCTATGTGGACCTCACGCTCGAGGGCGGAGACGCCGTGATAAGCTTCCGCAACACCTCGCGCGCCCGCCTGAACGTGAGCGCCGACGTGCTGATGGAGCGCTTCGTCAGGGGCGACGAGTCGCGGACGACCGACGGGAGCGGCCTCGGGCTGTCGATAGCCAGGAGCCTCACGGAGCTCCAGGGCGGGAGCATGTCGCTGGCGATCGACGGCGATCTCTTCAAGGCCGTACTCAGGTTCCCATTGATATAGCCTATGATCATCCATCCTTTCCCGCCGCTCTATTCGGCGGACTCCAAAACGCTCATCCTCGGCTCCTTTCCCTCGGTAAAGTCCAGGGAGCAGGGCTTCTACTACGGCCATCCGCAGAACCGCTTCTGGAAGGTGGCCGCGGCCGTGTGCGGCAGGCCGGTCCCTGAGACCGTAGAGGAGAAGCGCCTTCTGATACTGGAGAGCGGGCTCGCGCTCTGGGACAGCATAGGAAGCTGCGAGATCACGGGCTCCTCCGACGCCTCGATCAGGAACGCCGAGCCCAACGACATCGCCGGGCTGCTCGCCGGCTCCGGGATAGAGCGCATATTCTGCAACGGGACCCGCTCATGGGAGATCTACATGAAGTACCAGTACCCGCTGACGGGGATAAAGGCGGTGAAGCTGCCCTCGACCAGCCCCGCGAACGCCGCCTGGAGCCTCGAGAGGCTCATCGAAGCCTGGAGGGTGATCGGGGAAGGGAAGTAAAAGAGAAGCGTCTGAAAGGCGCGGGGCACACTAAAAGCAAGGCGTGAAGTATATTAAAAGCGCGGACCCTTCCGGATCCGCGCTTTTCTGTTGTTTTAATAAAGAGGAAGCAGGCTTTTTACAGCAGCGGCTCGCTCACGCCCTCAAGCCCCGCGAGCTCGAGGAGCAGCAGGAACGCCCTCTGGGGTCCCTTGTAGGCGTCCTTGGGGTTGAACCTCTCGGTGACGGCGTGGCCGTCGATCTGGGTGCCGCCGCGTCCTACCGCGATGCCGGGGATGCCCATGCTCAAGGGGATGTTCGCGTCAGTGCTGCCCGAGATCAGCTTGGTCTCGTAGCCTGCCCAGTCGTTGGCAGCGGCAGCGGCGAGGACTATGGGAGCGTCGTCGGGGAGGCCGCCGCCCGGGCGGTCGCTGACGATCTCCTTGGACAGGGTGAGAGTCTCGGTGGGATGGTTCCAGCGAGCGAGCTCCTCCTGAAGACCTTCCTCGACGGCCTTCTCGACCTTCGCGCGGAGATCCTCGAGTATTGCTCCGTCCGCGGAGCGCATGTCTATCATCATGGAGGATTCGGCCGGGATGGCGTTGATCGAGACTCCGCCGCTCACGACGCCCACGTTGAAGATGGTCTTGGGCTCGTCGGGAACGCGGATCTCGGCGATCTTCGCGATCGCCCTGCCCATGGCGTTGTTGCTGTTGGGGATGCCGAAGGACAGCAGGGCGTGGCCGCCGCGTCCTCTGAACATGTACTTGACCTTGTGGCCGGCGGTCGCGGTCCTGCAGACCGCTCCCGGTGTGGTCCCGTCGATGGAGACGAGAGCGCTTATCTCGGAGGCGTGCTCCTTGAAGATGTTGCGGATGCCGTAGAGATCGCCCATGGTCTCCTCGCCGACGTTGCCGACGAACCAGATGTCGCCCTGTGCCCTTACGCCGCAGGCGCACATCGCTTTCGCGATCGCGAGCACCTCGACCATGCCTCTGGTGTCGTCGCAGATGCCGGGCGCCCAGATCCATCCGTCCTCCTTGACGGTCGGCGTGCAGTCGACGTCAAAGCTGAAGACGGTATCCATGTGGCCGGAGATGACGACGGTGGGGCCGTTTCCTGTGCCCTTGAGCACTCCGATGACGTTGCCTACGCTGTCCATCCTGACCTCGTCGAGGCCGGCGGCGCTCATCATCTCGAAGAATCTGGCGGCGCGCTTCTCCTCGTGCCTGGAGGGCGACTTGATCGCGACCAGCTCGAGCTGCTCGTCGAGCGTCTCCTTTTCGTGGGCGTGGATGTGCTCGAGGACCTTTTTGACCTCGTCCTTTGCCGCGAGGGTCTCTATAACTTTAGATAGATCGTTCATTTTTAGCTCCTTGGATGAAATAAAGATGAGCGGCAGGCGCACGCGGCGCAGGGGGGAGGCGCCGCATTGGAGGCCGCGCCTGCCGCTGCATAGGGGATTGGCTATTATTTTAGGATCAGAAGAGGACCTTTTTCTCGGCGGGGATGGCCTCGGCGAGCTTCCTTCCGTCCTTGACGGAGAGGACGACCGCGGAGTCGCGGTTCAGCGCGTCGTAGTAGTTCTTCGCGTCGAGTGCGATGAAGCTCGCGGGCTTGCCGGCCTCGATGCCGTAGCTGTCCTGGATGTGCAGGGTCCTTGCCGCGTTGGTGCTTATGAACTTATAGCTGTTCATGATGTCCTCGTAGCCCATCATCTGGGTCACGTGGAGCCCGAGGAAGACCACGTCTCTGAGCGAGCCGCTGCCCATCGGGTACCAGGGATCGAAGATGTCGTCGTGCCCGAAGGAGACGTTGAGTCCCTCGGCGGTGAGCTCCTTGACCCTGGTGACGCCGCGCCTCTTGGGGTAGGTATCGACCCTGCCCTGGAGGTGGGTGTTGACCAGCGGGTTGGCTACGAAGTTGATGCGGCTGAGCTTGAGCAGCCTCATGAGCCTCAGCATGTAGGCGTTGTTGTAGGAGTGCATCGCGGTGGTGTGGCTCGCGGTGACCTTGTCGAAGAGGCCGAGCTCGAGCGCCCTGCAGGCGACGGTCTCAAGGCCTCTTGAGGCCTCGTCGTCGATCTCGTCGCAGTGGACGTCCACGAGCCTGTCGTTCTCAGCGGCCAGCTCCAGCGCGAAGTTCAGCGACTCGACGCTGTACTCCCTGGTGAACTCGTAGTGGGGGATGGCGCCGACGCAGTCGGCTCCCATCTCGACGGCCTTCTTCATGAGCTCCTTGCCGTTGGGGAAGGAGAGTATGCCGTCCTGCGGGAAGGCCACGATCTGGATGTCCATCCAGTCCTTCAGGTCCTCCCTGAGCTCGAGCATGGCCTCCATGGCCATGAGCTTGGGATCGGTCACGTCGACGTGGGTCCTGATGTGCTGTATGCCGTTGGCGGCGTACATGCGCACGACCTTGTTGACTCTCTCGCGTATGTCGGACTTGCTGAGCTTGGGCTTTCTCTTCTCCCAGCAGGCTATGCCCTCGAAGAGGGTGCCGGACATGTTCCAGACCGGGTCGCCCGCGGTGAGGGTGGCGTCGAGGTGCACGTGCGACTCGATGAACGGGGGAAGCACGAGCCTTCCGCCGAGGTCCACGACTTCCTCGCCCGGATCGGCTTCGAGCTGGCTGCCGATCTCAGCGAACTTTCCGTCCTTTACGCGGATGTCGGAAAGCGTGATCGAGTTCTCGATGTAAGCGTTCTTGTAGAGCATGAGTATCCTCCTACTTGCTCGCCTTTCCGAGCACGAGGTAGCAGATGCAGGCCACGATCATCGCGTTGACGGAGGCGATGCCCCAGTGCACGAAGTTGCCCACGAGGGCTCCCGCCACGACGCCGAGCACGGCACCCCAGTTGATCTCGGTGCTGACTTCCTTCCTGTACTTGTCGCGGTTCATGAAGAAGTCGAGGATGATGATGCCGCCGATCGGGGGCAGGGTGGCGTTGAGGAAGCTCAGCCAGCCTACGAAGTTGTTGTAGAGCCAGGCAGCGGTCACGGTGCCGAAGATACCGGCGACGATGACGAGCGGCCTCTTGGCGATCTTGGTGATGTTGGAGAGTCCGAGCGCTCCGGTGTAGAGAGCGTTGTCGTTGGTGGTCCAGATGTTGGCTCCGAGCACGATGAGGGCGGGAACGGCCAGGCCCTGGGCGATCATGACGTAGAAGATGTCGTCCTTGCCGGTGAAGGCTCCGCCGACGGCTCCGAAGGCGAACATGAGGGTGTTTCCGATGAAGAAGGCGATGACGGTGGTGATGATCGCGATCTTGTTGTCCTTAGCGAATCTGGTGAAGTTCGGGGTCGCGGTGCCGCCGCTCACGAAGGAGCCGATGACCATGCCGATGGCGGTGAAGAGGGTGATCCCTCCGGTGCTCTTGGCGAAGACTGCCTCAAGCCCGCCGCCCGCGGAGGTCGCGGTGACCATGGAGTAGATGCCGAGTATGGCGATGAGGGGAACGGAGACATAGCTTACGATCTCCATGCCGCGGATGCCGAAGTAGGCGGAGGCGGTCATGCAGACGCCGGCGATGGCGATCAGGACCATGGGGCTGACGCCCAGGATCTCAGCCGCCGGGTAGCCGAACATCGCGGCTCCTACGCCGAACCAGCCGATCTGGGTCGCGCCGATCATCAGAGAGGGCAGGTAGGAGCCCTTCTTTCCGAAGGAACGCTGGGCGAGAAGGTCGAAGGAAAGTCCGGTCTCGCTGCCGATGTAGCCGAGGAAGCCGGTGTAGCAGGCGAGCAGGGCGCCGCCGATGACGACGGCCCAGACGAAGCCTGAGAGATCGAGCCCGTTGCCGAGGTTTGCGCCTACGGACATGCTCGCGGAGAAGAAGGTGAAGCCCAGCATGATGAAGAACATCGCCAGGAATCCCTTGCGAGACGATCTGGGTACCGCCTCGAATGCGTAGTCCGCGTCCTTGTGCTGCGCGGGCTTTTTGGTGTTGTCAGCCATTGTTTGTGATCCTCCCTTTTCAAACTGTTTTAGCGGATTGCTTCGGTGTCCTTAAGGATCGTCGTCGCGGCTGACGCCTGGCCTTGAAAAAAGCGGCCCTCCTGCTAAAGGAGAGCCGCCGCGTCTTTGCATGCGTTCAGAACTGTCCTTGGAAGCCTCTCTGGACCTCCTTAAAGCACCGTCTGAATAATATATTGCCGGCGGAGCTTTGTCAATAATCCCGCTCGGATAAATAATCGGATATAGGGCGCCGCTGTATCCGAAATGAAGATGGTTTGCCCGCGGAGCGGCTATGATCCGCGGATGCGGGTACGTAAACAGGGGCAGATGTTATATCAAATCAAAAAATGGAAAAGTAACAGTTGTCCGCTCCAATCCCCCGAAGCTCTTCGGGAAGGAAAAGCACAGAAACGCCAGCTCGGTGGTAAAGAAGATATCCCGCATACTCTCGACCGACCTTACGGCGCTGCAGCAGTACGAGCAGCGCCTGGCCGAAGAGGGAGCGAAGGCTGAATCTCTGCCTACCGTAATAGAAAACGCCCGTGTCCATACCATAGATCTCAGCAGCGCCAAGATCGACGCGAAGCACGGAGCTATGTCCCAGCGCCTTCCCATGGAGCTGTCGATGGACGGCAAAACTGTCAAGGGTGTCTTTACCAAGAGATCCACCCTCAGCTATTTGAACGACTACGACAAGGCTATGAAGCGCGCGAAGGGAGCGGCTTCCCACGATGCCAACGCCAAAAAGGCGCTGGACAATCTGCTGCCGGCTTTCCGCGCCTATCTCAGGGCTCAGCCCGGTGTTCAGAGCCCTTATCAGCTCACGGGCGACGACGAAAAGGATATCCTCGTGCTCGCGGAATATATGAGCGACGAATGCGACAAGGGCGAGGACATCGCCGAGGTGAAGCTGTGCAATATCCTGGCCGGATACGGCAGACCGCAGCCCGGCGATCCTGATATCTTCATGTTCGGCGGGCCCGTCACCGGAACCCTGGCGACGGAGCTCAGCAGCATTCACAGGCGCAAGATCACTCACGATCTGAACAATATCAAGCAGGGCTCCTGCCTCGACGACCGCAACTCCGCCATGTCGAAGACCGCCTCTCTTCTGGGAGTCTCAAAGGTCCTGTGCGGCGCTGTCCCGATGCGCTACAGGGATGAGCGCGGTAAGATCGTGGAGGGGACCTTCATGGAGATGTCGAAGGGCGTGGACTGCTTTAACCCCGGCAGCTTCAAGAGAGAAGCGGACATGGGCTCCCTGGATCACAACCAGGGCTTCCTCTGCAATCTCGCGGATCTCGAGGCACTCGACTTCATCTGCGGCAATACCGACCGCCACATGGGGAATATGATGCTGATCTTTGACGACGGCGATCCCGCGAAGATCACCGGCGTGCATGGCATAGACAACGACCTCTCCTTCGGCGTGCACTGCGCGGACAAGCGCTTGAGGAACATGACCGAGCCCAAGGAGATGCTCGTCATGCGCCAGAGCACCGCGGAAAAGATCAAGTCGCTGACTCCGGTCCAGCTCAAGTTCGCCCTGAGGGAATACAACCTGAGCGAGGATGAGCTTAACGCCGCGGCAAAGCGCCTTAAGTTCATGCAGAAAAAGATAGACGACGGCGTGAAGTACTACAACGGCAAGCCCGCGCCCGAGAAGAATAAGCCCGGGCTCGTCGCCGGACACCTGCGCGTGCTGCCCGACGAGGACTTTGCCAAGCTGCGCCTGGCCGATCTGGGCATGCTGGAAAAGAGCCAGCAGGCTGCCCAGAAAAAGAAGACTTCGGAGCGTCCCAATATCTTCGGCCGCGCTATCCAGAACGTCAAGATGCTGCTCAAGCGCGTAAAGGCTATAGCTTCCAAGGCCGCGGGCTCGGGTCAGCCGAAGGCTGAAAAGAAGGAGGAGGAGCTTACCAAGGTCAGCTTCGTCAACCGCGCGACCAGAGAATCCGCCTCGCAGCAGCTCGAGACTATGAACGGGCTCTCCTCGAAGGGCAATGAGCTCAAGGAGCCGTCAGAAGAGACGAAGAAGCTCGTCGACGCCGTCAACGAGTACAGGGATTTCCAGACGAAGCTCAACGAGCGCCTGAACCGAAAGCCCGGGGACCCCGGATACTCCGACTTCGACAACGTCATAGGCGCCAACGACATGTTCAAGATGAAGTCGATGCTGAGGAAGCTCGACGAGCAGGCGGAGAAATGCTGCGACTCAGAGGAGCTCGGGGCGGAAGAGAAGAAGTTCGCTCAGGAGGTCTACGGCAGCACCTCCAGGCTGGCCCACATGCCTCCAGAGATCGACGCCGAGGAGAAGGCGACCGTGAGCGCCAACGAGCGGCAGGCCATGGAGAACGTCAACCGCCGCATGGCGAACGAGTTCTCGAAGAAGGCTCCGCAGGATGACGGCCCGGTCCTGGCGCAGTAAGCTGTCTTTCAGGCGGCAGGGAAGTCCTCCCTGCCGCTTTTCTGTTATCTGAAAGCCTCGCGCTATACCCGCGGGGCTTTATATTAAACAACCCCGCGTTGGACGCGGGGTTGTTCTATTTGTTTTTATTCAGACCCGCTGACCTGCCGTCCGCGGTCCTTAGAACCGTACGCTGCCGTTCAGGATGCAGGCCCTGCTGCCGGGAGTCTTACTCGGCGGCGGGGATGGTCAGGATCTGATCCGGATATATCCTGTTCGGATCCTTGATCTTGTCGGTGTTGGCGTTGTAGATCTTTCTCCACTTGCGGGGCTCCTGATAGAACTTATCGGAGATCTTCCAGAGGGAGTCGCCCTTAACGACGGTGTACTCGGTCTCCGCGGTGGGAGCCGGAGCGGGCTCGGGCTCGGGTGCGGGTTCCGGAGCAGGCTCCGGCGCGGGCTCGGGAGTGGGCTCGGGAGCAGGCTCCGGCGCGGGCTCGGGAGTGGGCTCGGGAGCAGGCTCCGGCGCGGGCTCTACGTAGCCTTCGACCTTGGTCGGATCGTCGATGATGGTGATGCGGCCCTGAGGAGCGGCATACTGCTCGCCGACCTCTCCGCCGAGCTTATCGACGATGTACTTGATGAGGACCTGATTGTCGAGCATGACCTCGTCCTGGAGCAGCTTGATGTTGTCCTTGCCGAACATCGCGTAGCCGTCGCCGCAGGACTTGAGCATGTAGTTGTGGGAGGCGAGCTTGTAGGTCTTCTCGAGGTCGAGGGGCTCGCCGCCGACCTTGATGTCGCTGACCCTTCTCTGTCCCTCGACTCCGGTGAACTCGCTCTTGTCGTTGAGCTTGACGGGGGAGGGGATAGCGGTGTTGATGGTGTAGCTGAGGCCGGATACCTGGAGGAATCCGCCGAGCTCGCCCGGGTTGGCGGAGGAGCCAAGCTCGAGAGCGTCAGCTATCTGCTGGCCGGTGACCTCTACGAGGCATGCGGCGTTGCCGAAGGGATGCACGCTGATGATCTGTCCGTAGGTGATGTCTCCGGCGGGGATGTTCGCGCGGACTCCGCCTCCGTTGACGAAGGCGACGTCAGCTCCGAGGAGCTCTCTGTAGGCGTCTGCGCAGAGGTCTCCGAGGTTGGTCTCTTCCTTTCTGACGGCGCGCTTTCCGTCGGCGCCGTTGATGGTGAGCTCGACGGCGGTCTTGGCGACCACGGTCTCCTGGAGGCTCTTGAACTTATCGGTCACGCCCTCGATGAAGGCAGTGGCCTCGGGATCAGCCTCGACCCCGGCGAGGTCTACGAGCTCGGCGCTCACGCTGCCGTCCTCGGCGATGACGATCTTGCCGGCGGCGGCGAGCTTGGTGCCGGTCTGCTGTACGAGCACTTCAGCGCCGTCCTTGGCGGCGACCTTCTCGGTGAAGGTGCTGTGGGAGTGACCGTCGATGAAGGCGGCCATTCCGGTGGTGTTGGCGACCACGTCGCCGGAGGTCCAGGGATGCGACTCCTCGTCGATGCCCAGGTGGCCGATGCCGATGACGATGTCGGCTCCGGCGGCCTTGGCGCCGTCGATGGCCTTCTGAACGGCGGCGTAGAGATCAGCGCCGTCTCCGCCTTCGCAGAAGCCGTAGATGTAGTTGCCCTCTCCGTCCTGGAAGAAGGTCGGAGTGGACTTGGCGAAGGTCTCGGGAGTGGTAACTCCGACGAAGCCGATCTTCTTGCCCTTGACCTCGAAGATCTTGAAGGCCTCGAAGAGAGGCTCGCCGGTCCTGAGGTCGACGAGGTTGCAGCATACATACGGGAACTCAGCGAGGTCCTTCGCTATGTGCTGCAGCTGGTCGAGGCCGTAGTCGAACTCGTGGTTTCCGGGAGCGGCAATGTCGTAGCCGAGGTAGTTCATGATGTCGGTCATGTACTCGCCCGAGCTGATGGTGCCGATGACATCGCCCTGTATCGCGTCGCCGTTGTCGACGAGCAGGTCAGCCTCCTTGGAGAGCGTCGCCAGCTTGTCGAAGGGCAGGTAGCCGCAGTGGATGTCGTTGGTGTGGATGATCACGATATCCCCTGACTCAGGCGCGGGTGAGATGAGCTCTGGCCCCGGAGCGATGAGCGTGGGGGCGCCGGTGTCCGGTTCGTCCGCGTAGGCAAACGCCGCGAAAGAGAACACCATTGCCATCGTGAGGATCAGAGATAACAGCTTTTTCATTTGGGATCCTCCTTTTCACAGATGAGCTGTATTTATTAGATAAATATATATTACCATAGGTCATTAACGCGTTTAATTATTATTGAACGCGCCGATCTATACATTATTTCGACAGAAGCGCGATTTGTATATCAAAGAATGAGTAAAGCGCGGGACGGGCTTCGTATTATTAAAATGAAGAGCTTTTCGGGGAACTTCGCTCAGGTTTCCCAGATTTTCCCCGATTGTTAAGCAATTTTAATATACAGTATCTTGTGTGCATGATATAATATGATAACTAAATAGGAGGTTTAATTATTATGAAGAAAGGAAAACGCGTATTAGCCTTAGTGCTCGCGCTCGTTCTCGTGATAGGCGTGCTGCCTATGTCGGCGTTCGCGGCGGCTACATCAGCCGTCGAGGGCAAGGACGACGCACTGGCAAGTGTTACCTACGCAAAGGAAAAATACACGCCGGATGAGCACGGAATAATAGTCATCAATGTGCCTTATTCCACTAATTCGGTAAGCACCAAGGATATCACCCTCAATAAGGCGAAGGGATTCAGCATCGGGTCCCACAAGTTTGCCGACGCGACTGTCAAATTCCCCAGCAAGGGCGGCAACGTGAGCACCGGGCTCACCGTCAACTACACCAAGGAAGGGGATAAGACCAGGTATGAGAGGTCTTATACCGTGGGCTTCGTCAAGGACGATCCCAAGGATTCCGTTTTCGAAGGCACTCTCAGCTACAAGATGAGCACCTCGGACAGCGCCCACACCTTCAAGGAGAGCGAGTTCACCAAGCTCTACAAGCAGAACGACGGCAAGGCGATCAAGTACATCTCCATCGAAGGCGAATCCAACTGCGTGGAGTTCAAGTACGACGGCAAGGCCTATGACGGCGGACTCATCCTCGTGTCCAACGCCTCAAAGCTGAAGATGACCCCGCTCGCCGCCGGCGAAGCCTGGTTCCCGGTCGACGCCGACGAC
>JAEEGF012460397.1_pt1 | contig 20623 bp, 23 predicted proteins | sample 9134171 | NCBI WGS metagenome assembly JAEEGF01 (sample SAMN16246542, study PRJNA631951) | gut metagenome | biome: gut microbiome; feature: rumen; material: AP-attached | host: Bos | place: Iran: Karaj | collected 2018-10
CTTTTTATGCCGATCTTGGTGAACCAGTAGCACATCCGGCTGGGCAGGTTCATGCCGAAGCCCCGTGGAGTGGTCTCCGGGTCGCAGCCCCAGAACAGAAGCAGGTCGCTGTGCTTGGCGATATCCGGATACAGGTTGGTCTGGGGGGCCATTTCTCCCACAAGTTCGCAGCCCCACACGTACTTCGCGCCCCAGAACCATCCCTCCCAGGAATCCATGTTCCGCATCTGGAGGGTGTAGCCCCCCATGAGACTCAGGAGACGGTTGGGACAGCCATGGCTGGGGGCGGTGTTTTTCCCCTCCCCGTGCATATCCGCCTGACAGAGCACCGCCTCGGGTCCATAGGTCTCCTTCATGCGGACGAGCTCGTCCGCCGCGATCTGGGCGGCTTCATCCCAGGAAATGCGCACATAGCGGCTCACCCCCCGGTTCTGGGGGTTGCGCTCGCCCTTGGGATCCCAGTCCACCCGCTTCAAGGGCCACATGACCCGGTTCCGAGAGTATACCCGGGTGCGATAACCCAGGCCGAAGGGGGTGATGGTCACCCGATCCGGCGCCTGGAAGCTGCTTCCCCGGGCTTCCATCCGCCAGGGATTGCAGTTGGCTTCCGTATAGGCTGTATCGTAAAAATACGGCCTGATCCGGGTGATCCGCCCTTCGGAGGAGTCCACCAGGCAGGGGCCGCCGCTCTCCGGCCCCATGAGGCTGAAGCTCACCAGGGTCTGGGCATCAGGCTTGAATTTATCCTTCATTCGTTCACCTGCTTTACTTGTGTCCATACATAGTCATTATACCCGCTTCCTTTACCCGGGTCAAGGGCGGGGAGGACGCTGCCGGCCGGAAGTGAATCCCCGGTCTTGCTTTTCATGACGGTTTTGCTATAATCAAGAAAAGAACGAACGAGACCCCGCCCGGACCGGCGGGGAAGGAGGAACAGAGCATGAGTGAAGGCAGATTCCGTACCGCGCTGAACGGCTTCAACCGGCAGGACGTTGCCGCCTATATCGAGGGCATGGCCCAGCGGAGCAAGGCCGTCAAGGAAGAACGGGACAGGCTGGAGCAGCAGCTCGGCGACCTGAGCCGTACTGCGGAAGCGGCGGCAGAGAAGCAGAAGGAGCTGGAGAGCGCCCTGGCTGCCCGGGAATCCGATCTGAGAGAAGCGGAAGCCCGGAAGGAAGAGCTCGCCTCGGCCCTGGCGGCGGAGGAGGAGAAGAACGCAAAGCTGGGGGAGCAGCTGGAGACTTTGCAGGCCGCCTCCCGGGATCAGGCTGCCTTTGCCCGGGAGATGGAAGAGCTTCGGGAGAGGAACGCCGTCCTGGAGGATGAGCTCCGGCGTACAAAGGAAGAGTATCGGCGGACGGCGGAACAGGCGGAGGAATATGCGCTGGTGAAGGAACGGGTGCTGAAGCTGGAGCTGAACGCCAGCCGCCGGGCTGTGGAGATCGAACAGAACGCCGCCGGCAAGGCGGAAGCGCTGGTGCGGGAGGCGGAGAACCAGGCGGCCCGTGTGCGGCAGGAGCGGGATGAACTGCTCCGCCGGTTCAAGGGCGAGTTTTCCCGTATCTCCCGGGAACTGGGCTTCCAGGCGGAGCTCCTGGACCAGCAGGCCGGTCAGCTGGTGACCTCCCTCCGGGAGGCTTCCGGCGCCATGGAAGCCGGTTCATCGCGCATCGGCACTTTGCAGGAGGAGGCCTCCCCTGAGGGGGGACAGGAGCCCTGCCCGCCGGAAGAAGGCGCTGCCGCGGAATGAACGAGGAATTGTTTGAGAGCATCGGCCGCCGGAAGAGCTGCCAGAAATTCCGGGAAGAGGAGCTGCGGGCCGAGGATATGGACGGCCTGGTGGACTTCCTCTCGGAGCTGGAAGCGCCGGAGGAGGAGATCGACTGGAATTTCGATACCCTCCCTTATCTGGATATGATGCGCATCTGCTCCACCGCCCCTGCGGTACGGGCGCCGGTGTATCTGGTGCTCCGGGCGGAACGGAAGAACTTCAGCCTGCAGAACTGCGGATACCTGGGGGAGCTGGCGGTTCTCTGGCTCACTGCCCGGGGGGTCGCCACCTGCTGGCAGGGAAGCGCCCAGGTGGATCCCAACGAGGACTATCGCGGCAGTCTGCCCTATGTGACCTGCATTGCCATGGGCTATGGGGAGGACGCCTTCCGGGCTCCCGGGGAACAGCCGGAGCGGAAGGAAGCGGAGAAGGTCATCTTCAACCGCACCCCGGAATATACGCCCATCCTGGAGGCGGCCCGGATCGCCCCCTCCTCCTTCAACCGGCAGCCCTGGGCCTTCGTTTCCGACGATCGCCAGCGGCTGCATCTGTTCCGGAAGAAATCCATGCTGGCGAACCCGGTGACGGAGTTCCACCAGTGCGTGGACTGCGGCGCGGCCCTGGCCCACCTGGAGGTGGCGGCGAAGGCCACAGGATATGAGCCGGAGTTCAAGCGGCTGAAACCGGAGCCGGGCTTCAAGCGTGGGCTGGTGTATCAGTGCAGTCTTCAGCTGTAGATCCTTCGACCCGGACCCAATAAACTGGGTCCGGGTCGAATGCTTCTTATTCGTCTTTCCAGCAGAGACCGATGAACCATCGGAACAGAACACCGCCGTCCACCGTATCCCCTCGGGCCCGGGCGAGACACATGCGCTCCGGGTGCCATTGGACGCTGTAAACCGGATACCGGGTATGGCGGCAGGCTTCGATCACCCCGTCCGCCGCCCGCTGGACCGCCTCCAGCTCCGGGGCGAGAAGGTCGATCCCCTGATGATGGGCGCTGTTTACCGGGAAGGCTTCCCCATACAGCAGGGCGGGGAAGGAACCCGCCTCCGCCCGGGTCACATGGACCCGGTCCCCCTCCCGGGTGGGCATATGGCTCTCCGCCGTGGGCAGGTGCTGGTTCAGGCTGCCGCCGAAAAATACGTTCAGGACCTGATGTCCCCGGCAGATGCCGAGAATGGGCTTTCCCGCCTTGAGATAGGCTTCGATGAGCCGGAACTCCTGCCTGTCCCGTTCCGGGTCCAGGCCGAAGCAGGCCTTGTTTTCCCGGCCGTAGCAAGAGGGTTCCACATCCTCGCCCCCGGCGAGGATCAGACCGGCGCAGCGCTCGGGCTGAGGCTCGGGCAGATAAGCGGCCAGGGGGACGCCCCCATATGCCTCCACCGCCTCCGGGTAATTCCGCACCAGGTTGGAGCCCAGGGAGATCTGGAGCTCAGGCTTCATCTTCGGCTCCTTTCTCCTCCCCGGCGGAAGCCTCTTCCGCCTCCGGCGGATCCCCGATCTCCCGGGGAAGGCTGAATTCCGCCTCCGGTTCCTCCGACTGCCGGATCGCCTCTGCCTGAATGGCTTTGCGCTCCTTATCCAGCAGCCAGGCAACGGCGCCGCCCACGACGGTGAAGATCACGGCGCCCGCGGCTTTGCCCAGGATCACAGCCGCCCTGCGGCTGATTCTCGGCAGGACCATGTTTCCATCTCCCTTCTCTGTGCTGGAGTCAGTATACACCCTCCCGGCGCAGCGGTAAAGTCTCTGCAGGGAGATCGAGAAAGCATCTTTTTTGTTTCGTTCTTTCGTGGTATAATCAAATTATGATGAAAGTTTGCCTGATGAACGACAGCTTCCCGCCCGTGATCGACGGGGTGGCGAACGCTGTGCTCAATTATGCCCGCACCATCACCGAGAAGCGGGGGGAGTGCGTCGTGGTGACCCCGGAATACCCCGGGGCCGAGTACGATTATTCCTTTCCCGTCTACACCTATCCCAGCCTGGATACCACCAAGGTCTTCGGGTACCGTACCGGCCTTCCCCTGGAGCCCAGGATGTTCCAGCGGCTGAAGGAAGAGAATTTCAGCATCATCCACAGCCATTGCCCCATGATCTCCAATCTGCTGGCCAGGAGCCTTCGGATCGCCGTCAATGTGCCGGTGGTGTTCACGTACCATACGAAGTACGATATCGACATCGCCAACGCCCTGAAGGGGGAGCTTCTCCAGGAGGCGGCGGTACGCATGCTGGTGGCCAATGTGGAGACCTGCGACGAGGTCTGGGTGGTGAGCCGGGGCGCGGGAGAGAACCTGCGGCATCTGGGCTTCACAGGGGAGTACCGGGTGATGGAAAACGGGGTGGATCTGCCCCGGGGTCCCGTATCTCCCCGGGCTGCCGCCGAAGCTGCGGCGGGATTTGATCTGCCGGAAGGCGTGCCGGTGTACCTTTTCGTCGGCAGGCTGATGTGGTACAAGGGCATCCGGCTGATCCTGGAAGGGCTGGCCGGCCTGCAGACTGCGGGAAAAGATTTCCGCATGGTCTTTGTGGGCGGCGGAGGCGACGAGGAAGAGATCCGCGGGGAAACGGAGCGGCTGGGCCTGGGGGACAAGTGCGTCTTCACCGGTCCGCTGCGGGACCGGGAGAAGCTCCGGGGCTGGTACAGCCGGGCGGACCTGCTGCTGTTCCCCTCCACCTTCGATACAAACGGTCTGGTGGTGCGGGAGGCGGCCGCCTGCGGTCTTCCCGCTTTGCTCATCCGGGACAGCTGCGCCGCGGAGGGCGTGACGGACGGGATAAACGGCATCCTGATCCGGGAGGATCCCGCCGCTCTGTTCGCAGCGCTGGATTCTTTGTACGGCAGGGAGGAATTCCTGGGACAGATCGGGGAGAAGGCCATGGACGATCTGTATCTCTCCTGGGAGGACAGCGTCCTCCGGGCCTGTGACCGGTATGAGGAGATCCTTGCGGACTGGCACGGCAGGAAAAGGATCGCGCCGACGGCGGAGGAGCTCTCTGCCCTTTACAGCATACGGGATATTCTGGAAGAGATGCGCACCCGCATGCGCCAGCAGTGGGGTCTGCGCAGATATCCGGGCGGTTCGGATCGAGGCCCGGAGAATAAGGTCGGCAGGAGGTAATCGAAATGAAGGGAAGCAAGAGAGAAAAAAGACTGGCGGGGCTGGCCCTGTTTCTGGCCCTGGTGGCGGTGTTCAGCCTGGGCGGTCTCGCCCTGGCGGTGACCTACGGAGGGACGAACATCGTCCCCACGGGCCGCGAGACCCGCTCCTTCGCCGCTACCCAGACGAATATCGTCTGGAGTCCGTGGGAAGCCATCGACCCGACGGAGATCTATGACCTGGCCTCCGAGCAGACGGTGATCGTGGAAGCGCCCGTTCCGGATATGGACAACACCGTCCATGCCTACGGCGCCGGATTCCTGATCTCCTACGACGGATACATCATGACCAACTGTCACGTGGTGAGCGAGCCCATGGAGAACGGCGTGGACGTACAGATACGCACCTTTGCAGGCAAGGTCTATCCGGCGGAGATCGTCGGCGCGGATCAGGACAGCGACATCGCTCTGCTGAAGGTCGACGAGCGCATGACCCCCGCCGTCCTGGGGGACAGCAGCAAGCTGAAACCCTGCCAGAGCGTATATATCATGGGGCATCCGGCGGATGAATTGTCCTTTACCATGACCAGCGGCATCATCAGCGCCCTGGGCCGCACCATCTCCTTCAGCGACGGGACCACCCTGAGCATGTTCCAGCTGGATGCGGCGGTGAATTTCGGCAACTCCGGCGGCCCGGTGTACAACGACCGGGGCGAAGTGATCGGCATCACCACCGCCAAGTATACCGGCCTTTCCTCCGAGGGACTGGGCTTTGCCATCCCCATCAACGATGCGGTGCGGATCGCGGAGGATCTGCGGACCCACGGCTTTGTCCGGGGGCGGCCTCTCATGGGCCTTACCGTCCGGGCCATTCTGGAGGATGACCGGGAGGGCGGCAACCCCGCCGGAGTGGAGATCTACAGCGTGGAGCCCGGCCTCTGCGGCGAACGAGCCGGATTGCTGGCGGGGGACATCATCCTCAGTCTGAACGGCGTCCGGGTGACCTCCAACTCTGAACTCATGGATGCCAAGCGGCCTTTCCGGGCCGGAGATACGGTGACCCTGGAGATCTGGCGGGATGGAGAGACCTTTACCACGGAGCTGACCTTTGAAGAGGTCACCCCGGAGCATCCCACCGGCAACGTGGTCATTCCGCAGGAAGAGTCCGAGGTGCCGGATGACGGCGAAGGAACGGAGGGATCCGAAGAAACGAAGGAATCTGAAGAAACAACAGAAGAGTCCGAAGGAACCGGGGAACCCGAAAGCGCCGAAGGGTCCGAAAGCGTCGAAGGGGAAGAACAGCCCGAGGGATCCGGCGGCACAGAGGAGCAGCCTGCCGAGTCGGAAGAGTCCGAGGGATCCGGAAACTGAGCACCGCAAACCATAAAATATCGCGTTCGCCGGCGGGGTCCCCTCGCCGGCGACGTTCATCCCTGTCCCCAAAAAGTGAAACCGGGAAAAGAAAAAGCGCGCGGGAGGACCGCATCCCCGGGAAACGGTTGTTTCCCGCCGACAGGATCGACCGAACGCACGCAAAGCTGAGGCGGCTCCTGAAGAGACCGCGCTGCCCGTTCTCCCAGACAGGTAAACGCCCCCCGGCGCTGTGCGCCGGGGGGCGGATCTTATTTGCTGTTTTCCGCGTCAGCGGATCAGAACCAGTTGCACTTGGCGATCAGGCCGGCGAACACGATGGAGACCATGCTCATGAGCTTGATCAGGATGTTGATGCTGGGGCCGGAGGTATCCTTGAAGGGGTCGCCGATGGTGTCGCCCACAACGGCGGCCTTGTGGTTGTCGGAGCCCTTGCCGCCGAAGTGGCCGGCCTCAATGTACTTCTTGGCATTGTCCCAGGCGCCGCCGGAGTTGGACATGAACACGGCCATGATGAAGCCGGAGGCGGTGGCGCCGCAGAGAAGGCCGATCACGCCGCTGCCGCCCAGGATGACGCCCACGATGATGGGAGAGGCGATGCCCACGATGGCGGGGGCGACCATTTCCTTCAGAGAGGACTTGGAGCAGAGGTCAACGCAGCGGGCATAGTCCGCTTCCACACCGGGCTTGCCTTCCAGCAGGCCCTTGATCTCCTTGAACTGGCGGCGGACTTCCACCACCACGCTCTGGGCAGCGCGGCCCACAGCGCTCATGGTCATGGCGGAGAACAGGAAGGGGAGCATGGCGCCGATGAAGATGCCCACCAGCACGCAGGGATCCATCAGAGACAGGGAGTAGGAGGCGCCGTTGGCCTCCATCTTCTCCGCGAAGTTCGCGATGAGGGCCAGGGCGGTGAGGGCGGCGGAGCCGATGGCGAAGCCCTTGCCGGTGGCGGCGGTGGTGTTGCCCAGAGAGTCCAGGGCGTCGGTGCGCTCACGGACTTCCTCGGGCAGGCCGGCCATCTCGGCGATGCCGCCGGCGTTGTCGGCCACGGGGCCGTAGGCGTCGGTGGCCAGGGTGATGCCCAGAGTGGAGAGCATGCCCACGGCGGAGATGGAGATGCCGTACAGGCCCAGAGTGGAGTTCTTGTCAGCACCGATCTGGGCGCAGAAGTAAGCAACGATGACGGCGGCGCCCACGATGAGGATGGGCAGCAGGGTGCTCATCATGCCCAGGCTCAGACCGCTGATGATCAGGGTGGCGGTGCCGGTCTTGGAGGACTCGGACAGGTTCTGAGTGGGCTTATAGGTATCGGAGGTGTAGTACTCGGTGACCTTGCCGATGGCCACGCCGGCCACCAGACCGGCCAGGATGGCCAGGTACACGCCAAAGTGTCCGGGCAGGAGCCAGAGCACAGCCAGCAGGCTCAGTACGGCGGTGACGATGGCGGAGAAGTTGGTGCCGCGGGAAAGAGCGGAAAGCAGAGCCTTCTGGGTGGCGTTCTCCTTGGTCTTTACCAGGAAGGAGCCGATGAGGGAGCAGATGACGCCCACGGCGGCCATGATCAGAGGCAGAGCCACGGCGTTGATGGCTTTCACATCCGGGATGCCGTTGAAGGCGACCACGCCCAGAGCGCAGGTGGAGAGGATGGAACCGACGTAGCTCTCGTACAGGTCGGCGCCCATGCCGGCCACGTCGCCCACGTTATCGCCCACGTTGTCGGCGATGGCGGCGGGGTTCCGGGGGTCGTCCTCGGGGATGCCGGCTTCGACCTTGCCCACCAGGTCCGCGCCCACGTCGGCGGCCTTGGTGAAGATGCCGCCGCCCACACGGGCGAAGAGGGCCATGGAGGAAGCGCCCATGCCGAAGGTGATCATGGTGGCGGTGGTGACCTCCAGGGTCTCATGGAAAGCTTTGGTCAGCAGGGCATACCAGATGGATATGTCCAGCAGGCCCAGGCCTACCACGGTGAAGCCCATGACGGTACCGGCGGAGAAGGCCACCCGCAGGCCCTTGTTCAGGCTCTTCTGGGCGGCAGCGGCGGTACGGGCATTGGAGTTGGTGGCGATCTTCATGCCGATGAAGCCGCTGAGACCGGAGAACAGGCCGCCGGTGAGGAAGGCGAAGGGTACGTACCAGGTCAGCAGACCCAGGGCCGCCATGACGCAGATGATGACGACCATGCAGGCGAAGAAGATACCGACGGTCTTGTACTGACGGCGGAGGAATGCGCCCGCGCCCTTGCGCACATTCTGGGAGATGCGCTTCATCAGGTCGGTGCCCTCATCCTCGGCCAGGACCTTCTTGGCCTGCATGGCCACAAACACCAGCGCGATGACGGAGGCGATGAGGCTGACAAGCCAGAGGTTGTCCAGGATAAATTCCATGCTCTGTTTCACTCCTATTTAATTCGTTTTTCGCCTGACAGGACCGGCCCTCGGCAGGGGCTGCCCGGCAGACTATAAGCAGCAAACGGGATTATACCATATCTCCCCGGATAGGACAATATGAAAGATTCACAAAATATCCAATTTCGGCAAATTCTCTCTTGCTTTTCCCGTGAAAGCATCATACAATAGGTTACAGCAAAGTAACAAATACGGGAATACCCGCTAGCAGATTGGGAGGAAAGCTTCAATGGCAAACAAGGAAAGAATATTCATCGATCAGACCGAGATCGTCGCCGGCGTCACCTTCGGCAACCAGGCGACCCGCATGAGTTGGAAGGCGGATGAGCTGCAGGAGATCACCATCATGCAGATGGAGGTCAAGAAGCTCTTCAAGAAGGAAATGCAGGAGATGATCACCATCCGCAAGAAGGCCCAGCCCATGGGCACGCCCATCATCAAGACCAAGGCGGATGAGAAGTACTGGGAGGGCTACAAGGAGCAGCTGGAGAAGTTCTGCAAGAAGAACCGCGTGAACTTCCACGACTTCATCAAGAACCCCATGCCCATGCCCGGCGGCCCCGGAGCGCCCGGCGCACCCGGAGCGCCGGAAGCGCCGCAGGCATAAGCGGAAGAAAAGAAAGAAAAGCCAGACCGCAGGTCCTCGGACCTGCGGTCTTTCTTGCTTATCCTCAGGCGACGTGCTTTTCCAGGATCTTTACCAGCAGCTGTACGCACCGGCGCATATGGGGGACGGAAACGAATTCGAACCGGCTGTGGCAGATGCAGCCCCCGGTGCAGAGGTTAGGGCAGGGAAGACCCATATAGGAGAGCATGGCTCCGTCCGTGCCGCCCCGGATGGGGGTGACGATGGGATCGATCCCCAGGTCCGCCATGGCTTCCTTCACCTTGTCCACGATCTCCATGTGGGGCAGGATGATCTCCTTCATATTATAATAGGTGTCTTTCACCTCCGTGGTGAAGGTCCCCTCCCCGTACTTGCCGTTGAGATACGCTCCGATAGCGGCGAATCGTTCCTTCCGGGCCTTGAATTTACCCAGATCATGATCCCGTATGATATAGTACAGTTCACATTTCTCTACGTCCCCGTGGATGCTGTCCAGATGGTAGAAGCCCTCATATCCCTCGGTATACATGGGCGCCTCTGCCTGGGGGAGCATGGACTGGAATTCCATAGCCATCAGGACGGCGTTGCGCATGGCGTTTTTGGCGCTGCCCGTGTGGGTGCTGCGGCCGTACACCGTGACACGGCCGGAGGCGGCGTTGAAGTTCTCGTACTCCATGCCCCCCAGGAAACCGCCGTCCACGGTATAGCCGAAGTCCGCGCCGAAGCGGTCCAGATCAAAGTATTTCACGCCGCCCCCCACCTCTTCGTCCGGGGTGAAGGCGATGCAGACTTCGCCGTGCTCCGCCTCCGGGTGGCTGAGCAGGTATTCCGCCATGGCCATGATCTCCGCCACACCGGCCTTGTCATCGCCCCCCAGCAGAGTGCTGCCGTCCGTGACCACCAGTTCCTGGCCGACGTACCGGTCCAGAATGGGGAATTCCGACGGGCGCAGGACATAGGTCCCGTCCCCGCTCAGGTCGACCTCGCCGCCTTCATACCGTACCACCCGTGGCTTTACGTCGGCACCGCTCACCGCGGGGGAGGTATCCATATGGGCGATGAAGCCGATGGCCGGAGCGGACTTCCCGGGGGTGAGATTGGCGGGGATGCGGGCGTATACGTAGCAGTGCTCCTCATCCAGCCGCACCTGGGCGGCGCCCAGCTGCTCCAGTTCCCGGGCCAGGAGCCGGGCCAGGTCGAACTGCTTCCGGGTGGTGGGGGACTGCTGATTCTCTTCGGATTGGGTATCGATCCGCACGTAGCGGAGGAAACGGTCCAGTACGTCTTCCATGGGGCGAAGCCTCCTGTTTCTGCAGTTTCTTTCATTATTTCCCCGGTCTGCGGCCTTGTCAAGCTGGAAGTTGACAAAAGCCGCCCGCATCTCTAGAATAACGGAAGAAACAAACTCAGGAAAGGAAGAAGAGACAATGGCAAAATCTCTGGAGACCCTGCTGGGGGAACTGAAGGAACTGGAGAAAAAGAAACAGGCTTACGGCCAGGCCATGGGGATCATCAGCTACGACGCCCTCACCGGCGCCCCTGCGGGAGGAGCGGACCGCCGGGGAAAGACCATGGCGGTGCTCTCCGAGGTATCCTATAAACTGGAGACGGGGGAGGAGACCGGGGCTTTGCTTCATGCTCTGAAGGAGCAGGAGGACAAGCTGGACTTTGTCGCCCGTCGGCAGGTGAGCGAGCTGCTCCGCTCCTATGAAAAGACCAAAAAGATCCCCATGGAGGAATATATCGCCTACACCGTGCTGCTGAACAAGGCGGACGCCGTGTGGCACGAGGCCAAGGAGAAGAGCGACTGGGCCATGTTCGAGCCCTGTCTGCGGGAGATCGTCGCCTTCAACCGGAAATTCGCCGCCTGGCTGGATCCGGAAAAGGAACCTTACAACGTCCTCCTGGATGAATTCGAGAGGGGCCTGACCATGGCGGACTGCGACGCCTTCTTCGCCGTGCTGCGGGAGAGGCTCGTTCCCCTGATCCGGCGGATCACAGAGAAGGGGAAACAGCCGGACGACGCTTTCCTGCACCGGGAGTATCCCATTGAGAAGCAACGGCAGCTTTCCGACTGGCTTATGGAATTCATCGGTATCGACCGGAAGTACTGCAGCATCCGGGAGACGGAGCATCCCTTCACCACGAATTTCGGCCCCACGGACGTGCGCATCACCACCCATTACCATCTGAACGATCCCGCCAGCTCCCTGTTCAGCGTGGTCCATGAGGGAGGTCATGCCCTGTACGAGCTGAACATCGGCGGGAACATCGCGGATACTTGCCTGGGTACCGGGGTCTCCATGGGCATCCATGAGAGCCAGAGCCGGTTCTTCGAAAATCTGCTGGGCCGCAGCCGGGCCTTCACCGATGCCCTGCTCCCCAGACTGAAGGAGCTGTTCCCGGATCAGATGGCCGGCGTGTCGGCGGAGGCGCTGTACAGGGCGGTGAACATCGCCCGGCCCTCTCTCATCCGCACGGAGGCGGACGAACTCACCTACTGCCTGCATATCATGCTCCGGTATGAGCTGGAAAAGCGGATGATCCAGGAAGATCTGGACGTGGCGGAGCTTCCCGCCCTGTGGCGGGAGAAGGTGCGGGACTACCTGGGGCTGGAGGTGCCGGACGACCGCAGCGGCGTCCTGCAGGACAGCCACTGGTCCGGCGGAGCCATCGGCTATTTCCCCTCCTACGCCCTGGGCTCGGCTTACGGGGCTCATATGCTGAAGGTGATGAAGCGCACCGTGGACGTGGACGCTGCCGTTGCGGCGGGGGACTTCGCCCCCATCCACCGGTGGCTCACGGAGCGCATCTGGTCCAAGGGCTGCCTGTACGATCCGGCGGATATCCTGGCCCAGAGCCTGGGGGAGCCCTTCGACCCCACGGTGTACACGGATTACCTGACGGAGAAGTACTCGGAGCTGTACGAACTGTAACGGAAACAGAAAATTGCGGCGCTGTGCGTTCTGCACAGCGCCGTTTTGCGCAAACTCAGGATCTTCGTTTTGTCAGGGAGCGGGTGAGCCAGATCAGAAAGGGATCGCCGCCGAATTCCCGTTCCAGGATCTCCTCTGCCTCCCGGCTGGAGGAGAGCAGGAGCGCCTCCGCCGCCTCCCGGCCAAGGCAGGCCACCAGGGTGGATTTTTCATTCCGGTCGTCGGAACCGATGGGCTTGCCCAGCTCTTCCTCCGTGCTGTCCAGATCCAGCAGATCGTCCCGCAGCTGGAAGCTCAGACCCAGAGCGTCGCCGTATGCCCCCGCCGCCGCCAGCTTTTCCGCAGGCGCGGAGGCGGCGCAGCAGCCCATCTGACAGGCAGCCCGGAAAAGCGCGCCGGTTTTCCGGGCGTACATTTCCCGGATCTCCGCCTCCGGCAGGATCCTGCCTTCTCCCGCCAGGTCCAGATACTGGCCGCCGCAGATGCCGGCGATCCCCGCAGCCTCCGCCAGAACGGCGGCGGCGTCGGCCCGGGCTTTGTCCGGCAGACCGGAACAGGACAGGACCGCCCGGAAAGCCTCTGCCTGGAGGGCGTCCCCCGCCAGGAGCGCCTGCCATTCCCCGAAAACCTTGTGGTTCGTGGGCTTGCCCCGGCGAAGATCATCGTTGTCCATACAGGGGAGGTCGTCATGGATCAGAGAATAGGTGTGGAGCATCTCCAGGCCGCAGGCGGCGTCCAGCGCCAACTCCGGCTCCCCGCCGCAGATCCGGCAGAATTCCAGGGCCAGGATGGGACGCAGGCGTTTCCCCCCTGCCAGGAGGCTGTACCGCATGGCATCCGTCAGGGCGGTATCCGCCGGAAGGATGGTTTTCAGACGGGTCTCCACCCGCTCCCGCAGCGCCAGGAGGCGCGCTTCATTCTCCGGCATCCTCAAACTCCGTTTCCACCGGTTCTCCCTCCGGCCCCTTGGCCAGCCGGACTACCTGCTTCTCCGCCTTTTCCAGCATTTCCTGGCAGCGGGCGGCGAGGCTTGTGCCCTCTTCAAACAGCTTCATGGCATCCTCCAGGGGGGCGTCCCCCTTTTCCAGGAGGCGGACGATCTGCTCCAGCCGCTGCATGGATTCCTCAAAGCTCAGTTTATTCTCTTCCATCTGTTTCATCCTTTCCTGCCAAGTCCAGAACCGCACAGGGAATGCTCCCGTCGGATACCCGCAGGAGTAGCCGCTCCCCGGGACTGACCTCCTTCCGGCTGCGTACCAGCCCGCCGTCCTCCCGGCTGGCGATGGCATAGCCCCTTGCCAGGACTTTCAGAGGGCTCATGGCGTCCAGCGCCGCGGCCCGGGCGGAAAAAGCGCCCCGCCGCCCGGCAATCAGTCTCTGCATGGAGGAACCCAGCCGTTCCGCCATATGATCCAGGGAGATGCGCCGTTCATCCAGATAGACGCCGGGATCCTGCAGGACCCGGCGTTCCCGCAGCCGCCGCAGATGCAGCTTTTCCGATTCCAGCCGGGAGGTCATGGCGGCGGCGAGACGCTTGTCCAGCGCCTTGATCATTTCCGTCAGCTTCGTGCGGTCCGGCACGACGATCTCCGCCGCGTTGGAGGGGGTCGCAGCCCGAACGTCCGCCACAAAATCCGCGATGGTGAAATCCGGCTCATGGCCCACGGCCGAGATCACCGGGATCTCCGAGGCATAGATGGCCCGGGCTACCCGCTCGTCGTTGAAGGCCCACAGGTCTTCGATGGAGCCGCCGCCCCGCCCGGCGATGATCACGTCCGCCAGACGATGCCGGTTGGCAAAGCGAATGGCGGAGACGATCTCCGGCGGCGCTTCCGCCCCCTGTACCCGGACGGGGAAGATCATGAGCTTGGCCAGAGGATACCGTGCGGTGGCAACCCGGATGATATCCCGAACCGCCGCCCCGGTGCCGGAGGTGACCACGGCGATCCGCCGGGGGAAGGGGGGAAGGGGCCGCTTCCGGCTCCGGTCGAAAAGTCCCTCCGCCTGGAGCCGGGCTTTCAGTTGTTCATAGGCGATATGCAGATCGCCGATCCCGTCCGGACTCAGTTCGGAGGCGTAGAGCTGTACCGCTCCGTCCGCAGGGTAGAGGGAGATGCGGCCCAGAACGATGACCTTCATGCCGTTTTCCGGCCGGAAACGAAGCCGCGACGCCTCCCGGCGGAACATGACCGCCTTCAGCGCCGCATCCCCGTCTTTCAGGGTGAAATAATGATGGCCCGAGGAGGCGGGCCGGTAATTGGAGATCTCCCCCCGCACGTAGATGGGGTTGAGGCGTTTGTCCCCCTCCAGCAGTTCCCGAAGGATGCCGGCGACCTCCCCGACGGAATAGACCGTTCCGCTCATTCCCGCTTTTCCTCCCGGATAAAGGAAGCCAGGATGCCGTTGACAAAGGAGGCGGTGGCGCTGTCCTCGTACAGCTTCGCCAGGTTCACCGCCTCGTTGACCGCCGCCTTATAGGGCACCTCCGGAAGATAAAGGATCTCATACATGGCGATGCGCAGGATGGCGGCGCATACCCGGGAGATGCGCTCAAACTTCCAGTTCTTCGCATACTTCTGGATATAGGCATCCAGCTCCGGTCCATGCTCCGTCACGCCGGAAGCCAACCGGCGGATATAGTCCTCCTGCTTCGGATCCGGGTATTCGGCGTAAGCCTCGTCCTCATCGCCCAAGGAGGCAAAATGTTCCGGGTCCAGCAGAAGATCCAGCTGTTCCGCTGCCGGGACGGGGTTCATCACCGATGCATAGGACAGGTGCATGGCGATCTCTCTCGCGGTGGTTCTTTTCATCGTATCTCTCCGCTTCTGCAGAACAGGAAAAGGCTGCGCTCCCCGGCATGAGCCGGATGAGCGCCGCCCCGTTTCCCTTATGCCTGTTTGCCCTTTTCGAAGGCTACGCTGCCCACATGGACGTTGACCGCCTTTACCGGGATGCCGGTCATATCCTCAACGGAATTCCGAATGGCCTCCTGGATGGCCTGGGAGACCTGGACCACGGAGTAGTTGTACTTGACGGAGATGAAAACGTCGATGCTGACGCTGTCTTCCTCCGGCAGTACGCTCACGCCCCGGGCGGCGCTCTTTTTTCCGATGAGTTCCGCCAGGTCCTTGCTCAGGGGATTGGAGATGCTGCCGAAGCCCTCCACTTCCCGCATGGCCTCCATGGCGATGATGCTGATCACGTCCTCGGAGATATTGACGCTGCCGTCCTCTCCCGTCTTGCTGATATACTCTTTGCCGTCCGCCATGATGCCCTCCTGTTGCGCGGGTGATCCCGCGCCTGCGTAATATAGCTCAGTATAACACAGAAGAGGGGAAAAAGGAAGCTATTTCACCCCGATTATTTTGATCTGCTCCGTATGCAGGTTCGTTTCCTGGAGCACGATGTCCGTGATCCGGCTCACGGCGCTGTCCCCCAGCCCTTCCGCCGGGGCGGGCACCGCTACGATCACGGAATCCGCGCTGAGGAACACAATGCAGTCCTGGAAGCCTTTGGCGGTGATGAGGGCCTCCATCTCCGCCTCGGAGACCGTGTAGCCCGCCATGGCGGTGATGGCGCCCAGGGCCTCATCCACCGCTTCCTGGGAGGCGCTCTCCGTCTCCGCCGCTTCCCTCAGGGTGGAAATGGCGCTGTCCCGGGCTTTCTGCCGGTTGAGCCGGGCAGAGGTGAAATAGTCCGCCACCTCCGATCCCAGGCCGGACGCGGCCTGGGCGGACGCAGCCGCCGTCGATGCCGAAGTCGCCGGCGCCTCATACCAGAGCCCGTCGCCCGCATCGGCCAGGACGGCGGCGGAACCCTCCCGCCCGGCGGAGCCGTTTCCCAGTTCCGCCTCCTGCCGGTTGTAGGCCCAGTTCAGGTAAACTGCGGCGCAGACGAAAAGGATGACCGCAATGATGATCGCGTTTCTTCTGAGAATTTTCATGTCTCCCTCCATCCCGCCCGTTGGGGCGGCTGCAATGATTTCCCGGTCCGGGTTCATCCGCCCCGGACCACGGTGATCCGATCGGCCCCCAGGCCCGTCAGGGCGGATACCGCCTGGGTTATCTCCAGTTTCAGCGCGCTGCCGTCTCCCTGGACGATGACCAGCGCGCCCCGGTAACGGGGATAGGCGTACTGCACCGTAAGGGCCTCGTCCTGGTCCCTGGCCACTTCGCTCTTGGACTGCACCCGGCTGTCCCCGCCGCCGTTCTGACGACTGTCCTCCGTATTCCGGGCGAATTCCCTCTGCAGACCTGTGTCCAGGGTGAGGACCACCGTCACCTGGCCCGCTCCGGCGATCCGGCTCAGGGCTTTTGCGATCCGGGCTTCCTCCTCCTCCAGGGTGAAGGGCGGCTCTGTGGCGGCGGGGCTTTCCTTTGCCCCCGCTCCCCGGGGAAGCAGCAGGAGCAGAATGCCCAGCGCCAGGGCGCCCAGGATCAGGCCTTTCTTCCCCATCAGGGATCGGAGAAAGCTGCCGGAGTCAGTTTTCATCCCGGTTATCCACATGCCAGATCTGCCTCCGGGGCGGGATCCCCAGCTCCCCCTCCAGGATCTCCTTCAATGCTTCCTTTCCGGCCGGTTCCCCCTCCAGCCATACCTCCGCGCTCCGGGGATAGGGGATCTCCTCCCCGGAGGCAAGAGTCACCTCGGCTCGGGAGACCCGGATCCCCAGGGCAGCCGCCTGATCCAATATATACGCTTCGGTCCGCTGCTGTATGACGCTTCCCAGCAGACGCAGGGATTCCGCCTCTCCCTTCGCGCTCAGGTCCAGCCCCAGGAACCGCTGGCGGCTCAGCTCCTCCGCATAGGCGTCGTAATCCAGCTGCCCGAGAGGGGAGAGGAGCACCGCCAGGAGCAGCAGGGCGCAGACCAGACGCAGGACCTTCCCGGACTTGCCCTGGGGGGCCAGGGCGAGCACCGCCCCGGTGAACAGTCCCGCCGCCGCCAGTCCCCGCACCCAGCTTTCCAGGCCTTCGGTCATCCGTTCCACACTCCCATCATGGCGTAAATCGAGAAAAACAGCATGAGTCCGCTGGCCCCCAGGCAGCCCAGCAGCAGCCCCAGGGTATCCGAACAGCGCCGGGCCAGAACGGACAATCGGCCTGGGGCCAGATCGGCGGTCAGGGCGGCGGCAGCCCGGTAGATCACGAAACCCACCCCCGCCCGCAGGAAGGGGGGAAGCAGCAGACCCAGAATGGCGGCGATCCCGTAGGTCCCCAGGCCGGCCCGAATGGCTCCCGCCGCCGCCAGGATGGAACCGGCCGCGTCCGCCGCGATGCTCCCCACCACCGGGATGGAAGCGCTCACCGCGGTTTTTGCGGTTTTCAGCACGGCGGCGTCAGCGGAGCCCGCCGCCAGGGCGGTCAGGCTGATATGCAGCGTAAAGGCCAGCATCAGACAGGTGAGCATGACGCCGATCAGCCAGCGGAGGAGATTCACCCCGGCGGTCACCGCCCCGCTGCCGGAGGCCGCCTCCACCGCCGAGGCGGCGAAGAACAGACGGATCACCGGAGCGGCCAGCAGCTGCAGGGCGTTCATCAGCACGTTCAGGAACAGAGCCGCCGCGGCATACTTCGCCCCGGCGGAGACGGCCTGTCCCGCCGCCGCGGCGGAGGCCGTGAGCACCGGCAGAAGCACGTTGCCGAAATCCAGCGCCTTGCTGACGGCGGAAAAGCCCTGGGTGATCAGACTTTCCTGACGCCCGGCCAGCAGGAGGCTGACGGCGGCTGCCCCCGCCAGATTCAATGCGCTGAGCTGGGATTCCGTGAGGGAAAAGACGCCGTCCACCCCCGCGCAGCACAGAAGGATGAGCAGTACCCCCGCGGCTTCCCGGACCGCCTCCCGGACAAGGCCGCCCACGGGGACGCGGGAAAGGATCTCCGGCATGGCTCCGGAGAGCTCAAAGTCCTGCAGGGGACCCGGGTCTGCGTCCTCCAGGGCGGCACCGGCCTCTTCCACCGCCTCCACGCCCAGCGCCTCCTCCAGAGCCTCCCGCTCTCCCTCCCCGCACACCGGCACGGCCAGCAGGAGGGCCGCCAGCAGGAGAAAGAACAACCGTCTCACGATCCGAAGGAGAGCAGGGAGACGGTCAGCTTCACCAGAGGGAGAGCCGCATACAGAGCGGCGGCGGCCGTGCAGGTCTCCAGGGCGGAGGCGGCGGCGGACTGGCCCGCATCCCGGCAGAGCGCCGCGGAGCTGCGGCCTACCACCGTGATCCCCAGGCTTTTCAGAACGGGCAGGGTGAGGGCAGCGCTGAGCCCCGCCTCCCGGCACAGGTCGCCGAAGACGTCCCGCAGCTCCCGGAAGAGTTCCAGGGTCAGGGTCAGGACCGCTCCGGCGGCGGCCAGACCCAGGAGCAGGGTATGGGCAGGCTCCGCCTTCTGCAGCAGCAGGCCCAACAGCGCGGCGGCCACGCCCAGGGCGGCCGCCTTCCACATCAGCTCCACTGTCAGAAACCGAAAAGAGCGCGGACCAGGTCAAAGAGGGCGCTGATCTCCCGCACCAGGAGCAGGAGGACCGTGATCAGTCCCGCGATGGTCACCATCAGCGCCTGTTCGTCCCGTCCGGAGCGGGTGAGGAGAAGGTTGAGCACCGTGACGATGATCCCCACCGCCGCGATCTTGAAAATCAGGTCGATATCCATGACGTATCCTCAAAGCAGCAGAATGGCCAGGGTGATCCCCGCCCCGGCGCCCAGAGCGGCGCTGAGCCGATTTTTGCGGGCCCGATCCTTTTCTTCCAGTTCCCGGAACAAAGCCAGCCTCTGTCTGGCCCGTTCCACGGCCGCGCATTGGGTCTCCGCATCGTAGCGGCCCAGAACTTCTCCCAGGGCGGACAGGGCCTTCGTCTCCTCCGGCCGCAGACAAAGGGACTCCGTTTCCTCCGAAGCCCGTTCCCAGGCGTCCCGGATGGGGAGATGCTTTTTCTCCGTCAGCCACATCACCTGGGAGATAAACTCCGCCGCCGGCTGTTCCGCCCGGAGCCGCAGGCTCCCCAGCAGATCCGGCAGGGGAGGGAGAAGGCCTTCCAGCTCCGCCTTCATCTGATCCAGGACTGCCAACAGGCTCCCCAGGGAGCGGAGACGCTGATTGGACCGGCCCACCGTAACGAGGCCCAGCAGGGTACAGCAGCTTACCACCAGCAGTGCACCCAGCGCTTTTACCACGGGATATCCACCTCCCTGTAGATCCGTTTCCCGCCCTCCCGGCGGATGAGCACCCCGCGCCGGAACACCTGCCGGGGAAAGGGCTTTCTGGCCAATTCCTCCGGCGAAGCGCAGTGCAGACTGGCCCACACCGAAACGCCGCTGTCCGCCGCCCGCAGCACCGCCTCGCCCTCCGCCGCCCCCAGCTCGTCCATGGCGATGATCTGGGGGGACATGGACCGGAGGAGCATCTCCACCCCGACAGCCTTGGGGCAGCCCTCCAGCACGTCCGTGTTCCGTCCCACGTCGAACTGGGGGATCCCCCCCGACAGGGCTGCCAGCTCCCCCCGCTCGTCCACCAGGCAGACGCGTCGGCCCCCGTCGGAGGCCAGACGCACCAGATCCCGGAGAAAGGTGGTCTTTCCGCCTCCCGGAGGAGAAAGAATGAGCAGGGACTTGTCCGCCAGACTTTCCGCCAGCTCCGGCGGCACGCAGGGGACCTGCCGGGGGATACGGATGCACAGGGAGGACAGCTGCCGGAAGCCCCGGAACTCCCCGTCCTTGACCACCGCCGCCCCGCATACGCCGATGCGGTATCCCCCCGGGGCGGTGAGATATCCCTGACGAAGGCTCTCCTGCACCGCGTGAAGACTGGAGCGGGACGCCCGTTCCAATACGTATTCCAGGTCCTCCCGGCCCACGCTGCCCCGGAGGGGTACGCTCCCCGTTTCCAGCACCGCCCGCAGTCCCCGGCCGCAGTACAGGCGCAGCTCCTCCGTCCCGGCCCGCAGGGCCGGGTCCAGGAACAGAAGCTCTCCCCGCAGCCGCTCCGGCAGCAGGGCCGCCGCCCGGTCGAAGATCTCCGCGTCCATATCCGTCGCCGTCCTTTCCCTGGTTTCTGTACACCATATGCGCGCCCGGGGCGGGAAATGCGCCTGTCCCCCGTTCCTTCGGGGGCGGAAGGCGAAAAAACGCCGGAAGCAAAACTGAGAAAAAAGGGCTTGCATTTCCAAAAGAACCGTGCTATGATACACAGGCTGTAAAGCACAAGCGCCATTAGCTCAGCTGGATAGAGCGTCTGGCTACGGACCAGAAGGCCGGGGGTTCGAATCCCTCATGGCGTGCCAAAGCTCAGCGTCGCCCCAATGGGCGGCGCTGAGCTTTTACAAAATGTTGATATTGAGGGATTCGAACGGGAGCGGGAGTGAATGGGGCGCTGGGGCGCCCCCGGGCCGCCGCCCGGCCTCCGCCGCAGCGGAGGGCGACGCGCTCATGGCGTGCCGGA
>JAEEGF011588038.1_pt1 | contig 20621 bp, 14 predicted proteins | sample 9134171 | NCBI WGS metagenome assembly JAEEGF01 (sample SAMN16246542, study PRJNA631951) | gut metagenome | biome: gut microbiome; feature: rumen; material: AP-attached | host: Bos | place: Iran: Karaj | collected 2018-10
AGGAGCCTGAGGCAGAGCATAGAACTTGCCTGGGTGCTTTCTTGCAGGTACAAGGTAATCTCTTGCGCCTTCAGGTGATGAAGCTGTGAGGATAGGAGTTGTGATCTCCATGAATCCGTGCTCCATCATTGACTGACGAAGGGCTGCGATTACGTTGCATCTTAAGATGATATTCTTTTTAACCTCAGGATTTCTAAGATCGAGATAACGATATTTAAGTCTTGCTGTCTCATCAGCCTCTCTTGAGTGATTGATCTCAAAAGGAAGCTCGTTGTAACGGCATCTGCCGAGAATCTCTATAGACTCAGGAACCACCTCAATATCACCGGTCTCCTGCTTGGGGTTCTTGGAGCTACGCTCTCTTACAACACCCTTAACGGAGATTGTGGATTCCTTGGTGATGGCCTTAGCTGTCTTAACCATCTCTTCTGTTTCAAGAACGATCTGTGTTGTGCCGTAGAAGTCACGAAGAACTACGAAGCCAAGGTTGGCGCCGACTTCACGCATGTTCTCAAGCCAGCCCACAAGTTTGACGCTCTCGCCGACATTGGCCATACGAAGCTCACCACAGTTATGTGTACGTGATTGTATCATATTATTTACTCCTTGTTTTTGCTTTAACTAAAACAAATATGCGTGATATCGGAATTTGGTCCAATATCACGCATTACATTGTAGAACATGATTTTGTTTGTTGCAAGGTAAAATTGATGCGCAAACTTATTCCACAAAGAACAGGGCTTCCACCGGGTTAAGTCTCGATGCTTTTTTAGCCTGGGCATGGACACAGATCACGCCCCAGAGGACACTGATGGCCACGCAGACAAAAAGCTTAGTCAGGGACAGTTCAAATACACTGCCGATGGATCTGCTGATGGATACAGCATTCAGGATGGCTCCCAGGGCCATGGATATGGCTGCTCCCAGAGCTCCGCCCATAAGGCCCACGGCTGCGCCTTCACTTAAGAATACTCTTCTTACATCCTTTCTGGTAAAGCCCAGGGCTCTCAAAATGCCTATCTCTCTGGTCTTTTCGATGATGCTCATTCTAAAGGAAATAGCCATCATAACTCCCGCTATAATGAGGGCTATGGAAACAAATATTACAAAAAGTGCTGTGACCACGTTGATTACTGTATCTATTACTCCCATGCTTTCTCTGATGGGTTCTGAATTGATTCCAAGGGTCTTGATCTCTTCACTTACAGCATCGATCAGGCTTTCCTTTTCCGGAACAACCACATACTCTCTGCCGTTTACTTTTACGCCTTTTACCTCGTCATAGAGCTCAAAGCAGGTCTTGTATGGAACCATGGCAAAATTGATTAGTCCGAAAACGGTGTTCTGTGATACTCCGCAAATGGTAACTTCTGCGCAGGAGACGTTAATCTTCTTGTCCTCGCCTTCCTCCGCCATCACAAAGGAAACCTTCTTTCCAAGGATGGAAGAAACGTCCTCATCATCTGTGAGCTCCCTGGCAACCTGAAGGGATACCACGATCTCTTTGGCATCATCTGCTGCCGGGAGGCTTCCTGCGATCAGCTTATCCTCTGACTGTGCGCCTGAAACGGAGATTGCCTTGCTCTTTACTTCGATGGTCTTTTCATCAGAAAGAATCACTCCTCTGATGAAAAGCTGGTAAGGGTAAACCGCGCTGACGCCTTCTATGTTTTCTATTTTTTCAAGATCCTCATCGGTAAAAGTCTTGCCCTTCTCCACTGAAGTATAAATTGTTCTTTTGTCAAAAACAGATGAGAACTGGAAGCTTACGTAGTTCTTGATTCCGCTGCCGATTCCCAGGATCAGCAATGTGGCTGCAATGCCTATTGCCATTCCGAAGGAGGTCAGGAAGATCTTTCTCTTTGAAGTCTTCATGTTTCTCTTTGCCACCATGGCAAAAGCGCTCTTTCCAGCCTTGGGAGTTCCCTTTACTTCCGCTTCGGAGGCCTCTTTCCCGGTCTCTTTGATGCAGGTGTCTGAAGTGATCCTGCCATCAAGCATTTCTATGCGTCTGTCGGCCTCCAGGGAAAGTGCATTGTCGTGAGTTACCATGATCACTGTCATATTTCTTTCACGGCAAAGTCTCTTTAAAAGAGCCATGATCTCTTTTGCGGTATTTTCATCCAGAGCACCGGTGGGCTCGTCCGCAAGGAGGATTTCAGGACTTCCCGCCAGTGCTCTTGCTATGGCAACTCTCTGCTTCTGTCCGCCGGAGAGCTGACCGGGCTTGGAGGTAAGTCTGTCCAGAAGGCCGACCTCCGCCAAAAGAGACTTGGCAAGCTCTGTTCCCTCTTCCCTGCCGTAGCCCTTGAGCTTAAGGGGCAGCTCCAGGTTCTCCAGAACTGTATAGTCATCCAGGAGATTAAAGTTCTGGAAAACATATCCGATCTTCTGTCTTCTTAAATAGGCCCATCTTGAATCTGACAGCTTCTCAAGGTTCTCACCGTCAATAGAGAGCCTTCCTGTGGTTGCTCTGTCAAGGCCTGACAGGGTGTTCAGCAAAGTGGTCTTTCCGCAGCCGGAGGGGCCAACAATACTGACAAACTCACCTCTGGCTATGGTCAGATTTATATTCTTTAAGACCTCAGTTTTTGTTCTTCCATTCTTATAGGTCTTGCTTAAATTTTCTATAACTATCATGGTTTTCACCTACCTATTTGATGTATCCAAGGGCTTTCAGGGGATCCAGCTTAGCTGCTTTTCCCGCCGCATTTTTGGAGCAGACAGTTCCAAGAAGCATGCTCACTGCAATGCAGATTATCATGTACAAAAGATTTGCCCTGAAGGGCTCGAAGCTCATACTTGAAAACTGATTCACGAAAACTCTGTTAATGACATTTCCGAGGATAAAAGCCGCTCCGATTCCGATAACTCCGGAAAGAACTCCCACAAAGGATCCTTCCGCCAGAAAGATCTTAACGATCTCATTTTTCCTGTAGCCCAGGGCCTTCAGAATGCCTATCTCACTTGTTCTTTCTGTAACATTCATATATGAGATAAGGCAGATCATAACCGCCGAAACCACCACTGAGATCAGTGAGATAAGAGCCAGGATCAGAACTATCGAATCTATAACTCCCAGAAACTTTTTGGGGAGTTCCTCTGCTCTTTTTGCATCAAGGCCTAAGTCGCAGAGCTTTTCAATAACTGTCTCTCTGCTCTTTTTATCCTTGATAATTACTGAATAGCCTCTAACGGCGTTCTCCTTTTTAACCTCTGCATCCACAATTATTTTTTCAAGGCTGTCAAAAGAGACATAGGCGCTGTCCAGAACTCCGAACTGGATGGTATTTCCTATTCCGGCGATGGTCATGGTCTTTGCCACAGGGGCTGCAACGCTGTCTCTGTTCTTGATAAGTAAAGTTACTTCAACCTGACTTCCTACTGCCCTGGCGCCGCTTTTTCCCGTCAGCTTCTGAGCAAGCTTGTCTGAAACCAGGATCTCTGAATCCGCTTCAGGAATCTTTCCTTCCAGAAGAATGTCTTCCATGGTTTCTTTTGTTTCTTTATATACACACTCAAGGTCACATTCCTTCTCACCGGAGCCGGCGTAAATATCAACCGCATAGGTGGGATAGGCATCTTCCACATTGTCGATGGAAAGGAGCTTCTCGGTAACCTCCTCTGAATATTCAAATTCATCGGTCCTTACCGCAGTGATCACCTTCGTGTTGAAGCTCTTTTCAAATTCCTTATTTATCCTGGTCTTTGTTCCAAGGCCGATTCCCATAACCAGCATCACACCTGCGATTCCTATGGAGGTGCTCAGGGCCAGGATCAGGGTTCTTCTCTTTTTCGCCATGGCATTGTGCATGGCAAGTCTCACTGCTTCTTTGGTCTTAAGGGTCTTTTTGGGCGCTGCGCTTTCAGGCGCCTTTTCTGCCTTTGCTTCTTCGCAGATTCTCTCATCGCTGATCACATGGCCATCCGCCATTCTGATGACTCTGTCTGTCTCAGTTACCAGGCTCTCATTGTGGGTGACCATTATGATGGCTATATTCTTTTCTTTATTTATCTGCTTTAAAAGATTCATGATCTGGGCGCAGTTGGCGGAATCAAGGGCCCCTGTGGGCTCGTCCGCCAGTATGATCTCCGGCTCTGATACCAGGGCTCTGGCAATGGCAACTCTCTGCTTCTCTCCGCCGGAGAGCCTTCCGGGGCGCTTGCCTGCATACTTTTTCATGCCCACAAGTTCAAGACTTTTAAGTGCCCTTTCCTTCTTCTCTTTTGCCGAAATATCCAGGTGATTAAGGGCCATCTGAACATTTTTGAGGGCAGTCATATGGCCTATCAGATTATAATTCTGGAAAACATATCCTATTTTTGCTGCTCTCAGGGCTGCATACTCATCATCTGAAAGTTTTGAGATCTCTTCCCCATCCAGAACTATGGATCCGCTGCTGATCCTGTCGATTCCCGAGATACAGTTGAGAAGAGTTGTCTTTCCGCATCCTGAGCGACCCAGAATACTTACAAACTCTCCTCTTCCGATCTCTATATTTACATCACATATGCCGGTGATCTCTTTATCCCCGACTGTGTATTTTTTCTCCGCTTCTGTAATTCTTAGCATTATTCACGTATAGGCGCGATGTCTCGCGCCTTCCTCCGTATTTTAGTCAGCCTTGTAGCGTATCATCTCATCTTTTGTACTGTCAATGACAGCGCAAGATTCTATGCCGAATACAGCATGGTGATAGACGATCTTGAAAAAAAGTATGGGGAAGCGATAAATCTTCGTTAAGCCAACTGTTAATAGAAACTGAATATATAAAGTACCTGATAAACCAGCGAAAAACTCCACGTAACTACCAGTTTGATACAAATAAGTGGGATACCTTTGAGGCCATGTCCTGTTAGCTTCCTTGTTCCCGAAGGGTTTGTTCAGCAAGATCATGACCGAGCTGCAGCAGGATATTACTACGTTTTCAAAAATGAGAAAAATGGTCTGGAATTGTATATTTCAGAAAAGAGGGTTTATGTATTCTATCACTCTCGAAGCTGATTATGATAGGATTGAATACTACCACGACTTCATAGATGAAATTATCAAAGGTATAGACATTCGTATGTAAAAAAAGCCCATTCACAGACACCGATAATATTCGGTCTGTGAATGGGAATTTTTAAATTAAAAAATTTTACTTCAGGTAGATATGTGCATATCCATCCTCTGTTCCTTTGGTGGCAACCTTCTCACCTTCAGCTTCAGATATTAAATAAAAATAGTTGGAGTCATATCCGTTTACACCTGCATAACCGGCGCCGTCTTTTTTTCCGTACATGCCGCCTAACCAGCCGCCACCACCGCCGGCACCTGAATCATCTACTCCGGTATAGCCGGTCCCGAAACCGTATTTACTACCGGTGGTGTTAGAATTATCCCTTGAGACTCTGCCAGGGCCGCCCCATTGGTCATAGTTTCCTCCGCCTCCGCCGGCAGCTGCAACTACTCTCTTGCCATTGTAGTAGACGTCGGTACATCCTCCGCCTCCGCCTGACCAATAGGCATCTCCGCCGCCATTATAGCCTCCGGCAACGACTCCCTCCTGTGCCCTCGTCACTCCTCCGGCACCGCCTACGGTAATAACAAGCCTGTCTCCTAAATTAAGATGCATAGTACCCTTCATCGTAGCACCGTTCCCGTCATAGGGCTGATTTCCAAGGGCTCTCGCTCCGTCAGAACCACCGGCTCCACCTTTTAGTTCAAATACATAATCGCCTTCTTTGCTGATAAAGCATAACTTCGGGCTATAGCTGCAAGCATAATCATAGTCATAGCCTCCGGCATAATTAGCATCTGAATACTTCGCCAGCTGATTATGATCCCCGGAATTTCCAAGAACATTTTCTGCACTGCTGCACTTTACCAGGGGCATATCAACTATCGATCTTGCATTCCTATAAATCCCCTCCAGCCATGAATAGTAATTTGACTGTTGAACCTCTCTTCCATCCAATTGGTAATAGAACTCAAAATAAGAATTATCATATTCATCAAAATAGACTGCTGTTTCACCATGCTGTTCAACTGTCCATTTTCCGTACACTGTTGAAAGCGCCACATCATATATAACGTTATCCTCAAGATAACTTAAGCATATTCTTTCGTTGGAAGAATCCACTCCAACAATCTCGCATGGATATTTCATTTTATCAGTAACTCCCTTTGAGTCACTGGTAAACAGAGTAACCTCTCCATCTCCGATCACAATCATTTCAGGAATATTGTCATTATTGATATCTTCAAGAGTAAATACACCCCCGGAGGATGTGGTTTTTCTGATTTCGGAATAATAGGATTCCTTCCATGGAAGAGCCTCTTCAGTGGCTGCTGCCGTTTCTTCCTGCACAGTTGTATCTTCCTTTTCAGGCTGCGTACGTTCCACTGCATCCTCGACAACTGCCGCAGGCGAGGAAATAGCCTGTCCTGAACCACCGGAAATAGCTTTTACAACTATAAAGCCCAATAATATCGCTGCAGCAGCGCCTATCCCCACATATAACGGAATCTTAGAATCCTTCTTTACCTGCCCGGAGCCTCCACTCTGCTGCTGATTGCCCGTATTTGCACTGTTAACAGGCGCTGCACTTGCAGAAGAAGCAGAAGCACTTCTTGCGTCCATAATAGGAGCCCCATTATACAGCGCGTCCTCAAACTCTTTTATCGACTGGAATCTGTTCTCAGCATACACAGCCATGGCCTTCATAATAGCCTTGTCTACCTGATCTGAAACATTGATTCCAAGCTGCTTGGGACTCTTCAGCGTATCATTTCGCATACGCTCCATTGATTCGACCGGAACTACTCCTGTGATACATCTGTAAATAGTCGCTGCCAGCGCGTATACATCTGACCAGGGCCCCTGCTCTCCATGGGTCCTGTACTGTTCCTCCGGCGCATACCCGGGTTTTAACATAACCGACAAAGACTTTTGGGCATCTGCTTCCGCATAGCTTCTGGCCGCGCCAAAATCAAGCAGTTTCATCCTTCCGTCATTAGTGAACATTATATTGTCAGGACTGATATCCCTGTGAATTACCCCTGCATCATGAACCTGCTGCAGTGATGTCATAACAGGTCTTATAACCGGAAGGAACTCATCCGGGCTCATTTTTCCACCCTTCTTGGCAACATAGGACTTAAGAGTTGTTCCGTCTACATATTCCATTACGATATATGCAGTACCATTTTCCTCGAAGAAATCTCTTACTCCTACGATACCGGGAAGATTCTGGCATTTGCCCAGAGCCCTAGCTTCCTTTACAAAGCCTTCCTTCCATTTACGGACCGCAGCTGCATTGGAATTGTTATATTGAGTAACTATGGTGGTCTGAGTGTGATCTCTGGAAACATAGCCGTTAGGGTAGAACTCCTTAATAGCAAGTCTAACCTCAATATTCATGTCGATTCCGATATAGGTTATACCGAAACCACCCTCTCCGAGCACATCTCCCACCAGATACTTTCCCTGAAGAATCGTAAAAGGATTGAGCTGATGGAGCCCTGCTTCTATCTGTTTTATATTTTTGCCGCAATAAGAGCAGAATTCTCCATTGTGTTTCTGTTCTCTCATGCAATGTGGACAAAGCCTGCTTACGTCCATATTAAGTATCTCCTTTTAAAAAAGATTACTTCCAGGAAATTCTGTATTCGTAAGAACCAATCAGAATAATATCGTCCTGACTAAGTTCAAAATTCCCTGAGATCGGAACTCCATTGACGAAAGTTCCATTTGTTGACTTCTCATCCATGAGATATAGTCTGTTTGCTTTGGCAACCAAAGAGCAGTGCTTTCCGGATAATGCACCATCATCCGACAAAGCCAGTGAAGACTGTGAAGAATTCCTGCCTATGACATAAGGTGTTGCCCCTACGGTTGCTTTATAGCTCTTTTCCTCGCCTTTTCCCATTCTAACAAGGGTGACATTAAGGCTCTTATCAGAACTGCTTCCGGATGTTAATGGCATAGTCGGTGACGCTGCTTGCTGCATGATCATATCTCCCGGAATTGTTACATTGTCATTGGAATACATGTTAGCATTTGGCTCCACGCCCCCAATGGTACTTGACCCTTCATAACCGGTATTGCCGGTTTCCTCAATCGGCTCCTCAACAGCTTCCTCAACCGGTTCCTTGGTCTCAGTAGCCTTTTTAACTATAAGAACAATGAGAAGTACCAATAGGAATGCCAAAAGAGCTGCCAGCGCAATGAAATACTTAAGCTTAAGGCCAAGTATCGTCATCTCCTGTTCCTCAGGCTCTTCTACTTCAACAGTAGCCTCCACAGATGCCTCATCTGTAGCTTCCTCTGCTGCTCTCAGGCTGTCGACTTTTTCAATCTCTGCCTGGATAATCTTAACATCGCTTTCCGGAAGGGATATCGTATCTGTTGCCGTCTGAGAATACTGATTTGACACAGAAACCTTCAGAGCAACCTCCTGGCCGGATACTGCCACATCCTCAAGGCTGGTATAGATAATAAAGGATGAATTGATCTTATTTATAATCTCATCTGCTATAGTATCAATGCTTCCTTCATTAAGAGCTGGTGCAAAGTGTAATCCGCCTGAGGAGATCCTGGCAAAGCTTCCCAGTAGCTTAGCCATTTCCTGATCTTTACTGCTTCCTGCGTTTTTCAAAAGTCCAACGGTAAATACGGGAATGTGGCTCTGAGTAATGGCATCCTCTGCTTCTTTCTGAGTTATACCTGTAGCCTGATCATCTGCACCATCAGAGAAAATGATGAGACACTTCTTGCCGTTTGCTGCATCTGAAGACTTCAGTGACTTTATTTCTTCATCTATGGCATAGTACAGATTGGTGTCTTCTCTCGTTATTACTATGCTGTCAGCAATCGCCTTTATCTCTTCAGCATCGGTAAGAAAATCTCTCTGATCAAGTTCATTCCCCATTATGGATATGGCAATCTTATCTTCCGGTTTCTTAAGATCTGCAAGGTTTTTGATAACCTCTTTTGCCATGTCGATTCGTTTCTGATCCATTGATCCCGAAACATCCACAACGCATTTATAAGCCACGGGTTCAGCTGCTGTTCCAAAGGAACCCACATCCGAAATCGCCATGGTATTATTTCCAAACATGACATCTACATAATCAGGTGTGACCATGAATTCTCCACCTTGATTTTGATTCACGTAGATCTTTAGTTGTCCGTCTTCTGCCTTATACCCATCTATGCCGATCTGCAGCGCTTCCTCAGCACCGGCTTTAATGGCAAAGGATCCGGCAAGTACCGTAAATGCCACTATCATAGAAAGAAAAACACCACAAGCAATTCTTCTAAACCTGACCATAATGCGAAACCTCCTGGACTTTAATTTATTTTATTATTAGTGCTATTGCAGTATTATTATCCTTGTTCTCTTTGCTACTTAGCCCTATCAGATATGCCATGCCACCAAGCCACTCACCTACATCCTTGGAGCCCGCAAGGCATCTTTCCATTTCTTCTTCCGTTATAAGTTCCCAAAAACCATCAGTGCACATCAAAAAAGCGTGTTCCGATCCGTCATTCATATTCACATCCGACGAGCATTCTGCTGTAATGCCTTCAGCCCGGCCTATTGCCTTTAACAGCTTATTCCTGTCCACATGGCCCCTGATCTGATCTTCAGTTATTTCACCTCGAAGAACCGCCATCTGGGATACGCTGTGGTCAAAAGTTCTCTCTTTTATCTTTCCATCAACAAAATGGTATAGCCTTGAATCCCCCACATGGGCCCATCTCGCGATATTATCTGAAATCTGCAGCACCACCAGGGTTGTTTTCATGGAGCAGGCCGGTGTTTGCATCTCTAGGACCTTGCTATTGGCTATCTCAAACCATCTGCCAAAGTCCTCCGGCGTCTCTGCAGGCCTTTCTCTGAAGCAACCGCAGACTGTGTTAACCGCTGCCATTGAAGCCTTGCCTCCACCGCCTTCTCCTCCAAGGCCATCAGCTACAACTGCTATAAGGTCATCCTTTTCATTGGTCAGGTAGCTGCAGCTGTCCTCATTCTCACTTCTATCGCCTATATTTGAATAATTCGCAATTGTTATTTTCATTTTTTTCTCACAACTCAAACATGAAAACATTATCTACGCCAAAAGATATAGTACTTCCCGTCTGTAAAATTGCCGGTTGTCCGGGATACAACCTCATGCCGTTAAGGTAAGTTCCATACTTGGAGTTACAATCGATAATAACGGCCTTTTGTCCATTAAATCCAAGACAGATCTGGCAATGTATCCTGCTGATCCCTGCACACCCGGAAGGAAATATTACGTTGCAATTATTTATATCTCTTCCAAAAATAATGTCCTGATCAAGGGCGAAGGTCTGACCGGCATAAACTCCACGCACGCCCTTCAATACCGGATTAACTCTGGCCCATCGGTTAATGTAATTATTTATGGTATCGGTAATCTCTTTTGTTTTGAATGATGAAACTCCGAACATATCAGCCAGATAAGCAAATCCACTTTTAGAACTGGGGAACAGTTCCTGCCTAAATTCAGCTATACTCTGAAATCTGTCTGCTTCTCTGACATTCATAGCTCTCATTATTGCATTATCTACTCTGTTTGGAAGATTCACTCCAAGCATCGAAGGAGCTTTTATCGTGTCGTGATGCTGTCTCTCCACCGCTTCCGGAGGCAAAATTCCTGTAAGCGCCCTATAAAGCGTTGCGCCAAGGGCATACACATCGGTCCAAGGCCCCTGGGTTCCCTTGGTGGAATACTGCTCTATCGGCGCATATCCTTTTTTCAAAATGACCGATTTACTTTTTCCGTCCAAAACAGATCTGGCTGTTCCAAAATCTATAATCTTGGCTGTGTTGTCCAAACATAGATATATGTTGTCAGGACTTATATCCCTATGGATCACACCTTCTTTGTGGATCAGTTCCAGCGCATCCATCACATTGCCGGCAATCGGGCATAACTCATCCCATGAAATACGGCCGCCACTGGACTTAAGGTAATTCATCAGATCGCGACCCTCAAGGAATTCCATCACGTAATACGCAGTATTATTCTCTTCGAACAGACTATAGATTTTTATGATATTACTACTCTGACAGCGATAGATAATACGCGCTTCCTGAAGGAATTTATCTTTTTCCCTGCTGAATCCCCCTGCATTTGAGATTATCTCAACCATGGTCGTCCCGGGATAACGCGTCAACATTCCATTGGGATAATATTCTTTAATAGCAACGAACTGATTCGTTTCTATGTTCATTCCCTGGTACGTTATTCCAAAGCCACCATAACCAAGCACTCTCCCGATCAGATACTTTCCGTGAAGGATGGTCTCATAGGGAAGCGCATATGGTGGTTCCTGTATTTTAGATCCATCCTGCGGGATCAGATCTGTTTTGAGGGTCTCAATGTTTGTATTCATTCCATAATCTCAATAATGATACAGGTATAGTTATCCTGATTGCTCCTGTTTATCTTTCTGATCTCACTATCGATCAGAATAAGGCTCTGCTTCAGAGGATGTCCCATGAGTTCACAGATCTTACCATCTCCAAGAGTTCCGAAAACTCCATCACTCATAAGAAGAATCCTGTCTCCTGCCTCAAGTTTGGTGGGATTGATATTCTGATCCAGCATTTCTAGATTTCCCATGCCAATGTAGCTTGTAAGCGCAGCTCTCTTTGGGTCATTAAGCGCTTCTTCGGGACTTAGCTCGTTCTTGGCAACCATTTCATCCAGCTGAGCTGCATAATTATGATCTTTGTTCACCTTGATAAGCTGGCCATCTCTCCATACATAGATATGGCTATCACCAACTGAGATATAGTAAAGAAGCTTATCCTTGATAATAGCCGCCACTACAGTACTTCCGCACTTTCCAATCTTTTCCTCTCCAAGATCATTGTTAACCTCGGTAGTAGCCTTATCCACAAGTCCCATCAGAATAGAAGAAGGGGGATTCGAAGAATCCGCTTCTTCAAATCCCTGCAGCATATTGACCACTACTATCTGGCTCATGCGGTCACCGTCAGCCAGGCCTCCCATGCCATCGGCTACAATCGCCAGAACTCCTTTATCAAGAACCGTATCCTCGTCATCACAACTACTGATTCCGAAGCTGTCCTGCTGCATATCCCTTTTTCCGATATCATGTACACTTCCTATGCACAGCGGACAGCTCTCATACACTTCTGTCATTTTTACTGTTTTTACCCCCGAAAGCTCAGGGGCTATTGTTTTGGCATCATCTTCATACTGTTCTGTATTCTTTTGCTTTCTTAAGTTGCCAAAAAACGGAATTTTTACCATTGAAATTTCTCTCCACAGAATGGCATAAACATAAATTGCGTCTTTCCAATAGTTATCTTGTCATAAGGTTTGATCTCAGCCACCTCAAAAAGCGCCTTATCATTGAGTCTTACGATAGCTCTGCCATCTCCAGGTCTGAAATAGTAAGTATTGTCTACGACATCATAGCTAATAACAGCATGATTCTCCCTGGAGATAGTCTCATCACCACGGATGCATATATCCATACGATCACTTCTACCAATAAAGTTGTTATCAGCATGGATCTTGTAATCTCTTCCTTTTTCTGCACCGTCAATGCATACGATCCATCCAACAACTGGATCAATTCCCTTATCTTCCTGGATAAGAGCAACAGTTCTCCCTTCATCAGCATTGCCGTTGTTAACAGACTGGCTCATAGCCACGGTTCTTCCATTGTCACTGGGAGCCCCGGAAAGTGGCATAGTAGGTGATCCTCCTACAGTTACTTCGCCGGCTGCATTAAATCCACCTAAAGGCAGCGTTACACCGCCCCCTGCTACATTGTTGCAATAAGGACAATCTGCGTGAATTGACGCATCATAATAATGTCCGTTTGGGCATTTTTTCATCTCCATGCTACTAACCTCCCATATTCAATACTTTGTGAAAGCAGATCCTGCAAGATACGCATATACCAAGGACTATTGGCTCTCTGGATCAGATATACAATAAAGCCGATGATTATAACTGCACCAAGGGCAAGTCCTGCAATCAAAAGACTCTTATCATCCGAATTGTTTTTCTGAGCTGTCCCTACAGCATCTGCTACAGGAGCAGCTGCCGCTGCAGTGGCATTACCTGTCAATGAAAAAAGATTGTTCTTATCACCCAGGTAGAAAGTATCGCCGACATTAAGCACTCTTGGAGCATAGGGCTGCAGCTTCATTCCGTTTACAAAGGTTCCATAGGAGGATCCCAGATCTGTAATGGAAATCTTGCCCTCAATATTTTCTACCTTGCAGTGCATTCTGCTTATGCCTTTTGTGTTGTCAGGAAAAAGCACGTTACAGGAATCCAGATTTCTTCCAAATACCATGGAATCGTTTACCGGAAAAACTTGATTTGCGTACTGTCCGCTAAGACCATTAATTGTCATGACACCCTCCCATTATTTCTTCTTAAGACGCTCATTAATCTCAATTGCATTCTGTACAAGAAGTACAGGCAACAGCATCGCTTCATAGGTAATTCTGCTTGCAATCGGTCCAAACAGAATAAGGGCTATACCGGCAAGGAATGTAGTGTCCTTGAAGAGAAGGAAAATACCGAATATAAGACTGGATACCGCTGAAAGAACATAGAAAAATCTGAAGATCTTCTCAATCCACAGATTCTTGATAGTCAGAAAATCATGGATAAAGGTAAGGAGTTTGTTGAGCTGCGGACGCTTTGATTCCGGTAATACATAAATGTAAAGCAAGATCACCAGAATAATGGAAATAACTGTTGCGATAATAGAACTGCCTGTTAAGTACTTCATGTAACCACCTCCGAGAATAATTTTTATTTGTCTTAAAACAATAAAATGCCCGAAAAAGGAAGTAACAACACTGTTATCCTTTCTCAGGCATAGTATTCCAATAAAAAATATCAAAAATTACTTTATTTAGGTTACCTTCCCCACTGTTCATAAAGTAATAATCCCTCTCAACCAAAGCCCCTTCAACAATAGCTCCAAAACATATTATATCACACATATTGTCGGCATTCCACAACATCATCCAATCATTCAAGTTGAGCGCCTCGGATATCAGCTTATTATCTTACATTGTTATAAAGTTCATCATTTATGTGGTATATAAAATATCCAGTATTAAACCAGTCGGAGCCATCGTCGTTTTTACCATGGCTAAATTTGTCCTGAAGCATGCTATATGGATGGCTCGTTTTTAGTATATTATATTTCTCTTGCTCAAAGCCACCAGATTCATAATATGTAATGTTCTCGTCGTCGATACTGAAAATGATGATGCTATGTGGCCAGCCGCCTTCATCAGCAGCAACTCTGAGGATATCACCTGGCCTTGCATTCTGTTTTACATAGGCCTCAAATTGATTCCAGTCACGCTGTACATCGTCAGGGCCTCCATAATAGCTCTTTTTCTTTTTATATTTATCATACTGTGAATAGCCGAAAATCTGTTCCCAGCACCAGTTCGCAAATGCGTGACAGGTGACAGCCATTCCCTTATATTCCACAACTGAAGGTTGACCAATCTTATCCTTGAGTGTGGTATCTAAAGCATTCTGGACAGCTAAAGAATTCGGTGTACCTGGCCATATAGCTACTTCTAACTGCGCAGATTTATTAGAACCATCTTTGCTCGTTGCTGTTATGATAACTTTTCCGGGTTTAATAGCTGAGAAATCTCCAGAGCTATTAACGTTTGCAATTGAAGGATCGCTTGATGCCCAAGTAATATTTCTATTGCTGGCATTATATGGAGTTATTGCAAGATGATTTTTTAAATTGCAAGTTTCTCCTGTATAATAATCAAGTCTAGCGGTGTCAAAAGACAGGCTTGAAACGGGGGTATCATCACTTCCGATCGGCGTCCACTCTGCTTTTAAAGTTATGGTTCCGGTTCCAGTTGTAAGATTGAATATTCCGGTTTCTCCGCCATTTAATAAATAGCATTTTACACCATCGTCATAATACCATCCTTCAAATTTGTATCCGTTTTTTTTGTATCCGCATTTTGCCAATTTCCCTTTTTTATCGTAGGTAAAAGTAGAATTGTTGGTTTTTCCGCTGGTAGCGCCGTTCCCATCGTAAACGACAGTGTACTTATTTGGCTTCCACTTTGCATAAAGAGTAACGGTATCACCTTCCTTATTCGAGAAGTCGTTCTTGGAGTATCCAGGAGCATACGCTGTTCCTGAACACTTAGCATTTTTGTACCACTTAACGAAAGAATATCCATCTTTCACATATTTACATTCTGCTATGCTACCATTTGTTTTGTATTCATGATGAGTGTTTTCGGTATAACCTCCCGTAGCACCATTTCCCTCATAAGCAACAGTGTACTCGCTTCCTCTCCATCCTGAATAAAGCGTCAGATTTCCATAGTTGCCAGATTCAATCTTGTCAATTTTGTCGGTAAGATTTTTATCTTTATACCATCCGGTGAAGATATAACCAGCTCTGGTTGGGGAATAGAGGTCTTTGGAATCCATAATTGTATAAGAAGTTGGATTCTTAGGCTTCTTCGGAGCCTTTGTTCCGCTGGGATTAACATATTTTATCTTGTATTTTGTCAAAACCCACTTAGCATAAAGGTTATAATTCGTATCTTGTTTACCTGTTAATTTTTTTACTTTGCTTCCCTTGAATGCAGAATTTGAATACCACCCCTTGAAGGTATAACCATTCTTTGCGGGATTCTGCAAGTTTACACTTTTCCCTATGTTTACAGTTTCTGGATTGTTGGGGTTATTTTCTCCACCATCCAGGTGATAGGTTATTACTGAAGCACCATCAACATTCTCAACATACTCTCTAAATGTTGCCAAAATAGTATGACCATCTTCATAAATGTAGGGAGTAGTATATTTATTGTTTTTGATACTTTTAGCACTTATAGCCTTTCCGTCCCAGTAAACGGTATCAAGCTCATAGCCTTCTTCCGGAGAGAAAGTAAACTTCTTTGTTTTACCATTCAAAACCCTGGTTACACCCGATGGGCTTATGGTACCATGCCCTTCAGCAGAGGCATGGATTGTATGATATGGATTCTCTACATATATTTTTTCAGTATAAATATTGAGTAGTTTGGCGGGTGTTTTTATTGAATTGGTACTTCCATAATCGCATGGTCCAAGTCCAATCTGGCCGTAATAATTGTTTCCCCAGGAATAAATGTCACCGTTCTTCAGAACTGCAATACATCTCTCATTGCAGGCTTCTACGTATACAGCTTTGTCAGGGAAAGCAATCTTTACAGGAATATTGCTATCAACTGTTGTTCCATTCCCTAGTTCTCCATTGTCATTGCTTCCCCAAGTGTAGACATCACCATCATTGGTTACAGCAATGCAATGTCCGCGGCCAACACTTACATATTTGATGTCTGAGAGTCCTTCGACTTTGGTAGGAGTAGATGTTGCCGTAGTGTTTCCTGTGCCCATCTGCGCACCGCCATTTCCCCAGATATATACGTCTCCATCATATGTAACTGCAGCAGTTGCAGACCATCCTGCACTGACGTATTTAACATTGGATATTCCCAAAACCTTAGTTGGAATCGGGCAGGCTCCTGGTTGTTTTGCTGGTGATCCTTTGCACTTCTCTCTATGTTCTGCATCTCCAAGAGGATATTCGCCATGTCCCCAGGTATAAACATTTCCTCGTTCGTCTATGCCTGCACAATGATACTCTCCTACACTAACCTGTGTAAATTTAGTATCCAAGCTAAGCTTGTACGGGGTAAGCTGTGGACCTTCAAGATTCATATCTGCCAGCTGTCCCCAGATGCCCAATCCACATACATACAAATCTCCATCAGCATTAACAGTTATGGAATTCCCATTTTGTAATGACAGCTGCTTAACCGAGTCTATTCCATGTATTTCCGAAAGATATGTGTGATCCTCCTGCTTACCATCTCCTAACTGGCCCAGGGTATCATGCCCCCATCCGTATATTGAACCATCATTGGTCAAAGCAAGATTTGAATCACCACCAACTTCGATATATTTTAAGTCTGATAGTGTCGAAACTTTAAACGGAGTTATTCCAGAATAAATATCTCCCCATTCATCAATGGAACAATAATGATTCATGCCCCACATGAACAAATTTCCCTTTGAAGAGATTGCAGCCCCGTGGAAATCACCTATTCCATATTTTTGAGGAATTTCATAATAATCTTTTTCAAGAGTGACATTTACTGCTTCTAATGTCTCATTCTCTTCAAGATCAAATGCTGGGGCATTTTCTGAAATCTCTAATTGTTCACAATGCTCTTCAGACTCATCCTGTAATTCATTCTCTGATTCATCAGTAGGAACAAGCTCCACGCTAAGTGGCTCTGATTCTATCTCATCTTCCTCTGTTATTTCCTCAGAGGCCACAGCTATTTCCTGTTCTTCTTCCAGTATAAGGTCTTCAGACACAAAATTATCTGCAGCATAAGCATAAGCCGCATTGGGAATGACAGATGTCAACACCACAGATAATGCGATAGAAATTGCTAATACTCTTTTTTTCATGCATTCACCCTCCAATGATTGTATTTTTTTTTGATGCATTAACATGCACAGTTTATTTTAAGGATCATGACGGCTATCCTAAAATTGAAGTCTTCCTGTCTTTAGTTCCTTACACTCTGAATAGAAAACTATTCGAACCTCGTCTGGATGCTCAGTTGCCCAAAAGTCCAAAGCATATATCATACATAATAGACCATACTCCAATCATGATTCACTTATAGAAAGCTAATGATATTACCAAACTCCCCATGTCGTCCCGGGAATATCCGGAATTTGATTTGGATCAGGATGCTGCTTCATGTAATTAATTGTTTGTTCAAGTATCATTAAAGAATCTATTGAAACAGGAGCACCGCTGGCTGAAATAGGTACTGATGGTTTACCTGGAAACAGAATGTCACATGCATAGGTCAGTGTTTTTCCATCTGGAAGGCCGATAGCAACATAGGTATATTCATCTGTATTTTGGACATTAGTACGAATAGCTATAAAGTAATCATTGAAATAAAAGTCTATATTCTTCTCAGAACTGGGAATTCTGACATCGTTAGCGCCCATTTCTTTGCCATATGCCACATAATCAGAGAAGTCGCCATCAGCAATATACTTTTCGATTACTGTAGAATAAGTTGGTTCTGCGACCTTCTCTTCAACCTTTTCATTTGAAGCAGTCTCAGTTGAAGCAGCTTCTTTGGCAGTTTCTGGCTCTTTCGCTGAGTTTTCTGTTGAAGCTTCAGCTTTTGATGCCGATTCTTCGGCTTTTGCTTCTTCTTTCGGCTCTTCGACTTTTTCCTCAGTTTTCTCCTCAGCTTTTTCCACCGTTTCTTCAGGCTTATCTATATTTTCAGGTGCTTTAGGCTCTTCCTTTGATACACTTTCTGCCGCTGCGGCTGTTTCTACAGTAGACGTTTCAGCAACTGTATTCTCAGAAGTAGTGTTTCCACATGCAGCGAGTGTAAGCGCAGCACAAACTATCAGAACTAAGACTTTTTTCTTCATAACTGTTTGTCTCCCTGTAATAAAGTAATATCAACGACTCTATTATTTTATCACAATATAGTTGATGCGTGAGCATTATATAGATGGCGCATCTGTCAAATAAAATGGGCATGACGCCTATCAATTGGCCCCATATCCTTGAGGACTAAAAAATACCACCTGTTCGGAATTTCCGATCAGGTGGTATGAAAATTATGATGGTAAGTGGTGGCGAAAAGACCATAACACTATGCTTACAAGAGATTTCAGATATAAGGAACTCAGAACCACCCGAACCACATATCCAGTATGGATCTTGTGCCTATCTTAAATTTCACTGTCTTTGTTCCACTATACTCATTTACGCCCATAAAGGTTACCTGAGCAGTGCCTTTACCTAAATTGTTCACATAGCTTCCCGGAACAACTACAAAGTCCCCTGTCGCTCCCTTGTCAGCACTTAGAGAAAGAGCAGTCTTCTGCTTTCCTATTGTTGCCTGACTAAACTGCTCCTGAGAAGAAATAATTACAGGTTTTCCTTTGTTGTAATCCTGGTTTTTGATTTTAATGGTTGCCTTGGATAGATCATTGGTTTTACCAGTAGCAAGGATTCTATATGTTGTCTCAATGGTATTGTCACTATATCCGCCTTTTCCGGTAACACGGACTGTGATTACATCTCCGACTTCGGGATGGGATTTGCCATCTAGTTCAGTTCCATCCTTAAGGTATATAATCTTCTTTTCATAGTCGGTTCCGGCTTTTAAAAGCTTCCCACCATTATCAAACACCTTAACGGTCGTCGCGTACTGGTTTGCTTTATTAGAATAGGGCTTATCTGTCGCAATCACGGTTATTCCGTTTGCTGATGAAAAGGTCCTTTGCGTAACCGTAAATCCTTTTGAAGTCTTTGAGGTGAAGTTTCCTTTTCCCGATATCATAACCTGCGCTTTCGCAGCAGGATATCCCATGTTTTCGGAATACTTCAGGGTATAATCTCTTCCCTCTTTTAGTACTGTGTCACCAAACATAACCTTTAGTTTAGGGGTTGCACCTGCCTTATTATACTTGGCAGATAGCTCAGTGTTTCCATCGGCTGCTTTTATAATGATATTATCACCGGTCATAGGATATCCCTTGATGTCAAATGATACCCTTCGCTCACCTACAAAGCTATATTCCATAGCGCCTTCAGTTCCACCTGCATTAAGTCCTTCAAGGACTATTGTAGCTTTGCCGACGTTTCTGGCATTTAGAATCTTGCTAATCCTATAATCAACACCTAATGCTAATCTTTTATTATCGTAGGTAACAGCAAAGTCAAATGGTGCTACTCCATCTGCCTCCTTAAAGCTATCAATTCCGTAGGTTAAGCCTGTATAAAGCTGGGATGGAATAGCAGAAACCTTGGCCTTACTTATGGCTATCTGCTTTGGTGTCACTGAAGTCTCTGAAAGATTAAGGACTCTGGTTCCCTTGAAGTTTCCGATTCCCGTAAAGGTTACAGTTGTTTCCGTAGTCAAAAGAGAATAATCCTTATCTTTCTTAAGTTCTTTTCCATTCCAGACAAGCGCTGGCTTATTAGTCTTGCCCGACTTTTTTAGAACAGTAGAAAATACCTGCTCATCCTCGATAGAAAGTGTCTCGATCGAGAAGTAAAAACTCTTCTTTCCACTGTAATTGCCCTTCATTGCAAGAGTAATCTGTGGCACAGTCTTCAGCTCTTTTGCAGATAGCTTCTCCAGATTCTCTATCACATATGCATTTTTGTTGTTCTTGCAGGAAACCTTGTAATCCGTATTGGGAACAAGCAAGTTTGTACCGTCATAAACCCTGAAAGTCGGAATCTGCTTTGAGCCATCATAAGTTAGGCTCTTAACCCCGCCAATCCAGATTCCATCGGGAATGATCCCACTTTCCGGAACATCTTCAGGAAGGACTTCGCCGTACTTGTAGTAGTCTTTCTCAGTTCCATCAGTTTCAACCTGCTTTACAGGTTCTCCATTTTCGTCTGTTACAAAAAGCTCAGGAGTCTCATCAGGAGTAATCTGACTTATAAAGGTCTTACCTGCAGTAAGGGCTACATCATCATAGACAACTTCCTCAA
>JAEEGF010610258.1_pt1 | contig 20620 bp, 14 predicted proteins | sample 9134171 | NCBI WGS metagenome assembly JAEEGF01 (sample SAMN16246542, study PRJNA631951) | gut metagenome | biome: gut microbiome; feature: rumen; material: AP-attached | host: Bos | place: Iran: Karaj | collected 2018-10
GACGGCGAGGTGCTGGTGGGCGGAGTGCTGCCTGACCGCGCGCCAGTCGTCCAGGCGATGCGCGAGGCCGACGCGGTGAAGGCCGCGCTGAAGAAGATGGGATGGGAGGGCGACGTTACGCCCGTCCTGTGCATGGCGTCCGACACTTGCTCCGCGCCGGAGGCCGAGGTGCGCCGCGTGGCCCTGCTCAATTCGTCCGCAGTCGTCAAGTGGCTCGTGGGGAAGCCTGCGGTAATTCCGCCGAACGAGCTTGCGCGCCTCTCCCAGCTCATGGAGACGTGCCTATAGAGGATTGACTCGACATCTCAAGGAGGTTGTGTTATGCAGAAAAGCGTTTCTCCGTTTCTCGTTTGCATGCTTGCATGTCTGCACGTCGTACTGCCGGCGCTCGCCGGGGAGGTGGTGGCGAACATGGGCGGAAAGGACGTGAGGCTGCGGCGGGCCGAGGTCTCCGCTACGCCCAGGCTCTTCGACAAGGGGTGGAACGCGTGCAGGCTCAAGGGCGGATGGACGCCTGGCGAAGGCGGCGCGTCGTCGTTCTCCATAGCGGACGGCGCGGGCGATGTCGTGGCGGCTCGCGCCACGCAGCGCATGGAGGGCGGCAGGGCCGTTCTCGCATGGGACTTCACTGTGCTGCGCGACTACGAGGCGTCGTCGTTCTGCATAGCGTTCTCGCTGCCCGTGCGCCGCTATGGCGGAGGCGAGGTGCTCTTCGGCGACAGGCGCTTCGCGCTTCCGAAATCCTTTGGCGGCTCTGCGCACATCGGCGGCGCGAAATGCCGCGAAGTGCGCGTGAAGGACGCGAAGGGCGGCGGGTTCTCGTTCAGCATGGCGGGAGAGGCGTCGGCGATGGTACAGGACGACAGAATGTGGAATTCGCAGTCGTTCGCCATGCGCGTGCAGATCGGCGGCTCCAGCCTCAAGGCGGGCGAGCGTAGGCGCATGGAGATCGCATTCTCGGCCGAAGGCGGCGTGGAGCGCGTCGAGGCGGGGCCGGTCAAGATCGCACGGTCCCGCGAATGGGTGCCTGTTGCGGACTCCACCGACATCGTGCCCGGTTCGGCGCTCGATTTCTCGAAGCTCGGCTGGATGGACGCGCCGGCGGGAAAACACGGGCGCGTGGTCGCGAAGGGCCCGCACTTCGAGTTCGAGGGCAGGCCCGGCGTGCCGCAGCGCTTCTACGGATGCAACCTCTGCTTCACCGCCAACTATCTGCCGGAGAGTGATGCGCGTGAAATGTGCTCGCGCCTCGCGCGCCTCGGCTACAACGCGCTGAGGCTGCACCACTACGAGAGCGAGCTGTGCGAGGCGAAGGACGGCACCGCGATCCGTCCGGAGAAGATGGCCCAGCTCGACCACATCCTCAACGCCTGCATCGAGCACGGCATCTACCTGACGACCGACCTCTTCGTGTCGCGCCGCGTGCCGTGGCGCGCGTGCGGAATAGACCGCGACGGAATCATTCCGATGGACGAATACAAGTCACTCGCTCTCTTCGACGAGCGCGTGTTCGAGAACTATCTCGCGTTCTCGCGCGGCCTTCTCGGGCATGTGAACCCCAAGACCGGCCGCCGCTGGGCCGACGAGCCCGCGCTCGCCTTCCTCGCGCTGATCAACGAGGGCAATCTCGGCAACCACGGCTACGCCTTCCTCGCAGGCCAGGAACGTTTCGCCGCCAAGTGGCGCGCATGGCTCGCGGCGCGCAAGGCAGAGGCCCCGCAGCGGTACAACGACATCACCGAGAAGATTCCGTCGAACGCGTGGGAGAACTCGCGCCAGAACTGCGCATTCACGCTCTTCCTTGCCGACCTCGAGGCGGACTTCGCCGAGAGGATGAGGAAGTTCGTGCGCGGTGAAATGGGCTCGAAGGTGCTGCTCACCGACATGTCGTGCTGGAAGAATCCAATCGCCTATCAGCTCGTGCGCACCCGCTACGACTACGTGGACGATCATTTCTACGTGGATCACCCGAGTTTCCTCGAAAAGTCGTGGAGTCTTCCTTCAAAGTGTCCGAACGCAAATCCCGTGCGCCGCGGCGACATGGGCTTCGAAGGCGTCGCGAGGCATCGTCTTCTCGACCGTCCGTTCACCATCACGGAGTTCAACTACTCTGGTCCTGGCCAGTTCCGCGGCGTGGGCGGCATGATGCTTGGCGCGCAGGCCGCTCTTCAGGAGTACGACGGCGTGTGGCGCTTCGCGTGGAGCCATTCGCGCGACGGCGTGCTGGAGCCTAGGCCCATGTCGTACTTCGACGTTGCGCGCGATCCGCTTCAGCGCGCGACCGAGCGCGCCGCGCTCACGCTCTACATGCGCCGCGACCTGAAGCCCCTCGCGAAGACCTTTGCCGTCGTCCTGCCGGAGAAGAAGGTGCGTTCGAACCTCGACTGCGGTCCGCATGCGAACATCGGCGACATGTGGTTCGGATGGTACGCGAGATTCGGCACATGGACTGGCGAGGGCGGCCCGGCCTTCGCTGACGACAGCGCCGAGTTTCCGGATGCGTTCTCGCTGAAGACCGACTACTTCAAGTCGCTCGCGCGGGGGCGCGGCGCGGGCGACGGGCAGATCGCGATCTCGCGCGACGAGGGCGTGTTCGCGGTGAACACGCAGTGCACGCAGGGCTTCTTCGCGGAGGACGGACGGCATGAGACCGGCGCGCTCGCGGCGAGGGTGACGGGCACGCCTGCGGCGGTGTGGGTGAGCTCGCTCGACGGAGCGCCGGTGGCGCAGTCGAGACGCATGCTGCTCACTCACGTCACGGACGTGCAGGACGAGGGCACGACGTATGCCGACGCCGAGAAGACGATTCTGCTGAAGTGGGGTCGCCTGCCGCATCTCATGCGCGCGGGAAGGGCGGAGGTTGAGCTGAGGCTCGCGCCTGGCGCCGCGCCGCGCGTCCACGCGCTCGGCTCCAACGGTTCGCGCCGGTGCGAGGTGCCGTCTTCATGGCGCGGCGGAAGGCTTTCTTTTGCCGCCGACACCGCGCGCGATGCCGCAAGCGCCACTTTCCTGTACGAGATCGTGCGATGAATTTTTTTTCAATGCACCATTGCGCGCCGTCTGAAAATTTGCTATAGTAGTGCTCAAGGAAAACCAGAAACTTTTTTTTAAAGAGAGGAAAACAAAGATGCTCATGACAAGAAAGGAACTCGCGGCCGTATGCAGTCTGCTGGTTGCAGGTGTTGTTTTCGGCGCGTCTGAGGTGGTTAAGGAGTCGTTCGAACAGAAGGAGGCGGGTACGCTCGTCACCGATTTCGGCGAGACGTGGACAGGCTCCGCGTCCGTGCAGGCGGCGACGTACGAGTTCGGCGGAGTCGCCGGATTCTCCATCCCCGGAGATCACACGAAGATCCTCTCGATCGACGATGCAGTGAAGTATGCGCCCGCGCAGGCGACCGAGACCGGCAAGCCCGTGCTGGTCGACATGATGGTGCAGGCGATGGTTCCCGAAGAGGCGCTCGCGGCTCCCGAGGGCGACGACGTGCAGATCGCCGTTGGCGTTGACAAGTCCGAGACAGGGGGCAAGGGCATTCTCAAGGTGTTCTGCACTCCGAATGGCGCCGCCGCTGCCGCGTGGTGCACGCTCAAGGAAGTGGACGCCTCCTCCTGGCATCGCGTCACGTTCGTCTTCGACTACGCCGCTGGCTTCGCGCAGGTGCGCATCGACGGCGAGCCCGTGATGACCGCGAGCGGCTATCTTACCGCCGACGCCGCCCAGACGAAGACTGGTGCGTGGTACAAGCTCGCCCTTGCGAAGACGCAGCTCGCCTCCGTCGAAGTGGTCGGCACCACCGGTCTTGACGACCTTCTTATCACCGCCGGCGACAACGCCCAGGACGACGCGGTGGTCGCTGGCAGCACGACGGTGGACGGAGCGACGATTCCCAATGCCTGGTTCGACAAGTACGGCCTCGCGTGGAACGCCTCGGTTTCGTACGACGACTCCGGCCTCACGGTCGTGCAGAAGTACGAAGCGGGTCTCTCGCCTCTTGACAACGCGAAGTTCGAGATCACGGACATGGCGATGTCTGGCCAGAACGCCGAGCTCACCATCCCCGTCATCGCTCCGCCTGAGGGCTACACGGTTGTTCTCGAGACCAGCACGAAGTCCGACTTCTCTGAGAACGTCACCTCTGTTCAGGTCACTGCCGATTCCGCCGGGAAGGTCACTGTCGCGGTTCCGGAAGACGCGGACGTGATCTACTACCGCCTCGTTTCGAAGAAGGCGCAGTAAGGTCAATTCAATTTAACGCATAAGCTTAAAGGAGAATAAAATGAAGAAAGTGTTTCTGATGGTTGCCGCGATGGGACTTGCCGCTGCGAGCTTCGCGGATATGAACGATGCGCTGCTATCGTTCGCGACGCAGGGCCCCGACAAGTATGCCGACGGCACCACGGTGATCGACGGTGAATGCTACGCGCTTGTCTGGACGGCCAACGGCGCCACGTTCGGCGGCTTCAACGCCGACGGCACGCTCGTCTCCGCCACGGACCGCATCGTGCTGGCCGCTCCGCTTGCGAAGGGCGGCAAGTGCCCGCAGACGCTCTTCCAGATCAACGCCGCGGTAGCGGACGAGCTCAAGGACGGCACCTACGCCGTCTATCTGCTCGACACGCGCATCAAGGACGAAGACGGCACCACCAAGCTCGCCGGCCTCAAGGACGGCAAGGCCAAGGTCGTGAACGCCCAGACCGCCGTTGGCGATTCCACCACCGCTGCTTCCACCACCCAGAACAAGGTTGCCCTCGCGGCCACTGCAGTGGGCGGTGCGGCTGTGACGACTGAGACGATTATCGACGCCCCGAAGATCACGTCCATCAAGGTTGAAGGCGCCACCGTGAAGGTGACCGTGGCTGGCATGTCGCCCGCCGCCACCTACAAGGTGGTCACCTGCACCAAGCCCGGCGAAGCGGGCAAGACGCTCGATGCCAAGGCCAAGGACGGCACGTTCGAGTTCAAGAAGCCCGAAGGCTCCTTCTTCAAGGTCATCGGTACGCGCAATTTCTAATCAGGCGCAAGAAAGGAACAGCAAAGATGAAGATCAGAAGTGTTCTCTGCGCGCTAGCGGCCACGGCTGCGGCGACGGTCTTCGCGGACGTCACAAGCAACGTCTGCGGTCTGCTCAAGATCACGAGCGACCTCAACAACACCATCATCGGCGTGCCGTGGGTGGAAGTTGGAACGGGCGCGGACATCAAGGTGGCGAAGCTCGTCAAGACGGACAACCTCTCCGAAGGCGACACGCTCTACTACTACAAGGACGGCACGTGGAATGCCTGGTCGCTCGGCGCACAGGGCTGGCAGCCCAACACCACCGTTAAAGTTGACGGTGCCACAGTCGCCGCCCCTCAGGAAGCTCAGGGCATCGCCCGCGGTCAGGCTCTCATCCTTGAGCGCAAGGATCTGACGAAGCCGTTCTACCTCTATGGCCAGTTCACGAGTGCGGACGCAGCCACCCAGACGATTACAGCCGGCACTGCCGCGGCGCCTTCCTATACGCTCCTCGCAAGCCCCAAGGTTGAAGGCTTCAACTTCAACGCCACTGGAAAGATTGCCAACCCTGGCGCCGACGACGAGATCATCATTCCGAAGAATAATGGTGAAAACACCATTCTCACTCTTCAGGATGGCAAGTGGGGCACCAGGGTTAAGAAGACCACGACTCGCTTTGGTAAGACCGTGACAAGCTACACCTGGACCGAGGCAACTGATCCTATTGCGGCCGGCACGGGCTTCTGGTATGTTTCCAAGGGCGGTACGCCCACGATCAACTGGTAACAACTACTTCAAAAAAGGAAAACGAAAATGAAGAAGATTGTTTTTGCTGGAATGGTTGTGCTTGCGGCGGCGTTTGCACGTGCGGACTTCCTCTATTGGCAGATTGCCGACCAGGGTGATTTTACCATGGCTAATCTTTGGGTGAAGAACACTGGATCTTCTGCTGGTCTTGAGGTTCTTGATACTATTCTTGCCGAAGCGGTAGCTGCGGACGAGACAGGTGCAACCCTTACTGGTACGACGACAGGACTTGTGGAGACGGATCTGGGACAGTATGCCAGCGACGAGTATTCTTTCTTCGTCGAGCTGGCCACGTATTCCAGCGCTGATGCCACTGAGCCTTCTAGCCAGAAGTGGCTCAATTCCTATAGCTATGACCAGCTTGTTTCGGGCGGGTACATTTCGACCGGTGCGGTTGGAGTGCCTTCTCCGGCCACGCTGGGTGGTGCGCCAATGAGCGGCGGTGGTTTTGCGATTCCTGAGCCGACGAGCGGCATGTTGATGCTTCTCGGCGGTGCGTTGATGGCGCTGCGTCGTCGTAGGGCGTAATCCCGTACGAATTGAGAGAAACAGCGGGGCGGACCGGGAACGGCCTGCCTCGCTTGCTTAAAGGGAGCAGACATGCAGGAAGATGTTGAAGGAAGCGAGACCGAATCGGGGACGCTGGTCCCGCATCAGGTTCCGAGTCTCGGATTTTTCGACTGGATTCTCGCGGCAGTGGTGGCCGTTCTTGTATATGCAGGACTGTCGGCGTTTTCTTTCCCTGGGCTGCATCCCGACGCATGGAAAGACTCGGCTGTGGCGGCGGGGCTGCGTCCGCCGGCCGAACTTTTCCCTGGTCTTTGGCGTGTGATCGTTGCGGCATTCTATTCCTGTGGCGCGAAGGTGGGCACAAGCCTTGTCCTTATCGCGGGACGCGTCTGTGCGGGCGTCACGGCGGGCTTCACGTATCTGCTCTTCCGTGTTCTGGTTGCAGAGGTGGCGCGTTTCCGTCTGCGCTATGCCGAGAGCCGCCATTCTGTTCAACGAATTGCCGCGTTCTGCGGAGCGATCTTCTTCGCCTGCTCCGATCCAATGTGGCGCGCGGGGCAGGCCTTCACTCCGGCCGGGCTGCTCACGTTTCTTACGATTGTGTCCGTTTTCATGTTCGTGCAGTTCTTGCTGAACGGACGCTTCCTGCTGGCTCTTGGCGGAATCTTTCTCTCGGGTCTTCTCGCGGCTGAGTCTCCCTTTGGCTTTGTGCTGCTTGCCATCTGCTGGCGTGGCTACATGATAGCCTACAAGCGCGGAGCTTGCAATGACAACAACCCTCTTCTTGACCGCGGCGCCGGCCAGTCCGCCCGCTGGCTGCTGTCGTTCGTCTGGATCGTTGGTCTTGTGGGCGGTATCGGCCTCAACTGCATCTCGTTCATCAAGATGGGCGCGCTGCCCGCCCTTGAGAAGACGGGCGGCGACATTCCGCTCATGTACGCCGTCGCATGGTGGCATAAGCTGATTGGCGCCGCCAACCCTCTTGGGTGGCTTGTCTCTCTGCTGGCTTGCGTTCTTCCAGCAGGGCTTTCCCTGTTCATGCTGCCGCGCGCGGTGGACGAGGAGCGCCTTCTTCCGTACCACACCGGCACGGTTGCCTTCTTCACCGGCGGCGTGGCGTTCTGCCAGCTTGCGATGCTGAGCCCGCTGTGGTTCTGGAACTGGACGTCGGCCATTCGCATCAACTCTCCGTTCTTTCTCCAGCTCATCGTGCTGTGCGCTGCCTGCACCGTCGTGTGCTCGCTTGTCGTGTTCGGCGTTGAGGCGTGCTGCCGCGACCATTCTCGCCTCCAGAAACGAGAGTTCGCGCGTCTTAGCCCTGCGGGACGTTTTGTTCTGTTTGTGACGTGTTCGGCTCTTCTCGCCGCGGCGGTCCTGCCCGGGCGCACGCTTAGTCGCACTCGTCAGATGCTTTCGGTGATCAACGACTACGCAAACGAGGTCGTCGACGAGTGCGGTCCCGTGACGAGGATATTCACTAACGGCTCCTTCGATCCTTTCCTCGAGCTTCTTGCCGCGGCGCAGGGCCGGGAGCTGAACGCGCTTTCAATAATGGCGGGCAGCACGGCGTACGACAGAAGCCTGCGCAAGCGCGGCAATCTTGACGCCGAGGATCAGACCGCTCTCACCGCCAGCGCGGGCGCGGCGCTGCGGGTATGGATGCGCGAGAAGCCAGAGCGCCTCAAGGAGTGCGCGATTCAGCTTGGATTTGAGCTGTGGAAGCATGAAGGGCGTGAGCTTCCTGTGTGCTCCGGCTTGCTTGCGCGGCCATCTGGCATGGATGCTGCGGAATGTGCGAAGGGCATTGCGAATGCCCGCGCCCTTGCGAAGAGAATCCTCGACATATATTCCTACGGCACCCTCGACAAGGCCGCGGGCCAGACCGCGACCGAGCTGTTCCGCCATGTCCAGTGGCGCATCGCCCGCATCGCGCGCATGAGGGCAGAGCGCGCGGATCGTGCTGGAGACGCCGCGACGGCCGAGGCGGACATGAAGCTTTCACAGGATCTCGACGACTGCAACGCCTCTCTTCAGAAGATTCTTGGCGACATAGAGCGTTCCCGCGCTACGTCGCTTCATCAGGTAACGCCGCGCGAGGGTCTGCAGCTCGCCCTTGCCCGCGGCAATTTCTTCCTTGCGGAAGGCTATGCCCGCACGATCCTCAAGGCGATCAAGGACGATCCCGACGCGCATTTCGCGATGGCGATGTACTATGTGAAGCAGTCTCAGTGGACACGTGCCGAGGAGCATCTGAAGGCGTATGTCGCCAAGCGGCCCAAGCAGCCTGTGGCGTGGAACAACCTCGCCATGGTGTGCTTGAAGATGAACAGGTTCAACGAGGCCGAACAGCATGCCAGGAAGGCTCTCGAGCTGATTCCAGAATCGGCAGAAGTGAAGGACACAATTAAGCAGATCGAGGAGGCGAAGAAGGCCGCTGCGGCCGCGCCGAAGACGTCTGCAAAGGACGGCAAATGACATTGACCAGAACGATGTTGATCTTCGCCGCGTTCGTGGCGCTAGCCGCGGCCGCTGAGTCAGCGCCTGAGTTCGAGAAGGTTCCGGCGCAGGCCATGAAGGAGCTCAAAGGCGCCGTAGGCAAGCCGCTCGACAGCGGACTCGTGTTCGTGAACGGGCGCTATATCCGCCCGCCCTATCGTGTGGCGCGCCTGGGCACTGCGATATTCATCAACGACGTGCAGGTGACGGGCCAGATCAACTCCTGGCGCAAGTTCCTTGCAACGCAGCCTGGCTATGCCGGCCAGATTCCCGCCAAGCCTCAGGCTCCGGCAGTTGTGAAGGCGAAGGACATTGACGACCTATTTGCGGACGACGATCCGCCCGCCCCCGCTCCTGCAGCCAAGCCAGAGGCTCCTTCGCCTGAGCCTGCGGTCAGCTTTTCCGCAAACGCGCGCAGCAATGACCTCCTTCACGAGATCGACATGTTCCGCGCCGGCGTTCAGCGTCGTCTGCGCGAGGGCAACGCCTGTTTCTTCGGGTCGCGCTATGCTCGCGTGGAGGTGCCGCCAGGCCTCGTTAAGAAGCTTCTAGACGTCTTGCCCGACGCCATGCGCGAGGCGGATGACGGCGTGGACCTCGAATCGCGCATCCGTGCGCGCGGCATAGTGTTTCTCAACCGCACCATCTGCACCGAGCTCATCGAGAATCGTCCTGACTACCTGAAGCTGATCGAGAGGAAGAAGGCGCTGCTCGAGCAGGAGCGCATGGAGGCGATGTCACGCCGCAACATGCAGGAGCGCGGCAGGTGAGGATATGTGCTTGACATGGGGGAAGGCGCATGGAGCTGACGTCGCCTGCAAATCCTAGAATCAAATACGTCGTGCGTCTTCGCAGCTGCTCGGCCAGGGAGGAGACGGGCGAGATGATCGTGGAGGGGTTCCGCGAATGCAGGCGCGCGCTGGACAACGGGTATCGCCCGCACATGATCTTCCATTGCCCCGATCTCTACCTCAAGAACGAGAACGAGGCCGGGATAGTTTCCGACAGCGTTGCGCGCGGCGCCGAGGAGTATGTCTGCTCAAAGGCTGCCTTTCTCAAGATGGCGTATAGGGATCGTCCTGACGGTCTTCTGATGGTCGGGCCGCATGTTGCGATGCGCCTTAAGGATCTATCGTTGCCGCCCAACGCTCTTGTGATCGTAACCGAGGCGATCGAAAAGCCCGGTAACCTTGGCACGATACTTCGCAGCGCCGACGCGGCGAACGTGAGCGCGGTGATAGTGTGCGACCGTGCAACCGACATCCACAACCCCAATGTGGTGCGCGCCTCCACGGGCACGATGTTCTCTGTGCCGATCGTGGAGGCTTCGTCCGAAGAGGCGCTTGTCTGGCTCAAGGAGCGCGGCTTCAAGATCCTCGCCGCCACGCCGCACGCCGAGAAGCTGCACTTCGAGGTGGACCTCACCGGCAACGTCGCGCTCGCCGTGGGCGCCGAGCAGTACGGCCTCACCGCGAAGTGGATGGACAGCGCCGACCTCCGCGTGCGTATCCCTATGCTCGGCCTTGCCGACTCGCTCAACGTGAGCGCGGCCACCACGATCCTCGTCTATGAGGCTGTGCGCCAGCGCATTGCGGCCGGCGTGGACAAGGTGCCCGACTTCGTTCCCTGGCACGGCGAAGGCGCGCACGACCACTAGCCAAAACACTCGCCACCATTCACCAAAAATGCTATAATGTCGGCATGAACGCGAAGCCATCATTGAAGTTTCTCAAGATTCTCGGCACCTGGCGCGACGTCGCCGATGCCGCGCGCACGACGATCCGCATGCCCGAAGGCAGCAAAGAGCCTTCGCCAAAGTGGAAGAAGCGCATACTCCTTGCGGAGCATTCGCCCATCAGGAAGCTGCTTGTTGGATGGAAGTGGGTTGACCTCCCGTATTGGGTGAGCGTGCACTTCGTTCGCCACAAGTACGGCATCGAGCACTTCGTCTCGACGCAGCGCACCGACCGCACGGGCGAGGACCGCACGTCGAAGCCGCAGGACGCGACGGTGGAGCACGAATGCTTCGCGAACGCGGCGGAGATCATGTTCATCAGCCGCCGTCGTCTATGCTCTCAGGCGAGTCCAGAGACGCGCAGCGCGTGGAAGCTTGTGGTGGACGCAATCGCCGAGAAGGAGCCAGAACTCGCGGAGTGCTGTGTACCGGACTGCGTGTACCGTGGTTTCTGCCCGGAATTCAAGAGCTGCGGCTTTGTGGACACTCCTGCCTACGCCGAGGCGGTGAAGCGCTACCGCAGCGTGGAAGGCTGAGCAAGGGCGCATAACTCAAAGTGGACGGTTGGCGGGAATCGTGATATAATAAAAAGAAATCAGACGGGGAAGGCAAGTCCAATGAACGACAAAAACACGGAACAGTTGATAGCCACGCCTGCGGTGTTCGGGCACTTCGAGCTTGAAAGGGAGCTCGGGCACGGCGGTATGGGCGGCGTGTATCTTGCGCGCGACAAGATGCTAGACCGCAAGGTTGGCATCAAGGTGATGCTCAAGTCGCTGGGCGACGACCCCGCATTCGTGGAGCGCTTTCAGCGCGAGGCGCAGGCGGCTGCACGCCTTAACCATCCAAACATCGCGCAGATATACTCCTTCGGCACCGAGCAGGGCATGCCCTACATCGCGATGGAGCTTGTGAGCGGGGGCTCGCTTGACAAGGATATGGAGACGAACCCAGGCACGCTCGACCCGGTGCGCGTTATGAAGATCGGCCAGCAGATGGCCGAGGCGCTCGCCACCGCAGCAGACCAGGGACTTGTGCACGGCGACGTGAAGCCCGAGAACGTGCTGTTCGACGCCGAGGGCAACGCGAAGCTCGTGGACTTCGGCCTTGCCGCCATGCAAGGCGACTCAGACGAGATCTGGGGCACGCCGTACTACATCTCCCCAGAGAAGGTGCGCCGCCAGAAGATCGACTACCGCGCCGACATCTACTCTCTCGGCGGCACGCTCTACCACGCGCTCACGGGCGTGGCGCCGTTCGAGGGCGAAGACGCTACGGCTGTGGTGAAGGCGCGTTTCGACGGGCCGCCCACGCCGCCCAGCGAGATGCGTCCCGACCTGCCCAAGGACCTCGATCCGATCATCATGCGCATGCTCGAGCTTGAGCCCTCGATGCGCTATCCAACCTACCAGTCGCTAATCGGCGACATCAAGCGCTTCCTCGCGAAGGCGGGACCAGTGAAGACTTCGCGCCTGGCGAGCGGAAAGCTCAAGATAAAGGGCCTGAGGCCGACGATCAAGCCGCCGTCCGCAGAGGGCGGGGCGGAGAACAATCCTGGCGGCGGACTGCGTCCGCTCGTAGATCCCGCCCCCGAGAAGCAGACGAATGTGGGGCGCATGGTGGGCCTTGCGGTGCTAGGCGTGGTGCTTGCCATAGTGGGCACGGTTGCTGGCCTTGTGTGGTACGTCAAGGCCAACAAGGAGGGCAAGCAGCGCGCCGAACAGGCGCAGGCCGTGGCAAAGGTGGCCGAGGCGCGAGAGGCGATCGCGAACACCGTTAAGAACACGGATGAATACGGTGCGAACTTCCATGAGCTCATGATGCGGGGCGACCGTCTCATGACCGACGCAACGCGTAAGATCAAGACGGGGCTTCCCACGGACATGCGCGCGGTGGCGGAACCGATGCTGGATTTGATGCTTAAGAACAACAAGCTCGTCGAAGAGGCCGTGGCGTACACGAACAAGCTGCTCTCGGCGGACCAGAAGCCAGCAGATGGCGAAAAGAAGGCCGAGGGCGAGAAGAAGCCTGACGCCAAGAAGACGGAAGCGGCGAAGCCCGACGATAAGAAGCCAGACGAGGCTAAGGCCGAAGAAGTGAAGAAGACCGTCAAGCGCGAGCTCACGGGCGAGGAGGCAGAGGAGGCCGCCGCCGCGCGGGCCATGGCCGAGCAGGAAGCCCGCGTGCAGGGCAAGCAGCTTCCGAAGGAAGTGCAGGAAGTCGTGAAGAAGACCGTGCAAGTCGAGGTGAAGACCGTCAAGGTCGAAGGCACCGACATGGCCGCTGCCGCTGCGGCAATGGCGGCAAAGGCGTCGGTGCAGCTGCCGTCCTCCGTTGTGAAGTTCGCCGAGCTCTGGAACGACGTGATGATCTGCCGCGCGGCCGACATCCGCGTGCAGGGACACGTGCAGCTGATACACAAGATCGCCGCCAAGGCCGATGAGATCAAAGGCGAGACGTGGGAGGCCGCGCAGGCGCTTGCGCAGATATCGAAGGACGTACTTGACGAGCACGACAAGATGAAGTCTCTCAAGTGCGTGGAGCAGGCCCAGCGCAGAGCCAGCGTGATACGCACGAATTCGCAGACTCTCGTGAATACAGCCACCATCCAGATCAACAATGCCAAGGCGGCCGAGAGGGCCAAGGCCGAGCGCGAGGCCGAGAGGAAGGCCCGCGAGGAAAAGGCGAAGGCCGAGAAGGAGGAGCGCGAGCGCCTTAAGGAGGAGGAGCCGAAGGCGGCGAACGCCAAGTTCGAGGAGCTTGCCGGCTCGCTGCTGAAGACACTTGAATGGGATCGCGCCCTCAAGCAGCTAAAGGCGATGGCTGAGACGTGCAAGACACCTGAAGGACGCGATGAGGTGCGTTCGCAGATAGAGAAGGTGGAGTGCATGCAGGGGATGCACGAGCACTTCATCAAGTTCGCGAAGGGATTCAAGTTCAAGGACGGCAGCGTGGTGCTGGCCGTGGACGCGAAGCAGATCACGATACAGAAGCTGAAGTCCGTGCGAGGCCGCATGGAGCCGGACAAGGTGATCAAGATGGAGTGGACGCGCTTCTACGGCAAGACCGAGTATGCGCCCTACATGAACGATCTCATCAACGCCCTTGTGATAAAGGGTCGCGAAACCACGAAGATAGGTCCGCTCCCCTGGTCGCGCTACATGCTTGGCGGAGCTCTCACGCTCAAATATCTCTACACCGAGGTGAGCGGCGCGGACAAGATGGCGCCCGTGCTGGTGAAGACGGCTGTAAAGGAATTCAGCGACTCCGCCAAGTGGGCGGCCAAGTGGTTCCCCGACGTAGAACTGGAGGTTAACGAACAATGAGCAAACTCACAACACTAGACATCGGAATCATCATAGGATTCCTGGTAAGCGTAATCGTGATCGGCGCCTGGGCCGCTAAGCGTGCCTCGAAGAGCGCGGAGGACTTCTTCCTCTCCGGCCGCTCGATGCCGTGGTGGCTACTGGGCGTCTCGATGGTGGCATGCACGTTCTCGTGCGACACGCCGAACCTCGTGACGGACATCGTCCGCACCCAGGGCGTGGCCGGCAACTGGGCTTGGTGGGCCTTCCTCCTCACCGGCATGCTAACGGTGTTCGTGTACGCGAAGCTGTGGCGGCGCAGCAATCTCTCCACTGACCTCGGGTTCTACGAGATCCGCTACGCGGGCACCCCCGCGAAGGCGCTGCGTGGATTCCGCGCGGTGTACCTGGGCCTCGTATTCAACATCATCGTGATGGGCACGGTGTCGCTCGCGGCGATCAAGATCGGCGCCACGATCTTCGGCATATCGCCGCAGGCGACTCTCGCGATAGCACTCGTCTCAGTTGGCATCTATGCCACCCTCGGCGGTCTCACTGGATCCATCTGGGCCGACTTCTACCAGTACACTGTAGCGATGATCGGCGCTGTGGCTGCGGCCTACTTCGCAGTCAAGATGTGCGGCGCGGACGGCACGGGCACTCTAGCAGAGCTCTTCAAGAATCCTGCCGTGGCCGGCAAGCTCTCGATGTTCCCGGCAACGACGGGCGAGGGCTGGCGCTCCAACCTGATGACCATTCTCATCATTCCGGTGGCCGTGCAGTGGTGGGCCACGTGGTATCCCGGCGCCGAGCCTGGCGGCGGCGGCTACATCGCGCAGCGCATGCTCTCCGCAAAGGACGAGAAGAACGCCGTCGGCGCGGTGATGCTCTTCAACTTCCTCCACTACGCGCTTCGCAGCTGGCCGTGGCTCATCGTGGCCCTCGCCTCGCTCGTAGTGTTCCCCGACCTTGCCTCGCTCAAAGAGGCGTTCCCTGGCGCGGCCGAGCAGTTCATCAAGCACGACATGGCCTATCCCGCAATGATCTCCAAGCTGCCCGCCGGATGGCTCGGTCTCGTTGCGGCTTCGCTTATCGCCGCCTACATGTCGACGATCGCCACGCACCTCAACTGGGGATCCTCGTATCTCGTGCAGGACTTCTACGTGCGCTTCATCAATCCCAAGGCCGAGCCGAAGAAGCAGGTCCTGATGGGCCGCCTGTTCATGCTCGTTCTGCTCGTGGGCTGCGCCGTGATGGCGCTTGTGCTGCAGAGCGCGAAGGGCGGCTTCGACCTGATGCTGCAGGTGGGCGCGGGCACTGGCCTCATCTACATCCTGCGCTGGTTCTGGCACCGTCTGAACGCATGGAGCGAGATCTCTGCGATGATCATCTCCTTCCTCGTCGCGTGCTTCTTCCAGTGGGGCGCTCCTGCGTGCGGCCTAGAGGGGTGGCTGCAGGAGGACTGGCGCGCTGAATGGTTCACGCTCGGCGCCTGGAAACTCATCCTCGGCGTTGTAATCACCACCATGGGATGGCTTGCCGTGACCTTCGCGACTCCTGCGGAGCCGAAGGAGACGCTTGACTCGTTCGACAAGCTCATACACGCCGATCTGCGCGAGCTGCCCATGGGCGTCGTCTGCATGGTGTTCGGATGCCTTGCGGTGTGGACGTGCCTCTTCGGCTGCGGCTACCTGATCTACGCTGCCGGCGGCGCCGGGTGCTGGTGCCTTGGCGGCGGACTGCTCGTCGCTTCTGTGGTGTCCACGGTCGTTCTGATGAAGCTCGTGGGCCGCACGAAGCTCTCGTAGTAGTTGGTTCCGCCACCTGCCGCGGACAGGCCGGGAGGAAAGGCGCATGACAGAGTATCTGAAGAGGATCGAGGAGATTCTCGAGCGCATCGAGCTGGAGGAGGCCGATGCGCTCGGGAGGTTGTCTCAGGCGGTTGCAGACGTCATCTGCGGCGACGGCATCGTGCATGTGTTCGGATGCGGACACTCCCATCTCGCCGCGCTCGACACGTTCTACCGCGCGGGCGGGCTTGCGTGCGTGTCGCCCGTTCTTGACGTCGATCTGATGCTGCACGACGGCGCGGCGAAGTCGAGCCGCATGGAGAAGATGTCCGGAATCGCAGCCGAGGTGTTTCGTCGCCACGGCGTGAACAAGGGCGATCTCTTCGTGGTGATATCTGCAAGTGGCAAGAATGCGGCTCCAGTCGAGATGCTGCGCGCGGCAAAGGCCGCAGGCGTGACGACTGCGGCCGTGGCGTCCTCGGCCTACAGACCATTCGGCGGCGTGCTTCTAGACGAAGCCGACATCCCCGTCGACTGCAAAGTGCCCCACGGCGACGCCGTGATCGACGTTGGCGACGCGAAGATGGGCGGACTTTCCACCTATGCCTCTCTCTTCATTCTAAACTCCGCGCTCATCGAAGGCGCCAAGAAAGCTCTCGCGCGTGGCGTCACGCCGCCCATCTACACGAGCGGAAACGTGGAGGGCGGCACGGCGAAGAACGTGGCTCTAGAAGAGCGCTACTTCGGCAGGGTGAAGCATCTATGAAGAGCAGAGCCAAGATCGCGGTCCTTGGACTTGTCGGCAGGTCGATGTTCTTCAATGTGCCTCGTTTCCATTCCGGCGGAGAGACCGTGCACGCGACTGGCTTCCATGAGGAATGGGGAGGCAAGGGCTTCAACCAGGCTGTGGCGGCGGCGAGACAGGGCGCGCATGTGGCGTTTCTGGGCAAGGTCGGAAGCGAGGCCGATTCGCGCGCCGTGTGCGAGTTCTGCGATAAGGAGGGCATTGCGCACAGCATCTACCACGCAGAGCAGTCCGTTGAGCCAACTGCGTGCGCAGCCATTCTTACGGACGCATCTGGCGAGACTCGAGTGACGGTGGCGCGCGGAGCAGAACTCGACGAAGCTGACGTTGACTGCGGATTCAGTGAAGAGATCGCCAATGCGGACATTCTGCTCTTGAACAACGAAGTTCCCGAAGAAGTCAATATCCTTGCTTCAGCGATCGCCGAGGCGCATGGAGTGCGCATTGTGGTGAATCCAGCGCCGTCGCGCCCGATCACAGATGAATTGAAACGCCGCGTGTTTCTGTGGACGCCCAACGAGTTCGAGGAGTCCGCTCTTGGCGACGTCGCAGGCGAAGTGGTGACCACTCTCGGCGCACGCGGATGCCGCATCCGTTCAACTGGTGTGATCGTGCCCGCTGCGAACTGCGGGAAGGTTGTGGACACGACCGGCGCGGGCGACGTGTTCACTGCGACGCTGTGCGTGCGCCTTGCCGAGGGCGAGGCGATCGAAGACGCCTGCCGTGCGGCGAACATCGCGGCCGCAATCAGCGTGGCAAAGCGCTACGTGATGCCTTCGATTCCGTATCGCAACGAAGTGGAGGCGTATCGTTGATGAAGGCAGGCGCGACGCAAGGCGAACAGCTGTTCAAGCTCGTTTCGGACTACAAGCCGACGGGCGACCAGCCAGAGGCGATAGACGCGCTCGTGAAGGGACTCGAACGCGGCGAGCGCCGTCTCGTGCTTCAGGGCGTGACCGGCAGCGGCAAGACGTTCACGATGGCGAACCTCATCCAGCGATGGAACCGCCCAACTCTCATCCTCTCGCACAACAAGACGCTTGCGGCCCAGCTCTTTGCGGAGCTGCGCGGCTTCTTCCCCGAGAACGCCGTGGAGTACTTCATCTCGTACTACGACTACTACCAGCCAGAGGCGTACATCCCGCAGACCGACACGTACATCGAGAAGGACGCCTCGGTGAACGAGGAGATCGAGCGCTACCGCCTCGCCGCCACCAACGCGCTCATCGCGCGCAGGGACGTGGTGGTGGTGGCGTCCGTAAGCTGCATCTACGGTCTCGGCGAGTCCACAGAGTACCGCGACCTCGCCGTGAAGTTCTCGGTGGGCGACTCGTGCGGACGCGGCGACCTCGTGGAGAGGCTCGTTGCCGCGCAGTACGTGCGCAACGACATGGACTACTCGCCCGGCACGTTCCGCGTGCGCGGCGACACGGTGGACATCTTCCCCGCGTATGCCACCGACGGCATCCGCGTTGACTTCTTCGGCGACGAGATCGACTCCATCCGCCAGCTTTCCGTGCCCGATTTCCACATGGGCGTCTCCATGCCCGCCGCAGTGGTCACACCCGCAAAGCAGTTCGTGATGCCGCGCGACAAGATGGAGGCCGCGTACGCCCGCATCGAGAACGAGCTCAAGGACCGTCTCAAGTACTTCGAGGGCGCTAGGAAGTTCCTCGAGGCGCAGCGTCTCAGGGAGCGCACGGAGTACGACATCGAGATGATGAAGGAGCTTGGATACTGCAACGGAATCGAGAACTATTCGCGTCCGCTCACCGGCCGCGCGCCCGGCGAGCCGCCAGAGTGCCTGCTCGACTATTTCCCCGAAGACTTCCTCACCATCATCGACGAGAGCCATGTGGCGGTGCCGCAGCTGCGGGCGATGTACAACGGCGACCAGGCGCGCAAGCAGAAGCTTGTGGACTTTGGCTTCCGCCTGCCGAGCGCCAAGGACAACCGTCCGCTCAAGTTCCCCGAGTTCGAGAAGAAGGTGCATCAGATCGTGTTCACGAGCGCGACGCCGGGCGACTACGAGTACGAGGTGTCGAAGACCGTGGCGGAGCAGGTGATAAGGCCCACCGGCCTTCTTGACCCTGAGATCGAGCTGCGTCCGCTCAAGGGCCAGATCGACGACCTGATGGCGGAGATACGCAAGGTTGCGGAGAAGGGCGACCGCGTGCTCGTGACCACGCTCACCAAGCGCAGCGCAGAAGACCTCACGGCGTATCTTCATGAGACCGGCCTGCGCGTCGAGTACCTCCACAGCGGCATAGACGCCCTCGAGCGCGTGGCGATTCTCGGCCGGCTTAGGAAGGGCGAATTCGACTGTCTCATCGGCATCAATCTCCTGCGCGAGGGCCTCGACTTCCCCGAGGTGGCGCTTGTGGCGATACTTGACGCCGACAAGGAGGGCTTCCTGCGCTCGACTACTTCTCTAGTGCAGACGGCAGGTCGCTGTGCCCGCCACGTGAAGGGGCGCGTGATTCTCTACTGCGACCACCAGACCGACGCGATCAAGGACCTTCTGCGCATCACGAAGGGCCATCGCGACAAGCAGATCGCGTACAACAAGGCCCACCACATCACGCCCAAGAGCGTGAAGCGCGCGATAAACGAGGCCGTGTACGTTTACTCCGAGGCCAAGAAGGCCGAGCGCGCGGCCGTTGCGGAGAAGACGCCCGAGGCGGCCGACGTACGCGAGACGATTGCCGCCCTACAGGAGGAGATGATGCAAGCGGCGGACGCGCTCGAGTTTGAACGCGCCGCCTATCTGCGCGACCAGATCAGCGCGCTGAAACGGGATATTCCTGATTGACGAACGGAGGCTTGCCGAGGCGCTTCGCGTCCACGGGCTTGAATTCGGGTTTCTTCGATCCGGCAGGCGGCGTGATTTCGCAAGCGCCCGTTGCCTCGTCCACCTTCCAGTTCTTGGCGGGAATCATCCAGTTGTCCTCGTAGCGGCTCTTGTGCGCCTCTTTCTCGAAACGCGGGTCGTTGCCGAGGATGTTGTTGATGAAGATGAAGGCGCCCTGTCCGCACTCCACCTCGTCGAGCGAGTCGAGCGTGACGGAATGCGGCTTGAAGATCGGCGTGCGGCGCTTGTCGTTGTGGTAGTGGTACTTTCCGCGCATGCGGTTGCCCACGAACGCCGCGCCCTGCGAATAGGCCATGAGCGCCATGTCGGAGAGAAGGTCATTGCCCTCCACGAGGATCGGGCCGTGGTCCACCTCGAAGAAGAGGTCGCGCTTGTTCGCCCACATCCTGTTGCCGACGATGCGCGCGCCCTGCGCCATCCAGTCGAGCCAGATGCCGCCGATGTCGCCGCAGTGGTGGATGCGGCAGTTGGAGATCGTGAAATCGACCGCCGCGTGGATCTTGATGCCGGCCATCTCCGCGCCGCCGTAGGGCTTCTTCCAGTGGCAGTACGAGATGTCGCAGTCGTCGATGGTGGAGAACACCGCGCCGAGCGAGCCGCAGATGCCGGCCTGGCCGCAGTCCGTGACGCGGCAGCGGCGCACGAGGTGGCGGCCCACGCGGTCGAGGCCGTTGGAGACGCAGCGCAGGATCGTGTTGTGGTAGTTCTGCGCGGTGGGGCCCACGTTGTCGAACTCGTCGCCGTACTTGCCGAGCGTGATGCCGCTGCACTCGGCGCCGGACACCTCGCAGTCCTCGATCACCCACCCCCTGCTCCAGTTGGTGCCCACGATTCCCACCTGCTCGCTCGTCGGCGGTGCCCAGTTGGGCCCGGCGTTGACGAACGAGATGCCGCGCAGGACGATGTAGTCGCGGTGCTCGACGACGGGGTAGAAGCACGCCGGGCGCACGATCAGCTCGGGCACGGAGACGTTCGGATCCTTCTCGAACGCGGCGACGATCGTGCCGTACACCATGCCGTGGATCAGGACGGCGTTGCCGTGCTTGACAAGTCCGGCGAGGCAGAGGGGCAGCCCGATCGCGTCCGAATCGAGCACGGGGAAGAGCAGGTCCTTCACGCCGGCGGCAGTGTCGGGCAGCGTCGCCTCGACCGTCGCGTACTTCCGCCAGTCGCCCGTGAGCGGCGGCCGGACCGTCGCGAGCGGCTTCTCGGGATTCGCCGCGTCGCAGATCTCGACCAGCGACTTGAACACCGCGCTCGAGAAATGGATCTTGAGCCGCCGCGCTTCCGGCGCGGTGAGGTCGAAG
>JAEEGF010098262.1_pt1 | contig 20619 bp, 17 predicted proteins | sample 9134171 | NCBI WGS metagenome assembly JAEEGF01 (sample SAMN16246542, study PRJNA631951) | gut metagenome | biome: gut microbiome; feature: rumen; material: AP-attached | host: Bos | place: Iran: Karaj | collected 2018-10
CAGGCTCTTGTCGACGCCAAGGTTGACGTGATAGTTCTCGACTCGGCTCACGGCCATTCAGAGAACGTACTTAAGTGCCTTAGAATGATCAAGGAGAAGTTCCCGGATCTTCAGGTGATTGCAGGTAACTGCGCAACAGCAGCTGCCACCAAGGATCTGATCGAAGCCGGCGCGGATGCTGTAAAGGTCGGAATCGGACCCGGATCCATCTGCACAACCCGTGTGGTTGCAGGTATTGGCGTTCCTCAGATCACAGCTGTCATGGACTGCTATGAGATGGCCAAAAAGTACAATGTTCCGATCATCGCTGACGGCGGTATCAAGTATTCAGGAGATATCACCAAGGCTATAGCAGCAGGCGCAAACCTGGTTATGATGGGATCCATGTTTGCCGGCTGTGATGAGGCTCCCGGAGAGTTCGAACTCTTCCAGGGAAGGAAGTACAAGGTTTACAGAGGTATGGGCTCCATTTCCGCTATGGAGAACGGATCCAAGGACCGCTATTTCCAGGAAGATGCCAAGAAGCTTGTTCCCGAGGGCGTTGAAGGCCGTGTTGCATACAAGGGAACCGTTGAGGATACTGTATTCCAGCTCATGGGCGGACTTCGCTCAGGTATGGGCTACTGCGGATGCAGCAGCATAGAGGAGCTGAAAGAGAACGGCAGATTCATCAAGATGACTTCTGCAGCTCTTCGCGAATCACATCCTCACGATATTCAGATCACGAAGGAAGCGCCTAACTATAGCGTTGACGATAAGTAATCACCTGACAGGAGATAATAAACTTACAAGAGGTGACTGAGTGCAGGATAAGATAGTCACATCAGGAATAATCAGAACAAGTCCGAAATCAGGGGCTGCGGAAAACGGAGCCCTTGATAATTTTGCGCAAAAAAACAAGCAGGAACTCCAGAGCTGGCAGGACAGCTTCTGTGAGATGGCAGGGGTGTACGCCATGTGTCTTGACGACAAGGGCCTGCCCCTTTCTGAGTTTTCCGGCAATGCGCATGAGATCGAGATAATCAAAAAATATGTTACTCCCATAAGGATCAGCAACATTTTCAAGAGAGTAACCGAGAGCGAGCTTGAGGATCAGGCTGTCGAGGTGACAGAGATCCCCAATCTTCGCCTGTCCGCAATGACAGTGGGAAATAAGGGCAGGATATCTGCTGTGTGGGTGCTGTGCGCACTCTTTAAGGATGCCAGATATGACCCTGAATTTTTCCGCTATCCGGCCATCAGCAATTTCCAGTATGAAACAACTGAAGATAAGTTTTACAGGACACTTGAGCTGCTTAAGGCGACCACGAATGTGTTTATTAAGGTTGAGGACTCCAGGTCTGAAGCTGTTGCCAGCAGTGATGCCAGCAGGTTAAAAGAACTTGAGATGACCCACTCTTTCCACAGAGCGGAGACCATGACAGAGATTGTATCACTTCTCGACAGTGATGACGGGATTGAGGAGATAATGGCTGATGTTCTGTCAAAGCTGTGCACCTATCTGCAGATCAGCAATGCTTTCACCTGCAGGATACACCATGAGAATCTGATGGACATCATTGTCCAGTGGACACATCCGGATGTCGACAAGCTCTATACTGAGACCACGGATCAGGAAGTGGGATGGTTCCTTGGCAGCTCCAAGGCAGTAGTTATATCCTCAGATACCCAGATGAATGCCGGGGAGAGGGAGCAGCTTGACAACCTTGGGATGAAAGCCCTGGTAGCAATGCCAATAATGATTAATGCCCTGCCCAGGTTCTATGTCTGCCTTTCAGAGAACAGAGAAAGCAGGATATGGTCGATAGACGACATCAAGTTTGTCAATGACACCATAAGGATCCTTCAGAGCATCATCACAAAGAGACTTCAGACCAACTCTCTTGCCAGCTCTTTTGCCTCCCTTGAAGCGGTCCTTGACAACGTGGGAAGTTCAATCTACGTAAGGGACAACGCAACAGGGGTACTGCTCTTTGCCAACAGGAGCTTTAAGAAGCACTTTGGAAGGGAACTTACCGAGAACAAACTGGTCGAACTCTTTGAGACCCATATCCCGTCAAAGAGCCACAGTGGCAACTATGAAGTGTACAACAAGGACAGGGAGAAGTGGTACGACGTCTACTACACCAGGATCAAGTGGGTGGACGGGCGACCCGTCAATCTCTGCGCCATATACGACGTAACTGAGAAGAAACTCTATCAGAAGAGGATTGAACAGCAGGCATATACGGACTTTCTGACAGGTCTTTTCAACAGAATGTGCTGCGAAAGGGATCTGGCGGGATATATAGAGGAGACCAAGAAGTCAGGGAACCAGGGCGCCATCATGTATCTGGATCTTGATGATTTCAAACATATCAATGACTCCCTCGGACATCAGTACGGAGATGCGCTCCTTCAGGATATATCGGGGGCAATCAGCAGGATACAGGGCATAAGCTCATCCTGTTACAGAATGGGCGGCGATGAGTTTGTCATCATAGTGCCACCCGAGAACTATTACAGAATTGATAAGATCATGGAGGAGATAAAGGACGCCTTTGCAACTCCCTGGTATCTCAAGGACAGCGACTACTACTGCACAATGAGTATGGGCGTTGTAAGGTTCCCGGAGCATGGGGACAATGTCTCCGAACTCATACGAAAGGCCGACATTGCCATGTATGAGGCCAAGAAATCCGGCAAGAACAGGATTGCTGAGTACTCAGACAACATCGATTCTTCTTCAATTCACAGACTGGATCTCGAGAAGAATATGTATGACGCCATAGGCAAACAGTGCGAGGAGTTTGAAGTGTATTTTCAGCCTGTTATCACAGCGGGAGAGCCTCTGGATAAGAAGTCCGGTCGCCACATCGGTGCTGAGGCCCTTGTCAGATGGAACAGTGGTAAGCTGGGATTTTTGAATCCCGATGAGTTTGTGCCCCTTGCTGAGTACCTGGGACTCATAAATCCAATAGGAAACCATGTACTTCGTAAGGCCTGTGAATGCGTGCGCAGATGGAACGAATCGGGCAACGGAAGTTTTACCGTCAGTGTCAATCTGTCCGTCGTGCAGATCATGCAGACAGACATAGTTGATATAGTAAGGACCTGCATCAAGGAAAACAATATTGATCCGGGAAATATCGTGCTTGAACTCACAGAGAGGCTTGCCATCAACGACCTTGCAAGGACCAAGCAGACCCTTCTTGACATCAAGGCACTTGGTGTAAGACTTGCCCTTGACGACTTCGGAACGGGATACTCAGCTCTTTCAAGTATAAGAGCGCTGCCTTTTGACATCATCAAGATCGACAGGGATTTCATAAGGGATATTGTGACTGACAAGTATTCTCAGGCAGTTGTGAGATCCATGGTTGACATGGGAAAGGCCATAGATGCCAAGATCTGTGTCGAGGGTGTTGAGGATGAGGAACAGCTCAAGGTGCTTAAGGAAATAGGCGTCAGCTACATTCAGGGATACTACTATGACAAACCTTTGCGCAGAGCGGCCTTTGAGGAAAAGTATGTGTATAACACCTGAGTTTATGCTATACTTAAATGTACGAATTAATTTATAAAAGAAAGTTGGTTATAAAGAGAAATGGCAGAAGAATTAGTTAATCCAAACGGAAGACATTTTATCGAACAGGCTATCGACAAGGATCTGAAGGAGGGCGTGTATGACCACGTCCACACCCGTTTTCCTCCCGAGCCCAATGGCTTCCTTCACATAGGGCATGCAAAGAGCATACTTCTTAACTACGGTATGGCTAAGGAGTATGGCGGCAAGTTCAATATGAGATTTGATGACACCAACCCCACCAAGGAGAAGTCCGAGTTCATGGATGCCATCATTGAGGACGTGAAGTGGCTTGGTGCCGACTATGAGGACAGACTCTTTTACGCATCCGACTATTTCGAGGAGATGTATGAGGACGCTGTCAAGCTAATCAAAAAGGGCAAGGCATATGTGTCAACTCTGACAGCCGATGAGATGAGGGAGTACAGAGGAACGCTCACAGAACCCGGAAAGAACGACCCTGACAGGGACAGAAGCGTTGAGGAGAACCTGCGCCTCTTCGAGGAGATGAAGAGCGGAAGCGTTCCGGATGGAGCGATGACTCTCCGCGCCAAGATCGATATGGAATCCCCCAACATCAACATGAGAGACCCGATCATCTACAGGGTGGCTCATATGTCTCACGCAAGAACAGGCGATAAGTGGTGCATCTATCCCATGTACGATTTTGCTCATCCTATTGAGGATGCGATAGAGGGAATCACCCACTCGCTCTGCACACTTGAGTTTGAAGACCACAGACCTCTCTACGACTGGGTCAAGAACGAGTGCGAATACAACAATCCGCCCCGCCAGATCGAGTTTGCCAAGATGTACCTCAACAACGTTGTCACAGGCAAAAGATATATCAAGAAGCTGGTAGAAGATGGAATAGTTGACGGATGGGATGACCCAAGGCTCGTAACAATAGCGTCTCTTCGAAGAAGAGGATTCACACCTGAGTCCATAAAGATGTTCGTTGACATGTGCGGAATAAGCAAGGCACAGTCAACAGCGGAATATGCTATGCTTGAGTATTGCATACGAGAGGACCTCAAGCTCAAAGTGCCCAGGATGATGGCAATCCTTGATCCGGTCAAGCTCATAATCGACAATTATCCTGAGGGACAGACAGAGTACCTTGATATAGAGAACAACAAGGAAGTTCCTGAGATGGGTACAAGGAAGATACCTTTCGGAAGAGAACTCTACATCGAGAGAGAGGACTTCATGGAGGAGCCGCCCAAGAAGTATTTCCGCCTCTTCCCCGGCAATGAAGTAAGACTTATGAATGCCTACTTTGTCACATGCACAGGATTTGAGAAGGACGAAAACGGCAATATTACCGAGATCCACTGCACCTACGACCCGGAGACCAAGGGTGGTGACAGCAAGGACGGAAGAAAGGTCAAGGGCACTATCCACTGGGTAAGTGCTGCGCAGGCTCTTACTGCTGAAGTAAGACTCTATGAGAACATAATCGATGAGGAGAAGGGCGTATACAACGAAGACGGATCACTTAACTTAAATCCCAACTCCATCACTGTGATAAAGAATGCCAAGCTGGAGCCGCAGCTCAAATCGGCAAAGGCTTATGAGAAATTCCAGTTTGTAAGAAACGGATTTTTCTGTGTTGACAGCAAGGATTCAAAAGAAGGAGAACCGGTATTTAACCGTATAGTTTCACTCAAGAGCTCTTTTGTGCTACCTAAAACAACTAATTAAGAGAGGTGCAGGCATGGCTGGTATTTTTTCCGGATTTGAAAAACTTGGACTTGGAAATATTGGAGGAGAGAACCTTTTTGAGGATCCCAGGAAGAAGGAGGCTGTCGTCAAAAAGGAACTACCCAAAAAAAGGCTTCAGCTTGTAAATGAAGAGGATTATCTCTTCGACAAAAAGTACAAATGTCCGGTGTGTGACAGCGACTTTGAGGCAAGAACAGTCAGGACCGGCAAGGTGCGCATGAAGGGCGTCGACATAGACCTGCGCCCTGATTACGATGAGCTGGACCAGAACAAGTATGATGTCATAGCTTGCCCAATCTGCGGATATGCTGCTCTTGGCAGGTATTTCCCAAACCTCAATAAGTATCAGATCGATGATATCAGGGTCAAGATTTGCATGAATTACAAACATGAGCCCAACAATGGTCCGATCTATTCCTATGAGTATGCAAGGAGGCTCTATCAGCTTGCTCTTGCCAATGCAGTAGTCAAGAAGGCCAAGAACAGTGAGAAGGCTTACATCTGTATGAAGTCTGCCTGGGTCATCAGAGGAGAGACGCAGCGGCTTGATCCTGAAGAGGCGGGTTATGAAGCCAAAAAGAAAGACAATGACGAGCAGGAAAAAGAACTTCTGAAAAATGCTCTCCAGGGATTTATCATGGCAAGGCAGACCGAGGAGTTCCCCATCGCGGGAATGGACTCAACAACTCTCGATTACCTGATCGCAGCACTTGCTGTTGAGACGGATGAAAGGGAGATCGCTACCAAGATGATAGGAGAGATACTGACATCCAGATCGGCCAACAGCCGCATCAAGGAAAAAACACGTGTTCTTAAAGAGATGCTCGAGCCTGCGCAGTAACCTTAACCTATGTAAATAGCAAATAAAAAGCCCCACACAGCCTAAGCTGCGTGGGGTTTAATATTGTCCTGATGTTATCAGCCGTCTTCCTCATCTTCATCATCAAAGAATTCTTCGGATTCTGCATCGGAGGCGGCAGCCTTCGGATCATCTGACTGCGCGGTCTTTTCCTCTTCCTTTTCATCCTCGGCATCCCCGCTTGCTGTCTCTTGTGCGGGTGCAGCGTCTTCTTCAGAAGGAGCGGTGGTGATATCTACATATTTACGTGTACCGAACTTGGCTTCAGCTGCCTCGTCATCGTCGTCAAAATCGTCGAAATCATCGAAATCGTCGTCGTCGAAATTGTCAGCCAGCTCCTCTTCCCTCTTGGTGATGTAATAATAAGCTCCGGCTGCGGCTGCTCCTGCAGCGGCACAGAATAATACAAATTTTCCCAATGCGTTTTTCTTGGACATAGTTGCCTCCTGTGATTTTGAACGGTTAAATAAATTTTATAACAATTTTCGCGCAATTAAAAGACCTGAGTATTAAAATTTGATAAATAACGGAAAATCGTTTGAAGTGCATATACAGAAATGCTAAACTTATTTTAGACTGATGCAGTCAATACCTTACCCGCAGGATGAGAGCATGAATGACAGATTTTTTGAACTGAAAAAAGAAAAGCAGGACAGGATGATAAATTCTGCCCTCAGGGTGTTTTCACAGTATGGCTATCGCCATGCCAGTACTGATGAGATCATCAGGGGAGCAGGGATAAGTAAGGGACTTTTGTTTCATTATTTCGAGTCCAAGATAGGTCTTTATGCATTTCTTTATGACTATGCCACAAGATTTGTCACACTCGAGCTTACGGCCAACGTGGAGAAGAATGAGAACGGATATTTTAAGCTGTACAAACAGATACTGAATGCCAAAGCGGATTCCATGGCCCAGTACCCGTATATTTTTCTTTTCCTCCACAAAGCTGATGAGGAGACGGACAGAGATGCTCTTTCTGAAATAAGCGAGAGGCGGGAGAAGTACAAGAGGATCATGGATGCTCTAAGAGACAGGGCAGACATAACCATATTTGAGAACGGGGCTGACTATCAGAAGCTGTGGAAAGTTCTGGATTTCACTGTTGACGGACTTATGGAGAGTGCGGTCAAGGGTGACAATTTCAGATCTGATATCTTCCTGGAAGAAGCGACCGAATATGTGGATATGATCCGCGATATGATCTGACGATTATTTTTTGAAATTCACTAATATAAAGGAGGATCTTATGAGTAAGTTCCTAGTAGCAGGCGTTACACAGATTGAGACTATTGTAAGAGTTGATAAGATTCCGGTGAGCTATGCGCCCCTGACCAGCAACATCGACTCCATTTTTACAGCCATGGGAGGAGATGCCTACAATGAGTCTCTGGCTCTTGAGTGGCTTGGAGATGAGGTGTGCTTTATGTCTATCGTCGGAAGGAATCAGGACCTTAGCCTTATCAATCCTCCGGATCGAAAGATCACTCTTTCAACTGAGTACATCATACCCCAGATGAAGGATACGCCTACGGAGGTAGTTCTCTACGACAGGGAGAGAAGGCAGCAGATTTTTGAAGATATCAAGGACCTGAGGGAGAATGTCTATGACATGTCCATGGTTGCACCTATTGCAGACAGCTGTGACATGATGGTCCTGGCAAATGCCAATTTCTGCAGGCCCTTTGCCAAAGCTGCAATGCAGTACAATAAACCGATAGCTGTTAACATCAGGAACTACAATCCGGAGAAGGAGAAGTACAATACGGATTTCCTTGAGCCTGCAAAGGTTCTCTATTTTTCCGATGATACTCTTACGGAGGACCCGTATAAGTTTATAGAAAGAATTGCGGGGAGCTACGGAACCGAGATCATCATTCTCGGACAGGGAAGTGAGGGGCTTATTCTCTTTGACAGGACCAGGGATCTAAGGGTGCACTACAAGACCGTCAAGACCAATGAGGTTGTGAATACCATCGGCGCAGGAAATGCTCTTTTTGCCTGCTTCCTGCACTACTACATGGAGACGAAAGACAGCGTCAATGCGATAAAGAACGCACTGCTATTTGCATCGTATAAGATCGGATACATGGGAACTTCCAACGGATTCATGACAACAGATCAGCTTCAGCAGTGGAGAAATCTGATTTGGGGCATCAAGGATAATAACTTTGCAGGCGACAATATAACCTCTTGAAAAATACAGTAAATTTGTGGTAGAGTAAAGCTACGGAAACGTTACCGGTAACGGAGAAAATTTCCGTAGCTTTTAGATACAAAGGAGATAAGATATGGCGAAAAAGAATGTTAAAACAGGAAGGAAATGTGGCGTTTTATTACCGATTTCTTCACTTCCGTCAGAGTATGGAATTGGAGCTTTTTCTAAGGAGGCGTATGATTTTGTTGACTTTTTAAAGAAGTCAGGTCAGAGTTACTGGCAGCTCTTGCCGCTTGGACCTACAAGTTACGGCGATTCGCCATATCAGTCTTTTTCGACTTTTGCCGGCAATCCGTATTTCATAGATATCACAGCACTTATTGAGGAAGGTCTTTTGAAAAAGAGTGATGCGGATAAGTGTGATTTTGGCAAGGACAGTGAGTATGTGGACTACGAGAAGCTCTACAGATCAAGATTTGTCCTTTTGAAGCAGGCATATGACAATTTCGTAAAGAGCGCTTCTTCAGAAAGGAAGAAGGAGTTTGCTGATTTTAAAAAGGATCCGTTAAATGACTGGCTCTCTGACTATTCTCTTTTCATGGCCCTCAAGAATGAGAGCGGCGGAAGAGCATGGAATACCTGGGATGAGGGCTTAAGGCTCAGAAAGAAGGATGCCCTTAAGGAGGCCAGGGAGAAGTTTGCAGAAGAAGTTGATTTCTACAGCTTTTTGCAGTTCCTGTTCTTTGAGCAGTGGAGCAGACTTAAGAGCTATGCCAATGAGAACGGCATAGACATAATCGGTGACATTCCGATCTATGTTGCCTTTGACAGCGCGGACACATGGGCTAATCCTGAACTCTTCCAGCTTGATAAGAACAATGTTCCTATCGATGTGGCAGGATGTCCTCCGGATGCATTCTCGGCAACGGGTCAGCTCTGGGGCAATCCCCTCTACAGATGGGATTATCACGAGAAGACGGGCTACAAGTGGTGGTTGAAGAGAATAGCAAGCTGCTATCGCATCTACGATGTGATCAGGATAGATCACTTCAGAGGCTTTGACGAGTATTATGCAATTCCTTACGGCCATCCCACAGCTGAGCACGGCGAGTGGAGAAAGGGCCCGGGCTATAAGCTCTTTGACACTATGAAAAAGGAACTCGGAGATATGAGAGTCATTGCTGAGGATCTGGGATATCTTACAGATTCGGTTATAAGACTTGTCAAGAAGACAGGTTATCCCGGAATGAAGATTCTGCAGTTTGCTTTTGATTCCAGGGAAGAGAGCGACTATCTCCCTCACAACTATGTCAAGAACTGCATAGTTTACACCGGAACTCACGACAATGATACCACCAGGAGCTGGTTTGACAAGCTTCCGAGAGATGACAGGAAATTTTGTAAGGAGTATCTTGGTATCAAGTCCAATAAGGATGCGGTGTGGGCAGTTATAAGATCAGCCTTTGCAAGTGTATCGGATACTGTTATAATACCGATGCAGGATTATCTGGAGCTTCCCGGCGAGGCAAGGATCAACACTCCTTCTACCCTGGGCGGCAACTGGATCTGGAGAATGGACAAGGATGCTCTTACGGATGAACTTTCTGTAAAGATGCATGACTTTGCAAGGATATACAGAAGACTGCCCTGATACCTGTAGGGTCGTAAAGATGCTTTGGTCGCGGGCAGAGACGGAGAGAAATGGCTGAGATAACTATAGTTGAGATAGCAAAGAGATGCGGGGTCGGAGTCAGCACCGTATCAAGAGCTATCAACAATCACTCGGATATCAATCCGGAGACCAAAAAGAGAATAATGGAGGTCATTCGCGAGACCGGATACATTCCAAATAACAGCGCGAGGAACTTAAAGAGGATAGATGCAAAGTGCCTTGCTGTTCTTGTGAAAGGAATTACCAATCCATTCTTTGCTCCCATGATCGAGGTGGTGGAGCAGGAAGTGGAGAAGAGGGGATATGCTCTGGTGCTTCGCCATGTTGAGGCCTATGAGGATGAAGTTGAAGTGGCTCTTGAGCTTGAGAAAGAAAAGCGCCTTCGCGGCATCATTTTCCTCGGCGGAAGTGCAAGACATGCAGCGGACAAGATCAAACAGCTCAATGTCCCTGTCGTATTTGCAACAATCGGATCCGATATCTCCGACGACCTTACCGGCAGTGAGTATTCAACCGTATCTGTAGATGATGAGAGGGAGAGCTTCAAGATCACAGAGCATCTTATCAGCCTTGGTCACAGGAGGATTGCTTTCATGACAGAGGCCAATGACACTCCTTCCATCGTGCAGCTAAGGCGCAAGGGCTATGAGAGTGCACTTGCAAAACACGGTATTGATGTGGATCAGAACCTGATAAGATACGTTGACCAGAGAATCTATACAATGGCCAACGGCTATGATACAGCCAAAGCTCTGATCGATTCCGGTGAGAAATTCACCGCGCTATATTGTGTATCGGATGTACTTGCGATAGGTGCGCTTAGGGCCTTTGCCGATGCAGGAATTTCTGTTCCCGGTGATGTAAGTGTGGCAGGCTTTGACGGTCAGGAACTCTCACGCTTCTGCGTACCGAGGCTCACCACAATAAGGCAGCCCCTTCCACAGATATCAAAGGAGACCATAAGGCTGATCTTTGACATCATCGACAAAAAGTGCGGACACACCCACATCACCTTCCCCGGAGAGCTTGTGATCGGGGAATCGGTCAGGAAAATAGATGACAGCATTTCCTGACAAGATGCCGGAAATAATGAGTTTAACATAACAGACCCCAATTGCCTGGAAGGCTTTTGGGGTCTTTTTTTGAAAATGGGAGACCAAATTCGAAGTTTTACGTTATAATATAGGGAGCGTTTGCGAGCAGATTTAACTTCATACTCCGGCGACGACCCGGATAGGGAAGGAAAACGAGTCGTAAGGAGCAAAAAGGAGCAGATCATGGAAGAAAACATTCTTGAATATGAGGGCTATAAGGGCTCTGCATGCTATGACAAAAAAGCTGATTACTACACCGGGGAAGTGGTAATAGAAGGCAGGATCTATACCTATGAAGGTGATACCTTCGAGGAGCTGCGGGAGGACTTTGAAGACATAATCGACTCACTCATAGCCTGTGAAGAGATGGGTGATGACGATGAAGAGACAGACGACTGAGAAATCAAAACATTATAAATATGGGGAAGAAGTATGAAAGAAGCACTGGATATTTTTCTTAAATATGTACTGCCTTTTCTGGCAGCTTATATCATCAATTTAGTGGTCAACAAATTCTTAAGTAAGGAGACTCTGCGCGGCAAGATACATCTGATCTTTTTAAAGGGTCTTGCCCTGGCTTTTGTCTGGGCGGTGGCTGCACTGACTGCGCTCAGCGGAATACCTGCCTTTGAAAAGACATGGGAGACTGCGATTGCTTCATCCGGAATTGCGGCTGTGGTACTCGGTCTTGCTGCCCAGTCGACACTGGCCAACGTGTTTGCGGGGATAGCGCTTTCTGCCGCACATTCAAGGCCCTTTGACATCGGGGACAGGATAAGGATCGACAACTATGACCCGGGATTTGTGGAGGACATCACACTTCGTCACACTGTGATCAAGACCTATCAGAATGAGATAATCTACATTCCCAATTCGATCGTGGGATCTGCGACAATCGTTAACTACACTCAGGAGAACTCTTTTTCTTATCCTGTAAGGGTCTCGGTTGCCTATGGTACGGATATGAAAAAGGCCATGGAGGTAATGGCAGATGCCATAGTATCGCATCCCAAACATTTTGGCCCGAGGCCGGTTGTGCTCTGTAAGAGCTGTGATGACAGCGGTGTTACTCTTCAGGCACTGGTGGAGACCAGGGACTTTAAGGACAACCCGAGGACCTGCTCGGAATCGCTGGTTGAGATAATGGACAGATTCAGCAAAGAGGGCATCGAGATTCCATACAACAAGCTGGTGCTCTTAAAGGGGGAGGAATAATAAATGGGAAAACTGTATTTCCGCTACGGAGCTATGGGGAGTTCCAAGACGGCCAATGCACTTATGGTGAGGTACAACTACCTTGAGAAGGGCCAGAACTGCATATTGCTCAAGCCAAAGACCGAGGACAGGGACGGTGAAAAGATTGTCAGGTCCAGGATGGGGCTTGAGGCTGACTGTATTTTTGTTGAGGATTTTCTGGATGAAGTTGTAAACGAGTGGTTTCCAAAAAAGTCGGACTCATGGAAAAAGCTTGACTGCGTCCTTGTGGACGAGGCACAGTTTCTTACAGAGGAGCAGGTTGACCTTCTTGCGGAAGTAGTGGACAGATATGATCTTCCCGTGATCTGCTACGGACTTCGTACCGATTTTACAAGCCATCTCTTTACAGGATCCAAGCGCCTTATGGAGATTGCAAACTATATTGAAGAAGTACCGACTGTCTGCTGGTGCGGCCGCCGCGCTCACTTTAACGCCAGGGTTTCAAACGGCAGGATTGTCCGCGATGGAGAGCAGATAATGATGGGCGGCAACGAGTCCTATGTGTCAGTTTGCCGTCGCCACTTCCTTTCCGGTGAAGTGCACGGAAATCGTGAGAGAGATATAAAAGAGTAAAATAAAAAACTGCCGGGTGCGTAAGAAGCGCCCGGCAGTTGCTGCTTTTTTAGTTCGAAAGTATTATTCCGGTTTGTACTCGGGTATGTCGTTGAATTTCACGCAGAGCATTGTGATGTCGTCGAACTGAGGAGCTTCACCAACGAAGGTGTCGATGGAGGACTTGACATTTTTGCAGATGGTCTCTGCGCTTGCGTCCGGATCCATATTGAGGGCCGCAAGCAGTCTGTCGTTACCAAACAGCACATTGTGTGCGTCTGTTGCCTCGGTGACACCGTCGGTGTAGCAGAACAGTGTATCTCCGGGGTGAACTTCGAAATCATGCTCCTTGAATCTGATGCCTTCCATTGTGGCAACAGCACAGGAGTGCTTGTAGATGGACAGCTCGAATTCACCATTGGCGCGGCGGATTGCGGGATGCTCATGACCCGCATTTGCTGCGATTCCCTTTCCGGTCTTGACATTGATGATGGCGAACCAGACAGTTACGAAGAGCTCGGCATCATTGCCCTCACAGAGCTGCTCGTTGGCGTAAGCAAGGACTTCGCCCGGGGTTCCGCCCATGAGAGCACGGTTTTTGATGAGGGTCTTGGCAATCACCATGAAGAGCGCTGCCGGAACTCCTTTTCCTGATACGTCGGCAACAACGAGACCCAGGTGATCATCATCAATGATAAAGAAGTCGTAGAAGTCGCCGCCGACTTCCTTGGCGGGATCCATGGAAGCAAAGAGTTCATACTCTGTCTTGTCAGTGAAGGTGGGGAAGATCCTTGGCAGCATATCTGCCTGAATCTGGGTAGCTACGTTGAGCTCTGCGCCTATCCTCTCTTTTTCTGCGGTGATGGCGGTGAGGTTTATGATGTAGTCATTGATATCCTGCTCCATTCGCTTCATGGCACCTGAGAGGTTCTCAATCTCATCACCTGTCTCTATGTTGATATCCTTGAAGGTATTGCCCTTGTCATTCTTGATGTAGCTAAGGGCTGCATCAGAGAGCTGGTTGATCGGTTTAACAACTGCGCGCTTGATCGCTTTGATATATACGACTGCGAGGATGACACCTATTGCGATGGTTATGAGGAAAAGAAGTATTCTGAAGCTTCTGACTTTGCCTTTGATTACATTCATGGAGATGTCGGCGCAGCCATAGGCCACAACTTCCCCGGCATCGTCGTGTATGGGATAGGCTGCGGATACAAGCCAGCCGTATTCAGGGGTATTGGTGATGTAAGCAGGGAAACCTATCTCCGGATCTTCAAGAACTCCGTAATTGACCTCGTAAAGAGGATCAAAGTCACCCGGATCATTAGCTTCAACGGACCCGTCTGCCACATAGAGAGTGATGAGGTCCTTTGGATAAGCATAGAGTATATATACAGACTCCACATCATTGGCACTTGCCAGATTCTGCATTATGTGCACTTCGCTTGCATACTCAGGCGTTTCCTTCAGGTGCTGGAAGTTGGCTATATAAGCTTCGTGCTCGGGCGTGCCCATGCCGTCGCTGCCGACTTTTTCATCGAGAGACTCGTAGATATCAACTACCTTGTCTCTGACAACTTTGACATTGTCACCATTGAGGGATATGGCCACTGTATGGGCCATGTCGGTAACTTTGTGCATATATTCCTCGTTGATGGTCCTGTCCATAACGATGGCAGTCACAAGTCCGAGCGAAGAACCCAGAAGTACGACCATAAGAATGACGATAATTATGCTTTTTTGTCCGAGGGACATCTTTCTTGTTTTTCTCATACTTTCACCACCATTGTATTAAATCCTTGATATCTTCTGTAATAAAATGATTTTGCTTTCTTCTTGATAACATCCATTCCGAGGGCGTTGAAGTCAGCGCCGGAATCTTCATCAACATCGTTGAGTTTTTTCTTGTCGAGCTCGAAGGGATTAAATGTCAGGGCGTTATCCCTAATGTGCATGGAAAACTCCTTATCACCCTTGTATACAAGTGTCAGCTGTATGAGCCCGCTTTCATGGGCAGCGCCTTTAAAACCTATGTTTATAATAGCCGAACACACCTCTTCGATGGTCATCTGAACGTAGTACATCTGCTTGGGAGCAGCTTCCCAGGCTTCCAGGAATGCCTCTACTTTGGGAAGTACCTGTCCCAGTTCATCTATGTTCCCGTGAAGTGTGGTCGTAAATACACTGCCTGCATCCTGCCGTTTTTTCTTTTTCATCAGGAACTTGTAGTAGATGTAGGAAATTACAAAGCTCAAAAACTCAGTTATAAAGTAGGTGTACCAGAAAGCCCTTCCTCCAACAGCGATGAGAATGAGAGTAGCAGGAATCAGGATAACAACGCCTCGCAAAGTGGAGATAACAAAAGCCGGAAAAGCGTCATCCTTGGCTGTGTAGGTTCCAGCCTGAAGCATGTTAAAGCCTGCAAAGACAGTACACAGTGCAAAGGCTCTGAGGGCATAGACTCCATAAGTCATGGACTCGGCGTCCTTAAGTCCGAAAAGCATACATATGGGACCGGCAAAGATCATTATCAGAGCGGTCAGTACGACTGCTGTAATGATACCTACAGTTCTGGTGAGGGACTGTGTGTTGTCGCTCTCGCGGTAATTACATTCGGCTTCATAGGTACTGATGATGGGCTGAACTGCGGAGTTTACTGCGCCGAAGACATATCCCATCAGGTAGGAAAGGCTCTGCACAACCTCAAATACGGCCACACCGATCTCGCCGGCCAGCCTGTTGAGGGCATTGTTGCCAATCCAGATAAAGAAAAATGTATAGATATAGGATATGCAGGAAGCAAAGCCTGTCTTGTAGCTTGAGAGCACATCCTTAAATCTCGGTGTAAGCGGCAGAAAGCGCAGGTGCGAGTGCTTTCCGAAGATAAAATAAATTTCAAGGGCGCTCGTCACTACAACACCTATAAGAGTTGAAAGAGCTGCTCCCATGACGCCGAGTCCGCAGAAGAGAACCAGGATAACATTGAGGGCAAAATCACATCCGTTGCCCATCTGTGAGGCCATGCTGGATTCCTTGAACAGATCGTCGTTTCTCATGTAATAGCCAACGGTGTAGGCAAAGAAGAAGAAGGGCGCAGCTGCGAAAAGGAGCCTCAAATAAATAATCGTTGCGGCAAAGAGTTCTGCGTTATCAGGGGTTGCACCAAGAAATCTTGCAACGAAGCTGACGAAGATATTGCCGAAAACTGCAAAGATGATACCCAGTACAAGAATAGTTGTAAGGACTCCGTGGAAGTCTTTTCTGGCTTCTTCCTCCTGGCCCGATGACATTTTCTGGGAAAAGACAACAGCTCCGCCAAGACCGAAGGAATGCATGATCACGTTGTAGATCATGAATATGGGTATGGCGAAGGCTATGGCTGCAAGACCCGTGGCGCCCATTCTGTTTCCGACAACCAGTGCATCTGCCATATCGGCGACAGAGAGAACCAGTGCGGAAGAGAGGGCTGGCAGGTATTGCCTTGTGAACATTTGCATTGTAAAGGTAGAAACCTTGTGTCTTTTCATTTTTGCCGTCCTGTGTACATATCTATCATTCTGCAGGGGTGCATGTACTGCTTGGCAGTCCTAAGGCCTTCAATTCCAAGGTCCTCCTCCCAGTTATAAAAAACTACTTCCGGGGGCTGCATCCTTGAAAATTCCTGGCGCATATAATACTGAAGTCCGTGCAGGTAGCTGTCTGTTTTCTGAAGGCAGCAGTCGACGGTATCATCGCTCAATTTGTATCCAAGAACTGCCGCCAGAGGGGCGTCGTCCAGATAAATGACAACCCCGGTGATATCCAGGTCTTTGTACTGCGAAAGAATGATCTCCGCTGCGTTTTTATCGAGGACATCTATGTGATTTTCTTTGCTCTTGCTCCAGGCTTTGGAAATCTGCCTTACGTCGTCTTCAACCTCTTTTGAAAATAGCTTGGTCTCGACGTCGTGATCTCTGACGAGCTGTCTGACATAATCCCTCTTTCTGGAAAAGCTTCCGCCGGGGAGATTCTCTATTGTGTTTCTGTCATAGATATATTCGCTGTCATTGGGAGAGGGGTCCATGACAAATTTGCCCGGGAAGTACTGCTGAAGAAAATACACGTCTTCTATTGTCATAAACTGAAACTGCAGATTGCCTGCTTCTTTTGCGGATCTTATAAACTCAATTTTCTGCTCGGTGCTTCCCACCGGAAAGAACCAGGTGTTATCACCATTTTCGGCAGTTTTTGCAGCGTAGAGGTCCGGTGCTGTGAATATGCGAAGCGACATGTCTTTGGCCCAGATATAGAGCGTTTTGAAAGCGTGGGCACTGTCGCCGTAGCCATAGGTATCGTAAATACCGGTTATTTCATCCTCCATTTCAGTGGTGATCTTTTGGGTATGTAATTCAATCATGGTTTATACACATCTAGTCCTTGGACTGGATATATAGCCTCCTTTTACAGTAAAGAGCTTAAGGCCGGGGGCAGGAGATTCCGGGGCCCCTCTATGGGCGCTAGCTTCAATAAGTTCGTATTCTGTATCTGTTTTTGTATCGATGTAGTAGCATTCATAGCCGTAAAATGCACGAAGAACAAGATCTGCTCTGGCAAGATCATCAGTGTCTCTTACGGTGTAGTCCTCTTTTGTAGGAAGCTGCCAGTACTCTGCATCTTCAGGTTGAGGAACGGCGTTGTTCCATAGGCTGTCAAAGTCTGCGACAAGCTCTTTTACCATATCCGGGATGAGTTCCCACTGCCTCCTGGTAAAGGTCTTAAGGTCATCGGTATCGGGGTACACGGGCATCTGCCTCTTAAGTATTATGGCGCCCTCGTCCAGGCCCTTTGTCATGCGGTGCATGGTGACACCGCTTTCTGTCATGCCTTTGAGAATGGTCAAAGGCATGGGCCAGCCGCCCCTTCCAATGGGCAGAAGGGCAGGGTGGGTGTTTACTATCCGAAGCTCATCGATCACCGGGATTACGTAGTAGTAGCCTCCTACAAGCACAAAATCACAGCCCATATCAAGGAGACGATACAGGTCATCCTTTTTTATGCGCTCTGTCTGAAACGGAATGCCATGATCTCTGGCAAAAGAGATCGTTGCTGTATTGAATTCAGTTACATTGTCGGTATTACATGTAAAGATTTTGATTATCTCGCATCCCGTGTCGTATAGGCTTGTTAGCGCCGGATACAGGATATCAATTCCGACGTAGGCTGCTTTCATGTTCTGTCCCCTTGTTTTGTGCGTACAAGTTAACTGTATTATCTCATAAATTGTTTGAATTGTAGATTAAATAAGTATTAAATATTCGGGTATTTACACTAAAAAAGGTGACCCTGGGCCACCTTTTTTGTAACGGAATATCGTGTGGTTTAAATTGCTGCCAGATCCACCTGCTGAACTGTCCCGACGCCACCGCTTTCCCTGAGGAAAAGACCTGAGGCGCGGGTCATTGCTGACATCGCAAGATCGCTCCCGTAGTGACTGAACTCTGTGTCTGCGCTGCCGAGGTAGATCGCACCAACATCTGCCTCCTTAAGTCCAAGGAGAGTATCTGTTCCGTCCTCATTTCTGATCCAGATTTTGAGCTTGTCATAAACCTCATCGTTTTCGTCGATCCAGCCGTTGCTATCAATGTCGTATCCTGCAAGGTCCGCAAAGCCGTTTCCGGATTTTGTGCCGAACAGTTCTGACCCATCGCCTATTTTGCCGTCTTCGTTTTTGTCAAGTGCGAGGAACCCTGAGCCCTGTCCGAGACTGTGGATGTTGTCCAGGGTTCCGTCGCAGTCAAGGTCAAAATAGAAGGACTGGTCACTTATGCTTGTGACGCCGCTTCCCACATTGATCACAAGAGGATCGATGAGACCCACCGCTGTTCCTACGCTCACTCCTGCGTACTCACACAGCCGCCTTGACATTGAGAAGTTTACTCCGAAGTCTATCTGCCTTCCGTCCTCTGTCATGGCCGTGCCTGTGCCGCTGAAGGTGGTTTCCTCGCTTTCGATGTGTGTCATGGACACAGTAGTGACTTTGATAAAGCTTCCTGCAGAGAGCATCTGAGCTGTGTTTGAGAGCGTTAAGTTATAGCTCCTGCTCTGGGTGTCGCCGCCAAAGAGCTGCAGCAGCTTCAGGATCCTTTCAAGAAGTGTTGCCCGAAGTTCTGCGATCTGTTCTTCCAGAGACGTCATCTGAGGGGAGAGATAGTCAGATTTGGACGGCCGAAGAGAGGTGTAGCTCTCACTGCTTAGCGGCGCAGAATCACCTTCTGCCTCAGACAGTTCAAGTAAGTCGCTTTTCTTTTCCTGATCCTTAAGACTCTCAAGAAAAGATCCTCTTGTTACGATGCCGGTCTGTACGGATACGGTGTTTTCCTCGTAGTACGCATGTCCCGACACCAGATTTACAGTGCTGTTTGCAATTTTCATGGTACCTCCTTTTTGGTGGGCAGATGCTGCCCGCTGCTGTAAAGGCCCATCAAAAATGGACCTTCACCGTGATGAAAGTTTCTCATCCATGAAGATCCATGCTTTCCCTAGCTGTATCATATATATCGGCACGCAGCCCCTTCCAGATGATGATACAGATAAAAGACTAAATATTCTGACAACTTATATGTTGGTAAGTGAGATTACCATCTCTGCGGTCTCAAGAAGATCGGTGCCTGAGTCCATCGAGCATTTCTGGAGATACTTGTGGGCTTCGGGCTCGGTCATATGATGGCGCTCCATCAGGATCTCTTTTGCCCGGGCTATGACTTTTTTGTCCTCCTCACTTCGCTGCATGCGCTTTTTCTTTTCCCGCTTCCTCAGCGTCCTGACGCCCTCAAGCATCATGTTGAGAGTGGAAAAGATAACTTCGGTTGTGACAGGTGCCTTCAGATAGATGAAGTTATCGGGATTGTCCCCTGCCGGTGCGTGATCGGCTGAAGCGATCATCATCATCTTAAAGTAGGGAGGAAGGTCGGGCAAAAGCTCGGAATAGAGCATGTCAGTAAGACGGTAGCCACAGATGATGACACCGTTTCCGAGATCGTCCATGGCGGAGAGGGCCTGTACACCTGATGATGCGGTGACAATCCCGTCGTATCCGCCGCGGGAAAGTATGCTTTTGAAGGTTTGTATATCTTTAGGCTTTGCAAAAGCTACAATAATGTTCACGTATTTTGCTCCGGAATCAGAATTTACCCAGATATCTTGTTATCTCCCACTGGGTGACGCAGGTGCGGAAGTCCTTCCACTCGGCTCTTTTTGCGTCCAGGAATCTGTCGTAGACTGATTCGCCAAGGATCTCTTTTACAAAAGGATCTTCCTCGCAGGCGCTTATCGCCTCACCCAGCGTCATGGGGAGGGTTTCAAAAGAGCTGCTTCGAAGCTGTTCATAAGTTGCGTGGCCAAGGTTTTCTGAAAGCTCTTTTGGAGCTGACATCTTCTTCTCGATTCCCTCAATTCCGGCAGCCAGGATAAGAGCTATTGCCAGATAAGGATTGCAGGTGGCATCCGGGTTTCTCATCTCAAGTCTGGTGCCGCTTGTGCGCCCCTGTGGTACGCGGATCAGGGCGCTTCTGTTGGAAGTAGAAGACCAGGAAACGGTGACCGGAGCGTCATATCCGGGAACCAGCCTCTTGTAGGAGTTGACAAGGGGGTTGGTTATGAGGGTCATGCCCTTTACGTGACCAAGCACACCTGCTATGAAATGGCGGGCGTTATCTGAGATGTTTCCGGTGTCACCTGATGCTGCAAAGAGGTCGT
>JAEEGF010327598.1_pt1 | contig 20619 bp, 20 predicted proteins | sample 9134171 | NCBI WGS metagenome assembly JAEEGF01 (sample SAMN16246542, study PRJNA631951) | gut metagenome | biome: gut microbiome; feature: rumen; material: AP-attached | host: Bos | place: Iran: Karaj | collected 2018-10
CAAAATGCCCCATGATTTGTCCGTCAGGCGCTTTGCGGAAACGGACTTCCGTGCCCGTGATTACAGCAGAGTTTCCTTTGCCATCCGGCACACTCGTTGTTTCTGCTTTCTTGTTTTCAGACCAAGGTGCATTTTCGCTTGCCGGCTTACCAAAACTTGTATTATATGGTTCAGGTTTCGCTTCCGGACCAACACCAGATAGTTTTCTTAAAATATTATTAATATCTATCTTTTCATATTTGCTTGCAACTTCTGCCCTTACCTTTTTTTCCAAAGCCTTTATTTTAACTTTTTCTTCTTCGGTAAACGCACGATTTTCTTTTTTACACTGCTTTTGTATTTCACTATTATTTATGGCAGTATTAACAGCTTTCTTTTGTTCAGCTTTCATTTTTGCCTTATTTTCTGCCCATTTTGCTATTTCAGGATTACTAATAGGTTTATCCCAATTTCGGTCTGCCTCAAGAACAAAACAGGTGTAATATTCGCCGGGCTTGCCGAAAAGCACCGGTCTCGGCTTGATGGCCGCCAAGTTCTTGTTTTTACTGTTTTCATATTCACCACGGTAACGCTTGACCTCTTCCTGCTTTTTCTTGTCATCGGACTCCTTCGCCAGCTTCTCCAACACCTGAAGGTTCTTCTCCACGAATTGCGCATAATACTTCTTTTCGTAGAACACCTTGGCGTTCTCTATTCTGGCGGGATTACCGCTGTCCGTGGTCCAATCCAAATCGAAAGCGCTCTTTGCGTTCTCGTATTGGACACCGTTGAAGTCGTTATAGGAAAGCTTGAAGTCCCTCAACGCATCCTTCCATTTGTCTTCCGTGCTTTTACAACCGGTGAACAGGAAAGTCAACAAGACCATGCACGCCACCATTAAGGCCAATACCTTGTTTGCAGAATTCTTTTTCATTTTGTCATCTCCTCGTATTACCTTAATTATCATTATTATTATAAATTACTTACAAAGTTCTTGGGACACTTTATTATTGCTGTCCGTCTTTTTTATCACCATTACGCTTGTTTTGGATGGCGTTCCAAACGGAAGTAACAAAAAATTTTATAATTTTATAATAAAATAAAATGAGAAGGCCTATAACAGCTCCAATTAAATTGAATGGAAAGTTGCCACTCGAAATACTGCTTTGTTGATTCCCAACTTTATAGAACATGCCACCACAGTGCGGACAACTCTCCGGTGGGGCAAACGCGTTACGATATATATATCCACAATTATTGCACTGCCAATCACTACCTAACATATTTTTCATCTTCCTTCCTAAAGTTGATTATCGTGTTATTGTATATATTTTACCAATATTATATGACAAAAACATGACGATTTCAACTTTTATTCCGTTTCGTAATTAAAATTGCCGATGTATTGAAACCCACCTGAAAAGTGCTTTATCATTAAGAATATACAGGGGGTTACCATGCTAGGAGACAAATTAAGAGAGCTAAGGAAAAAACATAATAAAACACAGGCAGAACTAGGGCGTTTGTTAGGCACCGACCAAAGTGGCTACAGCAAAATTGAAAACGGAATACACTCTTTACCAGTATCATTGTTGGGCACTGTCGCAAACTATTACCAAATCACAATAGATGAACTACTCGACTTTGAACTGGAACAACCACGCTCTGAAATTGAAAAAGCATATGAAAAACTTGATTTTCATAGAATTAATTACATAATAGACGAAGATGATTTTGTAAAAATACCTATCAGCAAAGATTATTGTTTCAAAGTTCCCACAAAAAAAGTACCCTCACTGGTTTCTAAATTGGAGGAAATGTGTGACGACTCATTGCGGGAAACCAGAATACAGGTTTTTAAGGCAACTCTTTTCGACTATCTTCAAGCAGAATTAAATAAAACCGAAAATAACACCGACATAAAGTAACTGCATTGTTATAGCGTTCCAAATAAAAAGGAATTCGTGGCAATGCAGTTTTTTATTATATATTTTGGTTTTCACACTCCGTGTGTCACAACTAATTATGCCTTTCCCATTCGCTTACGGTGGATGCGGTTGGGGCTATCACCGAACTGAAAAAGATTGAGCCAGTTTAAAGAAAGAACCTGAACTGGCAAAGAAATAAACAATAAAAAAGAGGGTAGTCTTTCGGCTCTCCTCTTTTTTTTTATTGTTTTAAATTTATTATCTTATTTGTATATGATTACTTCCAGTATAAAACTACTTTAGGTGTATCCATCGGAATATATAAGGTATTACCTTGTCCAACACGAACTGCAATGTTCATGCCGATAATGCTCCCTTCAGCTTTGGCTTGATATCCGCCAAGGTTCCAACTACGTATAAATTCCACATTAGGATAAAATGCAGTAAATTCTTGAGAAGCACCTGGGCGTAGGGGTGCTGATGGTGTTGCTTCTGGTTTACCAGCATCCTTATATTTCATACCAGTCATGAATGGTACACCACATGGTTTTCCGTCAAAGTCGATACTGCTCTTTCCCCATTCGATTACAGCCATTTCACTTGTGTTGTTGGTAATAGTCACTGTTAAGCCGGCTACATTCGCTCCAACAAGCTGGGCTGTCGGATAACCACGATATAGCCTTTCACCCATAATTGGAGATACAGGTTTTATCGTTAATCCATACATCGTAACTGGTGTGGGTGCTGTTGCAAATTTAACACCACAATCAGAAGCAAAGCAATGGCTACACAGTGCCACCATGAGCAAAACGAAAAGCAAAATTTTTTTCACAGATTACACCTTCTTTCCTGTATTCTTTATTGTATTTTACATTCTTTATAATTCTAAGTCAATTACGAAAAAAGGCGAAGGAATAATCAGTAAAAAAAGAGGGTAGTCTTTCGGCTATTCTCTTTTTTGGGGACTACGGTTTTCGTTATTCACCAACGGCAGTGCTATTTAAGAACCACCGTCTCCTCGAACCACACCGTGTTATAACCCAAAGTACCTTTTCTAACGAACTTGCCCTTTAATTTCTCACCATTTGCACCATATATTCCCGTAAATTTTTCGGGTTGGTGTCTCATGCCCGACGAAATTATTGACAATTCATATTTGCCCGGCTTTAAGTTTTTCCCGCTGAAAACCGCTTCAAACTTTCCGTTCTTGACAGGTGTTTTACCAGCACCCTTGTAAGAATTCTCCATCACGCTCTTTAGCTGTTCATCTGTCATTTTATCACCACCTGTGTTAGGCGGTAACTTTAATACCTCTGTCGCATAGATTTCCTGGTTCGATAACTCAACCGTCAATATAAAATCATCCGCTAAATTGGTGTTTCCCGCTACCTTGTATTTCCCATCAGAAAGTTTTTCTATGGTATAGGACAGGGTAACTTCAGTACCTATTGATTTATCCTGTTTCTTTTCGCCTCCGCCACAGCCGAAGAGCAGTAAAGAAACACAGAAAACAAAAACAATAAGTGATTTCAGTTTCAAAATAACACTCCCCCTCCCATTAAACTATATTATATCACATATTTGCAAAGCAGGAAGAGCAAAGAGCGATAACGACAATTAAAATTAGGCTTATGCAGTTATCCTACACAAGCCTAACGCTTCCCAACGTGGCCTCTGATGCCCACACTGTTTGACCGCAACAACCCTGTTCCTCATTGCGAACCAGAACGTAGTGTCGCTAGTCCACCGCACCCGTCGTCCACGTTTGCCCCCGACGACAGGCACCCGACTTGCACCCCTATCACCGTCCGCCCCGCTTTTCGGCACGATACATCTGTCGCGCGCCCCAAAGAAAACGCGATACGGACGGTTTTAGAGCGTTGTTTTTCGGCGGATAACCGCCAAAACCAGCAAATCTTGGGAGTTTTCGGCTATTTGCCTATACCCGATTAGTCCCCTGTGCCCCAATTTCGTCAACGAACCAGAGCGTAGCAACGCTAGTCCTCGATACTATTTCCCTTCACAACCCGTTTCGTACTCATGCACCTTGCAGTAAAACGTCGCGGGCGCCCAACCGTATTTGCGTATCAAGCTCACTGCCGTACAGTCGCCCGCACGCCAGGAAGCGTAATCCGCCTCCCACGTTTCTGGCAAAGCCTTCGCCTTCCGCCCAAAGCGGACCCCTTTGGCTTTGGCGACCGCAATGCCCTGGGCCTGTCTTACGCGGATGTTACGGCGTTCCATCTCCGACATGTACCCCAAAACCTCAATCAACAGGTTGGTTATCATGTCCATCGTCTTTTGCGTAATCTCATCCTTGGCCTCCGTCATCGTCGTCGGCAGGTCCAGGATTTTCACCGAAACGCCGTTCCGACGGAAGTCCTCAAGTATCTTCTTGATATCGTTCTTGTTCCGCCCAAGCCTGTCCAAGCTCACCACGTACAGCACGTCGCCGTGGGTCAGCGTCTTGCAGAGGCCCTGCAGGACATCCCTGTTCTCCAAGTCCTTGCCGGATTTCTTTTCCGCAAAAACCTTGTCACTGTCGCCATCGACATACGGCAACAGCGCCTCGTACTGCCTGTCCAGGTTCTGGTCCTTGGACGAGACGCGGGCATAACCGAATTTCCTTGCCACGAAACCATCTCCTTCATTCAAAAACTACCGTCCGATTTCCGAATGTACGGAAATACAAGCCGACAACTTTTCCATACACTTTCCCGGCCATCCGGACCTACGGAACAATCGGTTTCGGGAAAAACGTCTCGACCGTACAGTAAAGTACACTTTTCCGAACACCACGGACCGAAAAAAAGATGGCAAGAAGCCACCTTTCTTTCGTGTTCCGTTTACCCGCCCCGCACAACCTTCATTTATATTATACAGCGGTTTCGTCGTCCTGTAAACACCTGTTCTCGAAAACGGCCAAAACGACTTGTCCACAACTTTTTCCATCTTTTTCGGAGCTGTATTGACCATATTGACGATATAGATAGTATCTACAGTCCGACCACTTTTTGCGTATTGACAATTTGCGTTTTTTCGACTAAAATTAAATCCGAACTGAATTTCGACGACCAACAAAGTTTGTCTCCATATTGGAGTGGAAAGGAGACGATAGCATGCCATTTTTCCAATGCCCATATTGCAACCCAAAGGAAATCAAACGGGAACTCGACCAATACGTCCTTGAGCAGGACAAGGGCACCCGCACCATCGCATCGGCCATCGCACAACACCTCATACAGACGGAACGTTTCGATGACGCCAACACATCGTCCGCATTGGTGGTTGGTCCCAGCGGAAGTGGCAAGACCGAAACATACCGTTCCCTATGCCGATTGGAAAGCAAAATGCAAGTGCCCGTCATCATGGTCAACGCACTTGACTACTCCGGAACCAAGTCCTGGCAGGGCACATCCATCACCAAGATTTTCGAGGATGTCCTTTTACGTGCTGGCGACCTTTATTATGCGGACCACGATGGTTCCGAACCCGTAGAAACCCAACGGCTCAAAATCGTTCGGTTGGCCAACCGTGCCATAATCATAATCGACGAAATAGACAAAATCGCCATCCAAGGCGATGGGCGGGCACGGAACTTTCTCATGGAATACCAGAGCAACCTTTTGAAGATTGTCGAGGGCAACACATATGAACTTGACGGGTTTACGCACGAAAAAGGCATCAATGAGAAAGGGGAAAAAGAGACCATCGACATATGCGACGTGACCGTGGACACGACCCACATGATGTTCATACTGATGGGTGCATTTTCCGGCCTCGAACAAATCACGCTCCAACGCCTCGAACAGGAACGCCAACGCAAGGAGCTACGGCAGACGCCACGCCACGTACTGTACCAAGACACCTCGCTTGGCTTCCTCATTGAGCCACGTCGCCACGATGACAAGCCAAGAGAAATAAAGTACACGTACGAGCAAATGATACCGTCCACGGACGACATCGTCCGCTACGGTTTCCTGCGGGAGCTTGTCGGCCGGTTGTCCATCAGGACCGTGTATAAGCCCCTGTCGCAGGACGCCCTTGTCCACATCATGCTCAAGGCCAAAACGTCCGCATACCGCGAGTACCAACACCGTTTCGAGCAGATAGGCGCCGAAATGCGTTGCGACCGTGCGGGGCTTCGAGAAATCGCACGCATCGCCGTGGAACGGGGCACGGGGGCAAGAGGACTGTCTACCGTGTTCTCCGAATTGCTCTCCGACACTTGGTACGACCTTGCCGGCGACAACCGCCACATCCGCATCCTGTTGCGGGGTAGGGACATCAAGGCAGGAAAACCACCTTTGTTGCATGACCGCACGGAGCTTGTCCATCGGAAGTGGCTGTTGCGACGGAAAACGTTTCTCAAAAAAGTCCAACAAAAGAAGGCGGGGTCCACAACGGACTCCGCCTCTTGATTTTGTTGCACATTACCGCGGTGGCGACGATAACTTGCGACCCCGTTTTTGGGCTGAATCAAGGGGTATCATCTATCGCACCGGCCTCGCCGGACGCGCCAGGGACGGTTTTACGAAGCCGGTTTCTGGGCAATCCCCCTCAATCCGGCACATCCCGACCACAAAATATCCATATCCCTTTCAAGGGCTTCCCGTTCCATGACCGCCGGCGGCGTAGCGCAAGTCGGCGGCCATCTTACATTAACCCACGCCATTAGTCCGCCACACCCCGTTCCCATCCTGCGGACCAAGAGCGTAGCACCGTTGGCGCACGAAACCCAAAACCTTGTACTCTTCGTCCGCTTACAACCCCATGCCCTTGTCGTCTATTGATTGACCCTTGTCGTCGGCCAACCGAACCCTTGTCGTTGAACAACTAACCCCTTGTCGCCATGAAACAGGGGGTATCATCCATCGCATTGACCTATCCGGACGCGATAGGGACGGTTTTACGAAGCCGGTTTTCGGGCAAATCCCCCTTTTCGTGCAAAACCGCCATTGCCCCGTGACCGCCGACAGCGTAGCGACGGGTCGGCGACCACCACCTTACGTGCACCCCGTTCGTCCACCAATCCCCAAATGTCCGACGAACCGAGAGCGTAGCGCCGCTAGTCCGCCGTACCCGTTTCCCACAGACATCATGACAGCGGACAACCACCAAGCCCAACAACGGAAACACACCTGTACGGACTTATACCTGTTCTTGCGTCCACCCGTTTATCGGCAACGATAGATGTGTCGCATCACCCCGCTAAAACGCGACACAGAGGATTTTAGAGCCTCGTTTTCGTTGGAGAACCATCAGAATCACCCCAAAACGTGTTCCCCAACCTTTTCCCCGTTTTCCGCGCTACGCACCCAACAAACGAAATCAAGGGTGTTGCGGCCACGCCGCAACACCCCTTTATCTCCATGTACCTTGACCCACCAGCAAAGCGCCGGGGTGGGCATCCATATCTTTGACTAACCCCGTCTTATTTCTATGCCTTGCTCTTCCATATCATCATATCTTTCTTTGATTTGGGCAATATCATTTTGCATTTCCTTGTTAAAACGGGACTCCCATATCCCGTCCTCAACAGTTGCCCCGAAATCTTCAGCATAAGACTTAAACAATGACGTAAATTGAGTATCCAAATGTGGCGGAGACCATAAATCTGACCGACAAATATGTACCACATCCCAATCGGTTTCTGAAATACGGGCATTCTCAATTTCAGTAAACCGTTCTAAATTGTTCGGACAGCCACCAACGTCACTATCCGTGTTACAAAGCCAACGGAATGTTCCATGATAACTCCGCATAAAATGCGCCAACCAATTGCCACAATCAATACGCTCTATAAAACTGTCGTTAAACCAACCGCGCGTATCCGAATGATGGTCAATATGTAGCAGATTTACTTCTTCGTTTTTGCAATAACGCAGTCTTTCCTTAAAAAAATAATAAGAATCCTTATGGCTTTCACTTATCCCGACCATAGCATAAGGCGGAATCGCTTTAATGATTTCCTTTATCAATTCAATCGGCTGTACCGTAATATCGGTCAAATGATGACCATACCTGCCATACCGCACTGCCCACGCATGTTGTTGGATTTTAGGCGGGATATCCTCATTGCTCCCATCCGGAAAATAAGTTACCCGTTCAGTTGCCGTTGCCGTCAAAAAATAATCCCAATCAATTGACAAACAATTAACCATGCCGTTTCCTCCTAAATAAAATGACCGTACTATTACGGTTCTGCATAAAACTTATCATCCAACAAGTACCACCGGTCATCTTTCATATACTTTTCATATAGAACATCCAACTTGCCTCCATCTTCGATACCTAATTCAATGGACACTAAAGCTTTTACAAACGCAGGATAATTCTCTTTCTGTAATTTTACAATGATTTCTTTCATCTCTTTAGTAGTCATGTTTATCTCCTCTTCAATCGTTGAAGCTCACTAATTACCACATCCACACAACCGCCAACATTGTTCCGTATTTCACTTTCCCAAAAACGGAGGACCGTCCACCCCTCATCACGCAACCGTATTGTATATTCCAAATCGCGCTCACGATTACGCTTAATCTTCTCATCCCAAAACTTATTGTGATTTTTCACACCACAGTAGTCTTTGCCATGCCAAAAATCACCATCACAAAACACGACAAGGCGATATTTTTTAATTGAAACATCTGGAGTGCCAAGAATATCTTTACAGTTCTTGCGAAACCGGACGCCTTTATGCCAAAGGGCTTTACGGAGCAATATTTCGATAGAAGTATCTTTCTTCGTATTGCCTTTCATTGATTTACGGACATTATCATTTGTGGCGGATGGGGATTTCATTTTTTAAATCTCTCTTCCAAATGGGAAAGGACATAAGTGTTGTTGAGCCAAAAACAATGAGTCGGATACTTGTCATCATATGGCCACACAAGCGACCCATCTGTAGAATTAATGGTCAATTTCGTTCCTTCAGGCAACGGATTGATGGATTTGTTCCTGTTCCTGCCATGCGGTCGTACATGGGATACATGGTTCTCGCTCGGTTTAGGAAGATTACTCCACAACTTTTCATTTTTGATATCAACAACCAACCTGCCTTCTTTTATAATATCCCTTGCCCTCTGCCAAACTGTTCTGACATGCACTTCCAAGTCATTATAGGGGATGTTCCAAAATTGGCCACCTGCCAACCTCTGTTCACCAACCTTATCGTAACGAAAAATAATAAGAAGAAAACGGGTATCACGCATATAATTTCCAAACCAGGAATCCTCCCAGGCATCCTCTTTTGCAAGGTCACGATATTTAAAAGTTGGGAAAGACATGTGTTGCGTTATCGTCCCATCATAATTGACGCGGACCGTCTTTATGACCACGCCTGCCTTTTCCAGTTCTTCTGCCTTGTTCCCTTTGAGACCGAGGATTCGGAAAGCAAGCAAAGATGATAGGTTTTTAGGATTGTTTGTAATACCAAATTCCTCTTTCAGCTCTTTTACAGACCTGCCATGATACTCATCCAATTTTTTTAAAACGAAGCTCTCAAAACCTTGTTGTGCTACGGATTGAATATCTTTAATGATTGTCTCTTCTTGTCGCTTGCCAAAGATATAATCCTCAATCACGAACCGCATATACTGCTTTTTCAAACAATAAGCCCGCTGTTTAGCCTCCTCGTTCGAGCGGGGTTGTTGCCTTAAGCTCTTATCTGCATTCAGGCCTTTGGTACAAGCTCCCAAATACAATGTATCTCCTTCAGAAAGCTCATGCGCCTTTCCATCCCTTATCTTCTGTACTATTTTTTTCCAATCATCACGAATGATAATCAAATCTTTTTCAGGATAAGTGAAAAGTTCAGCACCTATTATAGGGAAATCCCTTTGTTCACGGTTCTCCAAATATTCATAGATGATAAGCATAAGAAGTCGGTTCTTCGTCCAGAAAGAACTGGTTTCAAAAGTCTTATCGACCTCTTTCATATAGTTAATAATATTCAGAACCAAGCGTTCTTTCGCAGTATAGCCCTTTTTCTTGTCTTTTAATGCCCCTGTTGACTTCAGTTCGACGCCTGCTTTCTCAAAATCAGGCTTCGAATCAGAATTTGGATGGTAGCCATACAGACTTTCTTCAATTATGTGACCGATACGACCACGCACGCCATCCTTTGAAAGACGGCCATATTTGTCTATTTCGCCAACAGTCTTACCGACAGCAGACTTTCCCCGCTCAAGTATGGCTTCTTTCGTTACAAAAATTATTTCTTCCTGTTCGGGGTAGACAACTTTCTTTTTGACGCTTCTTCCCATAGTTCTGCTTCCTTTGCTGACTGATGGTAAAATCTTGCTACTTGTGGTAAAATAATAAGGTAAATAAACGATTGTACATCATTTTTAGTATATCGCATTTTGAGGAATTTTAAAATATGAAAAGTATTACTGTAGCAGAATTATTTGCAGGCGTAGGCGGGTTCCGTCTTGGATTGGAAAGAGCTTCTGTCCGGTTCCGTACCATTTGGGCGAACCAATGGGAACCGGGCAAAAAAGCACAACACGCATTCGACTGTTACGACAAGCACTTCGGACCATCGCTCACCAACAGCAACGAAGATATCGCCATCGCAAAGAAAGACTGCCCCAAGGTTAACCTTGTTGTTGGGGGCTTTCCTTGTCAGGATTACTCTGTGGCCCACTCCGGCGGTGCAAAGGGTATCGAAGGCAAAAAAGGCGTTTTATGGTGGTATATCAACGATATCATCAAAGAACGCAAACCCGAATATGTCCTTTTGGAAAATGTAGACCGTCTTCTGAAATCCCCTGCAAAGCAAAGGGGAAGAGACTTCGCCATCATCCTGCGTTGCTTGTACGACCAAGGATACTACGCTGAATGGCGTGTCATCAATTCTGCCGAATATGGCTACCCACAACGCCGTAGGCGCATTTTTATCTTTGCTACGAAGAAAAGCACTAAATGGTATTCCGCTATCGTCAAAACAGCAGATAAAAGCGTCAGGGACATAATGTACAAAACAGGTTTCTTCGCCGACCAATTCAAAGTCAGAGGAAATGACATTGTACATGAATTCGATTTGAAGACAAAACCCGATGGAAACAATTATGTAGACCTTGTTGACATTTCCAACAGTTTCAAAGCCGAATTTGAAAACACTGGGTTTATGCTGAACGGCAAGGTCTATACATCTACGACTACCCCGTACCCACATAAGCAAAAGACCTTGGCAGATATCGTCGAAAAAGACGGTGTGGGTGAAAAATACTTTTTAGGCGAGAACATTGCCAAATGGGAATACATGAAAGGCGCAAAAAGGATTGAACGAACTGCCGATAACGGACATACCTATACTTTCTCCGAAGGACCTATCGCATTCCCTGACCCATTAGACCGTCCATCCCGTACCATGCTGACGAGTGAGTCTAGCACGAACCGTTCCACCCATATCATCGCAGACCCCAAGACGGGGAAACTTCGTTTCCTTACCCCTGTCGAATGCGAGCGCTTGAACGGCTTCCCGGACAATTGGACAAACACGGGCATGCCAGAGAAATTCCGATACTTCTGCATGGGCAACGCATTAGTTGTTCCGTTAATCACCCGAATGGGTAAACAGCTTTTAAAAATTGTTGATGGACAGGTATATACATTATGAACAAACCCAACAGGCAATTCGATGACCTTGACCACGCCATCGAAGAGGCTAACGCCACAGCCATGATGATGAATACTACAGCAGACTATCAAATAGTGGAATACTTGAAAGAGCTTCGGGACATCCGCAGAATTTTGATGCAAAACGTTCCCTCATCCGACAAAGATTTTTGGTCAGAGCAAGCACAGAAAGCTAAACAACGGATACGATACAAATAATAAACCGACCGGCTTAATTGTCGGTCGGTTTTATTTTTTATCCGCTAAAAATTCTTTTATACGAATGCTGGAAACGCCTACTCGTTTCCAGCATTATCACCTGATGCAATAGGTTTTCCAAATTTTGTATCAAGTTTTTTTATTCCATGTCTACAACCATCTATAAATTCCAACATTTCTCTATTTTGTTCAACAAGGCCTGTTTTTTCATTCAACTGTCGCACCACTTCGCAAAAGCCCATTTTCTCCAAATACTGTTCATAACCAAAAACATATTCTTTTAACATATTTTTTCGTTTCTCTTTATAATACGCCAACCAAAGTATTCCGTCACGATGAGCACGCATATATTCTTTGAACCATTCTTCAACATATTTTTCCCTCAAGCTATCATAAAGTATAGTCAAAAACGGGTACTGTGAAAAATCAGATTTTATTTCTTCACATTCTTCATAGGTAGCTAAAATTTCTTTGATAAGACACCGTACCGTGCGAGAGTTCTTAACTGACCTGTCCGCTTTATAACTCCATATTCTCATACGCTCCTCGAATCTTTCACAAAGCTCATTATCTTCAAAATAGTTAACCGTTGTCCCTTTCATTCTCCATCACCCTTTCTTTTTCAGGTTCCCTGACAACTTACGACCTTTTTCCAAACGCTCGTCCACTTCACGGATGCTTGGGTTCTCCGAAACACGCCTTTTCCATTCGACGTCCAATCGAACAGATGCAGTTTTTTTAGCGTTATCTTGTGCCTCTTTCTTTTCAAAAACAATCCGTTTAAATTTTCGGACATCAATGCAAATTGTATGGTCGTTATCATAAGAGGCGCTATCCATGATGGCACGGCAAACATCTTTAATTGGATTGTAAGTACTATATATGGCCTTAAATTTTTCATCGTTTTGGAAGCCAAGGCTCAAAATATAGAATAGTGCTTGAGTCGCATAATGGTAGCGGTTTTTGTTTTCTTGTTCCGGGTCAACGACCTGACCGGCCATAATCATGATGGCCTCTTTCTGCCGTTTTTGGTCGTTCAGCTTTCCTTTGCGTTCCTTCCACTCGACCCGCAGTTTTTTACGTTTTGCTTCTTCGGCTTCCAACTTTGCCCGCGTCTCATCCAGCTCATTATACACGCTTTCGCGTTCATTCAGGAAAGCCAAAATCGCGTCCTGCTCCGAAACCGCAACCGAATTTGTGGAATCATTTTTCCCCACCACATCTTTTTCACCAATTTTTTCATCATTTTCCATTTGCTATCTCTCCCCTCAAATGTATTTTCCAACAAAAACTTTCCTCACCCTGCAATTGCCCCGCAATCCGTCAGGGTATCCCGCCACCCCAACATGGCATCGAGCATCAGTATAGCGCAAAGCCCTGTTTTCCATCAAGGCCCAAGATTTTATCGTTTTTCATCGAAATTATCTTCCACCGTTTTGGCACACGACGCTATTTATCAGCGCAAGGCGCAAGCGTTTCATCAATGTGTTTTTATCAAAAACGGAAGAATTTTATAAAAAAACAGGCCTACGGGTATAATTGCGGTAGGGAGCGACCGCAGGAAATGCGGTACACTAATAGCAAAGACAGCCCCACACATCATAAGATGGGTGGGCGAGAATACGCACCACCAAAAGGGTGGTGCATATTCCGCCCGGACGGGACCTGTCAATTGCTCACAGAGCAATATATGATGTTGTTATCTAACAGACTGCGCCGAACCGTTGGTTATCGCCGTCCTACTACCACAAAACAATAAATAATACAACCGCAAACATGCAGGTGTATTATCGACAAAACTTTTATTGAAATAAAAAATTCCCAAAGAAAGGGGGGGGATTGCATGATACACTATCTCTCCAAAGCAAAGCACATCACATGCAGTGCGAAAGACGGCAAGCGGTTATCACCGGTCCGTTCTTTGGCATATGACAGCGGACTCGCTCTCCACGACAGGGAAAGGGATAAAGATTTCAGCCAAAAGCACAATGACGGGACGGAAATCATATCCACCGAAATTTGCAACTACCAAGATTGCAAATATACGGACAAATCCGTCCCTATCGAGAAAAGACTGTCCGACATAGCAAATGACCTATATGACCAAAACCGCAGTCTGAAAGAGCGGTTACTGGTCAAGTTCGTCTTTGCGTTGCCATCAAATTTAAACGACAAGCAACTTATCGCCCTCACACGAAAAATCGGGGAGATTTACTCGCAACAATTCAACCGTCCTATCATCTTGGCAATACACAAAAAGCACAAAGATGGCGCTCTGAACTGCCATTGCCATATGTCTATCCCCGAGCGGGCATTAGATAAAGACAATCAATGGAAACAAAAGAGGAACAAGATATACTTGGACGCCAATGGCAACCTAATCCGCGACAAGCAATACTATGACGCGGATACAGGTTGGGACATCCGCAGGCCCATTATCGACATGTCGCTCGTGCCAAGAGATAAGGACGGCAAAATCAAGGAAGATGAAATCTATGCCCGTGACTCCGTAACAGGCAACTACATCTACCAACAACGGGAAGTAGGAAATCGGCGAAAATGGGATTGCAAAACGCACATGGGCAAATGGCTCGAAAACAATGATATCGTCCAAATGCACGATAATCTTGATTTTGTCATGAACGAGTTCTTTAGGGAAAACAATATTGACGACCGCGTTGTCCGAAGGGATAAGGAAGCCACCAGCCTTTTGAAAAAAGCCGGTATCCGTTACGGGAAAATCGGCCCCAACGCTTCCACAGAATACAAAAATAAAGTGCTACAAACCAATGCCCGATATAACGCCTATGCCGATGCTATCGAAGAAGCTTTAATCAAAGAGCGGGCACTGTCGGCGGAAGCCGAGCTTGCGGAACACATGGGCAGGCAGTCAACCCGCACCATCAACAACCTGCACGTGCAAGAAATGCAATTGCAGGAAAAGTTGGCGAAGATGGGCAAGGAAAACCCAATCCCCGCATATGTCAATAATGTACTCCGCCCCCCAAAAATGTTTATGGACGAAGCGGTGGCCGAATACCGCAAATACCAATCCGTAAAAAGGAAAATCGCCCAACCGCTTCTTGACAGCCTTGACCTTGGGGTACGGTCCGCGCAGTCTGAAATTCTTGGAATAAACAATAACGCCGATGCCACGGAGCGGGACCGGGCAAGGGCGAAGTTTTTGGAAAAGAACGTTTCCATAATGAAGGGACTGCGGAGCGCCGTGTCCGACCTGTCCCAAACCGATTTTGGGAAAAAAGCACGGAGCAACGCTTCAGCAAAATGGCATCGCCTGTCCAAGTGGGCGCGATACTATTATGTCAAATCCCGTTGCGGGAAGAAAGACACCCGCATCTACCAAGCGTATCTGCAGTTAGGGTCAAACCTTCCCCCCAACGAAAAAAAGTCCGTACCAGAACCATTACCGCTTCCCGACACAAAAACATTGAAAACCAAATCAAAAATTGTCGCCAACGCCTGGAGCAAATCCACACAATCAGCAGACCACACCCCGCCGACCGACATCACCATCTTATCCGAATTGGTTTCCACGGAAGCCACAATCACTGAAATGTTGCCGGAAGAAATCTTCACAATGCCGAGCGCCAAAGAGTACAGCCGACAGATTACAGACAACAGGCACCAATATGAGGCGGAGCTTGCAGAAATCGCCCACAGAGAAGCAGAAACAGAACGGCAACGGCAGGAAGCAGAACGGAAACGGCTCGCAGAAGAGGCGACAGCAACGCGCCGGGTCGCCGGAATAAACTATCCAAACCAATCAGCAGAAACATCAACGCGCTGGGTTTCTGCGAGTGGCTCATCAACTTCCCCAAAAATCCTTACGGAGCAAGAACTGCAAACAGCCATTGAGCAATACAACAAGTTGGCCGATGCCCGCGATGCGGAGAAACGAGCAAGAATGAACGAGCTGATTAGAATTCGTTTTAGCAAAGAAAAAGAAGAATTGGAGATAAACAGGTACAAATACATCATCACACACCAACGAGATTCTGGTTATCAAGAACCGCCACTTGTGACCGAGGATTGGTACATAGAAGAACAGACAAAATACTACACAAAACACCAAATCTTATTCCAAAAACATTGTGAGGACTACGGCATTGATTTATCCCAATATCATTATTACAAAGGCGAAGCACAAAAAATCCAAAAATCCATCAACGCATCCTACGAAGCGAATAAACGACAAAAACGCCCAATACGCAAGCAAAAAACCACCGGCACGGAACACACACAGACCATCACACGGCAACGGGACGCAAGGTAATTCACCAATAAAAAAAAAGAAAGATGGGAAGCCAACACGGATTTCCCATCTTCTCCTTTTTCCCGACCGCCAGCAACGCGCCGGGGCGGTCATCCACAAGCCCGACAGCGAAGCGCCGGGTCGGGCATACCCACGGCCAAACGGCAATACACTTGGGCAAGCGTATATCCGCCTTATTCTTCGCCCTGTTTCCCCACACGATACATCTATCGCGTCGTGCCCCAAAAACGCGATACAGGGCATTTTGTGCGGTCGTTTTTATCAGAAGAACCATCAAAACCACGCCAAAAACCGATTCACCAACCTTTTTGGACTTTCATCCACACAACATCAACAAACGAAATTAGGGTGTAGCAGCAATGCTGCTACACCCTCTCTATCGCTATCACCAAAATCATCAATGTATTGGTTGGCCCACCAGCAACGCGCCGGGGTGGGCATCGTATCCATAACCGACATTACGTAACGGCACGGTATTCCATATTCAATATATAGCTTCTATATCTATATATTATATTCAGAAACACGGCACATCGTCACCACAATATATGGTACTTTATGAATTTTTTGTGAAATCCTTGACACTATATTTTGTGGTCTAAAATTAAGTAAAAGTAGTATATAGCCCTAAAACGCTCCAAAATCGCCTACAATCGATTTTAATCTTTTCACGATATTTTCATCATCTTGGTGTTCCAAACGCGCGTATTGGCCATTTACGATGTCGGGCCCGGAAACCCTGTAGCCATGCGCCTTCCGGGGCCTACCGCAGAATCTGCCGATACCCTTGTCTGCCCCGTACCGCCCCGCCAAGCCCGTTTGAACCAACAAGGGTACAATTACCCCTACCCGGCAAACAAAACGCGTTGCAGGGCATTTTACGCGGTCTCACGAAGTATCAAATCCGCCTGGTCCGGGTCATAACGTCGCAACGCATCCGCTGATATCCCATACGGGTTACTGTAATCTTTTGTCGATTTCCGTTTTCCTTCTTGTCTGTGTACTCGTTGGAGAGCAACATATAGATACGGCGACTCCATCGCAGAGCAATAATACCCCCGCCACCCTGGAACGACTTGAAAATCCGGGAACAACCGCCCCATCAGTTCCACAACCGGGCCTTCGGGAAAACCGTCGCCGGCAATCGCGGAAAACTCACCGGACGAAACCAGCTTATCATCAATATCCGGTTCTGGTTCAGGCATGTTCCTCGACCGATGCCAACCGTGCTTACCTTTCGGCGCTTTCAAGCTATATTCGGCAAGCCTTTGTATTTGTTCCGCATCAATCGGTACTTTCTTTACACAGACAAAACCTCTCTTCCAACCTCTCATGATTTGACCCAAAGGAACCCCTTCGTCAATAAAAGCGTGTATATGATACCGACCATTGTCTCCCACTTCCAATACATAAATCCATTTAGCGACTATGCCCTTCCGTTCACAACGGTCAGACAGATTCCGAAAATATTTCGTGCAGACCGCCATTAAATCCCCAAATGTCCTTGGCTTACGAAATCTATCAAACGAAAATGTAATGTAATGGTCTTTTCCAGAACTAAAATATGTTTTTAGTAATCTCGACAACCTTTTTACCGACTCCTTCTCGTTCCGATTTCGCTTTGCTTCATCAGTTGCAACCCCCGTCCGTGCCCCCCTGACGCGACGGACAGAAGAAGGCGCAAAAAACATTTCCACTTCCTTGTGTTCCGGTCCGCACTCATAAATCTTAGTCCTAACATATCTCACACGAAATCCCCCAATCCCCTAAAACACTGCATCATCGTTCTTAAATGCCCCATAATTTTAGTCAATAAAATCAAGTTCCAATAAAAATATTAAATTATAAAAACCAAAAAGCAGGACAACCGCTTGGTTATCCTGCTCATTCCGGTTTCACCGTTGCGCAACCACGCCGTTTCTGATATAATCACCTTATCAAACAAGCGGGTACGCTACAAGGTTATGGGCTTGATAACCTTTTGCGGAGCGCACCGGTACGCCAATACCGGTGCGGCCCGTTTTTTGTTTTCTTTCAGAACGGTAACAAGGATTTGTTCCGTCCCTTATCCTGCAATCGCCTTCAGTTTCCGTTTCTCGTCCTTGTCGCCCGCGGACAAGTACTCTTTCGGCGGACGACCACGACGACGGACAGGCTTCGACGCATCACGACTGACCTTCGCAGGTTTATGATATGTGCATTGTACTACCTTCCCCGTGTCAATCAGTCGGCCCAAATCAGCAAACGCCTTTTCAGGGTCAAGTAAAAATTTTTTTGGTCCAACTCTCAAACACCTTATTTCACCGCGCGAACAGAGATTTCGGACATAAATCAGGGTTAATCCGCTCAGTTGAGCAAACTCTTTCGGTGACACAAGTTTCTCGTACTTTTTCTCCCGTAAGCCGGAAAGCGATACCGTACCGCCCTTGTAGTCTTTCCCCTGATATGTATTAAAATTAACATAATCACCTATATAATCAGACATACTCTTCCTCCTCATAATAATTCATCACTTTCTTATTCAAACTATATCAAATCCAAAAAAAATATCAAAATGGAAAACAGGATTTATTTCTTTTTTCCTCCACAAGTACTTAGCTTGACAAAAAGAGACCGTGTGTCTATAATTTAGATTAATCAAAAAAAAACACACGACAAGGAGTGATTATATGAGAGGCGACGGAAGTGTTTTTAAAACGACAAACAACGGAAAGGCAAAATGGGCGTACCGCTGGAACCAAGCTGGCAGAACCCATACCAAATTCTTTCCAGGAACCGAAGAAGGAAAACGACAGGCCGAGGACTTTAAAAAGGTAAAACGGGTTGAACTACAGGACGGCATCAAGGGCTGTGCATCGTCCCTGCACGACGCCATCGTCGATTATCTGGAGACGCATAAGCTTAACGACATACGCCCCAGCAGTTACCAACGCCATATCGATACCCTGTACGCCATCCCCGCATGGTTACGAACGGATAAACGGATTGACGAAATCACAGCCGATGACGTTAAAAAGGGCCTCAACGAGGTTGGCGAACGGTTGAGCAAAAGCAGTACAAGGAAAGTTTACGACCTGATTAACGCTACCATGAAAAATGCCGTCGCCAACAAAAAATTGCGGGACAACCCAATGGCCACGTTGAAGCGTCCCCAAATCGAAAAAGCAGAAAAGGAAGTATTCACGGACTCCGAGATTTTCCGTTTGTTGCGCACTGCCCGATACATCCAGACGGCGGGCAAGTTCCACTCCATCACCCATGATTATTACACGATTATATTACTGTTACTGACCACGGGGCTACGCATCGGCGAGGCTTTGGCCCTGCGCTGGGAAGATATCGACTGGACCGACGGCAAAGAAGAAATCCACATCCAAAGAACATTGGACAGCCACTTTATTAACAAAAATAAAAACCAAAAGGGACTACAACGCTTCAACGAACCCAAAACCAACAAAGGCGACCGTTATATCCCCATTTTCAGCAAACACCTAGTCAAACGACTGAAAGACATGCGACCGTCCGAGGACGCAAAAGGGCAAGTGTTCTCCACACGGACCGGTACTGCCCTCAGCTACCACAATTTTGTCAAGACCTGGTCGGCCATCGGCAAGGAATATGCCCGCAAATGCCCCCATTGTGGCCACAGACGCCCCAACGACTGGACATGCCCCAACGGTCACCATGTAACCCGTAGACGCGTCCAGTGCCCCGTGTGCAAAGCGGAACAGCCAAAAGAATGGACCTGCCCTGATTGCGGGACATTGGTAAAAGAGCTTCACAAGTCCCCTCACACCACCCGCCACACCTTCGTCAGCTACCTACTCAACCACGGCGTGCCCATCAAGTATGTACAGGCACTCGCCGGGCATGCAGATTCCACAGTAACAATAGGCACATATGGTCATGCACCCCAACACCTGCGGGACGGGGTAAAAAGCACTTTCCGCAAATAAAAAAAAATTAGCTGTCAGTCTTTGTTGACCGACAGCTTTTTTTTTGTTACGTGCAGAAAAGTTGTCATTAGTTGTCATTACCATTGCATAGCCGTAGTTACATGCCGTATCCAAAAGATTAACTTTTTCTTCATCCGTCAATTGACCGATTTCGAGAAACCGCATCGTTACTGCATTTACAAACATATTATACTTTTCTTTACGAAAAGAAAATTCAAATCGGTGCAATAATGACAAAAACAATAACAACTTTGCATTGATTTTCTTTGATTTAGATTTATTTAGATTAACTTTCAACAGCGTTTTTCGGAAAATTAAAATCCCCTCAAATCCGCTTGTTTGCTGGACTTGAGGGGTTGTTTCCATGGCAGGGGCAGTAAGAATCGAACTCACAACACACGGTTTTGGAGACCGTTGCTCTACCAATTGAGCTATACCCCTGTGGAGCGGAAAACGAGACTCGAACTCGCGACCCCAACCTTGGCAAGGTTGTGCTCTACCAACTGAGCTATTTCCGCGTGGCGACCCGGACGAGACTCGAACTCGTGACCTCCGCCGTGACAGGGCGGCATTCTAACCAACTGAACCACCGGGCCGTTTGTCAGTTCACCTGACGTTT
>JAEEGF012244323.1_pt1 | contig 20618 bp, 11 predicted proteins | sample 9134171 | NCBI WGS metagenome assembly JAEEGF01 (sample SAMN16246542, study PRJNA631951) | gut metagenome | biome: gut microbiome; feature: rumen; material: AP-attached | host: Bos | place: Iran: Karaj | collected 2018-10
CACCGTTCCCGCTTACTTCTCCGACTCCCAGCGTCAGGCTACCAAGGAGGCTGGCCGCATCGCGGGTCTGGATGTGAAGCGTATCATCAACGAACCTACCGCTGCCGCCCTGGCATACGGCCTTGACAAGAAGGACAAGGACATGAAGGTGGCTGTGTACGACCTGGGTGGCGGTACCTTTGATATCTCTATCCTCCAGCTGGGTGACGGCGTGTTCGAGGTTCTTTCCACCAACGGTGATACCCACCTCGGCGGTGACGACTTCGACCAGGTCATCATCGACTGGCTGGCCAGCGAGTTCGCTGCCGAAAACGGCGGCCTTGACCTAAAGAAAGACCCGATGGCCCTGCAGCGTCTGAAGGAAGCTGCCGAAAAGGCCAAGATCGAACTTTCCAGCCAGACTTCCACCGAAATCAACCTGCCTTACATCATGCCGGTTGACGGCGTGCCCAAGCACCTTGCCAAGACGCTGACCCGTGCCAAGTTCGAGCAGCTGTCCGACGCCCTCTTCCAGCGCAGCATCGCCCCTTGCCGTCAGGCTCTGGCCGATGCTCACCTGAACCCCTCCGACATTGACGAGGTTCTGCTGGTCGGCGGCTCTACCCGTATCCCTTACGTGCAGGAGCTGGTGAAGAACTTCTTCGGCAAGGAACCCAACAAGAGCGTGAACCCCGACGAGGTTGTCGCCATCGGCGCATCCATCCAGGGCGGTGTGCTCGCAGGTGATGTGAAGGACGTGCTTCTTCTGGATGTCACTCCGCTGTCCCTCGGTATCGAGACCCTCGGCGGTGTCATGACCAAGCTTATCGAGTCCAATACCACCATCCCGGCCAAGAAGAGCCAGGTGTTCTCCACGGCTGCCGATAACCAGCCCGGCGTTGAGATCCGCGTGCTCCAGGGTGAGCGTCCCATGGCCAAGGATAACAAGCAGATTGGTATCTTCCACCTGGACGGCATTGCTCCCGCACCCCGTGGCGTACCTCAGATCGAGGTTACCTTCGATATCGATGCCAACGGTATCCTCAATGTGAGCGCCGTGGATAAGGCTACCGGCAAGGAGCAGCACATCCGTATCGAGGCTTCCAGCGGCCTGTCCGACGCCGAGATCCAGCGCATGAGAGACGAGGCCAAGGCCAACGAGGCCGCCGACAAGGTCGAGAAAGAGCGCATCGAAAAGATCAACAACGCCGACGCCCTTACCTTCCAGGCCGAGAAATTCCTGAAGGAGAACGGAGACAAGGTTCCTGCCGATGTCAAGAATGAGGTGGAGACCAACTGCAATGCCCTGAAGGAAGCTGTGAAGGCCCAGAACCTCGCCGATATTGACAAGTACTCCGAGGCCCTGAACAAGGCATTCGAGAAGATGTACCAGGCCGGTCAGCAGGCCGGCGCCCAGGGCGGTCCTCAGGGCCCGTTCCAGGGTGGCCCCCAGCCCAACGGCCCTCAGCCCGAAGGCCCCGATGAGCAGTAATTCAGGCAGCTCATCCCGAAAATAATTCAATTCGTCAGCAAAACGGCTTGGGTGTCCAGGCCGTTTTGTTCGTTATTATTAAAGTATTGTTAATTTTGTTACATGCTTACGGATGAAGGAAAGATAATTGAACGGCTCTCCCAGGGGGATGAAGAATCCTTCCGGAAACTGTTCGAATACTATTATCCCAAAGCCGTATCATTTCTCCTTGCGCTTATTCAGGATGAAAACGAGGCGAAGGACCTTGCGCAGAATCTGTTTGTAAAAATCTGGCTCATCCGCTCATCTTTGGGCAAGATCCGTTCTCTTGGCGCCTATCTCTACCGGATGTGCCGGAATGCTGCCATCGATTATGGCCGCACCCATAAAGTCAAGATTCCGTTGGAAGAGCATACCGACGACTCCCAATCCTATGATTTGGATGAAGAATACTTTGCGCGCGAACGCCAGTATCAGATAGACCGTATGGTGGAACGGATGCCTCAGAAGCGGAAACAGGTCTTTCTCATGTCCAGAAAACAGGGGAAAAGCAACGATGAGATCTCTGCAGAGCTGGGGATTTCCAAGAAAACCGTGGAGAATCACATCAATGCTGCACTGAAGGAATTGCGTAAAATCACTTCATGCATCGCTTTTTTTCTATAATCTCTTAGGGGCTGACGCCCCTTTTTTCGTCTTTATTACGTAAACGCTAAAACTATGACACCTTTCGATCATTTCCCGGGGTGGGATCAGATTGAACCGTTTTCCATGTCTTCGGAGGAACTGGACGCCGCTTTTGAAGAGGTGATGAAGCGCTCCCGGACGTTGGAAGCCTATCTTGCCAGGGAACGGAGCATCCGCAGGACAAAGTACCTCCGAGTCATCTTCTCGGTTGCGGCTGTCTGTGCCCTGATTCTGGTACCGGTCTTTTCTGTCCGCTATGCACGCCGTACTGCGCCGCAGAACCAGGTCGCAGCCGTCAATTATATCCAGCGTTCCACATCTTGCGGAGAAACCGCCGAGGTTATTCTTCCCGACCATTCCCGTGTCCTGTTGAATGCACAGTCGGTACTCATTTATCCGGAGACTTTCCAATCGGAACGCACGGTGTTCCTTTCCGGGGAGGCTATTTTCGATGTGAATGCTTCTGAGGAGGATGCTTTTTATGTGCAGACCTCCGACCTGGTGGTGAAGGTGCATGGGACCCGCTTTGATGTGAAAGCCTATTTCGACGATCCCATGGTTACCGCAACCCTGAACAGGGGCGCCATCGCGGCCTGGCCGAAGAACGCGCCTGAAAGGGTGGTGGAACTGGAGCCGGAACAGTACTGCGCTCTGGAGCGTTCCACCGGCGCCCTTGTCCATGGGCGTGCCAATTCCTCTGAATCCATGTCCTGGGAAGGGGGCAATCTTTGTTTCCATTCGGAGTCTATCCATGAGATTATCAGGATTATCCAGCGCCACTATGGCGTCCAGGTTTACCTGACCACCTCCAAATATGACAAGGCCAGGATCAGCGCACGCTTTATCCACGGAGAAACCGTGGACGAATTGCTGGACGCCATATGTTCGGTAGTCCCGTCCATGCGGTACAGCCGCACTGATGATGCCATTTACATCCGTTAATCATTTATCATTATCTAATAACCAATCCTCGTTTCTATGAGAAAGACTATTATGCTTACATGTTGTATGCTGCTGATAGGCCTGCTCATCCCTAACCTGCTCCAAGCGCAGGAGGAACCGGTCATCAACTTTTCCAAAAGTCGCCTGACCCTTTCCGGAGCGTTGTCGGCAGTTGAACAGCAAAGCGGCTATTCCATCGCATACAATGAGAATCTGCTGGATCTGAAAAAAGTAGTAACAGCTCCCAGCGGAAAGAGACTCTCGCAGGTCCTGGCCTCCCTTCTGGAAGGAACCAATTGTGAAGCCCGTATCAAAGACAAGATTATTCTGATTGTCAAGAAAGAGAAGGGCGCAGTGAAGGTTTATTCGGGAAAGGTCCAGGATAAAGATGGCCCTGTCATCGGCGCCGTTATTCAGGTGGAAGGTATGTCGGCTGTCGCCATGTCCGACAACGACGGCTCCTTTTCCATTCAGGCTCAGAAAGGCGATGTCCTTCTTGTGAGCATGCTGGGATACAAGGAAGTCCGTTTTCCATTGGGCTCCCGGACAGATGGCTTCATTATCATGCTGTCGGATGATATCACGCTGCTGGAAGAATCCGTTGTTGTGGGTTACGGCAGCATGCAGCGCCGGGATATCACATCGGCCATCGCAACATATAAGCCGGCCGAGGAAGGCGAGCGTCAGGTGCTGAGTCCCGATGCCATGCTGCAGGGCCGTGTGCCCGGTGTAAATGTGACGGCGGCCTCCGGCACCCCGGGTGGAAAAAGCCGTGTGAGTATCCGTGGTATCGGCTCCCTGACTGCCGGAAACGAACCCCTCTATGTGATTGACGGTGTTCCCATGAGCAATACCTCGGGTGATACCGGCGCATGGGGAGGTGAATCCCTTACCGGCCTTTCCGATATCAATCCTGCCGATATCGAATCGGTGCAGGTGCTGAAGGATGCCGCATCGGCGGCCATCTATGGTTCCCGCGGTACCAACGGCGTCATTATTATCACCACCAAGAAAGGTGCGAAAGGCGCTCCCAAGCTGTCGGCCGATGCAACTTTCGGCCTGAGTTACCTGCCCAACCTTTCCAAGCTGAAGGTGGCAGACGCCGACCTGTACCTGGAAGTGCAGAATGAGGCCATCGACAATTACAATATGCAGACCGGCAGTTCTATCGCCCGTCTGGAGAATCCGTATCCCGGCAAACCGCAATTCAGCTGGCTGGACATGGTGTTCCGTGTAGCCAAGAGCTGGAGTACCAATATTTCGGTTTCCGGAGGTTCCGAAAACAGCAATTATTATATTTCTGCCAACGCCAAACAGAATGAAGGTGTGGGCATGGGGAGCCTGTACCAGAAATACGGCATTAAAGCCAATGTCAACAGCGATGTACGTCCCTGGCTTTCCGTGGGTGCTTCATTGAATTTCAGTTATACCAACGCCAACCGTGTGCCCGATGGCAATATCGGCACATCCATGTTGACGCATGGCCTTGAGCACCGCCCTTGGGATACTCCCTTCAAACCGGACGGCTCTTATACCATCATCAATGCCGAGCTCCTTCACTACAACCTTGTCCAGGCTATCAATGAACAGAATGTATACAACAAAAGCTACCGTATGTACGGGAACGCTTTTGTCCGCCTGAATTTCTCCAAGGATCTGCATTTCAAGACAAGTTTCGGTGGCGACTTTATGGCAGCCGAAGACCATGTGCAGTATTCTGCCGAGCACATGTACGGCAACTCTGTAGGCGTGCTCATCGATTCCCGCAAAAACTTCACGTCCATCGTCGTAGACAACATCCTCGACTACAGCCATGCATTCGATGGCCTCTCGTTGGACGTCATGCTGGGCCATTCCTTCCAGTTGGATAATAATTCCACTGCCCGCCAGAAGGGCCAGGGTTTCCCCTCCAAGTCCTTTGACGTGAACTCCGTTGCAGCAGAATTCCCGGAAGTTACCTCTGGCCTTTCCTCCTGGGGCCTGCAGTCCTTTATGTTCCGCACTACCGTTAACTGGAAGAATCGTTATCTGGCAACTGTGAACGCCCGATATGATGGTTCGTCTAAGTTCGCCCCGGAACATCGTTACGGTTTCTTCCCGTCCGTTTCACTGGGTTGGAACATTACCGAAGAACCTTTCTGGACATTCACCGGAACCAATGCCAAGCTCCGCGTGAGTTACGGCGCCACCGGTAACCAGGGCGGTATCGGCAGCTATGCCTACCAGTCGCTGGCAAACGGCGGTTACAATTACATGAACAAGAACGGTCTGGCTGTGATGACGCAGGGCAACCGCGACCTCGAATGGGAAAAGGCTGACCAGTATGATATCGGCACAGATCTTTCATTCTTCTCCGGCGCCCTTACCATTACGGCCGATGCATTCTTGAAAGATACCCGCAATCTGCTATACTCCAAGCCTACTGCAGCTACCACTGGTTTTACCAATTATACCTGCAATATTGGCTCCATGCGCAATAAGGGTCTCGAATTCGCCATCGGCGGAAACCTTGGCAAGCACGACTTCCACTGGAAAGGTGATTTCAACATTTCCTTCGTCCGCAACCGTCTCACTGGACTTATCGGAGAGGATGAGATTCTGAGGACGGATGACTATCACGCCTTGAAAGTGGGTGAGGAAGTGGGAAGCTTCTATATGATCAAGATGACCGGCATCTATCAAAGCGATGATGAGGTCCCCACTTATCTGCGCGACAATTACGGCGTCCGTGCCGGTGACTGCATCTATGAAGATGTTTCCGGCCCCAATGGCGAGCCCGACGGCGATATCAGCAGCGCCTATGACAGCCAGTTCGTCGGATCGGCCAACCCTAAATTCACGGGTGGTCTGAATAACTCCTTTACCTATAAGGGTTTCGATTTCAATATTTTCTTCACTTTCTCGTACGGTGCCAAACTGTATGAGTACTGGACGGGTGGCCTTCGTCTGGGTAACGGTAACTGGCCTGCCCAGGAATCCGAAGCCCTGGCCCGCTGGACCGGTCCCGGAACTACCAATACCACGCCCCGTGCCATTTATGGATACACCTGGAACTCCACCATGTTCAAAAACACGCGCTTCCTTCACGACGCTTCCTATCTGCGTCTGCGTACGGTCTCCGTGGGTTATACCCTTCCTGCAAACCTGACCAAGCGGATTGGTGTTGAAAAACTGCGTGTCTATGTCCAGGGTGACAATGTGTGGCTGCTGGCTCCATTCCGTTTCCTGGATCCGGAGGTGAACACCTCGCTGGATGCTACCAAGATGGGCCTGGACTGCATGTGGATTCCCCAGCCCCGCTCTTTTACCTTCGGCGTCAATCTTAAATTCTGAGCGTCATGAAAAAGTATATCTATATTATTGCAGCAGCACTGGCCCTGGTTTCTTGTGGCAAGTTTCTGGACCAGTATCCGCATAATGCCGTCTCCAGTGACAATCTTACGGAAGACGATGCCGAAATGCTGATGGTTGGCGTATACAACATTGCCCAGTATAAACCTACATTCAACGGCTGGGCCATGTTTGACATCATCGGCGGTGACCTCATCCGCCCGGGTGCTACATCTACCAATACACCGGCTCTGGTGATTCAAGGTGCCATCGGCCCTGACAACTCTATGGTTGGCGGACCTTGGAATGGTTACTATGCCGGCATGTATCAGATCAACAACTTCATCCGTTCCATCGAGAAACTGCCGGAATCGGTTAAGAAAAACGAGATGCTGGGCGTGGGCCATTTCTTCAGGGGCCTGTACTACTACAATATCGTGGCCCGCTGGAGAGACGTTCCCATCGTGGACAAGATTATCACCGAGGATATTGCCCAGACTCCGGAGGCCGATGCCTGGAAATTCGTCGAATCTGAATTCCAGCAGGCCGTGAAGCTGGCTCCCGATTTCACCACCAAGAATTACGTGTCCAAGGATGCTGCAAAGGCTCTTCTGGCCCGAACCTATTTGGCCATGGGCAAGAAAGCCGAAGCCGCGGAACTGGCCGAAGAACTGATTACCTGCGGCCGTTTCGCACTGGCCGATTTCACGGATATCTTCCGCGGTGTGGCCAACAAGGAAGAGATTTTCACTTTCTCCAACCTTCTGGAGGAGGGAAGCTACAATATCGGCTCGTATTATTATACGAAGGAATCCCCGGTGGGCGGCAGCTATACTTTCTGCCCCACGCAGGAGGCCATGGACATGTTCCAGCACATTGACAAGCGCCGTACGGTGTCTGTAGATATCCAGGGCAGCAACAATGTAGTAAACAAATACTGCATGGGCGATGCCGGTCACGATCCTATCTATATCACCCGTCTCGCCGAGATGTATCTGATCAGTGCCGAAGGAAAGGGGCTTGCCCTGGGAATCGACCGTCTGAATGAACTCAGACGCTTCCGCGGCCTGCCCGATGTGTCACCGGCCAATGAGGATGCTTTCCTGGACGCTGTCCTGAATGAGCGCCGTCTGGAACTGTTTGGTGAGGGATTCCGTTGGTTCGATCTGGTTCGTACCGGGAAGTACGAGAAGGTAGTGGGCGTAGACCACAAGTATAGTGTACAGCCCATCCCTTCCCGTGAACTCACCCTGAACAAACTGCTGAAACAGAACCCACTCTGGGTTGCAACACCCAATAACAATGAGGAGGAATAGCCTTATGAAGAAGAAAACATATATACTGCTGACTCTCTTGCTGCTGCCGTCAGTCCTGGCCTGCAAGAAACTGCCTGCCGGACCGGAAGATATTCCGGATACCTCCTATGTCCCCAGGACGGAATTGGGAAAACAGGTGGCACTGGCCGCCTCGGTAGGTCATGTCTATGCCGACACGACTTTCATGATCGCTGCCGGCGTGGACGAAACGGATATCCATCTGCAGACTTCACTGGCAAAAGTGGAGCACGTTTTCATCCTGCGCATCAAACTGAATACGCCTGGCGTGAAAATGAAGGTGGGAATGCCGTATGATTTGGATTCCTATGTAATCGGCAGCCGCCAGACCCCTTCCGACATGATTGAATATGTGGACAAGCCCGGACGTCGCGTGGTCGCCGTGGTAAACGCCGACTTCTGGGATACGTCCAACGGAAAGATCCGCGGCCCCATCCACAGAAACGGTCGTGTCCTCAAGAATACCTTTGTGTATTCTCCCACCCTGACCGATCAGGCCATTAGTTTCTTCGGCCTGGATTTCGACGGGAAGCCGGTTATCCGCGATACCGTCACCTACCGTCAAATGGCATCGGATCTCAGGGATGTGACAGGCAGCGGCGTAATTGTCCTGAGCAACGGTGAGGTCCCGGGCGACTTCTCCGGTTATTCCACCAACCGTCATCCCCGTAATGTCGTAGGATATACCGAGGACGGGAATACCCTGTTCTTTATGATCGTAGACGGCCGCCAGGCGCTCTGGTCAGACGGCATGCTTTATTGGGAGATGGGTGAAATAATGAAGAGCCTGGGCTGCAGCTGGGCTTCCAACCTGGACGGCGGCGGCAGCGCACAATTGGTGATCCGTCATCCATCGGCCAATATCTATCAACTCCGCAACCGTGCTTCCGACGGTGCCCAGCGCCCTGTCGTCAACACCTGGATGGTAACCGTCAATGAACCGTAATTATGAAAAAGAGTCTGAAATACATATTATTGGCAGTTGCGGCTGCAATGGTCTCCGCTTCCTGCCAACACGACCCTGTGGCTCCCGAAGTGGTAAAGCCCAAGGTGCTGTCCCTCCTTCCCAAGGCAGGCTATCCCGGCACTTCGGCTGTGATTTCCGGCTATGGCTTCACTGAACCCGCCACCGTTTCCGTAGACGGCGTCCAGGCCAGTGTGACTTCTGTCACCATCGACAGGATATATTTCAAGATGCCGGAACATGAGCTGGGCAATGTGGCCGTCAGCGTGACTACCGGCGGCGAAACGCTCACCGGCCTCACCTTCCGCTATGCAGAACCTGTGGAGGAAGAAAAACTGGCTATCTTCTCCTATACTCCTGCGTCCGGTATCGAGGGTGACCAGATCACCATCAGCGGACAGCTTTTCTCCAACAAGAAGGAGAGGAATACCGTAAAGATCAACGATCTTCCGTGCGAGATAGTTTCTGCCAACGATACCCGTTTGGTGGTCGTTCTTCCCGACAATCCGGAAGGTCAGTATCCTTTCGTGGTTTCCGTTGATGGAGAAACGGTCAGCGGCCCTAATTTCACTTATGACAAGAAACCGGAACTGACGGTATTCAGCATCACACCCAATTCCGGCTCTGAGGGTGATATCGTGGAAGTGGCGGGCATCTGCTTCAGTGAGATTCCTGCCGAAAACCAGGTAAGTTTCAACGGCGTGCCGGCCGAAGTCCTGTCGGCCACCACCACCAAACTCAGCGTGAAGATTCCTTCGAATCCCAAGGGTTCTTATCCCATTGTCGTCACGGTGGGTGAAAAGACCGTTGAGGGCCCTGTCTTCATGTATGTGGCCAAGACCTATACATACACGGTAAAGACCATGTCCGGCACCGCCGGCCGCGCCGCCGATGCCGTAACTATCGTGGACGGCGGCCCTACCGTTGCCAAGTTCCGTCAGCCCCGTGGCGTCGCATTCCTGCCCGACGGCCGTCTGGCCATTTTGGATAATGGCAACAATGCCATGCGTTTCATGGATCTGAACACATGGGATGTTACTTCGAGTAAGAAAACAACTTCCATTTCCAACGCCGGTTGGCGCGGAGCAATGAAGGGAGACTGGTTCTACTATGCCAGCAAGGGTAACAACAAGATCATCCGCTATAATTATAAGACCGATGTCGCCGAGGTGGTCGCTGCGTCGTTTACAGGTACATCCCCCATGGATGTTGCGTTCGATGCTGCAGGCAATGCCTATGTGCTGGTCCGCGACGGCTCCAAGGCTATCTTCAAAGCTACCGGTGATGACCTTTCCACCTTGCAGTCCTTCGTTACTTTCGACGACGGTCCTCTTGCCATGGAATTCGATCCCGAAGGAAACCTGATTGTCAGTACCAATGGCTGCCAGATTATCGGCGTGAAACCCGACGGCACCAAGTTCGTGATTGCCGGTATCCGCAGTGGCAAGGCCGATGATCCCGGCGAACCCGGAAAACCGCTGACAGCCAAGTTCGGAGCCAACCTCTTCGGCCTCACTTTGGATAAGGATGGCAATATCTATCTGGCCGATGACTCCTTCAAGGTCATCAAGCTCATAGCCCGTGGCGAGAAAGGCTACGAAGATGCTGTTATCAGCACCGTGGCGGGCACTTCAGGTCAGAGCGGCAAGGTAGACGGCAAGGGCGCCGAAGCCCGGTTCAACTCTCCGGGTGAAATCCGCATGGATCCCAGCGGAAAACGCCTTATTGTAACAGAATACAATGCTTTCCTCATTCGTGAAATCGTTATTGAATAAGCCATGAAAAAGATCCTATATTTTCTGCTTCCGCTGCTTTTGATGACAGCCTGCCATAAGAATTCTTACGTGGCTCGCGTTACGGACGTCCGCTTGGTATCGGTAGATCCCAAGAATGGATATCCGGGAGATTTGGTCACCCTTTTGGGCAACAATTTCTCCACCGATCCCGAAAAGAACATCGTGATGCTGGGCGGAGAACGTGCCAGGGTATTGGAAGCCTATTCCAACCGTTTGCTGGTCATCCTTCCCGACCATGAGCCCGGCCAATACGAGTTCTCGGTGGAAGCCCCTGCCGGCAAGGCCGAGGGTGTCCAGTTCAATTACCTGAAGATTCCCGACCACGAGTACCTGGTTTCTACGATCGTGGGCCAGCAGGGCGTACGCAAGTGCATCGATGGCGTGGGTACCGGAGCTGCCACTTATATGCCCACAGGCATTAACAAGGCTGCCGATGGAACGCTTTGGTTCACGGACCGTGGCGGGAACAAGATCCGTCACATCGCTCCCGATATGACTGTGACCAGTGAAGCATCTGTTGACGAAAGCGGCGCTGCCATATGGCAGGGCGCATTCGATGCCCAGGGTAATTATTGGTACAACGATAAGGCGAAAGGCAAACTGTATCGCTTCAATCCGGGCACGAAGAAAAACGAAGTGATGGCTTCCGGTCTGAATAACCCGATGAACGTGGCCATCGATGCTTCCGGAAATATCTATGTTCCTTGCCGCAATGCACAGAAAGTGTACAAGTTTGCCGCCGGGACCATGGAAAAGAGTGAATACGCCACATTTGAAACGGGCGGTCCTTCTTTCATCGGCTTCGATCCCAAGGGGAATCTGATTGCAGCTCTCTGGAATGGTTATAAACTGGTTTCTGTAGCTCCCGACGGTACTCAGACTGTGATTATGGGTACGGGCGAGAAAAAAGACGAGAAGGACGACGGAGACGGCGATCCACTAAAGGCTACGGTACGCTCCTGCCAGGGATTCGACATCGCTCCCGACGGCACCATCTATGTGGGCGATGCTGCATATCATTGTGTGCGGAAACTTACTCCGGACGAGAATGGCGACTACTCCAAGGGTACGGTTGAAACCATTTTGGGCGGCACCAAGGGATATGCCGATGGAAAAGGCCTCAATGCCAAGTTCAACGAAGTGGACGGCATCCTGGTGTACGATGAGAGTACCCTCTACATCTGCGATTCCCAGAACTGCCTGATCCGTAAAGTGAGCATCCGATGAAAAGAGTCCTTGTTTTGGCCGCGACCCTGATGCTTGCGGCATGCAGTCAGATAGGTCCCCGGCAGAAGGCCGGGGAACCTTTCCGTCTTCTCTTCTGGAATATCCAGAATGGAATGTGGTCGGGGCAGGGAGAGAATTACAACAGTTTTGTGGATTGGGTAAAAGCCCAGAATCCGGATGTCTGTGTCTGGTGCGAAGCGCGAACCATCTATTATGACGGGACACGTGACAAAATGCCTGTGGAGCAGAAGTATCTGGTGGACCACTGGCCGGAACTGGCAGCCCGCTATGGCCACAAATACGTGTATGTGGGCGGCATGCGGGATAATTATCCGCAGGTGGTCACTTCCAGGACCCCTATACATGGAATGGCACAGATGGTCGGTGCCGAACCTGACAGCGTGGTCTCGCACGGCGCTCTCTGGGCCCAGGTCCAGGCCGGAAAACGCGTGCTCAATATCGTTGCTCTGCATACCTGGCCTCATCCCTACGCTTTCGGCGCAGAGGACCAGGAAGCCTCCACGGCTGCCCATGGCGGAGATGCCTATCGCAAGATGGAAGTGGAGTACGTTTGCAAGCACACGATTGGAAATGCGACGGAAGGAAACTGGCTCATGATGGGAGATTTCAATTCCCTTTCCCGTACAGACAATGCTCTTTACGGTCTTCCTGCCGATGATCCGAAATTCCAGGCGCAGGATTACATGCATGACCATACTCCGTACTGGGATATCATCAAACGCTGGAATCCGGAGGATGTGATAATCTCTACCGTCGACAATACCCGTTACGATTACGTTTTCTGCACGCCGGATTTGTTCCCCACGATAACGGATGCACGGATTGTGGGTGACGGGTACACAAAGCCGGTTCGCGATGCCAATATCAGGGGCTTCTGCCATCCCTCCGACCATATGCCTATCATAGTGGACTTTGAATTCTGATTATGAAACGTTTTTTCTATCTGCTTCCCATATTGCTGCTGGCGTCATGTCACGGCGAACCGCTTGTACAGGATTCAAAAGTGGAGCTGACGGCCGTATTCTCAGAAGCTGTTACGAAAACCGGTTTTGACGGTGCGGTGTTCCAGTGGCGCACTGGTGACCGTATCCGTGTGGCACTGCAGGATGGATCGACGCTGGACATGCGATACGGTGGAGCAAACACAAGCGGAGCGGCTGTCTTCTCACAGACGGAATCTCCTTCTTCCTCCATTGTATTCGGTGAAGCGGGTTATGCCTTGTATCCTTCTTTGGCCGCTGGGAATATCCATCAGATAGGAAGTACGCTCACCTTGACCTTGAAAGACCAGTATTATTGGTCCGACGGAAATGTGGAGGCTCCCATGATGGCGCCTGTCCTGACCGGACAGAAGCTGGCCTTCTCGCACCTGGGTGGAGTACTCAAAGTGTCTTTGACCAACATCCCTTCTGCAGCGGCCCGTCTGATTGTATGTACCCCCGGTTATGCGATTACGGAAAACCTGCCAGTCCAGGGATGGGAAGGACGTTTCGTCCTGGAAAAACCTTTCGTCCAGGCAGTGGCGGGGGAGGACGGTTGCATCGGCCTGTCCTTTACACCCGGCTCTTCATCGGCCAAGGTCTTCTATGTTCCGCTTCCGGTAGGCCCCGGCAACGGGCATGTCTATCCGAAGATTAAGGCTTATCTGGTGGACGGTTCCGGAAATCTCATTTCGGGGACCATGGTTGAGGCAACGGATATCAGGATTGAACGGGCGACCATCAAGCCCATGCATGAGTTGGATTATCCGGAGCTGAAGACCCCGGGGCAGGTGACTACCCTATTTGGAAACGGTACGGTTACCAACGCGGTTGGCAGCAAAAAGGGCGGGGATAAAGCCGATGCCGTCCTGGGTGCCGTCCGTGGATTGGGATGGATTGTTCCGGATAAAAAGGCCTTCGTGCTGGAGCAGGCGCAGACCGTCCGAATCTGGGATGTGGAGACCGGGACACTGTCCGATCCGTATACATACGGTGATGCCAGTCATGTCCCCTGGCTGGGCGTCGCAAAAGACGGGCTGGTATGGTTCGCAGAGAAAGCCAAGGCAAAGGTTTATACCTTTAATCCGGATACCAAGGCAATCACACAGATTGCTGCCCAGACGGGTTGGAGCGGAAAGAGTGTGATGGATGTGGCTTTTGACGGCGAAGGAAATGGCTGGGTGGCCGTCCGTGACTTGAATACGATTTACAAGTATTCCGGAGGCGATTTTACGGCTTCTCCTTCACTTACGGTAAACCTGGGGAAATGGCCCAATGCCATGGCCTTCGATGCCGACGGCAATCTGATGGTAGTTACAAATGGTTGCCAGTTAATCAAAGTGAATCCTACTACGGGTTCTTTTGAGGCTGTCGCCGGTATTCTGAATGCAAAAGCCTTTGATGACGGAACGGCAGGATCTCCGCTAACCGCTAAATTCTCTGCCAACCTGGCCGATCTTGCCATTGCACCCAACGGTGATATCTATGTGGCCGATTCGTACAAAATCCGTCGTATCCGGAAAGGAGCCTCCGGCTATGCCGATGCTGTCGTGACAACTGTGGCGGGCGGCTCCCAGTGTGCTGCCAGTACTCCCGGTACCGATGGCGTAGGAACCAGTGCCACGTTCCGCCAGTTGGGCGGTCTCCTTCTGAACAGTACAGGGACGGTATTGTATATTACCGATCAGGAACTGGGCCAAATCCGGGAACTCTATCTGGGTAATACAGAAACGCCTGTCGTTCCTTCAAGTCCCAAGATCCGCGCCGCGACTTTCAATATCCGCTTTGAAACCGATAAGGATACCGAAGAGCGAAGCTGGACTTCCCGGCGTACGGGTGTAGTGCAGCTCATCAAGGACTATGGATTCGAGGTTGTCGGTTTCCAGGAGAGCCGTCCGGCCCAGAGGACATATCTGAAAGCCAATCTTCCGGAATACACCTTCTTCGAAACGCCGGAGGAGCCTTGCCTCGCATGGAATACGGCAAAATTCGTTGAACTGGGTAAAGGCTGTTTCTATCTGTCATCAACGCCGGATGTACCCAGCTCGCCATATCCGGGATGGGTGTCCACTGATCCCGGCCGCAAGCGCCTTTGCCAATGGGTGAAACTGGAAGACCGTGCATCGGGTTACAAAGTGCTGTATTTGAATACGCACTTGGAGGTGAAAAGCTCCGGGACTTCTATCTCTGAGGAAGAGGCCGTCACCATCAGAACCAAGTCTGCCGAACTCATCTGCAACCGGATTGCTTCGCTGAATGCCGATGGAAACTTCGCTGTAATTCTCGGTGGGGATATGAACAGCAGTACTACGGAATCTGCTCATGTCGACTGGTTCAAATCCCAACTCACCGATTCATATTATCGCAGTGCAGACCTGGGCGTAAAAGAGGGCCCTGTTGCAACCTACAATGCGTACAGCTATGATGATGAACAGCGCAGCAAGTGGTATCACCGCATTGATTATCTGTATTTCAAGGGCAATATGGATGTCTTGAAATACAAAGTGATCGACGATAAATATAACGGGTATTTCCCCTCCGACCACTGGCCGCTGATGGTGGATTTTACATTGAAATAACCAACTAATAACTCAATACCCATGAAAAAGAAAGAATTATATGAGCAGCCTCTTTCTCAGCAGATAGAGCTGCAGCAGGAACAACTGATCTGCACCTCAGACCTGACTTCCGATGAGACTCAGGGTCTGGAAGGCTTTGTCATTGACACTGAAGGCCTGTGGGAAGGGTTATTGTAATGATGGGAGGACGCACAATGAAAAGAATCAAGAATTTTGCCCTTGTCGTTTTGGGCATTTCTGCCATTTCCTGCAGTAAGGTACAGGATTTCCCGGAAAACCAGAAGGCTCCCGTCCAGAGCCTCACGGCTACTATCTCCGATGATGATGCAACGAAAACAGCTTTTGTCGGAGGTGTGTTCATGTGGAAGAAGAACAACAACATGGTTGTCCGAAGCAACAATGCAAATGGATTCTCCACATTTACATATAAGGGGGATGATACGGCTGGAAGTGCTACTTTTACCAATGCTTCCGAAGATGTGATAGTATACGGAAACAACTCTTTCGCCTATTATCCTGCCAAAGTCAACACTACTGGGACCACCAAGTATCCCTGCGAAGAGGATGGCTCTCTTAAGCTGGTTCTGAAGGATTCTTACACTTGGTTTGACGGCAATGTGGAAGCTCCCATGCTGGCCAAAGTGGAGTCCGGACAACCCCTGGAGTTCAAACACCTGGGTGGTGTCCTGAAACTCACTTTCAAGAACGTGCCCCCCAAGGCTGCCAAAGTGGTGGTAACTGCTCCGGTAACGGATGCGACGCTCTTGGGTGAAGGAAAGAAGACATACAAAATTTGCCGGACGATGAACAAGACCATCAACTGGGAAACGGCCCAGGGAGGTTTTGGTACGGAAACGCCTTATGTTCAGGCGTATGCTCATACGGATGAATATTCCATTACTGAGAATATCGCTTCTGCAACCGCTGCCCAGCGTGCTTCCGATGACGGTCTCGTTGTATACGTCCCGCTTCCGGTGGGTCCCGAGACAGACGGCTCCGGTAATCACATTTATCCCAGACTGGAAGTGAGAATGATCTTTGCCGATGGAACGATGGTCCCCGGCGCCGGTTTCTATGCAGAGAACGTGATCATCGAGCGTGGTCACATCAAACCCATGCCGGTCAGGACGCTGACGAAGTACAGAGTGGAAGTCGTGGCAGGAACGGATGGATCCAATGGCACTGTAAATGGCACGGGGACCGCCGCCAAACTGAATCAAGTACGCGGCCTTGCCTGGCTGGATAATACCAATTTATTGCTGACGGAGTCCAACGGAAGTAAGGTGCTCAGGAAGTTTAACAAGAGTACCAAGGACGTTACTTCTGCAGTAACTCTGGGCGGCAGCGCACCTTGGCAGGGCTGTATGAAGGATGGCTTGTTCTACTTCATTGATAAAGGAAATGCTCAGATCCGTACTTGGAATCCTTCGACCAATGAAGTGGCTACCGTTACCTCTTCTGTCGGCAACAGCCCTATGTGCATCCGTTTCAAGGGTGACGATGCCTATGTTGCCAGCCGTAATGATTCCAAGATTTATAAATTCACCGGCGGCCCGACGGGTACGAAATCAGAGTTCTTCGATTTCTCCACGCTGGATCATGGAGATGATACCAACTGGCCTATCGCTTTGGTCTTCGATGGGGATGGTAACGCCATTGTCACTGTGGGTAGTTCAAATGGCACATCTGGCTCTGCTTATAAGATTTATGTCATTGCACCGGACGGTAGCGTTGTTACCACTATCGGAAAGGCTGTCAAGGCTACATCTTGGGCTGTCACCTATGACGGCGCCCCTGCCAATGCAACGTTCTCTTCCAATATGAACGGTATCGTGCTGGGCCCTGACGGCGCTCTTTATATGGTTGACAGTTATGCCGTCCGCCGTATCACCAAGGGGTCCTCCGGATGGTCAGATGCCACGGTGACGACTATTCTTGGTGGTGGATCTTCTTATACAACAGCCTTAGGTCCTACTTGTCAAATAACAAATACGCCGCAGGATATCATCTTCGATCCGGAGAACAGCAAGGTGTTCTATTTCTTTGACTGGCGTTATACTCTTCGTAAAGTCACCATTGAATAATCTTGTTGGTTGATTATTCGTGTTCGGGGCCGGTCTGGGTTAGTGGGCCGGCCCCTTTTTAAATAGTTCAGATATGAAACGACTGATTCTTGCCGGGCTGGCCCTGACCTTTGTCTGGAGTTTATCGGCCCAGGAGTATAAATATGTGGAGGCGTCGGATCTGACCCTTACCGGGCAGGTGTTTCCGGATACCCCCAACCCCTATCACCGGATGGATACGGCCCGTTACAAAGGTTTTACGACCGAGGAAGTGCGCCTCCTGCTGGAGCCTTCCGGCACGGCTGTGGCTTTCCGTACGGATTCCCCTTCCATCCGGGTGCTGCCTGTTTATGTGCGTCCGTACTTCGGTGGCGGGACCACCGGTTTTGCCGGACGTGGCTTTGATCTCTATATCAAGGAAGACGGGAAGTGGCTGTGGGCTGCAGCCGGCCTGCAGAATGACAATGCCCTTGACAAACCTGTGAAACTCATCCAGGATATGGAAGAGGGGGTTAAGGAGTGCCTCCTGTATCTGCCTCTCAGAAGCGAATTGTCCTCGGTGAAGGTGGGTGTGGAAGAGGGCCGTCTCCTGGAGCCTCTCCAGCAGCCTTTCCGTCACAGAGTGGCCGTTTTCGGCTCCAGTTTCACCCAGGGAGCCTCCACTTCCAAGGCAGGAATGGCTTACGCCTCCATCCTTTCGCGCGAAACCGGTATCCAGTTCCTGAACTTGGGGGTTAGCGGCCGTTGCCGCCTGCAGGACTATTTTGCTGCAGCTTTGGCCGATGCCCCCGATGTGGACGCTTTCCTCTTCGACACCTTTTCCAACCCTACTCCTGACGAGATCCGTGAACGTCTGTTTCCTTTCATTGAAGCCATGCAGGCTGCCCATCCTGGCAAACCGCTGATTTTCCAGCAAACCATCTATCGGGAGCGCCGCAACTTCAATAAAAAGGCCGATGCATACGAGCGTGAGCGTATGGAGCTGGCGTCTAAACTGATGAAAGAAGCCTGCCGGAAATACAAGGACGTATACTATATCACTACCACCAATGCCACTTCGCCGGATCACTACACGTCCGTGGACGGTACGCATCCCGGCGACTATGGCTATACCCTCTGGGCACGGAGTGTCCGTAAGCCCGTTCTCAAGATTCTGAAAAAATACGGTATCCGATGAAAAAATGGATTCTTTTCGCACTGTTCACAGCAGCGGTGCTTCCTGTCTTTGCCCAGGAGATTACTCCGGCCCATCGTGAACGCGCCGCGGCCTTGACGGCACAGATGACCCTTCAGGAAAAAATCACCTTCGTTGCAGGTTTCCGGGATGGCTTCCATATAGCTCCCATCGAGCGGCTGGGCATTCCCGAAGTCCGTCTGGCCGACGGCCCCCAGGGCGTACGAAACAATACGCGCAGTACACTCTTTGCCTGCGGTGTTGCTGCGGCTGCTTCTTGGAACCCGGAACTGGTAAATAAGATGGGCATTGCCCTGGGCCAGGATGCCCGCGCCCGCGGAGTCCATGTATTATTGGGCCCTGGAGTTAATATATATCGCAGCCCGCTCTGCGGCAGAAACTTCGAGTATTTTGGCGAGGATCCTTTCCTGGCTGCCGAGACGGCTGTCGCCTATATTCAGGGAGTTCAGTCACAGGGCGTGATGGCAACTGTCAAGCACTTCGCCCTCAATAATCTGGAGTACGACCGTCATCATACCAATTCCATTGCAGACGAACGCACCATAAACGAAATCTATTTCCCTGCCTTCAAGGCTGCCGTGGAGCGCGGCCATGTGGCTTCTGTGATGACCAGTTACAACCTGGTGAACGGCGTTCACAGTGCAGAGAATCCCTATCTTATCGGCGAAACTCTCCGGGGAAAATGGAATTTCCAGGGCTTTACGATGAGTGACTGGACGTCGACTTATTCTCCCGTGCTCCTTATGCAGGACGGTGTAGACCTTGAGATGCCCCGTGGCTTTTGCTTCAACGAAGAGACTTTGTCGCCCCTGCTGGAAAGGGGAGTGGTGACCGAGGCGCAATTGGATGCCAAGGTGCAGCGTATCCTGCAAACCTATCTGGCTTTTGGTTTCCTGGATCGTGATCAGCTGGATTCCTCTATCCCGGAAGACAACCCCTACTCCCGCGAAGTGGCCTATCAGTTGGCGGGAGAGAGCATCGTCCTTCTGAAAAACGATGGTATCCTTCCTTTGGACCGACGTCAGAAGATTGCTCTTTCCGGTCCGCGGGCCGACAGTATCCCTTGTGGTGGAGGAAGTGGTGCCGTGAATCCGCTGTATGCGGTTTCTCTCCGTGAAGGCCTGCAACAACTCAATGCACGCCTCTCCGACGATGCGCCCATTGAAATTGTGGCCCTGGGTTTTGATCAGAAAACGGAGAAAGAGGATAGTGATCGTACTTTTTCCCTGCCCGAGGGACAGGAAGAACTGGTGGACAAGGCGTTAGCAAAGGGACATAAAGTGGTGCTGGTTGTCAATGCCGGCGGCGCTGCAGATCTTTCCCGGCTGGAGGGAAAGGTGGATGCCATCCTTTGGGCCTGGTATCCGGGCCAGGAGGGTGGGAAAGCCCTTGCGGAGATTCTCTATGGCCATGTGAGCCCGTCTGGCAGACTGCCTGTGAGTTTCCCGCAGCGTCTCGAAGACAATCCTTCACAGCCCTATTATTTGCCGGCACAGCCTGTCTCCAAACGAGGCCACTCTGTGAAGCCTTCGGTATATGCAGAAGGTGTATTTATGGGTTACCGTGGGTATACTGGGGAGCATCCGGCCCTTTATCCATTCGGCTACGGCCTCACGTATTCCCGCTTCTCTTATGGCACACTGTCGGTAACGCCTGCCGGAGATGGCTTTGACATTACGCTGGAAGTGAAGAATGTTGGGAAAAAGGAAGCGATGGAAACCGTACAAGTTTACGTGGGTGAGAAGTCGCCTTCTGTACCTCGTCCCGTTCGCGAGCTCAAAGGCTTTGCTAAGGTGAAACTCGCTCCCGGCAAGAGCGAGGAGGTGACCATCCACTTACCCCGTACCGCTTTTGCTTACTATAGTACTGATGCACATGACTGGTGTGTGAATCCGGGCGTTTTCACCATTGAGGCCGGAGCCTCCGTCACCGATATCCGCAGTACTGTAGAAGTAAACGTGCAGTAGTAGCAGTTTTTTTACCGGGCACGGGTCCAAACTTGGCATTTTTGCCATTTTTGCCAAGTTTCAGCGCCGGCCTGGGTTCAAAC
>JAEEGF011086087.1_pt1 | contig 20613 bp, 20 predicted proteins | sample 9134171 | NCBI WGS metagenome assembly JAEEGF01 (sample SAMN16246542, study PRJNA631951) | gut metagenome | biome: gut microbiome; feature: rumen; material: AP-attached | host: Bos | place: Iran: Karaj | collected 2018-10
AAGTATACTCTCTTGGCGGATCCTATTTTGTATACCGTTGAAACGAATGAACACGGTCGCAGGAAGCTCGATGATATCGTGAACAAGGCCAAGAGCGGTTCCATGGACTATTACACATCAGTGCTCGCATACTCGATGGAGACCATATCTTGTATGGGGGTCCATTTCGATAAGATGTTTATCAGGGCAGGACGCAATGCGGCAATCACTGTCCTTGAGAAGATGCCTAACATCTCCCCTCAGGAATTCGTTGATTTGGCATGCACCATGGTGTCCTTGCCCGATAAAGCGAAGGTCATGTCGTATCTTCCGGTCAGCGTCAGGGTCACACTGGATAAGGACACCCTGTGGGATACTTGGCCCGGTGACTTTGTCATGGGATTCATCGCCGAAGGTCTTCGCCGTCTGATGGGTGACGGTTTCAAAATCCTGGTGGAGACATACCGTGCTGGAGAATCAAAACCGATCGCATCTCTGAAAGGATGATCTCTGCAATCGAGACAGGTACGTTTCATTTGATGGAATCAGCTGATCTTCACTGTTCCTTGGTGCCCACGTAGATGTTGACGGCACCCATGGACTTCACGTAGAAGTGGGCGTCCTTGAAACCGGCCTTCTTGAAGATTGCGACCATGTCCTCTCCGTAAGGGAAACCTTCGATCGAGGTGGTAAGCCATTCGTAGGGGGAGAATTTCCCGTCGATCTTCTTGCCATTGTCACGCTTGCGTCCGTAGGCCTTTACTCTCTTCATGTACAGGTTGTAGCCGATCTTTACGATCCTGTTCTTGGGTTTGGACAGTTCAGCGACTACGACCTTTCCTCCCGGTGCGAGAACCCTGTGCATCTCCGAAACGGCCTGGAGGATGTTGGTGACATTCCTGAGCATGTATCCTGACGTGACAAGGTTGACTGAATTATCGGGAAGGTCTAGTGCGAGAGCATCGCCTTCGCGCCAATCGATCTTGACAGGGAGATCCAATTCGGCCTCTTTTTTCTTGGCTAGCTCCAGCATCGCAGGTGTGATATCCACTCCTATGACGGTGGATCCGGGTCCAGCGGTCCTTGCGACATGGAACGCGATCTCTCCGGTTCCGGTACCGACATCGAGGCAGGTCTTTCCTTTGATGTCCCCTGCCTTCTTCATCATGAACTTATGCCATCCCTGCACCATGTGCATGGACATGACCTCGTTCATGTCGTCATAATATTCTGCGATCTCGGTGAAGGCGTCCTTTACGAACTCCTCCTTTCCCTCGAACTGGTTGCCGGTCTTAAGATCCTCTGTCATTTCAGATCACCATCGGGATAATGTTCATCTCTAAAACATATCCTATGACTAAGAGCACTCCGAAGTGCCAATTCAGTTTGAAACATAGGGGCACCAGCATGAAACTAGCATGCGGGTCGCTAGATGCTTTCTTGCTGTTGCTCACCAGTATGTATGCATCGTACAGGGTAATTACGGCCAGGAGGCATCCTACGGGTGCGGCTCCTGCTATGACCAGCGCTACTAACAATGGGAAGGAGATGAGACTTTCGAACAGGTACACCTTCATCCCAGTTTCATAGGAGAAGTGCCCGAGAAGCGTTCCTGCGTTCGCTTTCTTATCCTCATAATAGTCGCGCATCTCGTTTCCTGCCAGTACTCCTGTGATCATGAATGCGTTGGGCAGGCTGAGCAGGAAAACGTCCCATGAAAATGTCTCGCCAGTAAGCACACAGTTCGTTCCCAGAGGCATCAGGAGCCCCATCATGATGAATACGCTCAGCTGTCCGAGCCCTAGATACTTGTAGGAAAGTCCTACGGTGTAGGTTCCTGCACCCAGTAGGCCGAGGAGTCCATAGATGAGAATGCTCCATCCCGAATACCAGATGAATATCAATCCAAGAAGGGCGGTGACACCGAGGCATAAGAGGCCTGCGTAGAGGACCTTTTTCGGAGTGAGAACGCCCGTCACCAATTCTGGCGATCTGGTCTCATTCTCCACCGTATCGACCCCGCTCTTGAAGTCACCGTACGTGTTCAGGATGTTCGCAGCCGATTGTAGGAGACAACCACCTATCATGATCAGTATGAACATGGTGATGCTCAGGATATTGATCTCAGCGGTCTGGAATGCGATTGCCCCACCGATAAGTACGGGCACAACTGCGCCGTGGAGGGTCCAAGGTCTGAACACATTCCACCATCCAGCCTTCACAGGTTTGACGCCAGCCATGTTGGTGGATTCTATTCATGTTATTTATGAATTATTTATCGATAATCGATAAATACTCTATCCTAGATACGCTGGTCATGAAAGCGATGACGCTCTTGACCAGCAGTGCATTCATGATGATGGCTGCAATGGTTGTAGCCTTGATTACGAATTTTGCCGGTCTCTTCCCCGGAGATGTACTGGATGCTGGTCTGCGTTCCAACCTGACCATTCTGACTTTGGTCGTGATGCTCACTCTGTCCATGTCCAGGATCCCCTTGCAGAATCTGAATCCGTTGAAGTATGGAAAATCCATGGCCAGGGCAATATTCCTTGGAATGATCGTTGCTTCCATAATCCCGCTCGTCGGATATCTTCTCCTCAAGGATACTGAGTACGCGGCACAGGCCGCAGGTCTCGTATTCATTGCGGCGACACCCTTCGCAGGTTCGGTCCTTCCTCTTTCTATCATCCTGCGCGGAGATGCGGAGCATGCTGCCAGGGGAACCATCGTGATCTACATACTGTCGCTCGCATGGATCCCGTTCATCGTATGGCTGATGCTCGGAGATTCCGTTGACATGGAATTCCTCATCATCACAGTTCTAGAGCTCATCGGAGTCCCGTTAGTCCTTTCAAGACTTCTTGTCAAGCTGCAGATCAACAAGGATGTGCTCGCAGCCTTCCTCAACTGTTGTATCTTCTTCATGGTATGGCTTTCAGTGGGCGCGACCAACTTCTCCGGTAACGCATGGTGGATCTTCCTAGTGTTCGTGATAATTGCTGTTCTCAGATCGTTCGGTCTCGGAACCGTTGTGGAGGTCACGGAGAAGAGGATGGGCATCCACTGGGGTCAGAGGGTGACTGATATCCTGATGACATCCTACAAAAACAAGGGTGTTGCCATCGCGCTCTGTGTGGCGCTCTATCCTCCAGGAATGGTTGCCATCGCTACGTCGATCCTCATCGAGATCACATGGGTTGCATTCATGGATTCGGTGCTGTTCTCGAAGAAGAGGATGGAGAGGGAATTGGCGGCGGAAGGGGATTCAGTCCTCTGAGCCGTCATCCTCGACGTATTCCAGGATATCTCCTGGCTGGCAGTTCAGCGCCTTGCAGATGCCATTCAGAGTGGAGAATCTGATGGCGCAGATCTTGCCAGTCTTGATATTGGACAGATTGACGTTTGAGATGCCAACTTTTTCGGCAAGCTCATTGAGGGACATTTTCCTGTCCGCCATCATTCTGTCCAATCTCAAGATTATTGCCATAATATCACAGCGTATGGTCCGATTCATCCTGGAGCAGATGCCCGTAGCGGAAAATGATGGTCAGACAGTACAAGACCACTGAGATAAAGATGCATACCAGCAGGACACAGAGGGCTAGGACGATATCTCCTCTGCTGGCGAACTCCAAAAGAGTCATTGGAACGGAGAGGATGAGGAAGGTCATGCATATGAGCTTGAAGCCTTTCGGAGTATCCTCCATGAAAGGGCTGTGTTCTTTCTGGACAGCGACCATTATGTCATGGATGACCTTCACCGTGATGAACATCGCCAGGAACGCCAGCGTCATCTCTATCGCACTGCAGATCACGGACATATCTGTCGGGTCGCATTTTATCAGATTGATGTAGGATGAACGCATCCCGTCATCTGTGAATGCCAAGATCCCATATGTTGCCATACCTACTGCGAGAACGATGAATGCAACCTCTCCGATCAGCATTACGACCGATGCGTAGCTGCAGACTCTTTTGAGCGTATGGAGGTCCCCTCTCATATGCGGATGATGCATCTCATCAGCAATAAGAACAACGGTTATATCGCCGATTTGGATAACATCACTCAACAGTGATATCTGATGGATTACCAGCACTATCTGAAATGCTTCGTGAGGGCCATCCTCGCAGGTGTAGCGATCGGTATCGGTGGCGCCGTACTCTTGGGAACTATGGGCATAAACCCCGAGCTCAAATGGGTAGGAGCTATCCTGTTCTCCATCGGATTGTTCACAGTTTTCACATTCGGTCTCGACCTGTACACCGGAAAGGTTGGATACATGTTCGACGACAAACCCTGGACATATGGCATAGACCTTCTGATCATGCTGGTGGGGAACTTCATCGGAACCCTGCTCATAGCTCAGTGCATGCCCATGGCCGAACAGTTCGTTCCGGGATTCATCGACGGTAGGCTCAACATGCTGGATTCGCCCATCACTGTAATCCTCAAAGGAATCTTCTGCGGTATCCTGATGTTCATCGCTGCCGATGTCTACAAGACCAAGAAGAGTTACCTCGGAGCGTTCATCTGTGTCCCCGTCTTCATTCTGGCAGGTTCGGAGCACAGCATCGCGGACATGTATTACTTCTGCGCAGCGGGGGTGTTCTCCCTGGATGCACTGTTCTTCATCATACTGGTAGCTATCGGAAACGCTATCGGAGGAATACTCATCCCTGTTTGCAGGAAGTACATGTACGAAGAGACTGCCTGATCGTCTCATTCGTCGCTGGAGCCTGAACGGACCTTTACGGCCATTCCCTTCTTCATCTGCTTTATCTCGAAGGGGATCAGGAAGGCACGGCCGGTTGCTACAGGATTATCATCCTTATCGGTGACGATTACCTCTTCCATGGGGCGAATATCGGGATCGCACTCGGTGACGAACTGTGCGAACACGTTGCGCCCCTGTGCTGCGAACGGTACGGCGTCATCCATGACCTGAACCCTCATGTGGGGTTTGGGCACTGCCTCGACTATCCTTTTAGCCCCTTCAAGTTTGAGCGTGTACATACCGTCACCTGCACGCATGGAGAGCACATGCTCTCCTGCTGAGATGACGTTCCTGATCTTGCCGGTCTTCCTGCTGGTGACGAGTTCCACAGGTTCTTTGAACAATGCATCGGCCGCTTCGATACCGAACTGGTATCTTGCAACGGCCTTCGCCCTCAGAAGGTTCGCATCGTATTCTTCTGTACCGTCATCAGGGATCTGATTCTGGAGGATGACCTCCTTCACACCCATCTTGCTGAGGAACTGATAGGTGAGTCTGTCGGATTCCGTCTCGGTCTCCATGTCGGGGATCTGCGGGAACAGAGATTGGGCAAGCGGATATAGTTCATCCAGTTCCGCAGGGACAGGTCCGAAGGGTGTGACGACGATAGGGGTGTAACCGGCTTTGCGTGCTTTGTCGAACTCCTGCTCATAGGGCCTGCTGTACGGTTTCCCGTGAGTGTCTGCAAACAGGCATACCTTGTCCGTCGGGAGAACGTATCTCGTTCCAAGCCTGTCAAGGTACCTTTTGAACACAGGGCGGTTCCTGGATTCCGATCCAGTGTAGAATATCGCTCCGTCGCGGCTGATGGGGTCGTAAAGCTCCATCACATCCTGGTAGTCCCTCAGTTTTCTCAGAGCCTCAAGAAGTGCCGGATGTGCTCTGCATCTGATCTCCGCTAACTCCCAAAGGCGCCCTTCGCGGATGTATCTCCTTACAAGGTTGAGTTCCTGTACGATCTGGTAGAGGTTGTGCTCGGCGATGAGTTTGGTCTTCTTTCCCTTCTCCATCTTCCTGAGCTCTTCGAGCGTGTGCCCGCGGCATGCAGGACAGTTGCAGTCAAGTGATTCCATGTCAGCCAAGCGGAACGTTCCGTCGACGAACATCATCCTCTCGTCGCGTGCGAATTTCGCATATGACGCGGAATCGAAGAAATCGCATCCCATGAGTGCCGCGAATGCGAGGATCATGGGGTGTCCGGCACCGAACAGATGCACTGGACGGTTGGGATTGAGTCCTTTCTTGCTGGACATTATGACGTCGACAAGCTCTGCGTACCTGTACTGCTCCATCAGGGGGACGACACCACCTATGGGGTGCACATCGATATCCATGTCGGCCATCCTTCTGGCGCAGTCCTCCCTGAGATCGGGATAGATGGAACCCTGTGCGACACCGTTGATCATCATCTCTCCTTTCATATCGCAGGCTTGCTGCGTCCTCTGAAGTGTGACTTCGATGGATTCTGCCGTTTGTTCTTTGGTCCAGTAGGGTTCCGTGAAGATGTCCAGCACGGTTCCGATATCAGTCCCTATGGACTTCTGGAATTCAACTATCTCCTCGTTGGTGAGTTCGACCTCGCCGTACATGTGGCTTTGGAAGGTTCCGGAATCGGTCATGATGATTCCGGGGAAATCCAGCATCTCATGGAGGCCGATAGCCTGCGCTTTCTCTTTGAGATCAGGGGTGTTCTTGATGATGTACGAGTTTGTAATCAGGGACTTGAAGCCGAAGGTGTCGTAGAGTTCTCTGGCGGGAACTGTGTTGATCTTCGGGTTGATGACCGGGAAAAGTGCCGGTGTCTCCATGCTGCGTCCTGAATTGGTGGTGAACTTTCCGATACGGGCGAGCCCGTCCCTTCTGATGATCTCGAACATTGTTCGGAGCATGGGGATTTCTTTTTAATTCTTTTCTTTAATAAAGATGGTTGTGCCCAGGGGGCACATGGGATGTTTATCACTGCGAGGTCTGTTTCTTTCTCTCGTCAGCGTAGACCTTGGCGATGGCGTTCTTCATGAGTGTGTCGGGAACGTCCTCGACATATTCCTTCTTCCAGTCCAAGGTGGGGCGTCCGAAAAGGACAGTAGAGGGTTTTCCGTGGTCACAGCTCTCTTCAACGTCAAGGTGTCTTATCTCGAGTCCGTCGATGATCTCGGGGATGGTCCTTCCGTTGATCAGGACCTCGTGTTTGCCGTCATCGATTAAGGTCTCCTTGAAGGAACAGGAGATGTCGGCCGATTTCATTTCGTACACCAGATCCTGGATGTATGCCCTCATCTTTCCTACGCTGGGCCTTCTTATGCTTACGTCCGGGATATCCTTCTCTGTGTGGATGTATTCAATGTCTATCAGAGCCATGGATTGGGATTGATGGTCCTTATAGAAAAAAGATGCGGGAGATACATCAGGAATCCAGTATCAATTCAGTCATCAATATAAGCAAGGTATTGGATAGAGGTATTATGGTCTCCGATCTATCAAAGTTCATGGATACTGTACGTGAGAAGACCCCTTTGGTCCATCACATCACGAATTATGTTACCGTCAACGACTGTGCGAACATCTGCATCTGCTCCGGAGGATCTCCTGTGATGACGGATGCGGACGCCGATGTCGTGGACATGTCCCGCATCGCTAGTGCTGTGGTTCTTAACATGGGAACTCTGAACCCGCGTACAGTCGATGCGATGCTCCTTGCCGGCAATGTTGCGAAGAAGAATAATGTGCCTGTCATCTTCGATGCGGTAGGGGCAGGAGCGACAGAGTATCGTAACAAGGTCGCCGAGGACATCATTAACAAGGTGAGGCCAGATGTAATCAAGGGCAACTGCGGAGAGATCTCATTCCTTGCAGGTGTGATCGGAGGCGTGAGGGGAGTAGATTCCACCAGTACTGCGGATAACATCGGTGACCTGGTCCTCGGCCTTGCCAAGAAATATGACTGCATGGTCGTGGCTACCGGAAAGACAGATTACGTCTCTGACGGAAAGAGCCTGTATGTTCTCAGCAACGGATCCGATTACCAGGGATTGGTGTCCGGTACCGGATGCATGCTCAGTTCGGTCCTCGGATCGTATGTCGGTGCTAACGGGGTCAGCCTGTGCGCACTGATCGCGGCCATAACCGCGTTCAACGTCGCTGCTGAGAAGGCCGAGTCCGATTGCAAAGGCCCGGGGTCCTTCAAGGTAGCACTTTTGGACCAACTTTACAATCTCAAATCTGACGAGATGGCCTCCAAGGCCAAGGTCCAGAAGGTCTGATCAGAGCATCTTCAGCTCGCCGGTGATCTTATCAAGCTCACTGGCGGGCGCCGGGCCCAGGCCCATGCATGTGACAGTTCCGGGTTCCACCTGCGTCCTTCCGGCATCCGTGATGACCGCGATATGTATCTTGTTGCTGCTGGCCATCATCCTGTACTTATCAAGTTCCTCGAATGAATCGACCTTGAGGACGATCTTTGGCTGACCGCATTTGTACCAAGCATCGAAGGACTTCTTATCCTTCTTCTCGGTGAAAAGAGCGCATTCGACCGCTGCATGACCGACCTGGGCCGCAATCTTGCCTTTGCCCATCTTGAGATCGTTCCTCACCAGAATTACGAGTTTGTAAGGTCCTGTGGGTTTGAAGAAACCGAATGCCATGGATGCAGGACGCTGATTGTACTATATCAGACTGTCTCTATGCCGTAGCGTTTGTCGAGCTCCTCGCCGTTGTAGAACAGGGTCCACCCATCCTCTGAGATTCCGTAGTACGGTCTGAGCTCTCCTAGTCTGAGTTCCGAGGATGTATCCGCTACTGTGTAGATGCCGCTGGAGCTCCTCACAGTTTTTGCATATGTTCCTATGAAGCTGTCGTCCAGGTTGACCTCGACAGCAGCGATCGTGGCTTCCGGGAATGAAAGTATGCCGACATTCATGCCTGCTTCCTTCATGATGGCGCAGTACAGTATTGCCCTGTCCTCGTCATCGCCGCATCCGTGGAACAGTGTCTCGGTAGGGTATGCCCAATAATCGGATGTGCGGTAGTTGTAGCTGTCGAAGATCTCTGGGAAGCATGATTGGACGAAGGACATCACGAAATCGGCGTAATCCGCGTTGGTGTACTGTTTGTCCACATTCTTGTTGTAGAGTGAAAGAAGCTTGTTATTGAGATCCTGGATTGATGAGTTTTCCGTAATGAAGGATGTCATGCGAGACTTACTCTGCAGATCCAATCTGGCGTTCAGATCGGATGTCAGACAGGATTTCACCTCATCGGCGGACATGGTGTAGTCGAATGTCATCGGTACGCCGTTGTACATCCACGAATACGTCTTCTCCATCTTTCCGTAGTATGTCCCCGATCCTACGAACACATCATCCTTCTCTTCTGAGTAGCACTCGGCCGTGATCCAGAATTTACCGACACGGACGTTGTCCCATGTCACGCTGTAGATGCTGTCGGAATTCGTATGGTCCTTGGTGACCTTCTGGTAGAACGGATTCTTCATGTTAGTATCGTTGTAGGATTCCGTCATAACGTTCCATACGACCCTGTCATAATCGTTTTGATATCTGGGGTTCAGTTCGAAGAATAATTTGAGCTCGGGATCGTACAGGGGGAGGACCTTGATATTTTGGTTTGCGAAGTCATCCACCAGGTCCAGATAACCGTTGTTCTGCAGGTCGATGACGATTCCTTCAGGGACAAGGGCATCTTCGTTGCTCGAATTAAAATTGTTGTCATAATAGTCGAAAATGACCAATGCGCCTGCGAATGCCAAAAGGAAGATGACTACCGACATGGTGATCCTTACCTTCGGGCTCTTCATATCGATGTTCGTGGCCGTCTGGATGGAATTCATGATCGGGCCGAGATCATCTTTGTACATCTTCAGGTTCTGACCGCAGAATGGACAGACATTATGGTCGCCGCCGAAGCTTCTGCCACAGAATGGACAGAATCCTTTTTCGGGTTTGTTCTTGGCGACCATATTTAAATCTCCTATCGGGTGAGTTTCCTTCTTTATTGATAAGGGCCACTACGGGATTGTCAGAATTCGTAGAAACCAGATTGGTCTCTGTTGCGGTATTCGTGCTTTTCGTAGTATCCGATGAGTTCGCCTTCGTCGTTGCGTAATGCGACCATATAGACGTCCTTGTTCTGCAGATTGTTGTAGAATGTGTGGACCTTATTGTGGTCCTTACTGGAGGCGAACCAGTCGACAACTTTGCGTATGATCTCGCTGGACTTGCCGCTATGGCAGTCAAAAATATGAAGTCCGACGATCCCGGCTCCGCCGCGCTCGCTGTAATGTTCGATTGCAGCAGGGTTCATGTAGACCACGATGTGCATCGTGTCGCATATCACGACAGGTGCATCATCCTGGTCTACGATACTTTTGAAGAATGGGGATAGTTCCATGTTCAGTGGAATCCCTTTTCCTTGCTGTCCACGTGTATGTCCTCTCCGGGGATGACATCGATGATGAATCCGCCGTCCTGGTCCTGCTTGACGAGCTTGCCGTTGACGAATATCTCGGCATTTTTGTCGTCCGCCGGTTTCAGGGTGATTGTGGGAACATCCCCGTCGATGACGAACTCGTCGGCGACCTTCTCGCCGCTGAAGTAGTATTCCCTTCCGTCGTCGATGTAGACCGTGTTCGTTCCGACAGGGGTCTCGATGACGTCGAGTATCCCGTAGGTGATGTTGCTGCGGGTGACGCTGGGGAGGTAGGCGCCGCCGTCCTCCGAAACGATCCTGAAGCCAGCCTCGGTTATGACGAACACAATCTGGTTGTGGGGTGTCACATAGAGGCCGGAGGACATCTCCTCGTACTCCGATGCTCCCTTGAAGGTCACAGGCGTGTTGCTGTCGATCTTCTTGTCGGAGCAGTAGATCGAGAAGTCGTACCTGCTGTCGTTCTTCAGGTAGGAAATGTCGATCAGAGGCTCGATGGTGAGGTTCGAGTTCATCGTAAGGCTGTACGATCCGTCGCCTTCAGGTTTGATCAGATACGCAACACCGCTGTTCACGTATCCGATGTTCTGAGGCTCGTCGAGCACCATTGTGATGGCGGTACCAGATTCGAACACATAGGGCGAAGCGAGTTCGACTCCGTCCGCATCATAGACCGTCGCACCGATGCTGTCGTCTATGGTAAGACTGAATGTTCCTGCGTCATTCTCGTGACTCATGCCGAAACCGAAGATAACGACTCCGAGCAGAAGGGCCATGAACACACCTGCAGTGATGTACCTGACTGCCCTAACGGGCTGTTCGGATTTCTTCCTGCTGCGGTTCAGCAGGGCCGTCTTGACCGACGATGTACGCTTCTTGGGTGCAGCGGCCGCCGTGAGGTCGTCGACCATGACTCCCTTCACGGGCGTCATGCTGAGGGCAGGGTAGATCTCCTTGAATGAGATGTTCTCTCCCTCGGGCTTCTCATCGGTACTCCTGACGAATATTCCGCTGCTGGCCATCTCCAGTCCCTGGTGGGCCATTCCCTTGATGAATGTCATCGCCTGCGACATCTCCGACTCGGGGTCGGTGCTTGTGATGCCGATGGTCAGCGGGTAGATTGAAACTATGCTGAGCGACAGTCCGATCGCCTTTGCGATGTCGGACATGTTTCCGAAGTAGGTGTCGAAGTTGCCCTGGACACTGACGTCACCTGTGGCCCTCATGTATTTGGCACCGAGGACGACCATCAGGTATTCGGAATCGAATCCCAGCTTCTTGAGGTAGGCCAGTGTGTAAAGGAGCTGGCCTTCCATGAATGAACCTTCCTTGTCCTTGACGATGTCGAGCACGTTACGAAGCTCCTCGTTGTCCGCCGAGATAGGGCGCGACTTCTTGAGAAGTATTGAACATGCGAGGCCGTAGTATGCCGATCCGGATTCTGAGTAGAATACCGAGATGACGCCTTCCTCGACCATCCTGAGAAGGTTCGATGTAATGGTGGATCTGGGTGCGTCCACCTTGTTGACTATATCTGTGATGCACAGGGGCCTCTCGTAGATCGAATCGACTATTTCGATCTGGACGTCGCTTGTCATGAGACCTGCTGCGCCGTCCACGTCCACCATCATGAAGCGCTCTGTATCCTTGTGTTGCATCGTGGTGTTGATGTAGGGCTCATCAGATTTCTCGCAACGGTCCATGACGACTTTTACCATTGTATCGGAGCCGTTGAAGTTCTCGATACTGGTGATCTTGTGGCATCTGCCTGTTGCGTTCTCGATGAGCCTTATCACGAACTGCATCAACGTGGGCGTCCTGTCGATGATGCCTTCATCGCCGGTCATGACGAGAGTGAGCGGCGAGGATGCGAACAGGGTGAAGTTGTAACCGGTGAGTTTCGCGAAGATGTCCCTAGCGTTCATGATCGCGTCTTCGAACCCGACCTTCTCTACCTCGACGGCATCAGCTAAGGCATTTGCGTACTTCATCCTCAAAGGATCGATGTTGACACCAATCTCGGATGTGTAGCAGTCCAGCATGTTGGCCAGAGATGATAGTCCCTTGTAGTTCTTCAAGGGATCCACGAAGGTCTTGTCGGAGATGCTCTTGAGCCTATCATTAGTCTCCGATGAACTGGCCAGCACCTTTGCACTGGTGGAGTAGTAGACCGTCTTCTTGTCGGAGTCCGGTTTCGTCCTGTCGATTATACCCGATTCTGACATCTTGTCTATGACGAAGTGCAGGGATGAGGAACTCAATCCCAGCTCTGCGGTTAGGTCACTGGGCCTCTTCATTCCGCCTACCAGACTCTGGTAGACTGAGATCTGAAGGGGGTCAGTTAACGGAACCACACCCTTGTCGGTGAGCAGGATGCAGAAGTTGCGCAAATACTCGTCTTGTGCGCCCATACATCACTGTATTTGTTTGTAATATTTTAAAGACCACTGTTTTTGGTCAGTAAAAACACAAATCAAAGACGAGCCTTTAATATGAGGTCTCTGAGGTCGTGTGCGGCTTTTTTCACGTCATCCTGTGCCACAACGGCAGAAACAACTGCTGCGCAGTCTGCTCCCGCCCTTATGACTGACTGTATGTTTCCCTGGTTGATCCCGCCTATCGCGACGATAGGGATATCTACAGCCTGCCTTATCGTGAATATGGCGTCGAGTCCCAATGATTGTGCGGCATCGGGCTTGGTCGAAGTGGCGAAAATCGATCCCACACCTACGTAGGATGCCCCTCCGGCCTCTGCTTTCTGGGCCTCTTCTACCGTTGTGACCGATATGCCTATGATCTTGTCCGACCCCATCAGATCGACCGCTTCCTCAAGAGGCATATCCGACTGTCCCAGATGAACCCCGTCCGCGTTCGATTCTATTGCAACTTCGATGTTGTCGTTCACTATGAAGAATTTGTTCATTTCATCGGCGATTTCCTTGATCTGCAGAGCATCTCTGAGCATATCCTCCTTAGAAGCATTCTTCATCCTCAGCTGTACGACGTCCGCTCCCCCCTCATAGGCCAGTCTGGCGATTTCCATGTTGGAGCGTCCTTTCGACAGCGATTCATCAGTGACGACATACAGGTCGAACATGAATCTGCCATGTCCGGTCGGATAGATAACACGTTCTGTGCCTCTTTCCTCTTTCTAAATAATAAAGGCATAGGACTTTTATATGGGGTTTCAAATCGGTTGCTCGGTTAAAATGACTGGCGAAAATACTGCCAAAAAGGATAGAGACCCGATTTTTACAATCTGTCTCGCGATATTCCTGGTTGCAGCTGTCATCGCTCTCGGTTCGTTCGTTGTGAAGGAATACTTCCCCAGCGGAGACGAGACGGCATCAACTGGAGACACAGTGACTGTAGACTACATTGGAACGTATTATGACGCATACGGAGAGAAAAACGCTGTAGTGTTCGACACAAACATCTCCAGCATCGGCAACGATGACGACATTCAAAAGTCAAACGACTGGACCGAGAAGACCACCTATAGCGGTCTGAAGTTCAAGATCGGAGACAAGACAATGCTCGAAGGGTTCGAGAACGCTGTTATCGGACACAAGGTCGGAGAGACCGTTAAAGTGTACCTTACAGCATCCGAAGGATATGTCGGACCTTCAACAGAGGGAAAGATGAGTACAGTCGGAAACATGATCGAATCCACCCAGTTCGTCTCCAAGAAGGACTTCTCGGAGATGTATCCCGACATCACACTCGAAGAGGGAAAGGCAATAACTTTCGAGTCCAAGTACAAGTTCCCTGCACAGGCCATCCTTACCAATTCAGGAAGGGATGTTCTGGTCACATACTTCCCTGTTGTTGGAGAGACCTACGAGGCCTACAAACAGGGAGAGACCACCGTTGAATTCAAGGCAACCAGTGTAGGTGACATCATCGTGTTCGACATCATCATCAAGAACACTGTGACCGTCGATGACGAAGGCCACATCCAGATGATCAAACTCGAGCTTGAGGATAACATATACATAACCGCTGTCAACGGTACCGAGATCACATACAAGACTGGATCCGAGAAGATCAACCAGCCTTTGTATTTCGAGATCAAGATTACCAACATCGAATGACCAGTCATTTTCCCCGGGCTCAGCCCGGGGTTCTATTACACTTAACAAACTTCTTACCGGTCGCTTTTTGTTGATTGTTTATTCATTATTGTTGATAGGTTCAACATAATAACTAGTTCGTAACTAGTTCGGACTTTTGTTATCAAAACGGCATTTTTGTTGAGGTTTTAATCATTAATATTGATGATTTCAACATAATAACTAGTTCGTAACTAGTTCAAAATAGGTTTTATAATATTGGCTCTATACTCCAACTAATGGATGATGTAGAATCCCTCAGCGTAACTGTTGAAAGCGAATCGGTCGAATTCGTTCTGGATATAGCTCATCTTGATGAAGCATCCAAATCATTGGCCGCTATGCTGAACAAAGGGCATGAGGGGACCGTTTACTTCGGTGTCGATGACAACGGAAAGATAATCGGACTTGAGGTGGACAGCGGAACGATAGAGGGGATCAGGGGCTTCTTCACAGGTATCATCGCACCCTCTCCTGAATTGGACATAGACCTTCGTGTGAACAAGAGCGGGAACCGTTACATCGTCCTATCAGCGAAGGGTAATGTCGTGCCATATTCCTGTGATGGCCGCTATTACATCAGAAGAGGAAACGAGAATGTTTTGGCAGGGGCAGACGCAATTGCCCGTCTGGCGCTCTCCAGGGGCCTTGATCCTCTGAAGGATACGCCGTCAGCATTCCAGGAACTTACGTTCAACTATCTTCTAGGGATGTTAATCTCATACCGCATATATCCTCATCAAGGCGGATTGTTCGATAGCTACAATATGCTAGACATGGACGGGAGGTTCAATCTCTTAGGATATCTCCTATCGGATCAGAACGTTCTTCCGATGCAGATAATAGAGTTCAGGGGCAAGGACAAGGGATTCATCTACAAGAAGCTGGATTACGGAGGGCAGAGCATCATCGGTTCTTTCACAAGGATATTGGATGCCATGAACGGATACATGTGCAACGGGACCGATGAGGAGGGTAACAATGTCGCCCTTTTCGATTTCGCAGCCTTCCAGGAGGCTTGGGTGAACGCATGTCTCCATAATGCATGGTGGAATATGATCCCGCCATCCGTATTCGTCTTCGATGACAGGATAGAGGTCACCTCCTTCGGCAACATCCCTTATGCGCTGTCCTTAGAGGATTTCTATACGGGGGATTCATTCCCGGTCAACCAGTCCCTTTTCGAAGTATTCGCGGAACTGCATTTCATCGGGGATGGGGGTCACGGAGTTCCGCTAATCGTCAACAGCTGCGGCAGAGAGGCGTTCCGTTTCACCGGCAGCAACGTCATAGTCACGATCCCGTTCCGTTTCAAGCCACCCTTTGTCGAGTACAGGGAGGCAAGGGACAGGAGCAGAAGCGATCTGGACCATTTGAAGCAGGGTATCCTCAACTATTTGGAGAGGAATCCCCGTGCCAAGTTGAGCGAGGTCTCTGAAGCATCCGGTATCTCACTGTCTTCAGTGAAGAAGATCGTCACCTCTTTGAAGGCAGACGGTCTGTTGGACAATACCGGTACGAACAGGAACAGTCAATGGGTAATCCGCTGATTTAGATATCAGAGGATGCTGTCCAGTTTGTTCATCATCAGCTCAGGGTTCCTAGCGATGAGCCTGATGATCCTGTCCTTCTTTGAACCCTTATCCACTATGGCGTCGGGGATCTTCCCGGCGATGTCGATGGCCTTCTTTGTGGCCTCAGCGACCTTGTCCTTGGGCATCTCTATGGTCACAGCTGTCATTCCGACCTCTTCCATGACATCTAGGATGTCCTGGCGATATGCTAGGCTCATGATGCATCTGGACTTAGGTTCGTGCTTCATGATCTCCATGAGTACGTAGGACAGATGCTCAGCGGCACCGAATTTGGCAGGTCCTCCCTTCTTCAGGATACCGTTGTGGACAAACAGCCTCTTGTCGATTGCAGCGATCTCCTCCGGTCCTGCAGCATCCTTGAGAGCGTATGCGATGTTCATCCCTGTCTTGGGAACGAATTCGTTGGGGACCAGGTCGACGATCCTGTTGGCAGCGCCGTCCAGGGCATCCAGGATCTTGAACTTGTCCGAGTCGCCTTTGAGCTTGACCATCGGGTTGACGACCACATCTCCCTTTCCTATGGGGTATTGGGTAGCTATGGACTCCTGAATCAGTTCCCTTGACTTCATCACCGCGTTCACGATGTCAAGTCCCTTGGCCATGTTGGCAGTGATGAATGCAGACAGACAGCATCCGCTTCCATGTCCTGATTTGGCCAGGCGGGGGTATTCGAGCTTGTTGAATTCTGACGATAGGTAGAGGTAATCTGTCACCTTGGGGCCGTTGAGGTGGCCTCCTTTGAACAGAACTGAGGATCCCTGTTTGCCGATGAGTTCGCAGGCCAACGTGATGTCGTCCTCATTCTTGATCTTCATACCAGCGAGGATCTCTGCCTCGAACCTGTTGGGGGTAACCAATTCACAGATTGGAAGGAGTTTCTTCTTCAATGCTCTGACGAAGTCATCGTCACAGAGGGAGCATCCGGTTCCGGATACCATGACCGGATCCACAATGAGCGGGACGTCATGGTCCTCGAGGATGTCCGATACGGTCTCTACTATCTCTGCGCTGTACAGCATACCGGTTTTGACTGCCTTTATATCGCAGTCTTTCAGCACCGATTCGAGCTGGGCCTGTATGAAATCCACAGGCATTGGGAAGATGCCGTCTACACCCTGTGTGTTCTGGGCTGTGACGGCCGTGATCACGGAAGTGGCGTGTACTCCGACGACCGCCATGGCCTTGATATCTACCTGGATACCTGCACCGCCGATGGAGTCCGAGCCAGCCACTGTAAGAGCTGTTCTCATTGTCTGACTGTAAGAAAAGGAATTAAATAAAGTGTTACAAGTTCCCTTGTCAATGAAGGTCAGCAGCGTTCATTTCATTCTCAAAGGCAAATCCGACTACAAGGACCTGGCGCCAGTGTTCCCCGACATACTCAAAATGTTCCTGGAATCCATAGACCAGATGCCCGAAGAGGAGGAACTTCTCCAGATGCTGATCGAGCTTAACACCGCTGATCTCGAGATGAACAGGAAACCCGAGGGATACAACAGGAAGGGAAAGGTCAGACTCGTCTTCCCCATGGATTCCAAGGAGTTCTACCTCAAGACCTACAGCAAGGCATCCGAGCTCAAACCCATCGCAGACAAGATCAGCGAGATGCTGACCGCTGCGAAGATAAAATTCGAAGTGAAAGAGAACGACCGCGTGGACTTCGACTGATCATCCGATCAGTTCTTTCCAGCAGTTCTCGATGAGCTGTTTCTCCTGACGCAGTACTTCTTCGCGCTGCATCAGTTGCTCTATGGCCTTGGACATCTCCATATCCACCGATGATGAGGATGTTCCTCCGTAGGATATCCTCCTCTCCACGCAGCTCTTCACAGGGATGAACTTGTAGACATCGTCCTCGATCTTATCGGAGAATGTCCTGAGCTTATCGAGGGGCATGTCCTCGAGGTTGACTCCCGATTCGATGCTCTCCCTGACCGCTGCGCCCACTATAGCGTGAGCCTCGCGGAAGGGGATACCTTTTGTGACGAGATAATCGGCAAGATCGGTCGCGTTGATCTGTCCCTTGCTGGTGACCTCCATGAGCCTATCGCCCTTGAAGGTGGTCGTCGCCATCACCTTTGCCATGATCTCAAGGCAGGAGATCACGGTGTCCATGGAGTCCATCACGGCCGCCTTGTCCTCCTGGAGGTCGCGGTTGTATGTGAGGGGAAGTCCTTTCGTGAGAACGAGCATGGATACCAACGAACCCACCACTCCTCCGGTCTTTCCTCTGACGAGCTCCGCTATGTCGGGGTTCTTCTTCTGGGGCATGATCGAGGATCCTGTGGTGAACTTGTCGTCCATCTCTATGAATCCGAATTCCTGGGAAGACCAGTAGACCAGTTCCTCGCAAAGCGATGACAGGTGGAGCTGAGTCTGGGCTGCGCAGAAAGCGAGCTCGTTGACGAAGTCTCTGTCGCTGACGGAATCCATGGAGTTCTCTGTGGGCTCCTTGAATCCGAGGGCGCTCGCCGTCATGAAACGGTCTATGGGGTACGTGGTGCCTGCGAGAGCTGCTGAGCCCAGCGGGCATTTGTTCATCCTGTCGAATGCGTCCAGGAACCTGTCCGCATCCCTTGAGAACTTGAACACATACGCGAGCATGTGCTGAGCGAGTGTGACTGGCTGGGCGTGCTGCATATGTGTGAAACCGGGCATGATCGTGTCGAAGTTGGTCTCCGCGATCTTGAGCAGGCTGGTGATCAGACCGTCTATGGCTGTAACCGCTTCCAGTGCCTTATCCCTCAGGTACATCCTGAAGTCCACGGCCACCTGGTCGTTCCTGCTCCTTCCCGTATGAAGTTTGCCGCCTGCGGGGCCGATCCTCTCGGTCAGCGAGAACTCGATGTTGGTATGGATGTCCTCGAGCTTGTAGTCCAGCTCGAACTCTCCAGCCTCGATTTCCTTGAGGATGGCCCTGAGGCCTTGAATGATACTGTCGACGTCCTCTGACGGAAGGATGTGACATGCCTTCAGCATGTTCACATGGGCGAGGGACCCCATGACATCGTAGAATGCCATCCTGGAATCCACATCCAGGGAGGATGTGAACTCCAGTGTGGAGTCATCCATCTTGTCTTTGAATCTTCCGGACCAGAGGGCTTGTTTCAAGTGATCACTTCTTCTTGGTTGCTGTCTTCTCCGCTGTCTTGGCAGGTGCTTTCTTTGCAGCAGCTGCCTTCTTGGCGGGAGCCTTCTTCTTGTCAGCCTTCATGTGGGCCTTAGCCGCGGTCTTTCCGGGAAGTCCCCAGCAGTAGATGAATCCGACAGCGGATTTGTGGTCGAACTCGTCTCCCTTGGCGTAGGTGCTGAGGCCGACATCGTACAGCGAGTAGGGCGATCTTCTACCGACGACCGTCGCGGTTCCCTTGTAGAGCTTGACTCTTACGACACCTGTTACGTATTCCTGGCTTGAATCGATGAAGGCCTGGAGGTTCTCGCGGAGACCCTCATACCAGAGACCGTCGTAGATCAGCTGGCTGAACTTCTGCTCGATGATGCGCTTGAATTCGATGGTGTCCTTGGGCAGTGTGAGTGCCTCGAGTCCTCTGTGGGCTGCGATGAGTGTGATTGCTGCAGGGCATTCGTAGGTCTCACGGCTCTTGATTCCGACGAGACGGTCCTCTACGTGGTCGATTCTTCCGACACCGTACTTTCCTGCGAGCTCGTTGAGGGTCTCGATGAGCTTCACTCCGTCCATGCGGACTCCGTCCAGACATACTGGGATACCCTTCTCGAATCCGATCTCGATGTACTTGGGTGCTGCGGGTGCCTTCGCGGGGTCGACGGTGTATGCCCATGCTCCTGCGGGAGGCTCCTCCCAGGGGTCCTCGAGTATTCCGCACTCGCAGGAGTTGCCCCAGAGGTTCTCGTCACGGCTGTAAGGGCTGGACTTCTTCACGATGATCTCGATTCCGTTCTTCTTTGCGTAATCGATCTCCTCTTCTCTGGTGGTGATCCACTCTCTCATGGGTGCGATGATCTTGAGGTCAGGATTCTGTGAGATGAGTCCTACATCGAATCTAACCTGGTCGTTTCCCTTCGCGGTGCATCCGTGGGCGATGTACTTCGCGCCCTCCTTCTTGGCGACATCGGCAAGGACCTTTGTGATGAGGGGTCTTGCGACTGCTGTGCTGAGGGGGTAGACGTTCTGATACATGGCGTTCGCCTTGAGTGCGGGCCAGATGTAGTCCTCGACGAATTCCTTTCTGACGTCGATGAAATCTGCTTTGATGGCTCCGTTCCTGATTGCACGTGCAACGATGTCATCCTTGCTGGGTGGCTGTCCGACGTTGACCGCGATCGCGATGACGTCGACGTTGTAGTTCTCCTGGAGCCAGTGAATGTCGACAGATGTGTCGAGACCTCCGGAGTAGGCGAGAACGACTTTGTCTCTCTGTGCCTTCTTTGCGGGGGTCGCTTTAACGGCCTTCTTGGCTGTGCTAGCTTTTTTTGTTGTGGTTTTCTTCGCTACTGCCATGCTAACCGTCCGAACGATACCTATCCCATCATAAATATATGGCGAATAAAAAGGACAGAAAAGGGTCACAGTTGTCTCCTTCTCGTACAACGCATATGCCGACACAGGGCGTATCATCTCTATGTCGTCGGATAGTCTGTCTAGGTCTGGTATCAACCTAATGTCTTACATGTAACAATTTTGTCTGAAATATAACATCACCCTTAATATAGATGAAATCATGGGCCTTA
>JAEEGF011110493.1_pt1 | contig 20610 bp, 15 predicted proteins | sample 9134171 | NCBI WGS metagenome assembly JAEEGF01 (sample SAMN16246542, study PRJNA631951) | gut metagenome | biome: gut microbiome; feature: rumen; material: AP-attached | host: Bos | place: Iran: Karaj | collected 2018-10
TTTTGCCAGCTCTGAAGACTGGAAGTTAAAGCTTCCTATCATGATCCATCTTCTCTGCCCGTTTACTTCGGTGCCAAAGAACTGCGTATACGCGCAGACCACAATAGTGAGAACAAGCAGAATGACCGATACTCTTAAACAAAAATGGTAATCAATTATTGTGACGCCCCACATGACCAAAAGGCCCAGTCCCATATAAAGGGCCTGCTTTTTGGCCGTCTTTAAGGCATCACCGCTTACCATAAGGTCTTCGTAATTGGTAACGGAATAGAGCATCAAAAGACCAAAGAGCATAAGACAGAGCATGGCAAAAAGCAGTATGTAATCATACTGCGCTTTGGGGCCTCTATAAAAGACCGGAGGCTTTTTTATGTTCCTCTTTTTTTCTCTTACCTTCTGCTCTTCTTCCATCTTTTGCCTTAGCAAGTCCTTTTACAGTTCGTTTACCATATCTTTGAAAATGCGGCCGCGCTGTTCGTAGTTGTCAAACATTCCCCACGAAGCACATGCGGGAGATAAAAGCACGTTGTCGCCCGGGCCGGCCGCTGCTACGCATTTATCGAAAGCCTCTTTGAAGCTTTCCGCAAATTCATAATCCTTAAAGCCAAGCTTTTCGCAAGTCTCGGCAATTTTTTCCTTAGTCTGTCCTATAAGGACAAGTTTTTTGACCTTGCCTCCGAATGCCTTTATCCATTCGTCATATTCGGAATGCTTGTCATAGCCGCCGCCTATAAGCACTGTGGGACCTTTCATGGCCTTTACCGCCTGTATTGCGGCGTCGGGATTGGTACCCTTGGAGTCGTTATAGTATTTTACGCCGCCTATCTCACGCACAAATTCTATGCGGTGTTCCACCGCCTTAAAGCTTTTTACGACCTTTATAATGACATCCATGGGAACTCCCATGGCAGATGTAACGGCAATGGCCGCGCAAACATTTTCATAGTTATGCACACCCAAAAGATTCATATCATCGGCATGCATGAGCCTTTCGGCCTCTCCGTTTTTAGCCTTGTAAAAGACTTCATCCTTTACAAAATATCCGTTTTCAAGCTCTGTTTTGCTCGAGAAGAATACGACCTTGCATTTCTTTTCAAGCTTAAGCTTTACTCCGAATTCTCTTAAGATGGGATCCTCGTAATTCAAGACACATGTATCGTCCATGGTCTGATTCATCGCGATCCTTTCTTTCATGGCAATATAGCATTCCATGCTGCCGTGCCTGTCAAGATGATCGGGCGTGATATTCAGTATTGCGGATACATTGGGATGAAACTCCCCCGCTGTCTCCATCATAAAGCTGCTTATCTCTATTACCGTAGCCGCATTTTCGGTCATCTTTGCGGCAGCGGAGGCATAGGGAAGGCCTATGTTTCCGAGTGTATAGGTCTCGGGATAGAAGGCCGAAAGTATTTCACCTGTAAGCGCTGTTGTGGTGGTCTTGCCGTTTGTGCCTGTGATGGCCGCGAGCTTTCCCTTTGCAAACGAATATGAAAGCTCTACCTCGCCCGTTACGGGTATATTCTTTTCCCTTACAGCGTCAAGGAAAGGCGCTTTGACGGGAACGCCCGGGCTTATGACGCAAATATCCGTTGCATCGAGTATCTCTGCAGTCAATGCCCCAACATAGACCTTTAGGGCAGCCTCATATGATGCGCCGCCCTCAAAATCTTTCATTACCTTTTCTTTTATGTTTTCGGGAATCAGTTTTTCGTTCCCGTCGTAAAGCAATACTTCATTTCCTGTCGAAAGGAGCATTCGGCTGAGGTATACGCCGCTTATGCCGCTTCCGACGACCAGATATGTCGCCATTTTCATTTCCTCTCTTTATACCAGTAATCCCAAAAGGCCTATTGCCCCGCCGATGACAGTCACTATGGTGAATACTCCGACGACCTTGGTCTCCGACCAGCCGCCAAGCTCGAAATGGTGATGTATCGGTGCCATGCGGAAGATTCTCTTTCCGTGGGTCTTTTTAAAATATGTCACTTGTATGATGACTGAAAGAAGTTCACATGCATAAATGACTCCGACAAAGAGTATCAAAAGCGGAAGCCTTAATACAAGGGCTATAGAGCCCACAAAGCCTCCAAGCGCGAGTGAGCCGGTATCTCCCATAAACACCTTTGCGGGATGCAGGTTTGAGATCAAAAATCCCATAAGCGCTCCTATAACGCAGCCGCAGACAGGGCTTAAGTTGTCGCCGCCCGGAAGCGCGCCCAAAACTGCCGCAAAGTATCCGAAAAATGCTGCGACAACACATGTGACGCTTGAACAAAGACCATCCACGCCGTCCGAAAAGTTTACGCCGTTGTCTGTGGCAAGCATAACGAGATAAACGAACGGAACATAGACAAATCCAAGGTCTATCGTGGTTTTTGTAAAGGGTACTATGATCTCTGTACCGTTCTTTTTAAATGCAAGCAGATATATGACAAACGCGGTCGTTATTACAAACTGCCCTGCCATCTTGTAAAGCGGTTTAAGACCTTTTGTGTTCTTTTTTACGACTTTTAAATAGTCATCGCAAAACCCTACAGCGCCAAAGCCTGCCGTCACCAAAAGGACGGAAAGGTTTTCGGGATAGAATATGCAAAAGATTCCGCCAACTATTATTATGGCACCGAGTATGGCTATGCCTCCCATGGTAGGGGTCCCGGCTTTTTTAAGATGGGACTCAGGGCCTTCCGCTCTTTCATTCTGTCCGAATTTGAGCTTTCTTAAAACCGGAATAAGCAGCGGGCAAAGAACTGCGCTTGCCGCAAACGCGCATATTATGGCTATAAGGAATTCTTTCATGGCTTGTTTTTCCTTTTTATTCGGCCGAGACCGTTATTACGGCTGATACGCCGCCAAATACCACTGTAACGTAATTTTCACCTGCCGAAAGCAAAAGCGGCGTTGCGTAATATCCGTCGGGATTTACAACAGTATTTCCGTCGCTGTAGTGTGCGACGACCGTAAAATCTGCTCCGGTAAGTGTATATCCGGCTGCATATGTGCCGTTAACTCCCGCTTCTATGCTTACAACATACGCCTCCGTACTTTCGGGAACTTCAGGCGCAGGATCTACGGGTGCGGGATCCACAGGTGCGGGATCTACGGGTGCTGGATCTACGGGTGCAGGATCCACGGGTGCGGGATCCACAGGTGCAGGATCTACGGGTGCAGGATCCACAGGTGCGGGATCTACGGGTGCAGGATCCACAGGCGCAGGATCTACGGGCGCGGGGTCTACAGGCGCAGGTTCGGGAGTTTCGGGAACTTCGGGCGTAGGATCTACAGGTCCTATTTCGGGTTCAGGCTCTGTCTCGCTTTCCGACTCCGTTTCGCTTTCGGTCTCCGACTCTGTCTCGCTCTCTGTTTCTTCTATTATCGGTGCATAATTGTTGTCATAAGGAATGCTTTCTGCTTCCTCGGGTATCAGGTAATCATATTCGGTAAGATCTGACTGAATGTTGTAATAGGGAAGAAGCTTGCTCCATACGAGCTTTGAAAGATCCTGCGCAGGCTTGCTCGAATTGTACCAATCCGGGTCGTTGCATCTGTCGACAACGGCATATACAACAAGCTTGGGATTTTCTATGGGTGCTGCGGAAATAAACGAAGCCACCCATTCGTCGTTGCCACGGGGCGAACGCTCTGCGGTACCGGTCTTTCCGCCAATGTCATAGCCCTGAATCTTTACGAAGCCTGCGGTACCTTTTTCCACTACCGAAAACAGCGCCTGCTTCATGTATTCGCTCGTAACGCTGCTGATGGTCGTATATTTAGCCGAATCATCATATGTCGTTACAAGTCCGCCGTCTGCGGAGACGATCTCTTTCATAACGTGGGGAACATAGTAATATCCGCCGTTTACAAGCGAAGAGAATGCGCCGACCATCTGTACCATCGTGCAGGCAAAGCCCTGTCCGAAGGAGCTTGTGGCAAGTTCAAGTTCTGTTTCCTTTGTGTAATCTTTAAATACAACGCCTTCGCAGCCTTCTTCGCCGGGCAGGTCAATGCCTACCTTTGAACCGAAGCCGAAGCGTTTGAAGTATTTGTCAAAGTTTTCACTTCCGAGACGGAATGCGATCTGCATAAGTGATACGTTGCAGGATTCCTCAAGTGTTCCGAAAACGTCAAGCTCCCCGCAGCCTTCACGGTTGTGGCACCTGATGTTATAGCCTCTTACATGCAGTGCGCCGTAGCATTCGAAGGTGTCATCCTCATCTATGGCAGCTTCTTCTAAGGCAGACGCTATAGTGATGGGCTTGAAAATGGAACCGGGCTCGTAGGGGCTTGTGGTGCAGAAAAGCCTCTGAACGCCGTACATTTCCTCTATCACCTTTTCCTGCTCTTTTTTATCGAGCTTCTCGAATATCTCTGCCGTGATGCCTTCGGGATATGTGACAGGCTGATTCGGATCGTATGTCTTGTCATCCGCCATGGCAAGTATCTCGCCGTTGTTGGGATCTACTACCATTATGGCAACGTTTTCGGCCTTCCAGAATTTGAGGTAATTTGCGATGGCATCCTCAACTATCTTCTGGATGTTCATATCTATCGTGGAAACTACAGTATTTCCTCTGACCTCATCCACGATCTTTGTGGAAACGTTGTAGTCGCCGTCAAGATAGGAATAGCTCTTTCCTTCTACACCGGTAAGGTATTCGGAGTAATAGTTTTCTATACCCGTGCTGGCGCCTCCGGTGTAATAGCCTATTACCTTGCTGCCGAGCGAATTGTAGGGATATACTCTCTTGAACTGCTTTTCAAAATATGCTCCCTGGATCTGGAAGGAGTTATAGTTTTCATGTTCCTTTTTATAATCAGCCCATTCCTCGTCCGTAAAGCCGTACATTTCTTTCAGGGCCTCGCCCTTTTTCTTTTTGTTTCCGACATTTACCGCGGATTTAATATCGTTAAATGCCACTCTTTGCGCTTCGGTAACTTTTAAGAGTGTCTTGCCGTCTTCTTCGCGGTATCTGTAATAATTCTTTTCGGACAGATCGTCGCCGTTTGGATCCTTGCCCTTTAAGGTGGCCTCAAGCCTTTCCCTGTCAAGGCCCAGGGTCTTGCAAAGGGCATAGACTGTGGTCTCGTAGCAGTTTTCGTCAAGGAGATTCTTGGGCTCAAGGATAAGGAGATAGTATGTCTCCGAATAAGCCAGAACGCTTCCGTTTCTGTCTGTGATGGTTCCTCTTGGAGCTTCAAGTTCCGATGTGGCGTAGGTGTAATTGTTAAGGACCTTTACCGCATATTCGGAATAATCTTTTGTTGTTATCCTGAAAATGACAACTCCTAAAACGATCAAAGCCAGCACGGCCCATAAAAAGAGCCATGCCAGCTTTTCTCCCATCTGTGTACGCACAGTTCTCTTGTAAATTGCCACAACCATCTTCTGATCGCCCATTGTTTTGGACAGGCCCATCACCCGGCCTTTTCTTTTTTTGTCGCGCAATCTATCTGCTCTGTGGTATTTCTTCATATTGACTTATATATTCGCTTTCTGTAGATGTAAACCAAAGCACCTGATCCTTTCCGGGGAAAGTCATGCCAAGTTCGTTAAGTGCACGATTGTAGATATCTGTGTAATCTATGCCTGCTTCTATGGCCGTGAGCCTGTTGTCGTTGAGCATGGTCTTTTCGTTGAGCTCTGTATTTAATGTCTTGATGACCTTTGTGTGAGAATGGAGCTCACCGCGTTCTCCAAGATACAAAAAAAGAGCAAAGCAAACAAATGCCACCGCAGCCATTGTAAGGATGAAAGAACCGATACCGAATGCTCTTTCGTTTGCCTCTCTCTGGGCAGCTTCTATTTCTTCCTTTGTGGCGCGCTTCCTTTGGGGCTGCTGCTCGGGAAGTATTTCGGGAAGAGCCTTGCGGACCGCATTTCCCTGGATCTCAACGTCATAATTGTAATATCTTCTTCTCTGCTGCTTTGCAACAGCTTCGTTTACAAGTCTCTTTTCCGCCATGTGCTCCTCCTTTCTTTTGATAAGAACCGTTTATGTTCTTTCAAACACTCTTAATTTAGCGCTTTTTGAGCGGGGGTTTGTTTCTTCTTCCTCTTTTGAGGGAAGGATTGGCTTTCTTGTCACCACAAAGCCCTTTGGTTTTCTGCCGCACATGCACACCGGGAAATTCGGGGGACATATGCAGGGGTTTTCGGCCGTTTTAAAGGCGTTTTTTACTATCCTGTCTTCCAATGAATGAAATGTTATTATAGAGAGCCTTCCGCCTGGCAAGAGTCTGTCTATCATTCCGTCTATGGAATTTTCCAGGACTTCAAGCTCTCTGTTGCAGGCGATCCTTATAGCCTGAAAGGTTCTTTTTCCTGGGTGGCCGGATGCTATCTGCGCCTTTACGGGCATCGACTTTCTGATGATCTCAAGAAGCTCGAATGTGGTCTTAATGGGTTTCTTTTCCCTCTCTTTGCAGATATTTGCGGCTATCAGGCCCGCAAACTTTTCTTCTCCGTAATCTCTTATGATCTTTAAGATCTCTTCCTTTGAATAGGTGTTTACTATGTCGTAGGCCGAAAGAGAAGCATCCCTGTCCATTCTCATGTCGAGAGGTGCGTCATATCTGTAGGAAAAGCCCCTGTCCGCATCATCAAGCTGATGGGATGAGACGCCAAGGTCAAGCATTATGCCGTTCACCTTGTCTATGCCAAGGTCATCTAAGACCCGGCACATGTTTTCGTAATTGCTTTTTACTATTGTTACCTTATCTTTAAAGGGCTCAAGCCTTTTCGCAGCACTTTCTATAGCTTCTATGTCCTGGTCTATGCCTATGAACCTCCCGCCATCAAGACGACTGCATACTAAAGAGGCATGGCCGGCGCCTCCGAGCGTACCGTCGACATATATGCCGTCTTTGCAGACCTTAAGGCTGTCTACCGTTTCATGAAACAAAACCGGAACATGTTCGAATTCGATCATTTTTATAAACCAAGCGAAGCAAATGATTTGCTTCCTTCTGCAATTGAAAAGCCCGCGTCATATTTTTCCCATGTTTCGCGGTCCCAGATCTCCAAATGGTCTCCGACGCCTTTGAAAAGGATGTCATCATCATCTTTAAGGCCGGCATACTTTCTGAGGTCTGTGTTGATAAGTATTCTGCCCTGCTTGTCGAGAGTCATTTCGTCCGATTCACCGAGCAGCTTACGCATTGTCTGTCTGACTTCGGGGTTTGACATGGCGGGAGCATTTTCTATAGCCGCGCACATTGCATCAAAGCTTTCCGTGCTGTAGACATATATGCAGTTTTCGGAGCCGGGTGTCAGGACGATGTCTTCGCCGAGCTGGTCGCGCCATTTTGCGGGAACGGCAACTCTTCCCTTGGAATCCATTTTATTGGATCTGGTTCCTATCATTCTTGATACTGCCACGCCAATGCCTCCTTTCTGTCAGATTCGGGTGGTTTTCGGGGTGGTTTTCTTTGGAATTCACCAAAATTCCCCACTTTTCACCTTCCGCGCACCGTATGGACTTATTTTAGAACATAAATATGGAAAAATCAACATGTTTTTTGTGTTTTGACAAAAAAAAGATACAGGCGCTTTGCCGGGTGGCAAAAAGCCTGCATCTTTTGCTTCTTTTCTTATTCTTCGGTCGTTTTTTCTGTGGTTTTTTCTTTGTTTTCTTTTTCTTTTTTATCTTTTTTTCCGGAGCTGTACCTTTCAGGGTCGGGCACGGGTATTGCGACCTTCTTTTCGGGATGCTTTGTAACATATATATTTCCGAAAATGAAGAGTCCTACGCCCGCTATCACAAGGAGGAGCGAGAGCCACTGCGATACCGCAAGGTTTGTCCCTGCTATCTTTAACTGATCGGTCCTAAGTCTTTCTATAAAGAATCTTGCAATGCCGTAGCCCATCATGTAAAGGCAGAGGTTGGCGCCGCCGAAGCGTCTGTGCTTACGATAGATCATGAGTACGGCAAATATCGCAAAATTACATATCGATTCATACAGGAACGTGGGATGCACCTGAATGTAATCTGCCGCAAGTTCGGGAAGATTTGCCTGCATCGCCTGATTCAGCTCTTCGGTGATCATGGACGAATTAACGATATTTCTGTTGATACGCATCGCAAAGATGCTGTCGGTAAAACCGCCGAATGCCTCGCAGTTGAAGAAATTGCCCCATCTGCCGATGGCCTGCCCCAGAATAAGACCGGGTATCGCGATGTCTACCATTCTCATGGGTGAGATCTTTTTTACTATGCAGAATACTATTACAGTTGTAACGCCGCCTATGGCGCCTCCGTATATTGCAAGGCCGCCGCCGCGCAGGTTGAATATCTGCAGAAGGTCCTGACTGTAATAATCCCACGAAAAGATTACATAATATAATCTTGCACAGACGATGCCGATGGGGATCGCCCATATGGCCATATCCGTAACGACCTCGGGATCTATACCCTCTTTTTTTGCATTTCTGCCTACTATGACGATAGCAAGTATCATTCCAAAGCCGATCAGCATTCCGTAGAACATGATCTTAAAGCCGAACACATCAAGGTATGAGGTGAGGGATCCTATCTCTATTCCAAGATGCGGAAATGCTATGTCCGTGATCTTTTCCATTTAAGCTACTCCTAACTTCCTATTTATTATAGGCTTACAGCGCCATTACCTGCTGGATGGTATTGTCTGCCTTTACGGCCTCATCCTGATCATGTCTTGAAGACCTGAAGGGCGCGGCGGGAATACCGTTCTTTCCAAAGAGTGTGACCTCCCCGTAATTTGTCCAGAGATATCTGACATATGCGGGCTTTGCTACTTTATCCGAAGATACCATTACGCATTCGTGTTTCGGGAAAACTACAGCCTTTGCAGGGAAGAAGACCTTGTCATCTCCGGCTATTTCAAAGCCGAGTATCTCATCTCCCTTTACATCAAAGCCACCCTGCGCATGCTTAAAGAATACGCATGCTTTATCGGTGAATACGGTATGGCTGTAAAGAGGGCCGTTTGCCTCATCATCCGTCATTTTTCCGTATACTACGTTCATGGCCTGGCGGTAGAGTCTGTCGCCGACAGGTCTCTTGTCCTTGGGGTGGATGTCGTTGAATGCTCCCGCATCAACTATTACGGCCATTCCGGTGTTCTTTACGGTGTCAAAAGTCTTTTGCTGAGCCTCCCTTATGGGGCACCAGTGCTTGTAATCGGGATCCGCCTCATACCTGCACATGGTAAGCTGCGTGAACATGAAGGCAAGGCTGTCATCCTCCCAGTCGTCCCTCCACTGCTTTATCATGCGGGGGAAGAGCGTTTCGTATGCAAAGGGCTTGTGATCGTCGCTCTCGCCCTGATAGAAGATAACGCCTTTTATTGTATAAGGAATGATCCTTTTAAGCATGCTCTTGTAAAGGCCGCCGGGGCACTTAAAGGGATTTATGATGCTCATGGGGCCGGGCCAGAGGTTCGGGCCTACGACCTTTTGAACTTCATCCCAGCTTGCGTTAGGTTTTTCGGCATATACTGCCTGCGCCTTTTCGTTCCACTCGCGGTCGTATTCCTCGTAATCTAGATATTCTTTTATCTGTTCTTCGTCGGTCTTTCCTTTTACGGCTTCGTCAAAATCCGTAAGATAGGGCTTTGTAATGTCATTTTCGGCTATGGCTTCTCTGCTCATCCAGCAGGTCGCGCTGGTTCCGCCCCAGTTGCAGCCGATAACGCCGACTGTCACGCCAAGACTGTCGGCAAGCTTTTTGGCAAATACATATCCTACCGCAGACCAGGCTCTTGCGGATTCGGGCCCAAACTTGCTCCAGCCCGTATTCTTTTCAGCCTCATAGAATTCATCATCCATGAGGATCCGTTTCTGGGTATAATAGTATCTTACGTTTGGTGTCACATCGTTTTTAAGCATCTCTTCGCCTGCGGTGGCGTTTTGAAGCTCAAATTCCATGTTTGACTGACCGCCCGCAACCCAGACTTCGCCTATTGCAATGTCTGTAAATTTCTTTTCCTCGCCGTCGCAGCTGATAATAAGCGTAACACCTTCTGCCGCAGCGTGGGGGTCTAGGGTTATCACCCATATGCCGTTCTTTGCAATCGTTTCATAAGTCTTTCCAAAATACTGCGCCGTTACCTTTTTTCCGTCAGATGCGCTTCCGAATACCTTTACACATTTGTCGCGCTGCAGTACGCATGAATCACTGAATACTGCTGCAACTGAAAAATCGCCCATTTTTCCTCTCCTTATTTTTCCTGTTATTTACTTTCCTCTTCCATGGTCTTGCTTTCTTTTTCACAGGCCACCGCGTATGTTCCGGGCCCGCCTTCTATTTCACAGTCAAGATCCTTTTCAAGGAATCCGATCATGTAGTCCGGCCTTGATGTAAGGAAGAAGGTTATAAGATTCATATAGTTCTTGAGATGATCCGCCCTGCTCCAGACATCACGGTCACCTGCATTTCGCAGCTTTTCGAGGTATTTGTAGTAATACGGCATTTCCGTATCGCGCTGATCGGTCACGCCTTCAAGAAGCTCAAGAGCCGTCTGCGGAACAAAGACTGTGTTCATGATGTCAAGCATCCGGGAAATAAAGTATTCTCTGCAGTCGTCACGTTTCATAAGCGCGGAAAAGAGGGGCGAATATCTTTTTCCGCCGGCATTTAAAACAGCCTTTAACGTATCATAATTTGCCCTTGTCTCGCGCTGTTCGTAAAGTCCGAGGGAATAGTCGGTGTCGTGAAGCAAAAATCTCCATCTTCCGTCCATCTGACCGTTTACATTTTCTCCTTCTGCCGGATAATAACGATAGCATTTGAAGTTGTTGTTCGGCCAGTCGGAATTGCCTATGTAGATATTAAAAGCAAAGTAATCAAGATAGCCTTTTACATCTATTTTCTCTTTGAGATAATTGTAGTTTTCTTCTATTGTAAGATCGCTCTGAGAGGACTTTTCGTAGATCTCCCGGTACTCATCTACCGCAAACTTGTCATCTTCATCGTCAGTGCTCTTGTTCTTGTCGGTGCCCTCTAAGATGACGTAACGGCCTTCGCCTTTTCCGAACTTTTCCTCAAAATACTTGTTGCAATAGTTTTCGTGCAGCCAGTAGAGGCAGTAATAGTTTCCGTTGAAATAGCCGAGCGCGGGGATAACGCCTTCATAGGTACTGTAGCCCGCAGCCCTTGCTACGACCTGCAGATATTCATCCCTTATGTAGGCAAACTGCATGTCGTTTCCGGTATTTCTAAGGACCAGCTTGTCATACTTGTTTATGAAATCGCCGTCCGCTCCAATAGTATCGAAAAAGTTGTATTTGAAGGAGCCATGGTCTGCATCGTAGCTTTTTCTTGCAAAAAGTTTTAATGATTTCAAGGGAGATGACCTGGAGGCGCCGCCGTAGACTCTTGCGCCGGCAAATTGCTCCATAAGCACATTTCCGTCTTTGTCAAATGCCGTAACAAATATGCGTCTTTCGGATTCTTTCCCGCGTTCTTTGGGATTAGTGAAGATTCCGTCCTTGCCGGTAAAATCCGCAGGGTCTCCGCTTATACAGAAAACGTCGGTCGAAAAACGCTCGAAAACATCGGGACCTACCATGAACGTGGCGGCAATTTCATCCGTTACGGTGCCGTCTTCAAGATATCCCACGGCGCGCACGCACACACTTTTGGGATAATCGCCCGTAGATGCGGGGATGCTTATCCCTCCGTTATACAAGACCGAGCCTTCCGTAGGCGTAGTGTTATCGGTTGTGTAATAAAGCTTGCCTTCACCCTTAAGCTTAAGGCGCAGCACAAAACTGCCTGTATAAAAACCGGACTTTTCGGAAAAGAGGATGTCTTTTCCGGTCTCGATGAATCCTTCTTCGGGCGCCGCAGTTGTCTCTAGAGCTTCGGTAGTCGTTTCTGCCGGCGTGGTCCCCATCGCAGTTTCGGTTACCGCTGCCGAAGTCTCAGTCAGAGATACAGTCGTCTCTTCTGATGAACTTTGCGCGCAGCCCGCCGCTGTGATCGCTACGGTCAGCGTAAGCGCTGCTATCCTTTTCTTTTTCATAACCCCTCACATTGTGTTTGCGGGCGATATTTCGCCCCTTCTTACATTCGCAAAAACGGAGCGGAGACTAAAAAGTTTCCGCTCCATACAGTTTTCAAAATATCTGTGTGTTTTCCGTCCATCAGATCTTGATCTCTCTGATCCAGCCTTCGGGTGCCTCTATGGTGCCCATCTGGATGCCTGTGAGTGTTTCACGAAGCTTTGTGAGAACAGGGCCCATATCGGTCATGCCGGAAGGCATGCAGATCTCGTTGCCGTGATCGTTGATCTTTCCGACAGGTGAGATAACGGCTGCAGTACCGCAAAGGCCGCACTCAGCAAAATCCTTGACCTCATCGAAACGGACTTTTCTGTGTTCTACCTTAAGACCGCAGTAATGCTCTGCAACATACATTAAAGATCTTCTTGTAATAGAAGGAAGGATGCTGTCCGAAAGAGGTGTAACTACTGTTCCGTCCTTTGTTACGAACAGGAAGTTTGCGCCGCCGGTCTCTTCAACATATGTTCTTGTTGCGGAATCGAGGTACATGTTCTCATCGAAGCCTTTTCTGTGTGCGTCCATGATGGGGAAAAGGCTCATTGCATAGTTAAGACCTGCCTTGATATGGCCTGTTCCGTGTGCTGCCGCACGGTCATAATCGCATACTCTTATGGTTATGGGCTTTACGCCGCCTTTAAAGTAAGGGCCTACGGGTGTTGCGAACATTCTGAACTGATATTCGTTTGCGGGCTTTACTCCGATTACCGCATCACTTCCGAACATGTAGGGACGGATGTAAAGAGTTGCGCCTGTTCCGTAAGGAGGAACAAAGCCTGCGTTTGCCTTTACTACTTCATCTACCGCCTCAAGGAACTTTTCCTTGGGGAATACGGGCATTTCAAGTCTTTCGCAGGAATCCTTCATTCTGTCTGCGTTTAAGTCAGGGCGGAATGTAACGATGCGTCCGTCTGCCGTCGTATATGCCTTAAGACCTTCAAAGCATGTCTGAGCATACTGCAAAACGCCTGCGCATTCGCTGATGGTAACGGTCGAGTCTGTTGTAAGACCGCCTTCATCCCACTTTCCATCCTTGAAATTTGAAACGTACCTGTAATCTGTGGGGATATATCCAAATCCTATTGAACCCCAGTCGATATTCTTTTTTTCCATAACAATTACCCCTTGTAAAAAGATTTTTCTTTCTAAGCACTAATGATAGCACTATGGCTTTTTTTCGTCAAGAAAAAATGCGCATTCTTTGGGCAGTTTACTTATCCCAGAGGACGACATTTTCGGGCGTTGACTTTTTCACATCTATAAGTCGCTGATTTGAAGAACCTCGGAACTTAAGCATCAGGTTTTTAAGCTCCAGGACAAACTCACCGTCCACTAAGACATCTGTCTGTGAAAGGATCTCATCCGTATATTCGGTGTAGACTTTTCCGCCCTTTACCATATCCACGTCATAAAGATATCCCGAATAACACCAGATGTCTTTTTCGGGGTAGAGCTTTTTCACAGCGCTTATAAGCTCTGCCACATCCTTCTGGTTTTCCGGCTCAAAGGGCTCGCCGCCAAGCACCGTGAGGCCTTTCACATAAAAAGGCGCCATGGCATCGAGTATCTCTTTTTGCGTTTCTTTAGTGTATGGCCGGCCAAAGCAAAAATCCCATGTCTGCGGCTGGAAACAGCCCTTGCAGTGGTGCCTGCAGCCGGACACGAAAAGGCTGACTCTTACGCCCGGTCCGTCCGCTATATCGTTTTTCTTTATCGCGCCGTAATACATTCTTTTGCCTCCTTTTCAGATGTGAAAAGTATATCGCAGGTTGAGGGGATTTTCAATCTTATTTTTGCGGGAGTAGTGGCAGGGCAAGACGGCCCCGGGTCTCAAATCAGCCTTTTGTAGATGTCAAGCATGCTTTCGATTTGGTACTGCAGCAGCCAGGCTGCGTTGCTGTAGTCGGCTTCGGCTTTTACGGCCTTAAGCAGCGCAGGGAAGTAGCTTTCGGTCTCTTTGATCATGCGGCAGATGCGGCTTCTTGAAAGGCCCCAGGACATGGTCGTAAGGTTGTTGCATCTGTCGATGCATTTGACAAGGGCAGCCTTGGGATTTTGGGCGATGGCGGCGTAGTAGGCTTTCATAACCGCATCGCGGTTTTCATCATTTGTTTTTTCGTGGGATAGAAGTCTTACAAGTTCTTTTGCCTCGTCACTGACGGGCAGGTCAGAAAGTGTTTTGCCGCAGTCTTCTATGACATCGTGAAGAAGGCAGGCTGATATTATCGCATCGTCGGTGATGCCCATGGAAAGGGCATGGCAGGCAAGGTTTAACGGGTGGTAGATGTAGGGAACGTTTGACTTTTTTCGCATCTGGCCGGCGTGGGCATCTGCTGCAAAGTCGACAGCCTTAAGGGTGTCTGCCATTTTCAGTGCCCTGGCGGTGGATTTTACGTGGGTCTTCATGTGTTCCCAGTTGTAAATGGTCTGCTTGGTACTGAATTTTTCCGTTCTCTCTTCCACTATGGAGGAAACCGATACTTCGTATATTTCGGCAAGCTTTACTATCCTGTCGATGTCGGGCTTGTATTCATCCCTTTCCCATGAAGATACGGCCTGAAAGGTAACGCCAAGTTTTTCGGCTACCTGTTCCTGTGTAAGTTTCTTTTCTTCTCTAAGTTCCCTTAAATTGCTTCCTATGCTCATACTGTGCCTCCTTTTTTGACTGCCCTGCCGGGCTTGTGTCAACCCTCACTGCAATCATATGATAGCATGATCCTGTATATTATTGTAGCGAGCAGCGTTTTAAGTTTCAAGTTCTTTTTCAAGCTGTGCTTGAGTTGATTTGCGGATATTCTTCCCGCAAAAGCACGTAAGTCGCCGTATTTGGGGCAAAAAAATAATGTTTTCGTAACATTTGCCTATTTTTTTTAAAAAACACTTATGATATAATAATATAGGCTTGAAATGGACGGCCGAAACCACTCTACGAAAAGGTGCGTTTTCACGCTTACATAATATGGTATTCTCTAGTCTGTTTTTTGTTTTTTTCTTCTTTCCGGCATGCCTGCTTTTGCATACGACGATGCCCTGCCTGACAGCAAAAAACATAGTACTTTTATTGTTCTCACTCGTGTTCTATGCATGGAGCGGTCCGTCGTTCGTGCTGATACTTGTCGGTGAGACTTTTGTATGCTGGCTGTTTTCGTATCTCGAATCCAAGGCGCGAAAGAAGCACACAAAAAAATCTTTATTTGTCACAAATGTGATCCTTCTCCTGGGCTTTTTATGCTTCTTCAAATATGCCATGATGCTTCTTTCGGCAATTAACGGCATCTTTGCTTTAGACATGAAGATTCCGGAGATCGTGCTTCCGATCGGTATTTCATTTTACACCTTCCAGCTTATAACCTATGCGGCCGATGTGCATACCAAAAAAGTAAGCGTACAGAAAAACTTCTTTACGCTCCTTTTGTATGCCGCAATGTTCCACCAATGCATCGCCGGTCCCATTGTAAGGTACGGAAGTATTGCCGACGAGATAAAAAAGCGTTCGCTTGACATAAACGACTTTTTTGAAGGAACTGTCCGTTTTTCCATCGGCCTTGCGAAAAAAGCCCTGCTTGCAAATGCCTGCGCGGGCGTTGCGGATCTGTTTCTCCCTGCGGAGGTCTTAAAAAACAGCACCGGCAGCGGAATACTCATCGGTCTTTTAGCCTACACACTGCAGATATATCTCGACTTTTCGGCATATTCGGACATGGCCATAGGAATGGGTCTTATGATGGGGCTTCATTTTCCGGAAAACTTCGACCACCCTTACGTCTCACGTTCGGTTACGGAATTCTGGCGCAGATGGCATATGACTCTCGGAAGCTTTTTCAGGGACTATGTCTATATTCCCCTTGGCGGAAGCCGCAAGGGCAAGGTTCGCACCATCATAAATCTTTTTGTTGTCTGGGGACTTACCGGGCTTTGGCACGGTGCCCATGCAAACTTTATTCTTTGGGGACTGTACTTCTTTGTATTCCTCATCATAGAAAAGAACCTTATCAGAAAGTTTGAAGACAAGATCCCTTCCCCCATCAGATGGCTTGTGACCATGACGGTGGTATATTTTGGCTGGATGCTGTTTTATTACACAGACTTTTCTCAGCTCGGCGTTGCATTTAAGGCCATCTTCGTAAGCAATTCAAACGGATTTTACAATGCCCTCACCGGCATCTACATAAAAAATAACATATTTATACTGCTGTTTAGCATTTTTGCATGCCTGCCGCTCTACAGCAGCTTAAGGAAACACCTTTATCAAAAATGCGCAAAGAGAAAAAAGTCCGCTCCTTATATGATTATGTGGGACTTCTTTTTCAGCACGATATGTATCATACTGTCAATGCTTGCACTTATCGGCGACAGCTACAACCCCTTCCTGTATTTCAGGTTTTGATCTTTTAAAGGGTATAAAAAATGAGCGAAAAAAGAAAAAGGCCGCCCCTATTCGAGCGGAAGAACAACAGCATACGGCTTATCTGCATCATATTGTACTGCATGGTGCTTATGGGATTTGCCCTTCTCGGCATAATGCTGCCGCTTAGGCCCGAAGAATCCGATTCCGAAAAAAGAACGCTTACCGCTTTTCCTGAGCTGACTGCACAGAGCCTGCTAAGCGGAGATTTCTTTTCCCAGGTGAGTCTCTGGTATTCGGACACCTATCCTTTCCGCGAAGAGCTGATGGATGTGCAGTCTTCGGTAAAATCTTTGTACGGACTTAAATCCGAGACCATTATCGGCCCTGTGGAAAAGGCAGACGAGATCCCCACCGCCCCCTATACCATGCCGACATATGTATTTGATATTACGACGGCACCAGGCCCTCAGCCCGCAATTTCAACCGAAAGCGAACTGAGTTCGGCAGACCCTTATATCCTGCCGGAAAGCACAGCGGTTCCGGTGATCCCATCATCTGAAGATCCTGCTACCTGGCCGTCAAGCGAGCAGATAGTTCCTTCATCCGAGCAGGCAGTTCCTTCGTCCAAGCAGCCAACACCTCCGCCGGAGACCGCACCGCCGGAGACCGCACCGCCGGAGACAGCGCCTCCTGCCACAGAGCCGGAGCCCACAGCTCCACCGGAAACAGATCCGCCTGTCACTCCTTCTGCACAGGTCACCCCCGGCGAGATCCAGAAGATCGGTTCTCTTTACATAAGCGGAAATGCGGCTTATCATCCGTATTATTTCAGCCTCAAGGCATCAAACGGATACATCGAGACCATAAACAAAGCCGCCGCACTTTTAGGCGACAGGACACACATATATTCGATCCTTGTTCCTACTTCGGCCAGCATTGTCCTCTCTGCAGAACAGCAGCAGATTCTCGGAAGCAGCTCTGCGCGTGACGCGCTTGCATATGTTTACTCAAGCTATGACTCAAGGGTAACCGGTATAAACACATATGATATCCTGATGGCTCACAGGTCCGAATACCTGTATTTCAGGACCGACCACCACTGGACGGCTCTTGGAGCATATTACGCATACACAGTCTGGTGTAACGCCTGCGGCGTTGCGGCCCTTCCGCTTACAAGCTATACACAGGCGGTTTATTCCGGATTCCTCGGAAGCTTTTATTCATCTTCCGGAAAATCACCCATACTTGCCAATGCACCGGATGACATTTATGCTTATATACCGCCCGACACAAATGAGATGCAGTATCTTGACCATGAGGGCAACTGGAAAAACTGGAAAGTCATCTACCCCGTCGATAAATGGGGTGCAGGAAACAAATACTCCTGCTTCGCTGCGGGTGACGAACCCCTGGAGATAATTGACAACCCCAACAACTCATCCGGCATCAACTGCGTTGTCGTTAAGGATTCTTTTGGAAATCCTTTCATTCCTTTCCTTATACATCATTATGATAAGGTCTATGTGATCGACCCGAGATATTATACCATCAGCCTTTCAAATTTTGTAAACGAAAACGGCATTAAGGATGTTTTCTTTGTAAACGGAATGGAATTTTTGAATCAAAATTATGCAGAGATCATAAATAAGTGTCTCTATTAAATGGAGCAATGAACAAACCATGGATCTTTTATTTCTACCTTTGACTTATTTTTACTATGAGCTGTTGTTTAACAGATCTACCCTTAATGTTCTTTCGGTAAGATCCGTCATAACGATGCTTTTCTTCTCGATCTTTTACGGACTTATCGCGGTCATCGCCTCATTCTGGATAAAGAACAGGAAGGTCAAGTACCCTGTTCAGGGGGTATTGTTATTCGCACCTGCGCTTATCTGTCTTATCGAATACTTTGTATTCCGCCAGTTCAAGGTTTTATATGACCTTAAAACCGTAATGAACGGTGCGGGCGGTGCTGTGGGAGAATTCGGCCACGAGATCCGCGCGATGGTATTTTCGTTTACCGGCATACTCTACATCCTTTTATTCCTTTTGCCCACGGCAGCATATATCGGAATAAGGGTATATCAATACAAACAGGCAAAAAAGAAGGCCGCTTCCAAAAAAGCGCCTCTTGCAAAAGATGGTCCGGAAAAAGGAGACCTTCTTGAAAGGTTCCTTGCCCTTCCCATCATCAGCAAAATACCTTTTCTCAAAAAAGAAAAGCTGTATTCGAGATTTATCTGCATAGGAACTCTGATCGTATTTTTCTACCTGCTTGCGATCCTGACGGTGAAAACAGGCAAGACCACAGCGGCGTTTTACGATGAACAGTACAATTTTGAACTTGCGGTTCAGAATTTCGGTTTCTTTACCGGCCTTAGGAAAGAGATCTCCGGTGCAAGCAGCAAAGCCGACGAGGAGCTCGACTTTGTGGATGTCGGCGACATGACATTCCCTTCCATGCCGGATATGAGCAATATTCCTATGCCGTCTGTGGTAGATCCTAACGGTACACCCACTTCGGAAACAGCTCTTGTTATCAATATTCCGATAGGCGGTGAAACGGAGCCCGGCACAGAACAGGGAGAGCCGTCACCGGAGCCGGGTACCACAGACGAGACCGGACCGGATGTCAACACCGACCCGGCAACCGATCCGGCGCCGGTAACGGATCCTGTTCCCGAAACGCCCCCTGCTGACACTGCTCCTACAGACCCCGCACCGACTCCCGCTCCTCCGACAGATCCTGCTCCCGTGATAGTTAACCCGACGCCGGTCGACTACGGCAGCAGCATGCTCGGAATAGATTTCGCATCGCTTGCGGTAAATGACGTTGACCCTTACAAGGCACTTCACAACTACTGCGCAATGCTCACCCCTTCAAAGAAAAACGCATATACCGGGCTTTTCAAGGGAAAGAATCTTATCTTTATAACAGCCGAAGCTTTCACCGCCGAAGCCATAAGACCGGATATCACCCCTACGCTGTACCGTCTGGCAACCAAAGGCATAAATTTCAACGATTATTATCAGTTTTCAAGTGCGGGAACGACAGGAGGCGAGTATGAAAACATCTTCGGAATGCTTCCCACGCAGGGCGGAAGTTCCTTTATAATGACCGCCAAATACAAAAACTACTTTACCATCAGCGCACAGTTAAACCGCCTTGGATACTACGGAAAAGCCTACCACAACAATACCTATACTTACTATGACAGGCACCTGACACATAATAATCTTAATTTCTCCGACGGCTTTATGGGCTACGGAAACGGCATGGAAAAATATGTTACTAAGACCTGGCCGGAAAGCGACTATGAAATGATGGTCGGAACCGTTGAGGAATATATAAACAAGCAGCCTTTCAGCATTTATTACATGTCAGTCAGCGGACACGGTTCTTATACAAGCAACAATGCAATGTCAAACAAGAACCTTTCAAGGGTTCAGAGCCTGCCCTATTCAGACACGATAAAAGCATATTATGCGGCAAACCTTGAGCTTGAAGATGCTCTTACATACCTTGTTAACAGGCTCGAACAGGCAGGCATCGCAGACAATACGGTAATCGTTATCGGTGCCGATCACTTCCCCTACAGCCTTGATAAGGAAGGAAGTCTTGGAAACATGCCGCTTTTGTCAGAGCTTTACGGTTACAATGTAGGCAACATTTTCCAGAGAGATCACAACAGACTTATCATCTGGTCGGGAAGTCTCGAAAAGTCCTCTCCTATAGCTGTGAACTCTCCGACAAGCAGCATCGATATTCTTCCGACTCTGTGCAATCTTTTCGGAGTTGCGTGGGATTCAAGGCTTCACCCCGGAAGAGATGTCTTTTCGGATGCTATGCCGCTTGCATTTGACCTTGCAGGCGACTGGAAGACCGATTACGGCTTCTACTTTGCGGGCACCGGCCAGTTCGTTCCGATAGGCAATGCTGCCGTTCCAGATGGCTATGCCGCCGCAGTGACCGCCATTGTAAGAAACAAGCTTAGTTTCTGCAAGGGCGCATTAAACTACGGCTACTGGAGCCATCTGGTGGATATCGGAGCTGTGTGACAAAAGTCCCCGCTCCATAAGCATGTATTAATCATAAAAAGAAGGGGCTGTAAAAAAACAGCCCCTGTTATTGTTGTAAGCATCTCTATGATCATTTGCACGCAGGACAGAGTTCGCTACCCTCACTTCGCGGCGAAAAGATTCGGACGGATGCTCCGGCGAC
>JAEEGF011767434.1_pt1 | contig 20609 bp, 18 predicted proteins | sample 9134171 | NCBI WGS metagenome assembly JAEEGF01 (sample SAMN16246542, study PRJNA631951) | gut metagenome | biome: gut microbiome; feature: rumen; material: AP-attached | host: Bos | place: Iran: Karaj | collected 2018-10
GTGTCTCGCTTCAATCTTTGCAATACGAGGCAGTTTTTGGGGTAAAGGGGCGAAGCCCCTTTAATTATTAAACAGGAAGCGCCGCCAGGCGTCTTCCCTTCTTAATTATTATTCTTCAGAACTCTAACTCCGTTCCTGCCTGCATAGATTGAATGTGGTGCATCCTCCCAAGGAAGGGGATCAAGATTCATCGGAAAAGGCAATCAGGATTCATCGGAAAGGGGAGTCACAAATTACCTCAAAGCGTGGTCACTATCTCACTTTCTTTCCAGCATTGCGGCGTAACGGCTGATGTAACTTCGGTTACCTTCATTTCATATCTCCCGTGAATAAAAAACACTTGCCTCTGCCTGTTAATGCTCAGAAAGAGGTGTTTTTTACAAAAAATCTTTCAAAAAGTTCCGTCAGTGCTTGTGCACCAGGAAGTAGTTTGTTTTTACATAGAATTTGATTCACTACACATATGGCAGATCAAAAATGTGTAAACTATGAGTGGCAGGTATCAGCCGCAATAAAGGAGAAAAGCTATGTGGGGATTTTTAAGAGAAACTAGAGATAAAGCCGAGAAAGCTGGCATTGATCCAAGTACAGGATTGGAACGAACAGGTTTAGATGTCTATCTGAAAGAAATATTCCCGTCTATTGATGACTGGGTTCATGATAAAGGAGTAGGACACGGAGTTAAAATACGACCTGATTACAGAAGTGAAACCCTAAAACTGATTGTAGAATTTGATGGCGTCCTGCATTACAAAAATCCAATTCAGATTATTAAAGATATTAAAAATACTAGCGAATACGAAGCTCTCGGTTATAAAGTTGTGAGAATTCCTTATTTTATACAACTTTCTCAAAAAGCTGTTAAAACCCTATTTAATGTGGACACTCACGAATTATTTGACGATAGCATTCCATCATTGAGTTCAGAAAATGAAAATACTCCAGCCTTTCTGTGCCCTCAAGGCGTCATCCGAATGGCATCTGAATTTTTAAAATTTCCAGAACAGTACAAAAGCAATATTGAGGCATTGAAAAAAGAGGATGAGGAACTCAGCGGAGTGAAATATTTAGAAGACGCCTATCTTAGGTTATCAAAGGGTAATTGCTAGTTATTTTATTTTCTGATTAACCTCGTCCGCCAAACTCCCCATTCTTTCAAATAGCCAGTTTCCGGGACAACTCTTTCTAGCGAACCACCTGTGAACAGTCAGGAGCATCTCATCACTCTTGACCTCATACCTCAAAGCCTTATCCCGCTCTGCGATCCACACCAGCCGCTTCTTGCCGTTCCTTCTGCAGATGTCAGCGCAGAGCTCAACCAATGCCACATACACCTCCGGCTTCATAGCATAAGGTTCAGTCAAGTCTGATGCACATTCGATGGTAACGGCCCGCTGGTCATTGTCACGGGATGATGAGCACCAAGAACGATTTCCTTCATCAACGCAAAGGCCGATCCTCCCGTCAGACCCGATGGCATAGTTGCAGCTTGCCTGCCTGTCCTTTCCGGCAAAGCAGCCGCAGATCCTCTCCACAGAAAGCTGCCCCACCACCGCATGAGGGGTAATTCGATCTATCGCATGAGTCCTTCTGCCGGAATGGTTGGGACTCAGGCCCGTGTAGCTTACAAGTTTACTGCCCTTCATTTCTGTTCTCATTATCGTCATCCTCTGATTTATCGTGTAACTGCTTAAGGGCTCTCTTCACCACCCGCGGAATGGGAAGTCCCAGATGGGCGGCGTTCTCCGATCGTAAGTTCTTCCGGCGGCGTCTACACGGTTAAGCGCCTTAATGACAGCTACGGCGAGATGGCAGACTGGCCCGGCTTTTATTCCTCCGGAGTCAATCAGGAGCAGATTGTCTTTACTCTGGTAAGCGGTCAGGCCAGCGACGGCGGTTATGTTGGGCCTTACCGGGCCTGTCCGTACGGAGCGGAATCCAACATCTTCGAGCTTGAGTTCTCCCTGCCGCAAGGGCTCGGGAAACTCACCCTTATCCATATCCCGGTGAAATGCTTAACGGGACTCTTGCCCGCATCAGCAGGCGAGCAGGTCTGCCGCTTTCAGAAATTGAACGGCTTTCCGGATATCATGTCAGATTCCGTCATGACGGCGCTTTCTGTATGGAACTTCTGGCATTCTTCGATGATAAGTTTGAAGGCAGAAGATCAATTTGGGAACTGGCATGCTCCAATACCATATTTCCTATGGTTATGCCGTTTGCCGCTGAAAAAACAATTAAACAATACAAAAGCCTGACCAGGCAAAGCATCCGGCCAGACGGCAGGTTCTATAACATTGGCTGGAGAAAGCTAAGGCTTAAATCCCATCTGTGCTTTTGCAGGGAGTGCTTCAGAGAGCAGCTTGACAGATATTCTGAGAACTACTGGAAACTGATATGGCAGATTCCTCTGGCTGATATGTGCGAAATTCATGGCACGCCTTTAACTCAGACTTCTTTGCCAGGCAGACATTCCACAAGAGTATTTGACCCAACTGATATAGATAACTCAGCATGCAGGGAGCTTGAAGTAACAGAACATTCCCGCATGTTAACCAAGACAATAGCCGCATTGCTTGCAAACCGCAGAATAGCGGGAAGAGACAAATGGCGCGACATAATATCCAGGCTGGCAAAAAATGCAGGCATCTCAGATGTAAAAGCATACCGCAGGAACAACGGTGTTTTTATAACTTCTCCGACACTTGCAGATCAATGCATCACATTCTGGGGAGAAAACTGGCTTGCTCAAAACTTCAGCCAGATACTCAGCAGTTCCACCATTCAGCTTGGGAATTACTGGCTGAAGTACCTGATTCTCATAAAAGCCCTGGACAAAGATCCCTCTCTGTCATTCGATAGGTACATCTCTCAAATAACATCCAAATGTTAATTGAACAAAACAGACAAATGCAAATTGAATTATTAGCATTTTTTAGACAAAGCTTAATTTGCTAACACATATATCTTTTATATTCATACTTACCAGCCTCTCAGATTACACCTTACAATTCTTCTGATATTCTTTCTATTTCATATGGTGAAAGAATGCTATAAACCGCCGCTCTATTCTTCTTTATAAACTCTATGACATCATCTTCTGATAAGTTCTTTGGTATTACTTCTGATATCTTGAGTATTGTAGTATTAGGAATTCCATACTCTGTTAAAATGGATAAACTTTCTGGTACAAAATCATTTTCTAACTGCTGCACAAAATAGCTATATGAACCAGGCTTGATCCCATGTTTTTCACATACATATCTTTGAAGGCTATCAACAACCCTAAATGCCTTAGGCACCTTAAATTGAAACCAATGCCTATACACATGAAAGGCTGTTTCAATTGCATTATCATTTATAGCCATAAGCTGCTCTTGTGATGGTATACTCTTCCTCTTTTGCAGTGCGTATTGCTTATTATGATTAACTAGTGCCATTATTGTCTTCTTACTACGATACATATTTAATAGCATTACCAATTGTTTAACTGAAGTCACCCCATGTTTATCAAATTCAAAAATATTGCCCTCCGCTAAACTTAAAACATACTTCATAGCAACAAAGCTTGGCATTTGAGACCATGTAATCCAATCACGTTTATTATTGATATCTTTTTCTAAGGCATAATAAATTGCCATTTGGCCATTTATATTCGTTCCATTTATCTTCAATATCTTTTTTAAATCATCTGGATACCTGTTTAGCGCCTCATAACGCTCCTTCACCTGTGACTTAACGTCTTTTCTTTCAATATTAATCAATATCTCATCTGTTAAAACATCTTTATCCTGTTCAACAAATGGAAAATCGACTATAAACTCCTTTTTCTCAGGTTGACGAACAAATGAATATACATTGCCAATGTAATGTTCCATCATCCTACCCGATCGTCCACAGATGTTACTATAATCGAAATAATCAATACCGTTAGACCCTTTTTTTCCATCATAAATAACCACATTTTTTGCACTAGTATTTACACCTTCAATTATTGTAGATGTACAGAAAATGTAATGCAGTCTCTTATTGTTAAAATAATTAATAATCGAGTTACTAATATGCTTCAGTAAAGAACCATCATGTATTGCAATACCATAAGCTAAAGCTTCTTTAAGACTCCAATCTGAAGATACATTGCTTTCAATCCATTCACATAACGGAAGCTTTTCTTCATCCAAATTACAAGGAATCACATCCCTGCTTTTAACATGCAATAAATATTCTCTAGATAACCTTCTTGCTCTCGAAGGAGATGCACAGTAAATTATTGTCTGTTCGTCTTGTAGGTGATCTAAAAGTTTAAATAAATCTGGTAGCTTTTCTTTATCTAGTTTTTTTTGAGATAGTGACTCATCATAACGATTCGAAAAATCTTTTTTTCTATTTGCAACCATAGAAAAATCGGTCTTGTAGAATTCGGCATTATAACGTTCTTCAAATCCTGGTGTGATTCCACCAATATTAGGCCCCAATAAGTAAAACTGAGGTCTTCCAGTATTCAACACCTTTAAAAATGCATTATTCAAAACATCAGCTCTGTCATCTGCACGACGTAAGCTTAATTTATAGAATTCATCTATGATTAAAAAATCTATTTGTGGCAACCTATCATATTCCATGACTCTTTCAGCTGTTAATAAAAATAAATTTCCTTTATCATTTTCAGATACATTTTGAGCTGTTCTTACTATTATTTTATAGTAGTCACTGTATTTTTTTAGCTTTATTCTTATCTCATCAAGTAATGCTAATGTAGGCTGAATAATAACAACATTTTTATACTTTCTTGAAGCAACAATTTCCTCAATCAAAAGACTTTTTCCGAAACTTGTGGGTGCACTTACCACCAAATTCTTTCCTTCAAAAATTCGTTTCGAAATAACCTTCTGCTCCACATGAAGCGATTTATCCAAATAATCTGACTCAAATGATGCAATTCTCGTCTTATCTGCTAACGAACCATCAAGATCTTCCGAACTCTTTCCTATGATGTTGATATATGGATAAAATCCAGCTGATTCTATAAGATCATTCCAAATAGGTTTTGTTTCTTGTGAAAGATCCTCATATCTATTTAAAATCCATATTATTAGTTCTCTTCCAAGTTTTAATTTTTCGGATTCTCCTGATTCAAGCAATTGTGAGCATTTCATTGCCAAATCAAAACTTTGATCATATGAAATTGCACCAACTATATTTTCTAACGTATTTACGATACTCATATATGTCTCCAAACTTTATAGATTTTGCATGTGCCACAATCTCTTATGTAATTCTGTGACGAATTCCATTTTGTCTTTTATTGGAAACATAAAAAGAATCACATTAAGATTACTTTTAAGTGGATGATTATTGTTATCTTCAAAATACTTTTTCAAATTCCTTATAGTCTTCTCATGACAAGTAAATGCTTGTGAATTTACTGTATCAGTAAATAAACTATAAATTTTATCTGGATATACACATAACATAGGGATATTAATCATCTTTATTTGATCCGACAACTTATTACACTTTGAAAGCCTATCTACCCACTCATCTCTTTGCGGAATAGAATGGTTTTCAAGGTTCTTCTTAATAATTGAAAACTGTTCATTAATATAGTCTTTTTTAAAATGTTCTTCTAAGTCCTGCAAAAGTGCCTTTAATCCTTCTTTTGCAGTTCCATATAGTTTACTTTCACCCAACCATAATATTTGCTTATCAGGAGTAACATGCACAGCATCAAATCCATGTGCCGGTACTCCCGGTGAATCTTTAAAATACACTTTCGAGATTAAAGGAATTGTTCCCTTATATTCACGAAGTAATAAATGCAATAGCAACTCACCAAACTCGCCTCTATTCTTATATCCACCTTTTTGTAATTCCGCTAATGCAGATTGGTCGTTTTCGACACAAAAACGTCTCATAAGATCATATTCTTTGACTTTATATATTGCCTTTGCAGAATCTCTTAAAGCTTCAACCATATCTGTATGCAGAACACTTCCACCCATATGGTTTGCAAACACATACTCTGGAACGACATTTATGATTGCCTCAGCCAATTCCTTAATTCGCCATTCATACTCCCCAGAATCATTAATATCTGAATCAACTAAAAAAGAAGCAAGATCTGACTCGTCAACCATAATTAGTATTACATTCTTTTTGTCAAATATATGCACCATAACTATCCCCTTTTGCCGCTTCTTTTATTGTCGATTTTTCAATGCACCTCATAAGATTTTTTAATCACCTCCCTGTACTCTTAACTACCTGACAACCATTTCTCCGCTACAACCTATGTTGTAACGGGATACAGACAGAAGGTCTTTTAAACACCCTGCAAATTTCTCGCAAAGCATTATAAATCAAGGGTTTGCAAGGGTGTTACTTTCGAGACATGAGCACTACCGTCTCGACGTGACGGGTATACGGAAATTGATCGAAGAATGCCAGCTTATCTATGGCATGGGTTTCCGTAAGGACTTTCAGGTTTTCCATAAGGGTTACGGGATTGCAGGAAACATAGACAATGTTGTCATACCGCTGAATCATTTTCAGGGTAGCGTCATCCAGCCCTGCCCGGGGCGGATCCACCAGAACCGTATGACAGTCGTAACTGTCGAGATCAACGCCGCTTTCCTCAAGTCTTCTGAAGCTTCTGACTTTATTCATGGCCTCGGTAAACTCTTCAGCGCTCATGCGAAGGATTTTAAGGTTTGCAACGTTGTTTCTGGCAATGTTGAGCTGGGCGGATTTAACCGAGGTTTTCGATATCTCCGTGGCCAGCACCTTATTAAAGTTTTCCGCCAGGGCTATGGAGAAATTGCCGTTGCCGCAGTAAAGTTCCAAGAGATCGCCCGGAAGCCCCCTGGTGATATTCTGGGCATAGCTCAGCATTTTTTCCGCCACATGACCGTTAGGCTGGGTAAAGCTGTTATCTATCTGCTGGTAGTGGAATTCCTTCCCGTTTACCCGCAGAGTCTCCCAGACAAAATCCTCATCCATGACAATCTTCTGCTTTGCCGCCCTGCCGATAAGATTGACATGCTTTCCGGTTTCCCGCAGTTTTTCAAGGAGCTTTCTGGCTTCAGCCTCCCACTCCTCTGTCAGTTTCTTGTGATAGGTAAGAGTAATCAGGGACTGCCCGCTAAGCGAGGTCAAAAAATCAATATCAAAAAGGCGTTTCTGAAGCAGAGGATTTCCGGATATCAGATCCGCAAGAACAGGCATGAAAAAGTTAATCAGCTCCGAGCCCGGATCGAATCTGTCGATAAAAACGCGTTTTTTCTCACCGTTTTCCACATCCGTCATGCAGAATCTCAGCCGTTCCCCTTCATGAAAAACCGTAAACTCAGCCCGCATTCTGTAATGCACAGGATCAGAGGTAAAAATCTCTGGTTCCGGGATCCGAAAAATACCCCGCATTTCCTGAGTCAGAGTCTCCGCCTTCGCTCTTATCTGTTCCTCATACTGACTTGCATCTATGGTTCCGAAAATAGTCATCAAAAACTCCAAAAAAGGGATCAGTTTACAATTTCATTCCTGTAATGCCATGATAGCAGACAATCTGGCACATGCGTGCGCCAAATTAAATACCAGTCGCTGCAAAAAACCAATCATCAATCAATCTCATCGCCGGCGTCCCTCATTGCCGGTGTCACTTTCATCCAAAAGCCTATGAATATGCGCATCCGTCGGAAGCCCGGGCAATTTGGAACTCGCAAGTTCCAAATTGGCACTCCCCTGCTCCCCTTTTGCCGTTCCCTTATCGCTTCCTTCTTTCTTCTCTTCCTTCTCTTCAATCCTCTCAAGCCTGCCGCATCTCCAAAGCTCCGGATGAAAAGCCTGCCCCAAATAAAAAGGGCCCGATCTCCGGAACCCTTTATCGCGCTGTCCCGCCCGGGAAACAGCCCTCTTATGCCCGCTCAGAACAGCATGGACAGAGACGCGCTAAACCTTCCTGCTGAAAAAGCTCCAGCCGTTTCTGCCGCTTTTCTTCACATGGTAAAGCGCCTTGTCCGCGCATTCGTAGATGGTCGCCCCGTCTTCAATGTTGTCAGAGAAGGCAATACCGATACTCAGCGTGATTTCAGGCACCGTGTCATCCCCCTGTCTTAAGCTGTTGGTAATTCTGGTGCAGATGTCGTTCAGCATGGCTTCCTGGGTGCTGTCGGAATTTACCATGATGACCGCAAATTCATCACCGCCGATGCGGCAGGGAAAATCCGACTTCCGGAATACCGACTTTATGGTATCGGCAACCTTCTTAAGCACCAGATCTCCTGTCTTATGACCGTGGGTGTCATTAATGCCCTTGAAGAAGTCAACATCAAACACAATCAGCGCAAAACGGGCATTGCCGGGATTGTAAACATCCATCAGCCGATCAAATACGTTTCTGTTGTAGATATTGGTCAGAGCGTCATGCTCGGCCTTGTGCCGGAGCAGATTGAGATTGGCCTGGTTATCCTCGAACACCGAATTGTAGGACTCCGCCAGCTTGCGAAGCTCCAGAGCGCCCCGCACGTCAAAGGACTTCCCGTCGGAAATGCTTCTGTTATAGCTCTTCAGCGGTCTCACGATAAGGTAAACAATAAAGACCGTCATGAAGACCTGCAGGAAAATCATGAACACGCCTACCACATTAAGCATCAGGAAGGACTTTTCAAAACGGGTGGTGTTGGCGACATTCTCGTGATGCGCATAATCCTCCATGTTGATGAGACTTAAGGAAACGCAGTCCCGGATGCCCTGCTTCTGGGCATGGTAGCTTTCGCTCACCACCAGCTTCCGGGCCAGCTTCACCTTCTCCTCGGGGGACAGCTCCTGATCCTGCATGGACAGGGTAACTTCCTTGATCTCGGGAGCCGCCTCATCCATGCGGCCGGTGCCCTCAAAATACAGTCTCATGGCCCGGAGTTCGGTCTGCATGAGTTCATTGGAGAGATTCAGCGCCTTGGAAATCAGGGGCACGGCCTCGATATTTTCATAATGCTCCTTAAGTCCTTCTACCGCCAGCTCTCTTCTCTTGTTGGTGTTGACTTCGTTGAAATAAAGCTTTTCATAGCGGATATCGCCCGTCACCACAAAAAGGCGAACCTGCTCCGTAAGATAATCAGAGGCCCCCTCCAGATTTCTGAAGGCTCCCTCTCCCGCCATGTAATGCTTGATCGTTACCTTCAGCTTCTGAAATTCAGAAGAGCACTGCACAATTGAAATAACCAGCACAATCGTTGAAATAACGGTGGCTATGATGCTTATCAGACTAAGCGTTGATATTCTCAATCCCTGACTTTTCACAGTATGCTCCTTAAGGCAGCTTGGCACCATTTTATTATAGCAAGTTGAATTTTCAGAAAAGCGAATTTTTGCCGAAAGAGTATAGCAATTGTGACAATCGTTAAGCCCGTCTGTTCCCCGGTCATTCTCCCCTTGCAGGCTGTTCTCTGACCTTTCTTGCATTCTCTGCTGTTCCCGGCAGTTCTCCGCTGTTCCCGCCTGTTCTCTGTAATTCTCCGCCCGTTGCTTTGCATTCTCCGCCCCGTATTCCCGGCCGTTTCCGCTGCGGTTCCCCTCGTCTGCGTTTTCCGGAGCCTCAGAAAGACTTCAGGAGAAGAACGCCGGAAGCTTAAGGCGGTTACAGGAGCTTAAGAGAGTTTCAGAAAAAGCGGTTCCGAAAGCTGCCGGCGCCGAAACGGCTGGCGCAAAAAGAGCGGCGCCGGACTCCGGGAAGGACGAGACCGCAGGGCCGGAAATCCGGTTCTCCGGTGCCGGAGAGGCTGCGGGCTCTCCGTTTCGCTGCCCTGCTTTGCCCTATTTATGAATGAAACCTGCTTTAGTATAATAAGCAACCATAAAGGGAAACTGCCCCGGGGCAGCTTCCGGAAATTCCCCGGTCATTAGGACGCCGGGAACTCAGATGATACCAACAAGGAATACCTCAATGTTATACAGCATTTTGAATGAAGGTCTTGATTACGGCGACAGGGAAACCTTCGTCGTCGGACACAAGAATCCTGACACCGACAGCGTGTGCTCCGCCATTGCCTTTGCCGCCCTGCAGCAGAAGCTGGGCGTTAACGCCAAAGCCATGGTAAGCGGCAAAATCAACAACGAATCCGCATTTGTATTAAAGCGTTTCGGCGTTGCGGTTCCCGAAGTGCTGGCCGATGCCGCCGGCAAGAACATCCTGCTCATGGATCATTCCAGCTACGGCCAGGCCGTAAACGGCATGTCCGATGCAAAAATTCTTTCCATTATCGACCACCATGCTCTGGGCGACGTGGTAACCTCCGCTCCTCTTAAAATCAGAACCCTGCCGGTAGGCTGCACCTGCACCATCGTTTATCTGGAGTACCAGGAAAACCAGCAGGAAATTGACCAGAAGACTGCCGGACTTATGCTTTCCGCCATTCTCTCCGACACCGTCAACCTGACCTCTTCCACCACCACCGCAGCAGATCGCGAGGTAGTGGCTGCTCTGGCTCCTTTGGCCGGGGTTTCCGATCTCAGCGCATATTTTGAGGAAATGGCCGATGCCGCCGCTTCCTATGACGGCATGAGCGACGAGGAAATCTACAACACCGACTACAAGGAATTCACCATGGGTTCCAGGCACGTGGGCATTTCCCAGATGAACATGAAGGAAAAGACCCGGGAGGAGATCACCGCCCGGATGACCAGTGTCCTTCCCGAGGTATTCCCCAAGAAGGGCATGGACATGCTCTATGCGCTGGCCACTGATCTGGAAAACAAGAGAACCGAAATTCTGGCTTACGGCGAAGGCGCTCTGGACGCTGCCATCAAGGCCTTCGGATCCGCTGACGGCAAGAGAGTGTTCCTGGAAAAGGTGGCCTCCCGGAAGAAGGACGTGGTGCCTAAGCTTATGGAAGTGATCCGCTAAAACCGGAACAGAAGCCAGGGCCCGCATCTTCGTGCCCGCCCCGGCAAGATACGAGATACCCGCAGAGTCCTGCGGGTATTTTTTATCTCCCCCGGACGCAGCCCGCATCCGGCTCCCGGAGACACTGCTTAAGATTGGCGATAAAGTTTTCCGTAAGTCCGGAGATCTTGATCCCCTTTCTCAGGATATAGCCGATGGTCATTCTGGCGTCGGATTCCAGAGGGATGGCCGCCACGTCCGGATTAAGCTCCCGGCTGATAACCCCGGAGCTTACCGTGTAGCCGTTCAGGCCCCGGAGCAGATTAAACAGCGTGGCCCGGTCGCTGACCCGGATCACCTTGCTCCCAGACTGATCCCGGATCAGCTCCTCGTCAAAGTAGTCGGAACTGTAGCTCCCCTGCTCAAAGGAAATCAGCGGCATGCCGGAGAGATCGCCGAAGGTGACCTTTTTTCTGGAGGTAAGCGGGCTTCCGGAACTCACAAAGATATGGGGAGAAACCTCCATAAGGCCGGTAAACTCCAGATCATGCTCCCGGAAGCAGCGCTCCAGCACCTTCCGGTTATGATCCGAGAGATAGAGAATGCCGATATCCGCCGTCAGACTGTGCACATCGGTGATAATGCTCATGGTGCGGGTTTCCCGGAGACAGAAGTCATAGGACTCCACGCCAAAGGCATTCACCAGTCTGATAAAGGCGGAAACCACAAAGGAATAGTGCTGCGAGCTTACGGTGTAGCGGATCATCCGGGGTTTTCCGGGGGCAAAGCGTTCCCGGAGCTCATCCGCCTGCTCGATGACCTTGCGGGCATACCCCAGAAATTCCATGCCGTCGGGAGTGATCTCAATGCCGCGGCTGGATCTCTCGAAGATCTGGATCCCGAGCTCCTCCTCCAGCTCCCGGAGTGCCGTGGACAGGGTGGGCTGGGTTACAAAAACCGCCCGGGCCGCTTCATTGAAGCTGTGATGGGCCGCCACCGCCAGGGCATATCTGAGCTGCTGCAAAGTCATAAGAGAAATCCCGCGCCGAAAACCGGTCCACCCCGGAAAACCCGCTGAAAAAGCCGGAGAAAAGCATCATCCTGCTGAAAATTCCCGGCAAGACCGCCGGAAAACCCTGAAATCAGCTGAAAAAGCCCCTTTCTCTGCTCAAAAAACAAACAAAAGATGGTTATCGGAAAATAAAAAAACATTTTATGACAACAAAACGTTAACAAAAACGTTTTCATTCCCTATAATAGGCAATGTGCAGTAAATGATAACGTTTGCAGTCGCGTTTTCAAGTGGTTTCTCCTTTTCCACAGAACTTTGCACGGCCCGCAAGGCTGAGACTGCGCAGTTTTTCTTCATTTCCCCATCATTTTTTGATTTATTTTTCGCCGGGATCCCTATCCCGGTTTTTTTATCCCCGCTTTTTGTCCCCGGAGTCAGGATTTCTCCCCGGAAATCGGGCCGTGGCCGGGGCCAGAACCGGAACCGGGCTGATGCTCCTGAGAAGCCTTCGCCTGCTCCCGGGCCCTCAGAGCCGCCTCCCGCTCCCCCCGGAAATCCTCGGGGTAACGCTGGTTGTCGCTCCAGAGATCCCGTTCATGCAGGTACTGCATTTTGGCGGCCACGGACTTTTCATAACCGCGATCCTCCGGGGTATACCAGACCCGGTCATGGATCTCCGGCGGCAGAAAATTTTCTCCCGCGGCATAGGCTCCCGGTTCATCGTGGGCATAGCGGTAGCCCTTGTGGTAGCCCAGATCCTCCATGAGCTTCGTGGGAGCGTTTCTGAGGTAAGGGGGCACATCATAGTCCGGGAGATTCTTAACCTCCGCCAGCACGGTATTCCAGGCCCGGTAGAGGGCGTTGCTTTTCGGGGCCACAGCGCAGTACACCGCAGCCTCGGCAATGGCCCGTTCCCCCTCGGCGGCCCCCACTCTCTCAAAGGTATCCCAGGCTGACAGCACCACCCCCAGGGCCCGGGGATCCGCCATGCCGATATCCTCAGAGGCGATGGCCAGAAGACGCCTGGCGGCGTAAAGGGGATCCCCGCCTGCCGCCACCATGCGGGCATACCAGTAAAGAGCCGCCTGGGGACTGGAGCCCCGCACCGATTTATGAAAGGCACTGATAAGATCGAAGAAGCGATCCCCCCGCTTGTCATAGCGGGCCACTCGTTCGCTGCCCAGAGAGGCGATGGACTTCAAAGTGATTATCCGGGAGCCCTGATCCCCGGTCTCGGCAAAATCGGACACCATCTCCAGAAGATTTAAAGCCCTCCGGGCATCTCCGCCGGAAAGCTGCGCGAGGGCCCGGAGAGCCCCGTCCTCAAACCGGAGATTCAGCTTCTTGAGGCCGGCGGGACTCTCGCAGGCCCGCATAAGCACGGTTTCAATGTCGGGAACAGTCAGGGATTTAAGCACATAAACCCGGGTACGGGAAAGAATGGCGCTGTTAAGCTCGAAGGAAGGGTTTTCGGTAGTGGCTCCGATGAAGATAATGGTGCCGTTCTCAATATACGGGAGAAAGGCGTCCTGCTGGGATTTATTGAAGCGGTGCACCTCATCCACAAAAAGCACGGTCCGAAAGCCGTTCTCCAGGTTTCTCACCGCATCGGAAATCGCTTCCCGGATCTCCTTTACGCCGGAGGTCACCGCGCTTAGCCTTCGCACCTCGGCCCGCACCATGGCGGCGATGATCTCCGCCAGGGTGGTTTTCCCCGTGCCCGGCGGCCCCCAGAGGATCAGGGAACCCGCATAGCCCTTTTCCAGAGCGGTTCTCAGAGGTTTTCCGGGGCCGATAATATGATCCTGTCCGATAAACTCGTCCAGAGTCCGGGGCCGCATGCGGGAAGCCAGGGGAGCCGTTTCCTGCCGGAGTCTTTCCGCCTCTCTTCTGGAATAATCCTGAAAAAGATCACTTTCCCCTCTGGTCATCCACCGCTACTCCCTCGGGAACCGTGAATTTGAAATCCTTCTGCTCCGGAACGCCGTCCTTTGCCGCCCCGAAATCATAGGAGCTCATTTTGCCGTCGGTTTCGTAAACATTGAGCTTGCTGATCTGGTCGCCGCTGAAAAGCACCTCCATGCCGGTTACGAGGCCTTCGGGTTTTTTAAGAGTGACCTTGAAGGCATCTTTGCCCCGGCTCTCAATGCGGTAGCGATCCCAGATCTTTTTATCCTGAGACACCAGAAGCATCAGGGGAGAATTAGCCACCTCCCGGTCAAAGGAGTAGATCACCACCTGCTCCAGCATGGGATCATAGCTGTAGACATCCTTGCCGTCCGCTACCAGCAGGCTCTCATCAGGCTCGGTGATCTCCATCCGGAAAAAATCCGGCCGGAGGAGGCTCATCTCCCCCTTGGACTCCTGCAGAATCTTGCCGTCCCCGGATCGCACCGTCTGGGCAAATTCCGCGCTGAAGCCCTGAGTTTTAAACACCTTCTCCGCGAGCTCGCTCCCGGCATCCCCAGAGGCGGCGGCTGCGGTCAGAAAAGCCGCCAGAGCCAGACCTGCCCTTGCCAGAATAGCTGTTTTCTTATTCATCCGGTACTCCCTTAAAACCTGCCGGGCTGCCCCGGCCGCCTGTGATCAGCCCTGATTTCTCTCCTCCGGGGCGATATCACCCCAGTGAGTCTCCTGCAGGCGCTTTTCCAGCTCATTCATCTCCTGACTGGGCCGGGCCTTCAGAATCATGCGGTTGGATCGGTCATAGGTGAAATAGCTCCAGACCCAGTCCAGGAAAACAAAAAGCTTGTTTCTGACCCCGAGAATGGACATGAGATGCACCCCCATCCAGAGGAGCCAGGCAAAGAACCCGCCGAAGATAAACGTTCCGATGTTGGCCACGGCCTTGTTCTTGCCGATGGTGGCCATACAGCCCAGATCCTTGTATCTGAAGGATTCCGGTGTTCCGCCGCTGGCAAACACCCTGAGGTTCCGGGACAGGAGAGCCCCCTGCTGAATAGCCGGCTGCGCCATCTGGGGATGGCCCTTGGGATAGGCGGGATCGGCCTCCATGAGAGCAATGTCGCCGATGGCAAAAATGTTGTTCTGCCCCTTCACCCGGTTGAATTCGTCCACCAGGATCCGCCGGCCCCGGCCGAAGCACTCCTCCGGAAGCCCGATGACAGGATTGGCGATAACCCCGCCCACCCAGATAAAGTTCCGGGAGGGGATCCGGGAGCCGTCGCTCATCACTACCTCATGATCCGCATAGTCGGTAACGAAGGTGTTAAGCCGCACCTCCACATGCATCTTCTGCAGGAACTCCAGGGACTTCGCCGAGGATTCCTCCTTCATGCCGGGAAGAAGCCGGTTATCCCCCTGAATGAGGTGGATATGCATTCTGGACACGTCCATGTCGGGATAATCCTTGGGGAGCACATAGCGTCTCATTTCCGCGATGGCGCCGGCGATCTCCACGCCGGAGGGGCCGCCCCCAACGATGACGATATTAAGAAGCTCGTCCCGTTCCTTTTCGCTGGAGCAGGTTACCGAGCGCTCATAGCTGCTTAAAAGAGAGTTCCGGAGTCCCATGGCCTCGGTGACGGTTTTCATGGGAATGGCGGCTTCCTCGATATTTTTATTGCCGAAGAAGTTGGTGGTGGTGCCGCTGGCCAGCACCAGATAATCGTAATCGATCTTGCCGATGGAGGTCTGGATCATGTTTTCAGACGGATAGACCGCCCGGAGCTCCGCCATCCGGAAGTAATAGTCCTCCCGATCCTCGAAAATCTTTCTGAAGGGAAAGGAAATGGAGCTGGGATTGAGACCTGCCGTGGCAATCTGATAAATAAGGGGCGGAAACTGGTGATAGTTGTTTCTGTCAATAAGGATCACCTGAAAATCGGATTTCCGGAGTCCCCGGGCCAGCCTGAGGCCGCCGAAGCCGCCCCCGATAATAACCACCCGCTTCTTGCCATTGCGTTCTATATTGAAACTCATATTCCGGCTCCTTATCTTAATGTGCCAGCTATTGAAAATTCACCCTGAAAAATCCTGCCCTGCCCCTTAGATCCTCCGGTTCTGCTTCCCGATTGTCTTCCCGGCCTGTCTTCCCTGTTGTCCCGGGATTAAAAGTTACTTGCGATGAAGGATTCGAGATCCTGATCCAGCTTCTGATTGTCAATGTCATAGTAGGTACTGCAATCATAGCTGACATTAACTGCGCGGTCGCTCACCGCATGCCAGCGGTTAAAGTTGGCGATGTCATTGCTGTAGATAGTAAATGCCGGCACGCCGTAGCTGGCGGCCACATGAGCGGTTCCGGTATCCACTCCGATAATGGCCCGGTAGGAGGCGGCATGCACAAAAACGTCCCGCATGCCCAAAAGCAGCGGCGCCAGAGCGATGCGGGCATCATCCCGGTAATTGGCGCTGAGAAAATCCTTAAGACGGGATCTTTCCCCGGGGGAGGCAAAGATCTCCGCGTTTACTCCGGGAAGCTTCAGGATGCGGTCGATGATAACCTTAAGGCTCTCATCGGAAAGCCGGCGCCGGTCAGAAGCGCCGTAGGGCACGATCCCCACGGTATTCCGGATGCGGGAAAGAGCCACCTCTCTCTCAAAAAAGCGGACATATGAGTGATCGATATCGCTGATGCCGCCCTCGCTCAGAATGCAGTTCAGAATCTGGGTAATGTGAAGTCCCCGGCCTCTGACGGATGATATGTGCCGGGACAGCCGCAGGGAATCCATTCTCAGGTTGGGATCCAGAGTGGCCACCCAGACGGGATCCAGATAATGGATAAAGGAAAGCTCCCGGCTTCTGAGATTCTCCACCAGATGCACGTAAAAATCGCAGGCGCCGATTCTCTTGCAGATATTGAGCACCTCCCGGCCGTGGGGTCTTTTGGAGCACATGACCAGCTTGAAATTGCCCGGAATCTGGTTATACACCGCCCGCATGGATTCATTTGCCAGAATCACTATCTCCATGTCGGGACAGTGTTTGCTGAGTTCTCTCAGGAAGGGGGCAAAGCAGACCGAATCGCCGATCTTGCCGTCAATGCGGTTTATTACCGTCCTTTTGGCGCTCCTGAGGTCAAAGGGCTTTTCAGAGGGCTGATGATCGTAGCGCAGTCGTCCCCAGGCTCCCCGTACCAAATCTCTGGTATGAAAAAGTCCGTGCTTTAAATTGAGAAAGGTATCCACCTCTGTTCTCCGTAATTCATTCCGTGTTATCTTTGCTTCAGGGGGTAACTCCGGAACTGCCTTTCATCTGCGGATCGCCCCGAACTCGTCATGGCGGCGAGCTTAAAACTTTCAGCTACTATATACCAAAACAGTGATTTGATCCAAAAAACCCGCTTTGGCGCCGGCGACATCCGGCCAGACCTTTTGAAAAAGGCAGGAGCGGTTATCCAGCCTAACTACTGCATCATCAGGACTCATGAATATCCCTGAGATTCCCCTCTGCTTACTGAGATCGCAGGAGCATCACTGCCATCAACGGCCTTTCAGGTTTTCCGGGAAAAATCCCTGTTTTCATGTGTTGAAGGATAAAAAATATCGGATAGAATGATAACTGAGGTTCCCGGTTCCCCGCCGGCATCGCCTTTCTTTATTCCGGACTCCTCACATGCCAAAAAGCAACAAAAGCTCCGCCTCCTTCCCCAGACCCGCATTAAGCATCATTTCGGGACTGGCGGCTTTGTCCGCTCTTCTCATAAGTCTGCGCTATCCGGAAAGCGATCCCGATCTCAGAGGTCTCGGCGGTTTCATCGTGGCCGCTCTGGGACACTATCTGATTTTTTTCCTTTTAACGCTGTCTCTGGCCCGGGGAGCAGCCCGACTCTCCCGGCTGCCCCCCAGGCTGGAGGCGATCCTCATGACGCTCTTCCTGGGCCTGACCTTTGTTTTTCTTCTGGCCGACACCTTCGTTTATCAGCAGTATCACTTCCACATTAACCTGGCCATGCTGGATCTCTTTTTTAACAGCAACGGGGAAGTGATCTCCTTCGGGGCCGGGGATACCGCCGCCATTATCGTCATGGCCATTCTCTGTCTTACCGTGGCCTCTCTGATAACCATCGCCGGAATTTACGCCGGAGCCGGCATTCTCAGAATCTCCCGGAAGGGGATCTGGATCGTAATCGCCCTCTTTGCGGGGTTTAACGGCATCAATGTCTATGAAAGCGCCGCCGGCAGGAACAGCTTCACCGCATATAACAGCGCCATTCCGGGCTTTCATCCCCTGACCATGAACCGCCTGCTGAACAAAACCGGCTTAATCTCCTTCAAAGAAAACAGCTACCGCGCCAGCATTGCCGGAAGCAGCCTCCGCTACCCCCAAAATCCCCTGATCTGCCCTGAAGCCGCCGTCGGGGAAGGCGAAAGCCGGGAAAAACGGCCGGACGTCATCATCATCATAATTGACACGCTGCGGGCAGATACGGTGACTCCGGAAGCCACGCCCTTTATCTGGAATTTCGCCCGGGAAAATATCAGCTTTCAGAATCACTATTCCGGCGGCAATAACACCCGCATCGGAGTATTCACCTTTTTCTACGGCATTCCGGGCAGCTACTGGAACGAGGCTCTGCAGAGCCAGACTCCCCCGGCGCTGCTTTCCGCCTACCGGGATGCCGGATACCGAGTGCAGGCCTATGCCTCGGCCAACCTGTACAATCCGGAATTCTACCGGACGGTGTTCGCTGGGATCCCGAATCTCCGCACGGAATCAGCCGGAAAAACCCCTTATGAACGGGATGCCAGCGCCGTCAGGGATTTCATGACCGACATTACGAGAGAGCTGAACCGGCAGAAAAAAGGCGCAGATCAGCCCTCCTTCTCGTTTATTTTTCTGGATCAGCTCCATTCCATCACTCTGGAAAACAAGGATCTCCGGAAACAGCCCTTTCCCACCACCTGGACGGAACCGAACTACACCTCCCTCTCCCGGAACACCGATCCCGAAAATTTTTTCAACCTCTACCGGAATGTGGCTCATGAGACCGATGCCCGGGTGGGGGAGATCCTCGCCTTTCTGAAAGAAAAGGGCCTTTATGACAGCTCCGTTATCATCATCTCCTCGGATCACGGGAACGAATTCAATGATACCGGGCTCAACTTCTGGGGACATAACAGCAACTTCACCGGCTATCAGCTCAAGGTGCCTCTGACGATAAAGTGGCCGGGCAAGGAGCACCGGGAAATCTCCGCTCTCACCACGCATTACGATATTTCCGCCACCCTGCTTCAGGAGCAGCTTAACTGCCGGAATCCCGTAACGGACTACTCCGTGGGGAAATCGCTTTTTGCCGCAGACAATCCCGACTGGTTCATCGCCGGAAGCTATTCGGAAAACGCCATCGTTTTCCGGGATCAGATCGCCCTCATTAACAGCATCGGCAAGCTTTCCTTCAAAACCCCGGAATGGCGCAACCTGCCGGAGGATCATGCGCGGAACAAGGATCGCATTATCCAGGCCATTAATCTGATGACCAAGTACAACAACAAGAAATACTAAAGTTAAGAACTGTACCTAAATTACAACTACCCAATGTATGAGTGCAGTGCAAAAAGTCCTCATGTCGGCCAAAGAAAGCAGTACCTTATTTTTTAATTAAAATTTGAAGGAAAAACAAGTACAGTATTTTATACCTTTCTCCTGATATTGTTATGTTATTTGATCCAATTAATCTCCTTAAAAAATATCTGGAAATCAACTCACTCTCCCAAAATAGTTGCTTATGTGCAATAGTTAATTTAGCATACATCCACCATAAATCTGCATATTTAAAATATCTTTTTTTCCATGGTTTGTAAGCACTTGTATAATGTATTATATAAAAATTATTAGATAGTTCGTTGTATATACTTTGAATTTCATGATTCAAAATTCCTTTTTGTTTAATTATTTCAATACTGTAGTACCAAAAAAAATTCCATCTTCTATTAAGATAATAAACTTTGTCTTTACATATTATATTTAATGCATCCTGATCCATAAATTTAATTTTGGGATTATTAGCAAGCATTTCAATGCACTTATTTCCTACATCAAACTTTTTCCAAAGCTTATTATTAATTACTAATACGCCTGAATTAAAATAATTTTCTGGTACTAAATCCAGGGTCTCAATGTATTTTTGGAAATCAAAGCCAAACATATCTCTGACAGCTGCAATATAATTATCACCAATATCTATTTCAAAAAGTTTTGAAATATCATACTTAACAATAATATCACAATCTAGGTATATAAGTTTATCATCATCTAATATATTAGAGATTAATAACCTGAAGTATGCCTCTTTAGTAATCTGAGCAATTACATGAAGCTTAGGTAATGCATCGTCATTAATATCAATAATTTTAATACTAAAAAAAACGTCTCTTATCGTGGAAGTTTTTAAAAATTTTTCTTTTGCCTGTTGTGATAATTTTCTTTCGTTAGCAAGTATGTAAAAAATATATTTATACTTCTGTGAGCAGTTTTCTAAGATTGACTGAATGGTTACCGCAGCGTATTTCAGGTAAGAATCGTTACAGGACAAAACTATAGGTATTACGTCATTCATTTACAATCCTTTATTTTTCTTAAAAATAAACATATCTGCAACTTCAAGTTGAGAAACAATCTGCTATTATTAATTAGTAAGCCTAGTATTCTGACGCTAGTTTTATTAATCTTCCAATCTTTTAATAAAAATTTAGTGGCAAGTGCATATTTAACCCATATACATTTTTTTAATCTCCATCTGCACTCAGGCATCCATGT
>JAEEGF010919213.1_pt1 | contig 20608 bp, 23 predicted proteins | sample 9134171 | NCBI WGS metagenome assembly JAEEGF01 (sample SAMN16246542, study PRJNA631951) | gut metagenome | biome: gut microbiome; feature: rumen; material: AP-attached | host: Bos | place: Iran: Karaj | collected 2018-10
AGTGCATGAAAGTGATAGCCACTCTTCGGGAATACGACTATCGCAGCAAGAGCAACGCCCGCGGCAGCGCCGACGACGGCGAGCTTATGCTGGAACTTGTCTCAAGGATACTCAACGGATAATCTTTCAGGGCAGTACAACTTCGACTATCTGTCCTATCTTCGTGCTGTCGTAAGGCCTTTCAACCTTTATGTAGTTGCGGGTGTAGCCGAACATCCTGCCGCCTTTGTCGGTGCTTTCGAACAACACCTGCTCGCGGCGGCCTTCATTGGCCTTGCAGAAATCAGAATGCAGCCTGTCGCACAGTTCCTCAAGCATCTCCACTCTTCTTGTCTTGACGCATTCCTGCACCTGGGGTTTCATCGCAGCGGCCACTGTGCCGGCCCTGCGGGAATAGGGGAATATGTGGATGAAAGCCGGTGCAATCCTTTCGAGGAAATGGTATGTTTCTAGGAAGTCTTCATCGGTCTCTCCCGGGAAACCCGCAATGACGTCGATTCCGAAAAATACGTGGTCCATTTTGGAGCGTATATACTCAATCTTGCGGACAAAGGTTTCGGTGTCGTAACGGCGGTGCATCGCTGCGAGAGTCTTGTCACAGCCGCTCTGCAGAGGAATATGGAAGTGGGGGAGGAACTTGGTGCCTGACGCTATCCAGTCTACGATCTGCTCTGTGAGCAGGTTGGGTTCGATGGAGGATATCCGGTAGCGCTCGATTCCATCCACATTTTCGAGGGCCTTGAGGAGGTCGAGGAAGGACTCTTTTGTGGTCTTTCCGAAGTCACCTGTGTTGACGCCGGTTATTACTACCTCCTTGATTCCGGCGGCGGCTATCTCGCGTGCCTGAGCGGTCAGTTCCGCAATAGAGATGTTGCGGCTGGCGCCCCTGGCAAGCGGCACGGTACAGTAGGTGCAGAAATAGTCACAGCCGTCCTGGACCTTGAGGAATGAACGGGTCCTTTCGCCGGAAGAATATGCACCCATGAAATTGACCGCATCCGCCCTCGGGCTGTTGAAGATTCCACCCGGACCTTCTGTCGCCACATCCACTGTCCGACCCTTGTCCTTGGCTCCAAGGACGGCATAGACACCATCCAGAGACGATATCTCTTCGGGTTTCAACTGTGCGTAGCAGCCGGTCACCACTATGCGCGCCTGCGGATTGAGCTTGTGGAGGCGGCGGATTATGTTGCGGCATTTCTTGTCGGCGTGTTCGGTCACCGAGCAGGTGTTTATCACGTATACGTCGGCGGCTGAGGTCGCCTCGACGTGGCGCCAGCCCCTTTCCTCGAAGGAGCGTGCCATAGTTGAGGTCTCTGCGTAATTCAGCTTGCAGCCGAGGGTGACGAACGCGACAGTTTTCTCCATATCAGCAGTTGATTGTTACCGATGCGTAGCCCTGGCCTCTGGGCTCGTATTTGCCGTCGTAGGGAGGATTGAATTTGGTGACAGTGACCGAGCAGCCGGCTATCTGGGGAAATTTGTCTCTGATTGCCTTGCCTATGCGGCCTGCCACGTGCTCCAGCAGGTTTGAAGGCTTCTCCATCTCCGTGGCCACAGCCTTGTAGAGTTCGGAATAGTCGATGCTGTCTTCCAGGGCGTCGCTTTCAGCCGCCCTGCTCAGGTCAAGGCAGCATTCCAGGTCGACCTGAAAGTCATTTCCGTGCTGCCTTTCCCAATCCAGGCAGCCGTGGAATGCGAAGAATCGCATTCCGGTCAGGGTTATCTTGTCGAGATTGCCGTTCATTCTATGCTGATATTATGAACACGCAGGGGCGCTTGCCTATGGATACAGGTGTCTTTTTCCACTGTGCCACGGTACGGGTCTTTATGTACTGTGTGGGCAGGGTGATGTCTGCAGCCACGCAGATCCGCGTCGAGTCCTTGCAGACTTCGAGCATATCTGCCAGCATAGCGTCGTTGCGGTAGGGGGTTTCTATCAAAATCTGGGTCTGGCCCGTTTGGGCCGAAAGTTTCTCAAGCTTGCGGAGGCTCTCCTTGCGCTGCTGCGGCTTGACCGGAAGATAGCCGTTGAAAGCGAAGCTCTGGCCGTTCATTCCCGAAGACATCAGCGCGAGCATCAGAGACGAAGGCCCGGTCAGGGGGATGACATCTATGTCGTGTTCCTGGGCCAGTTTCACGAGCGCAGCACCGGGGTCTGCCACGGCGGGAAGCCCGGCCTCGCTCAGAAGACCGACGTCGCGTCCGTCCAGAAGCAGCTGGAGATAGCGTTCGGCATCCTGTGCAGTCGAGTGCTCGTTGAGTTCGTGCAGTTCCAGGCCTTCGATCTTCCCCTTGAGACCGGCGGCCGACAGGAAGCGCCTTGCGGTGCGTATTTCTTCGACCACGAAAGTGTCGAGCCTTGCCACGGCGTCAAAGACGGGGTCGGGCAGCACATAACGCAGGTCGTCGCCTCCGAGAGGTGTGGGGATGAGAAATAAATGGCCTTTCATATATGCAAAGGTATGGAAAATTAGTACATTCGCAGAATATTAATTGCTTATGCGGATCACATTCTTCGGCACAGGAACATCCCAGGGCGTCCCGGTCATCGGATGCCACTGCCCGGTGTGCCTCTCCGAGGATCCAAGGGACAAGAGACTGCGCACAAGCGCTCTCATCGAAGCCGACGGGCAGAAGATACTCATCGACGCCGGTCCCGATTTCAGGTACCAGATGCTGCGTTCCCATACAGAACACCTGGATGCAATCCTGCTCACACATAACCATAAGGACCATACCGGAGGCCTGGACGATGTGCGCGCCATCAATTTCCTGGAGAGGCGCTCATTCCCGATCTATTGCGAAGAGTATGTGCAGGAATCCCTGAAGCTGGAATATGCCTATGCCTTCGATTCTGACAAGATTTATCCCGGCAGTCCGCGTTTCCTTCTCCAGACAATAGGTCCCGACCAGCCATTCAGTGTAAACGGTGTGGAAATAATCCCCATCAGGGCATTCCACGCAAAACTGCCGGTACTGGGCTTCAGGATAGGGACCATCGGCTATATAACCGATGCCAACTGCATTCCCGAAGAAGAGTTCGAGAAGCTGCGCGGTCTGGACGTGTTCGTTATAAACTGCGTGACCTACAAGCCCCACCCCTCGCACTTCGGCCTGGACGAGGCACTTGCAGTGATAAAGAGGGTGGGTGCCGGAAAGTCATTCATCACCCACATATCCCATCGGCTGGCCCCATATTTGCAGTTTGCAGCATCACTCCCCGAAGGTGTGTATCCTGCATATGACACCCTGACAGTAGAAGTATGAAACGGTTTGCAGCTATAATCCTGGCATTTGCACTGACACTCCCGTCCTGCATAAAGCTGGATACCCCGCGTCCTCAGAAATTCTCCCGGACCGTGCTGATGTATCTCGCGTGCGACGGCAACAACCTGCAGCCATATGCCGAGACCGACCTTGCCAATCTCGTGCGGGGCCGTCTTCCCGTCCGTACCAACAAGGACGAGGCGATGCTGATATTCCTCGATGACGGCAGCGGCACACCCTCGCTCCACAGATATTACTCTACATCAGAAGGAAATGTCGTCAAGGAACTGGTCAAGCTTTACGACAAGAATTTCAACAGTGCCGACGCCGACCATTTCAAGCGGGTGCTGGACGATGTCGAATATTTCTTCCCAAGCGACCATCGCGGCCTGATACTCTGGTCTCACGGCACCGGCTGGCTTCCTCCCGGATATTACGCCCATCCCAAGGAATCCCAGTCCGCAGCGTCGAAGTCGTTCGCTCAGGAAGGAGAAACCGAAATGGACATACGCTACCTGGCCGACGCCATTACCCGCCACTACGAATTCATCCTTTTCGACAGTTGTCTGATGGCTACGGTAGAGGTGGCATATCAGCTTCGCGACAAGACCGACTATATCATAGCCAGTTGTGCCGAGGTGCTTGTGGACGGCTTCCCCTATACATCCCTGACGGATGATTTCTTCTATGACCACTCCCAAGGAACGGCAGGCCTCAGGGATATTTGCGACAGGTATTACCAATTCTACAACTCACTGAGCGGAATGAGCCGCACGGCAACTGTTTCACTCATTGACTGCCGTCATCTTGACGAGCTTGCGGCCGTATGCAGGAGGATCTACAATGCCCACCGCAGCGATATGCCGTCGGTTGACCCCAACTCCGTGCAGCGCTATTATACCGGTGACAAGCATTGGTTCTACGACCTGAGCGACTATGTCAGCAAGTTCGCCACCGACAGCGAGTTCTCAGAGTTCTCTAGGACGATGGACCTCTGCGTGCCCTATAAGCTGGCGACAGACTGGATTCTCAGCGTCGTGAGAGTCAGGACCCACAGCGGACTGAGCACATATATCCCGATCACGAGCGCCACCTATCTCAACAACTATTACAAAACCCTTGATTGGACGCAAGATACGGGTGTCTTGCAATAATTTTTGATATAATCCTTTTTTTTGTACTTTTGCCGCGCAATATAAAACACTCTGTGTGTTTTGGTGCAATGGGAAAAGGGACGGTCCTGTGGCCCGTCCTGATTTGAGTAACACATTTTTAAGTTTTTATCAATGAAACATTATGCAATCGCCGGCACTTCACGCAAAGTCGGCTCAAAGGCGGATATCAGAGAAGTCCGCAAAGCAGGCAAGGTTCCCTGCAATTTCTATGGTAACGGTGTGGAGAATGTAGCTTTCGCTATCGACGAGAAAGAATTCGTGACTTTCCTCAGCCAGCCCGCTTCATTCATCATCGACCTCGACATCGACGGAAAGAAATGCAACGCCGTTGTCCGTGAAATTCAGTTCCATCCTGTTAACGACAGACCTCTCCACGTAGATTTCGTAGCCGTATCAGATGACAAGCCCATCACTATCGACGTTCCCGTACGCATCTTCGGTAACTCAGAAGGCGTAAGGCAAGGTGGCAAGCTTTCAGTGAATGTACGCAAACTCCGCGTCAGCGCCCTTATGGCTGACCTTCCGGATGAGCTTCCCGTAGACATCACTACCCTCAAGCTCGGAAAACGCATCAACGCAGGTGACCTTCACTACGACAAGGTGAACATCGTTACCCCGAAGACTGCTATCGTTTGCGCCGTCAAGGCTACCCGCAACGCTGTCGCTGCAGCTGCTGAGGCTGAAGCCAACGCTTAATTTGCTTAAAGACGGGTATGAATTACTTGATCGCAGGATTGGGTAACATCGGCGCTGAATACGCACTCACCCGTCACAATATGGGATTTATGGCATTGGATGCCCTTGCCGGGGCATCCAATGTTGTTTTTTCTACGGAGAGATACGGCAGCATCGCCGAATTCCGTCTGAAGAACAACATAGTCACCCTTCTCAAGCCCTCTACCTATATGAATCTCAGCGGCGAAGCCGTGCGCTATTGGCTGAAGAAGCTCAATATTCCCCTGGAGAACCTGATGGTGGTCGTTGACGATTTCGCCCTCGATTTCGGTACCCTGAGGATGCGCAAGAGAGGCAGCACAGGCGGCCATAACGGCCTGGAGAGCATAGATTATTGTTTGGCAACAGACAACTACGCCCGTCTGAGAATAGGCATAGGCAACGGATTCCTCCCCGGAGGTCAGGCCGATTTCGTGCTGAGCGAACTTCTGCTCGAAGAGAAAAGAGCGCTCCCGCAGCTGCTCGAACGCACGACAGCCGCCATCAGACAGTATGTTCTTGAAGGTATCGACAGGGCTATGACACAGTGCAACGCGAAGTCGGCTCAGATGCCGTCGCCGCTTCAGTCGCCGTCGAAGGAATCGGACGAATCCCACAGAGAGTCGTAGAGACCGTCCATCTCCCTCCTTTCCTTTTTTGTAGGGCGCCCGGCTCCCCGGTCCCTTTTCACGAAGAATGTCTCCACGGGGGCATTTATTTTTTTCAGTTCACTCTCGGGGGTGAGATTCTGGGCATATTTCTCGACTTCCTTGGCGCCCTGCCGTTTCTCAATGGGCAGAAGCACCTTGTAGGTATAGTGAATGGCTCCCTTGCGTACGGAAACGACATCTCCGCCCTTGACTTCCTTGGACGGTTTTGCATCCTGGCCGTTGACGGTGACTTTGCCGCCCTTGCAGGCTTCTGTGGCATCTGCCCGTGTCTTGAACACCCTGATGGACCACAGGAATTTGTCTATTCTTGTAGAATCAGCCATATCTTATCCGTTGATGTAATCGTCTTTTTCGTTTTCTTCGACCTTGACGTAAGTTTCAAGCACTGATGATCCCTGGCGGGTGGGAACGATGAGGCATTCTTCTAGGGATGCGGGAATGAGTATCAGCTGCCCTTTCTCGAGTTTATATGCCTGGTTGCGTCCGTCAGCCTGCGGCGCCTGGACCTCCACTGAACCTTCAATGCAGATGTATATGATGAAACTGTCCGACTGCTCGGGATTGACGAGATATGGCCCGGTCAGGCCGATTTTCGTGAGGGTGAACCTGTCGGTGTCGAAAATGGCCTTGCCACTTTGGGGCTTGCGGACAATGCATCCTTCTGCATCCAGTGCGTGGAAATCGATGATGTCGATGGCCTCTTCCAGGTTCATCGCGCGTGCGGTGGCCGGGTTGTTCTCACGGCCCCAGTCGTAGAGTCTCAGGGTGATGTCGCTCGACTGCTGCACCTCCGCTATCACGAGACCTCCGCCTGCGGCGTGCACAGTGCCGGGATTGATAAGGTAGCATTCGCCCTTTTTAGGATGAAACTCGTTCAGCAGCTTGTCTGCGTTTCCCTGCTTGCAGGCCTGGTAAAACTCCTCCGCAGTGACGTCTTTCTTGAATCCAAGCCAAATCACGGCATCGTCGTCGGCCTCCAGTACGTACCAGCATTCCTTCTTGCCATAGCTGTCGTAGCGCTGTGCGGCAGTCGTGTCATCGGGATGGACCTGTACGCTAAGCCTGTCGTTGATGTCCAGGAGCTTGATCAGCAGCGGGAACTGGTTGCGGTATCTGTCATAGACTGCGTCGCCCACCAGGTCGCCCAGATAGGTCTCGAGTACGTCTTCAAGCGTGTTGCCTTCGAGGAATCCCTCGCTGACGACGCTCTCGTCGGAGCCCATGTCGCTCAGGATCCAGCTTTCGCCGATATGGTCGGGATCGAGGCCGGCGGATTCTTCGCCCTCGGGCAGGTGCTGGTTATAAACTGTCGTCAGTTTTCTCCCACCCCAGACCCGGTTCTTGAGGATCGCATTGAACTTCAAAGGATGCAGCTTCGTCATGGTTGTCCAGTTTTTTGTAAAGCAGATAGATTATTGCGCAAAGGACTGCGAGGGCAGAGAAGAAGACTATGGCATAGGTACCTTTGCCCATCACTGAAGAGAGGGTCTGGTTGACGCCGATCTCAGGGAAGAGCAGTGTCAGTGCGGCAGAGGTCGCATTGTTGACGAAGTGCATGAAAATGCAGGCCCAGATGCTGTGAGTCTTGTAGTAGATCCAGCCGAAGAAGCATCCGAGGATGAAGGCGGGGATGGCCTGCCAGGGGTTGAAGTGTATCAGGGCGAATATGAACGCAGACCAGAGGATGGCTTTCACCACACCTTTCTGGACCAGTATGCCCCTCATCATATTGCCTCGGCAGAGAAGCTCTTCGCAGATGGGTGCGAGTATTGCTGTCGAAACGATAAGGTCGACAGGTTTCGATGCGTCGAATGCCGCGTTGAAGGCCTCCTGAATGAAGTCAGGCATCGGAATCCAAGAAACCAGCGGCTCTGTGACAATTGAAAGGGCCCACACGGCGACTGCAAGCAGAACGAACAGGGGAAATGCGCCCAGTTTGCCGAAATGCGGCTTGTTGATCCAGACATAGGTCGGTGCATCCAGCACCGGAGTCGCATTTTTCTTCGCCTTGGCTGCAATGTACCAGAAAGGCGGAATCATTGTAAGTATATATGATATAGATGTGGCCAGTGCCGTGTTCTTTACGAGCAAGGTTCCGACTCCGCCGACCAGGCTTCCGAGAAAGATGAAAATGAGCACGAGAATCCAGCTCTCACTGAGAGTGGGATAGAAATACTTGAAATTACTTGATTTGAACATAAAGCTCTCTATGATTGCAAATTTGCGTAAATATACAAATTTTGGATTAACTTTACACACTGAAATGTCGTGCCCGTATGGCTCTGTTCGCGAATATCAAGGATAAGGTCAAGACTCTCAGAGAAAAGAGCCTCGTATGGAAAATCGTGCTGAACAAGTACGTCATAGCCACCATCATTTTCCTGATCGTGATAGGCTTTGTGGACCGCAACAACTCGATAGTTCTGTTCCGCAGCCTGAACACCATTTCCGACCAGAACAGGCAGAAGCTGTATTACCGCAATGCCACGGATGCGACTACCGACAAAATCAATCAGTTGACCTCGAATGCCGATACTCTCGAGATGTTCGCGAGGGAACAATACTATTTCCAGAAAGATTCAGAGGTCATTTATCTATTGGAATTTGACGATGAAAACTAGGTTTCTGTCATTTATGACAATATTGACGGCCATTCTGTGCGGTTGTCAGGAACCGATGGACCCCGAAGTGGCCGTTATGCAGCCGGCAAAGAAGTTCATCTATGAGCAGATGGAATATTACTATTATTGGAACACCGAGCTTCCGGGCAATGTGAGATATACCGGAAGGGAATCTGTCGAGGATTTCTTCGAAAGCCTGCTGGTGAGCAAGGACCGCTGGAGCTGGATGGAAACTGGAGAAGAGTATGCCGCCGAAGAACAGGGCTCTTCATACGGAACATATGGAGCATCGCTTGCCCAGCCGCTGGAATACTATCACGACTATGACGTCAAGGTGAGATATGTGTATCCCGGTTCTCCTTTCGACAAGGCAGGTGTGAAGAGGGGATGGACCATCGCCTACATCAACGGCAAGAGCAAAGACGAACTTGTCAACAGCGGCAAGTTCAACGATGTCTTCTATAATCCTCCCACATCCAAACCCCAGACTTTCGTTTTCCGCGACCTTGAAGGAAAAGCCCGTGAGATGGATATTACGGCCGCAACTGTGCTCAATACCCGCCCTGGTCTGATTACGAGAATATTCGACTCGGAAGACTGGCCCGGACTGAACGAGAAGGTCGGCTACTTCAACTACCTCGGTTTCCAGGCTGGCCGCGATGCCAGCGGCAAACCGATGATCGATGACATCAAGGAGAGCATGCAGACGTTCCGTGCAGCTGGCGTGAAAAAACTGATTCTCGACCTGCGTTACAACGGCGGGGGAGATTCCCGCGCCAGCGACACCCTGATAAACTATCTCGCACCTGCGTCTGCCGTAGGGCAGGTATATGTGACCAGAACACACAATTCAAACCTTCGCAAGTACGACAAGTCCTATTCGGTAACCCGCATCAAGGATGCAGGAGGCAACGACTTGTCTCTCAATCTTGACAGGCTCTATATAATTACAGGTCACGGCACAGCCTCTGCGAGCGAGATGACTCTCAATGGCCTGAAGACGATGATGGCGGTAGAGCAGGTCGGCGACACGACCTACGGCAAGCCCAACGGTATGTATGTTCTGCTTTATCCGGACGACAGGCGTTATCAGAACGAGTACGACAACGATATCTTCACCCATCTGGAGTATGCTTTCTTGCCTATCTGTTTCTACAATTGCAACGGAGCCGGCCAGAACATTCCGGATGACGGCCTCAAGCCTGTCGAAGGTCTGCGACCCGACGATCTCTACCACGATTTCGGCCCGCAGGAAGACAATATTGCCGCCTGCCTCTACCACATAGTCAACGGTAGCTATCCCGCGCTGCCGGATCCACGCACCGTCGTGTCGCACAGCGAGACGAAATCCGCTGTCGGAATGCAAGATGCACGGCTTCCTGAAGATGCGAGAGACCCGAATTATGGCGTTTTTAAAGTCAAATCTTTTTAAACACAACAATTTTTTGGATAATAGAAAATCAATAGTTAAATTCGCTTATCAGAAATCACAACAACCTAAAAACTAACACCATGGACAAACTCCTTGCACAAATCCAAGCTGAGATTGATGCTTTCACCAAAAACGCCGAAGCACAGGCTGTAAAGGGCAACAAAGCCGCCGGTACCCGCGCACGCAAGAATGCTCTTGAAATCTCTAAATTGATGAAAGAATTCAGAAAAGAATCTCTCGACGCAGCAAAGAAATAATCTTTCTGACCTTGTGTAAAATGAGAAGAGAGTCCCATGGGGCTCTCTTTTGTTTTCAGATGATTCCTTCCGGTATGACGATGCCGGTTTTCATCGTCTCGTTCCATAGCCAGATGCAGGAGCCATCGCTCTGCACGTTCTGCAACTTGAGGAACACAAGAGTCACGTTCTGGTCGCCGGTCATATATTCCACCTGATAGGAAGAAGATGCAGACTGCGAAGAACTGCGGATGCTCAGGAATGCGCCCTGGTCGTCCCTTTGGATGCGGAAAGATCCTTCTTCAGTGCTCCAGGCCTTCTGATAATACAAATCGTCGTAGGTTATGATGCCTTCGGCATTGATATAGAGTCCGATGTCCGTCTTCTTCAGGAAAGCCTTCAGACTTTCCGACCTGGTGTCGACGGGCGGATCTGGCGGATATGGAGGCGTAGGCGGAACGGGCCCTCCGCAGTGGCAGGCCATCAGGATGACAGCCATCATTGCGAGCGCAGGTCTCGAGGCTATTTGAAGGATGCGTCTCATTCCACCGTTATCGTCTTTTCCAGATGTTCCCAGGACATGCCGTCCATGGAATATGATACCTTGAGCAGGTGTTTGCCCCTGCCCGTGAATGTAATGTTCTGTTCTGAACAGGCCTGTCCGTCATAGTACCAGGTCTGCTGCTGCGGCTCGCTCTCAAGGTTGATGATTTGAAGCCGAAGGACGTCTCCGACATTGAACGGGTTCTTTCCGATGGCAATAAGAGGATAGTCGGTGAGGTCAGGTATGGTCGAGAATTCAATGTGGTATTTCTTTCCTTCGACGCCGTCCTTGCTGGCAAGGATGTCGCAGACATAGGTTTCTCCGGCTGCCAGGTTGTTGAAAGTATACCCATTCCCTTCGGGGTATACTGTTTCCATAAGGATGCTCCTGGCAGAGCCCCAGCGGATGAGCCAGGTGGCATCGTTCTCCTTGTCGGCCTCCCATTCCAGCCGTGCGTCTCTCTGGTTTGCGAAAACGTTGCACTCGAGCACCTGGGGCAGACTCCAGTAAATGTCAGGCACGATGTTGAATTCGGCTGCTCCAGTATAGGTCTCGGTCAGGTTTCTGAAACCATATCCCACCCCGTCGCCGTCCCATTGCCAAAGGGCGTCATTCTCGTTAGAGACAATGACGGTAGTGCCGGTGCTGCCCGGGTAGAAGACGGCCGAGATTTCACCAGCGCCGGTAACGTCGACCAGTGCAGCACAGGGATGTTCGGAGCAGCAGTTGACGGCGTTGACTTGCCATCTCTCCGCTGCGGTCATCGAACCTGCAGTGTTCAGTGACTTGTCGATATGGTATACGAGAAGCCCGCTGCCCCCCGCATAAGTGTCCCATTTTGAACCGCTGCGGTATTCTATGAGGAAATATTCGCCGTCATTTGACGTGGGAATTCTCAGCGCCGTGTTTGAGATCTCTATTGACGGAAGGAAATACTGGCGTCCTGCCACGACATCTTCGGTGTGCAGGAGGCCCAGCAGTTCTCTCTCTACCGCACCTAACCAGGGCGGGGTAAGGCCGTTGTTGTTGAGGTTTCCCTTGTCCATAATGGATATGCTGCCGAACAGAGGAGAGCTGGAGCCTTCGGCATCTCCGTTGACGTCATAGAGGTCGGGGAGTCCGATGGTGTGGAGCAGTTCGTGGCAGATCGTGCCTATTCCTGCCGTGTTCATATGGCCGGTGCCGGAGAATTCGCTGTAGCAGGCCACCTGGCCCAACTTCTTTCCCGAGAAGTATTTCCTCAGCCTTTCCAGGTTGTCGTTCATCGGCCATATCTCAGCGGGATTGTCGCTCTCCGCTTCGTTGTTGCCGGGAAATATTACGAATACATTGTCGATTATGTCGTCGCCGTCGCTGTCGAAGCGGGAGAAATCGACTCCTGCGGCTTCTGCTGCAGCACAAGCGTGGAGAAACAGGTCGTTGATGTGGCCGTCCAATCCTGAGCTGTTGTTCCCTCCGTAGTAAGAGGCTTTTTCAGGCAGGGTCACGGGATCGAGGATGCTGAAGCTGAACTGGAAAGCACTTCCCAGATTGTCCTCCATATATGTCGTCACACTGCCGGTGACATCGGTGGCATTGACCGGATAGCTGTTGAAAAGATATTCAAGCCAGGCTTGGGGGTCAGGCTGCGAGAATGCCACATCCTGGAAACGGGCCGGTATCACTGCGGCGTTGATGGTGACCTGGGGACTCTGTTCGTTGGCGGCTCCGGCCGAAACGGCATCAGAACCTGCGATGGCCATCAGAAAGGCGGCAGTCAATATGTGCATCAGCCGTTTTATGATCGGTTTCATGAGTACAAAAAGCCGGGTCCAACTTCCGAAGTTAACCATATTCTTTTATCTTTGCAAACAGCCATATGCATCTATGAACCGTACTTCAGACTACCAGTTTACCATCATAGTTCCCTTTTATAATGAGGAGGAGAATACGGCTGCAATGGAAAGGAATATAGCAACCTTCCTGCCACTTTGCAGCAAGGCTCCCGCGTGTGCGCTGTTCGTGGATGACGGCTCCACAGACGGAGGCTCTGCCAAGGTCAGGGAGTTCTGTTCGAGGCACAAGGATTTCTTCTATTTGGGACTGGAACGCAACACGGGCCTGAGCGGTGCATTGAAAGCGGGTTTCGACAATTGCTGTTCACCTTTCCTGGGCTATATAGATGCGGATTTCCAGACTGATGTGATGGATTTCAATCTGCTGCTGAAGTATGCCGACCAGTACGAGATGGTCACCGGAGTCAGGGCCAAACGCAACGATGGTTTTGTAAAAAGGGCGTCAAGCCGTTTTGCCAACTGGTTCAGGAGACTGTTTACTCATGACAATATGTCAGATACCGGCTGCCCGCTCAAGGTTATACGTACTGATGTCGCACGTCGCTTCCCGATGTTCACCGGTATGCACCGTTTCCTCCCGGCTCTGACGCTGATGGCATCAGGCAAGGTGAAGCAGGTTGAGGTGAGGCATTATCCCCGCACAGCCGGCCATTCCAAGTACCACCTTTTCAACCGGCTCTTAGGCCCACTGGGAGATTGTTTCGCCTACCGGTGGATGGCAAAACGATATATAGATTACATTATAAAGGAAAACACGCTGAATGAACAGTAGCTGGTATATCTATGCTTTAGGCTTTGTTGCACAAGGATTGTTCTCTGCCCGGATACTGGTGCAGTGGCTGATGTCTGAGAAGCGCCGCAAAGTGGTTAACCCCACCATTTTCTGGGTGCTGAGCCTGATAGCTTCGATAGTCTATTTCGTCTACGCTTATCTGCGCAACGACTTTTCCATAATGCTCGGGTTGTTCATCTCCTATTTCATCTACCTGTGGAATATGGGAATGAAAGGCGTATGGAAGAAACTGCCCGACGCTGTAAGGGTACCTCTGGTGTCAATCCTCATCGCCCTTCCTTTCGTGGCGGTGTCAGTCCTGTTCCTGAGAGACCCTCAGTCAGCGGTGGCTAATCTCTTCCGAAACGACCTCATACCCGGCTGGATGATAGTTATGGGTACTGTAGGCCAGCTGGTATTCACAGTCCGATTCATCTATCAGTTCCTTTATTCCCGCAAGCGCAACGAGTCTCTGCTGCCCGTCGGTTTCTGGATAATCGGCATAGTGGGTGGAACTATCCTTGTTACCTATGGCGCTCTCCGTCACGACTGGGTTCTCCTTGTGGGGCAGGCTTTCGGACTGGTTACTTACATCCGTAACCTGATGATATGGAACAGAAGTCACCAAAGCTCATAATATTGTTCGGACTTTGTGCTGCCGCCCTGCTGCCGCTGATGCTTTTCAGGGACGCAACAGTCAGCAACGAACTCCGCTATCTCAGCATAGTGGATGAAGCTCTGCGCGAAGGACATCTGTTCGCTTTCACCAACCACGGATCGGCCTATGCCGATAAACCGCCGTTGTTTTTCTGGCTGATGATGGCTGGCCGCCTGGTTTTCGGCCGGCACTGTATGCTCTACCTGTCGCTGCTGTCTCTTGTCCCGGCATTCGTGACGGTGGCAGTGCTCGACCGATGGTGTGCAAGTGCACTACCGGGGCGTCTGCGCACAGCCGCAGCCGTCGCACTTCTGTCGACATTCTATTTCGCTGCAAGCGCCGTTACGGTGCGGATGGATATGATGATGACGATGTTCATCACCCTCGCCCTGTATACTTTCTACCGGATGTATGAGGGCGACAGCAGGCTCCGGCTGCGCATCGCATTCCCGATATATGTCTTTCTTGCCATATTCTCCAAGGGAGCGGTGGGCTTCCTGGTGCCTCTGCTCTGCGTTCCGGCATTCCTGCTGGTGAAGAAGCAGCTGCGCACATTAGGCCGTTACTGGGGGTGGATGACCTGGGGCGTCCTGGCATTGCTCTGCGGCCTGTGGTTCTGGATGGCCTGGCGCGAAGGCGGGGGAGAGTATCTGCGCAACCTTCTGCTCCACCAGACCGTGGACAGGGCTGTCGACGCATTCGACCACAAGGCGCCGGTCTATTATTACCTGCTGCATTTCTGGTATATAATGTTCCCCTGGTGCATTCTCGCAGTTGCCACAGTCGTCATTTCGTTTGTCCGGCGCCGCGAGATGGACGACAGGGCGCTTTTCCTGTCGTGTTCTGCAGGAGCGATACTGGTGATGCTGTCTGCAGTAAGCTCCAAGCTTGACATATACTTCCTCCCGGCTGCCGGACTTGCAGTCTATGCCGCTTTTATGCTGCTGCCAGGTCTCAAGGCCCGCGGACTTGTCCGCTGGTCGCTGCTGGTGCCGCTGCTGGTGACTGCCGCTGCGCTGCCGGTGGTTTTCTTCCTCACGAAGGGAAGTGATCCCTACACACTTGCCGGAAACATAAGCCCCTGGCTTTTCCTGCCGCTTGGTGCAGGTGCAGTGGCAGCAGTCTTCGCAGCCTTCAGGGACAATATAACAGGAACGGTATGCTGTTTTGCCGCAGGGTTGTACCTGACCGCGTTTGTGTTCGGTCTGCAGGTAAAGCAGGTCAATCCCTATATAGGTTACCGTTCGATATGCGATGAAGCTATGGCCGTAGCCCAAGAGAAGGGCATAGACCGGTTCGTGCTGGCAACCTTCCCTGACGGAGTGCCGATGATGAGCAGGGGAGAGAATGCCGACGTATATCTCGGGCAGTTCCTGGAACTGCAGCCCCTGTCTGCCATCGAGAATGCAGTGGACAGCCTGGTGGGGGATACAAATGGCATAATTGTGTTCACCATAACCGATAAAAATCCTACATTTGCGGTCTATGGAAAAGATTAAGAAAACGATTCCTCACGCACAGCTCGAAGTTAGCCGCAGCGCTGTGCTCAACAATTATAGATATTACCGTTCCAAACTGAATCCGGGCACCAAGATGCTCGTGGTGGTGAAGGCCAATTCGTACGGTCACGGTGCCACGGAATTCGCACGTTTGCTTGAAGAGGCCGGCGTGGACTATCTTGGAGTCGCCACTCCGCTTGAAGGCATCAGGCTGCGCAAGGACGGCATCGAGTTGCCCATCCTGGTGCTGACCACAGGCACTGAAAGCTATCCCGAGATGATAGAGTACAGTCTCGAGCCGGGCATCCCTACGATGGAAGCCCTTATGCGCTTCAGCGACGAAGTGGACAAGGCTGGCCGCAGCGATTACCCCATCCATATAACCCTCGACACCGGTATGCATCGCCTGGGCTTTGTGGAGCAGGAACTGGAAGAGGTGATGGACTTTATGCGCGGACGCAGGAACATCCGCGTCAAGTCGGTCTATTCGCACCTTGCAGCAGCCGACGAATATGTTCACGATGATTTTACACGCGGCCAGATCGCGCTTTTCGAGCAGATGAGCGAGAGGCTAAGCGATGCGATCGGATACCGCCCCCTGAGACATATCCTGAACACTGCAGGCATCGAGCGTTTCACCGAATACCAACTGGATATGGTCCGTCTAGGCCTCGGAATCTACGGTTTCAGCTATGACGACAACAAGCCTCTTCAGGTAACTTCATATTTCCGCTGTCCTATCATCCAGATCAAGCACCTCAAGCCTGAAGATGGAACCGTGGGCTATGGTCGCAAAGGACTGCTGTCAAAGAGCGGGAACACCATTGCCACAATATGCGTAGGCTATGCAGACGGTCTCAACCGCCATCTCGGAAACGGCAAGGCTTCGTTCGAGGTCAACGGCAAGATGGCCCCGACCATAGGTAACATCTGTATGGATATGTGCATGATAGACATCACAGGCATCGATGCGCAGGTAGGTGACATCGTCACCATCTTCGGAGAAAAGCCTACGGCCGCAGACCTGGCGTCGAAAATTGCGACGATCCCTTACGAAATCTTTACCTCTATCGACAGCCGCGTCAAGAGGATAATGGTCGACTAGATTCCAGTGTAACTTTCGGGGGTGATGGCCCTCAGTTCGTCCTTTACACTCTCTGCAACTTCGAGAGTGTCGATGAAAGCGTCAATGTCTGCCTTCGTGATGCCCTTGTTTGTGCGAGTAAGCGCCTTGAGTGTCTCATAGGGGTTGGGGTAGCCTTCTCGGCGCAGGATGGTCTGTATGCCTTCGGCGACTACAGAATAGTTGTTGCGCAGGTCTTCGTCCAGTTTTGCCCGGTTGAGGATGAGTTTGCCGAGACCTTTGAGCAGAGACTTGAGTGCAAGCATTGAATGCGCTACGGGAACGCCAACGTTTCGCAGGACAGTGGAGTCAGTGAGATCCCTCTGCATCCTTGAAACGGGAAGTTTTGCAGCCAGATGTGCATAGACGGCGTTTGCCACGCCCAGGTTGCCTTCTGCATTCTCGAAATCTATGGGGTTGACCTTATGCGGCATCGCTGATGAACCTACCTCACCGGCTTTGATCTTCTGCTTGAAGTATTCCATCGAAATGTAGGTCCAGATATCCCGGCACAGGTCTATGAGGATCGTGTTGATGCGGGAAAGATTCTGGAAGAGGGCGGCCAGGTAGTCGTAATGCTCGATCTGTGTCGTAGGGAATGAACGGCAGAGTCCCAGCGAAGAGACGAACTTGTCTGCGAATGCATTCCAGTCCTTGTCAGGATATGCTACGTGATGGGCGTTGAGGTTGCCGGTGGCGCCTCCGAACTTTGCGGGATATATCGCGTCGAGCAGGTCCTTGCGCTGAAGCGACAGCCTGGTGACGAATACTTCGATTTCCTTGCCGAGACGGGTGGGAGATGCAGGCTGGCCGTGAGTATGGGCGAGCATAGGCACATCCTTCCATTCCTGTGCAAGCCCTTCCAGCGTGTTGATGACGGAATCAAGAGCCGGCATATATGCGTCGGCGATGCCTTCCTTCATCGACAGCGGCACAGATGTGTTGTTGATGTCCTGAGATGTCAGTCCGAAGTGCACGAATTCGCTGTGCCTGTGGCTTATTCCCATCTTGTCGAAACGGTCCTTGATGAAATACTCGACAGCCTTGACGTCGTGGTTTGTGGTCTTCTCGATGTCTTTTACCTGAAGAGCATCTTCGTGCGTGAAGTCACGGTATATGCCGCGCAGCGCTCCGAAGCGCGCACTGTCAAAATCCTTCAGCTGGGGCAACGGCAGTTCGCAAAGTGCGATGAAATATTCGATTTCGACCCTGACTCGATATCTGATGAGTGCAAATTCAGAGAAATAATCGCTCAAGGCTTCTGTCTGCGAATAATAACGCCCGTCGATGGGAGAAATGGCTGTCAGTGGATTCAGCATATCTGATCGGTTTATGATTGAAATGCAAATTTAGGATTTTTACATATGAATCGGTAAAAATGCTGACGGAATATATGTGATCCTTGGAGTGCCGTTGCAGAAGAGGACGGCCACCACGTCGAAACAGACTTCCTTGCTGCCTGGATTGTCGGCAAGGAACCGTCTGGCGGCACGGACTATCCGTCTGCATTTCTCCGGAGTCATATTTGCCGTAGGGTCGAAACCGTCGCTCTCACTGAGGCTCTTGACCTCGACTATCCTTATGGTGCCGCAATACTCCATCACGAGGTCCAGTTCGTAATGTCCGCTGCGCCAGTTCCTCTCAAGCAGCGTCATTCCGCGACGCTGCAACCATTCAAGTGCGGCGTCTTCTCCCGCACGTCCGAGATTGATTGTTTCCATAGGGGAAAGATAGCACGAAACCATGGCCTGCCGAAGGACGGCAGGAACTTGTATGACGCTTTTTTCTGATTGCAGAATCAGCCCTTGAGAAAATCGGCCGCCTGAGGGCCTTCGTGAAAAAGAAGGTCAAGAATCGAGAGGTTGCCGATGAATCCGGATTTCTGTGAAAAAATCTGATAATAGGGTTTCGATTCAAAAACCGGACTTTGCTTGGACTTGGGATGGATGCGGCTTCGGAAGTCGAGTGGCCCGCAGTCCTTTGCGTATGACTCTGTCGGAAGAATCTCACATCTTAGCTCCATTTCGCAAGCGATGTGCCTGGTTAGTGCAAGGTTCAGGTCGAAAAGTTTCCCTGGCTTTGACTGCAGAACCGCTTCGATTCCGTCCCAGTAATATTCGAAGAAAGGTGCGGAACGGTATGCGGATATGATGGCAATCCGGTGCTGGTGCAGCCATTCGCGGGAATAGTCGATGAGGATGTCGCTCACCGTGCCGTTGCGGATGTTGTCGTGGCACACCGGAATCTGCAGGGCTTGTATTCCGCCGGCCGCATATATGAGACAGCGGTTGCGGTAGGACTGTTTCTGATAGCTTTCGCAGGCTTCAACCATCACTGTGGGATGGCAGGCCAGCAGATGGAAATACTCCACCGGCGGAAAATAGGCCGTGCCCAGGATGGGAATGCTCTTATCTGACAATTCCACGTTTGGAGGCTTTTACGAAATCGAGGATTGTTTTCGCGTGTCTGTTGCCGGGAAACATCTCGTCAACGATGCGGCAGGCATCGTTGACATTGTTGCCTTCGTCGTAGATGATGGTGTATATCCTCTTGATGGTGTCGATGTCTTCGAGAGTGAATCCACGGCGGCGCAGACCCACAATGTTGATGCCTTCATAGGCTATGGGGTTGCGGGCGGCGAGGATGTATGGCGGAATGTCCTTGTTGACGCCGCTGGCACCTCCTACCATAGCGTGGGCGCCGATGCGTGAGAACTGGTGTACCATTGTTCCGCCGCCGATGATGCCCCAGTCATCGATCTGCGTCTCTCCTGCGATGCCGCAGTGGCTCACCAGGATGCAGTTGTCACCGATACTGCAGTCGTGGGCAACGTGGGCATAAGACATAATGAGACAGTTGCTGCCTATCCTGGTCAGTGACTTGCCGCTGGCGGCGGTGCCCCGGTTGATGGTGGCGCATTCCCTGACGGTCGTGTTGTCGCCGATTTCGACATAGCTCACCTCGCCCTGGAACTTGAGGTCCTGGGGAATGGCTCCGATTACTGCTCCGGGGAATACCCTGCAGCCCTTGCCGAGCCTGACGTGGTCGAATATGACGGCGTGGGGGCCGATCCAGCTTCCGTCCCCTATGGTAACGTCGGCAGCGATGTAGGCAAAGGGTTCTATCGTGACGTTCTTCCCGATTCTGGCGTCGGGATGGACATAATACAGGTCGCTCATAATTTGTCTTGTTCCAATTGTTCCAAAATATGTTTTACTGCCGCAGTATTGACCCTGTGGCCGGTCTTGTAGGCAGTGACCCTCGCTTTCAGAGGGGCTCCCAGAAGCGAGAAATCTCCGATGAGGTCGAGCATCTTGTGCCTTGCGCACTCGTTGTCGAAATGCAGGCTTACGTTGCTCAGGTAACCCTGACGGACTTCCATGCCTCTTGCATTGAACAACTTTGCAATGCGTTCCACCGCCGCGGCATCGACTTCGCGGTCGACTATGACGATGGCATTGTCCATATCTCCGCCTTTGATGAGGCCTGCGGCCGCAAGCTGCTCCAACTGGCTGAAGAAGCAGAAGGTCCTGCAGGGGGCGATCTGCGATGCGTAGTCGGTTGAACAGTCGAATGTGCAGGTCTGGACTCCTACGATGGGCGAATTGAAATCGATGGTCAACCTGGCTTCGAAACCGTCGCAGGGTTCGAATTCGATCCACGCATCTGAACGGTCGTCGCGCCAGGTGAACGGTTGGCGTATTGTGATGAATCTCCGTTCGTCCTGCTGCTCCTGCAGACCGTCGGCGCAGATTGCCTCGACGTAGGGCAGGGAACTGCCGTCCAGTACAGGTACTTCGATGTTGTCAAGTTCAATCAGTGCGTTGTCCACGCCAAGTCCGGAAAGAGCCGAAAGAACGTGTTCGACTAGGATCGCCTTTGCCCCGTTCTCTTCGAGGGTGGTATTGAAGGATACGTCGCCGGCGTTGTAAGCCAGTGCCCTGATGCAAACGTCAAGGTCGGTGCGCCGGAATACTATGCCGTGGCCGTCGGGAGCCGGAAGTATGCGCATATGTGTCGGCAACCCGGTGTGAAGTCCTTTCCCCTTGAACTCATAA
>JAEEGF010247393.1_pt1 | contig 20603 bp, 11 predicted proteins | sample 9134171 | NCBI WGS metagenome assembly JAEEGF01 (sample SAMN16246542, study PRJNA631951) | gut metagenome | biome: gut microbiome; feature: rumen; material: AP-attached | host: Bos | place: Iran: Karaj | collected 2018-10
CTCTCTTTGGGAGAGGGGCAGGGGGGGAGGCTCTTCTTTGCATTTGTAATCAAGGAAGCCAGACATATTCTGCGCGACAAGCGTACGATGCTGATACTCTTCGGAATGCCTGTGGTGATGATGTTGCTCTTCGGCTTTGCCATCACCACCGATGTGAAGAATGTGCGCACGGTGGTGGTCATGTCAGAGATGTCTCCACGAACCCAGCAGGCCGTAGAGCGACTGGCGCAATCGGAATACTTTATCATTACGCAGACGGTGAACACACCCCAGGAGGCAGAACGGCTCATACGTAGTCAGAAGGCTGATATGGGCCTCACCCCCAGCCCCTCTCCGAGGGGAGAGGGGAGTAGTAACCTGCAGTGGCAAATCATGGTTGATGGCAGCGACCCCAATATGGCACAGCAATGGGTAACCTATGCACAAAGCATACTATCTCAGCCTGTCAACGGCAAGCACTATTCACTCCCCTCTCCCCTCGGAGAGGGGCTGGGGGTGAGGCTTCTATACAACCCTCAGATGAAGTCGGCTTATAATTTTGTGCCTGCCATCATGGGCATGCTGCTGATGCTTATCTGTGCCATGATGACCTCGATATCGATTGTCCGCGAGAAAGAGAAAGGTACGATGGAGGTGTTGTTGGTGTCGCCCGTGCGCCCCTTGATGGTCATCATCGCAAAGGCAGTGCCCTATCTGGTGCTGGCTTTCGGCATCCTCATCACCATCCTTCTGATGGCACGTTTCGTACTTGGAGTGCCGCTGGCTGGCTCGCTGTTTTGGATTCTGGCCGTGAGTACCCTATATATCCTGCTGGCGCTCTCGCTGGGACTGCTCATTTCCAATGTGGCTCAAACGCAACTTGTGGCGCTACTGATGTCGGCTATGGTCCTGCTCATGCCCGTGGTGATGCTGTCGGGCATGCTGTTTCCTGTGGAGTCGATGCCTACAGTACTGCAATGGATATCGGCCATCGTGCCGCCTCGCTATTATATCCAGGCTATGCGCAAATTGATGATTATGGGCGTGGGCATAGAAGACGTGGCTAATGAGGTAGCTGTGCTGGCATCTATGACGGTGGTACTGCTGGCTATCGCGCTGAAGAAGTTTAATGTAAGATTGAAGTAACAGATATGGTACTGAAATATCTCATACAGAAAGAGTTCCTGCAGATACGTCGCAATGCGTTTCTGCCCAGACTCATCGTCGCCTTTCCCATTGTCATCATGTGTGTCATGCCATGGGTGATGCAGATGGAAGTGAAGAATATCGTGGTGGATGTGGTGGACATTGATCACACCGTGGAGTCGCAGCGATTGACACAGCAGATAGCTGTCTCCAACTACTTTATTTTCGGAGGGCAGAAGGCCACCTATGCTGAGGCAATGAAGGATATAGAGAAGGGAAAGGCCGACGTCATCCTCGAGATACGTGACGGCAAGTATCTCATCGCAGCCAATGCTGTCAACGGCACCAAGGGGGCAATGGGCTCAGCCTATCTCTCGCAGATAATAAGACCCAGCCTTCCCAGTGAGGGAGGCTCTCTTCTTCTCTACAACAAAGGCCAGAACTACAAGCTCTTCATGATTCCTGCTCTTTTTGCCATTGTCATGATGCTGATGACCGGATTCTTGCCCACACTCAATATCGTTGGTGAGAAAGAGGCTGGCACCATCGAACAGATGAACGTGACACCAGTATCCAAGTGGTCGTTCATCCTTGCCAAACTCATCCCTTACTGGCTCATTGCACTGTTTGTCATCACCGTGTGCTTGCTGTTGGCTTGGCTCGTCTATGGCATCACGCCTGCGGGACCTGTGTGGCTCATCTATGTGCTTGCCATGTTGCTGGCGCTCTTTTTCTCGTCGTTCGGACTCATCGTGTCCAACTACTCCGACACCATGCAGCAGGCCATGTTTGTCATGTGGTTCTTTGTGGTAAGCATCATGCTGCTTTCGGGGCTTTTCACCCCTACGCGCTCTATGCCCCAATGGGCCTACCTTACTACCTATATCAATCCCATGCACTACTTCATCGATGCCATTCGCACTGTCTTCATCCGTGGCGGCGGCCTTCACGAAATAGCCCACCAGATCTTGGCCCTTGCGGGCATCGGAACACTGATGGGTTGTTGGGCGGTGCTGAGTTATAAAAAGAACAGTTGAACCGTCACCTCTGGTAGCATCTTACCGCTCTCGGTTTACGGCATCAATAAAGAAGCCCCCAATTTCGGGGGCTTCTTCGGGTTTATGGTTGTGGGCGTCTTTTATGTCTTACGGATAGTACCGCATCACATGTAACTTTATTACTTATACAGGTAGCGCTTGATGCTCTTCTTGGGGGTCTTCTCAAACTCCTCGGTGCGGATTTCGATGTCAGTGAGCTTGGCGTAGGCAGGCAGCAGTTGGTTGAGCTGTGCGCGGTTCTGCTCCATGACGCCGCGGATGTCTTCGTCGGTGAATCCCATCTTGCGTGCCTCGTCGTAGTCAGGATAGACGAGGGCTACGAGTTTCTCGGCGCGTTGTACGACGACGCTCTCGACGACGAGTGCCATGGAGTTGACCTTGTCTTCGATTTCCTCGGGGTAGATGTTTTGTCCGTTGGAGCCGAGGAGCATGTTCTTGGAGCGTCCCTTGATGAAGACGTTGCCGTGTTCGTCCATGAGGCCGAGGTCGCCAGTGTGGTACCATCCGTCCTTGTCGAGTGCCTGGCGGGTGGCTTCCTCGTTCTTGTAGTAGCCCAGCATGACGTTGAGTCCGCGGGTGAGAATTTCTCCTGGTACGATGCGTGGGTTGGAGGAGTCAATCTTGACTTCCATGTGCAGCGCGGCGCGTCCGCAGGAGCCTGGTGCGAAGGTGTGCCAGTCGCTGTAGCAGATGATGGGGGCACACTCTGTTGCTCCGTATCCGACGGTGTAGGGGAAGTTGATTTTCTTGAGGAACTGTTCCACTTCCTGGTTGAAGGCTGCGCCTCCGATGATGATTTCGTAGAACTGTCCGCCGAAGGCATTGACCACCTGTTCGCAGATTTTCTCGTGTACCTTGAGGTTGACGACGGGCATCTGCATGAGCAGTCGCATGACGTTGGTCTGTATCTTGGGGAATACTTTCTTGCGTATGATTTTCTCGATGACCAGCGGCACGGCAATGATGATGACGGGCTTGATGCTGGCGAATGCCTCGGCAATGATGGCCGGCGATGGTATTCGGCTGAGGTAATAGACGTGGCATCCGTAGAGGAACTCGAAGATGAATTCGAAAGCCATGCCGTACATGTGAGCCATGGGCAGGATGCTGATGATGCGGTCGCCCTCCTTGATTCTCTTACCGAGCACGTTGACGGCGAAGTCGTAGTTGGACCACAGGGCGCGGTAGGGCACCATGACGCCTTTTGAGAATCCGGTGGTGCCGCTGGTGTAGTTGATGAGTGCCAGTTCGTCGGGCGACTGCTCGGTATAGTAATTGACGTGTTCTTTTCTGAAGTACTTGGGGAATTTCTTTCCGTACAGTTCGTTGAGGTGTTCGCGTGCGTAGGTCAGTTTTTCTGACCGTGATACGTGTAGGGAGTAGTCTGGGTTGTTGATGATACCCTCCAGTCCTGGCATTTCGTCGGGGTTGATGACGGTCACTACATGGTCACCCACGAAGAGCAGCTTGGCCTCAGAGTGGTTGACAATGTTGTGAATCTGCTCGGCATTGAATTCGTGGAGTATGGGTACTGCCACGGCACCATAGGTCAGTGTGGCGAGGAAGGCCACTGCCCATTGTGACGAGTTGCGCCCGCAGAGCGCAATCTTGTCGCCTCGCTGTACACCACTGTTCTCGAACAGGATGTGTAGTTTCTCAATCTTACGTGCCACATCGTGGTACTGCAGGGTTGCTCCCTTGTAGTCTGTCAGCGCATCAGCGTTCCAGTGGTCGATGATGCTTTGCTGAATGATGGCGTTGAAACTTGGTATGTGTTCCATATATTGATTTGTTTAGTTGTTTTTTTCTGTTTTTTCAGCTTACCGCTTATTTGCTTACGGCCAGCGCCAGCCTTTAACATTTTAACATTTTAACCTTTTAACCTTTTAACCATTAACCTTTATACAAGTACCGCTTGATGCTCTTCTTGGGCGTCTTGGCGAACTCGTCGCGGTGCAGGCGTATGCCTGCCAGGTGACTGTAGGGTGGCAGTTGCCGGTTCAGTTCCTGTCTGTTCTGCTCCATGACGTTCTCCAGGTCGTCGTCGTTGAATCCCATCTTGCGTGCCTCGTCGTAGTCGGGGTGTACGAGTGCGATGAATTTCTCGTCCTTCTGTATGACGATACATTCGCTGACGAGTGCCATGGAGTTGAGTTTGTCCTCGATCTCCTCGGGATAGACGTTCTGTCCGTTGGCGCTGAGCAGCATGTTCTTGATGCGTCCGCGAATGAAGACGTGTCCGTCGTAGCTCATGGTGCCCAGGTCGCCGGTGTGGTACCATCCATCCTTGTCGAGCACCTCGCGTGTGGCAATCTCGTTCTTGTAGTAGCCCAGCATGACGTTGGTGCCTCGGGTGACTATTTCGCCTGCCACATGCTGCGGGTCGTCGCTGAGTATCTTCACCTCCATGTGGTCAACGGCAGTGCCACAGGAGCCGGGCACGAAGTCGTGGTAGTCGCTGAAGGTGATGAGCGGTGCGCACTCGGTGGTGCCGTAGCCCACGGTGATGGGGAAGTGGATATTGTAGAGAAACTGCTCCACCTCCTGATTGAGGGCTGCTCCGCCGACGATGACTTCGTAGGCATTGCCGCCCATGGCCTGATAGACCTCGCGGCAGATGCGCTCCTTGACCTTCTTGGAGACGACGGGCATCTGCATGAGCAGTCGCATGGCGTTGTTTTGTATCTTGGGGAATACTTTTTTGCGTATGATTTTCTCGATGACCAGCGGCACGGCAATGATGACGGCGGGCTTGATGTCGGAGAAGGCTTGTGCGATGATGGCTGGCGAGGGCAGGCGGTTGAGGAAGAACAAGTGGCTTCCGAAGCAGAAGGGGAAGATGAACTCAATGGCCATGCCGTACATGTGGGCCATGGGCAGGATGCTCAGCACGTCGCAGTTCTTCTTCAGGTGTACGCCCAGGTAGTTCAGGCAGAAGTCCAGGTTGCCCCACAGGGCGCGGTAGGGCAGCATGACACCTTTGGAGAATCCGGTGGTGCCGCTGGTGTAGTTGATGAGTGCCAGTTCTTCCGCCTGGTCCTTGTGCCACTGTACGTGTTCCTTACGGAATGCCTTGGGATACTTGTGGCCGAACATCTCATTTAAATGTTCGCGCGCGTAAGTGAGGGATTCAGAACGCGACAGCATGAGCGAGAAGTCGGGTATGTTGACGATACCCTCAATGGCGGGCATCGCGTCGGGCGTTATCTGTGTGGCCACCACGTCGCCCACGAAGAGCAACTTCGACTCGGAGTGGTTGACGATGTTGTGTATCTGCTCAGCATTGAACTCATGGAGGATTGGAACTGCTACGGCACCGTAGGTCAGTGTTGCCAGGAAGGTGACGGCCCAGTGGGCAGAGTTACGTCCGCAGATGGCAATCTTGTCACCTTGCTGTACGCCGCAATTCTCAAAGAGTATGTGTAGTTTCTCCACCTTGCGTGCCACGTCATGATACTGTAGGGTGGCTCCCTGGTAGTCAGTGAGTGCATCGAGATTCCAGTTTTCAATGACGCTACGCTCTATATATGAATTGAAACTCTCAATAGTTTTCATTGCACAAATTTAAAAATTTTGTGCAAAGGTAACACCTTTATTGCACATTAGCAAATTTTTTGTGCAATATTTTACTCGTAGCGCATAGATTTTGCGGGATGGATGAAGGATATGAGGTAGCTGGGAGCTATCAGAATGAAGACACTGACCAGCAGTGTAGCCGCGTTAAGTGCCACAATGATAGGTATATTCAGTTCCATGGGCGCTTCGCGTACGTAGTAGGTGGCAGGGTCGAGCGTGACGAACCCGAAATGCTGTTGCAGCAGTACGATGCCAATGCCGATGATGTCGCCCCAGAGCAGCCCCTGGCTGATGATGAAGGCGGCAAACCAGAGGAAGGTGTGGCGGATGGTCTTGTTGCGTGCTCCGAGAGCCTTCAGGATACCAATCATCTGGGTGCGTTCCAGGATGATGATGAGCAGTCCGGAAATCATGGTGAACCCTGCCACGCAGACCATCAGCACCAGAATAATCCACACATTGATGTCCAGCAGCTGCAGCCAGGAGAATATTTGTGGGTATGCCTCGAAGATGGTCTTTGAGGCCAGCGTATAGTAGGGCTCCTCAATCTCGGAGTTGATGATTTTCAGCTGCTCTGCCACGTCTGTGGCAATAGGGTCCAGCAGTTCGAAGTTGTCAACGGTCATCTCCGCACCGGAATAGATGTCGGTTGTGTCGGTGCCGCTGAGCTTGCGGGTGGTGTATAGGTCGGTGAAGCACAGCGCCTGGTCAAACTTGTTCATGTTGGTCTGATAGACCGCTGCCACGGTAAACTTGCGTGCCTTCACGCCGTCGTCGGTGATGAAGTAGGCAAAGACACGGTCGTCGGCTTTCAGCTGCAGCTTGTCGGCAATGACCTTCGAGATGGCAATGCTGTTCGTGCTCTCCGCAGCGTGAAAGGCAGGCATCTTCCCGTCGATGACATGCTGGCTGATGAAGTCCGTCTGGTACTGCTCGTCAATGCCCTTGAACGCCACGCCCAGAAAGTCGCTGTCGGTCTTCAGGATGCCTTGCGCCATCGCAAAGCGCTGTATGTGGCCGATGCCCGCCATGTGCGACAGGATGTCCATGGTCGAGTCGCTCAGTTCCACCTGGTTGCCCACGGCCATCAGACTCTCAATCTGAATGTGCGAGCCAAAACCGATGACCTTGTCGCGGATGGTATGCTTGAAACCCAGTACGACGCTGACCGTCACAATCATCACAGCCAGTCCGATGGCCACGCCCAGCATGGCAATGCGGATGGCAGGGCGGCTGACCTTACGCTTGTCTTCCTTGCCGCTGTAAATCCTTCTGGCTATGAATAAGGGAAAGTTCATGTTGTGCGTTTAAATTGTTCTCCCTGGGTAGGCCTCAAGTGCCTTCGCCAGCACGAAGAGTGCACGCTCCAGGTCTTCCTTCTTCAGCACGTAGGCTATGCGCACCTGATCGATGCCGGCACCCGGTGTGGTGTAGAAACCGGCAGCAGGAGCCATCATCACCGTCTCGCCCTCGTAGTTGAACTCCGCCAGGCACCAGCGGCAGAACTTCTCCGCATCGTCAACAGGCAGTTTGGCTACCGTATAGAAGGCACCCATGGGAATGGGCGAATAGACACCCGGTATGCGGTTCAACCCATCAATGAGACACTTACGGCGCTCCACGTACTCGTCATAGACGTCGCGCAGGTACTCCTCGGGTGTGTCAAGCGATGCCTCAGCCACAATCTGTCCGATGAGGGGAGGAGAGAGGCGTGCCTGGCAAAACTTCATGACAGCCTTGCGCACCTCCTCGTTCTTAGTGATGAGGGCTCCGATGCGGATGCCGCACTCTGAGTAGCGCTTCGATACAGAGTCAATCAGGATGACGTTCTGCTCAATGCCCTCCAGGTGGCAGGCGGAGATATAGGGCGAGCCTGTGTAGATGTACTCACGATATACCTCGTCCGAGAACAGGTACAGGTCGTAGCGTTTCACCAGGTCGCGTATCTGGTTCATCTCACGGCGTGTGTAGAGGTATCCCGTGGGGTTGTTCGGGTTGCAAATCATGATGGCACGGGTGCGGTCGTTGATGAGTTCCTCAAACTTCTCCACCTTTGGCAGCGAGAACCCCTCGTCAATGGTTGTGGCAATGGTGCGTATCTTGGCACCTGCCGAGATGGCAAACGCCATATAGTTGGCATAAGCAGGCTCGGGCACGATAATCTCGTCGCCGGGGTTCAGACAGCTGAGAAACGCAAAGAGCACAGCCTCGGAACCGCCTGAGGTGATGATGATGTCGTCGGCCGTGACGTTGATGTTGTATTTCGCGTAGTAGCTCACCAGTTTCTCGCGGTAGCTCTGGTAGCCCTGCGAGGGTGAGTACTCCAAAATGTTGCGGTCGATGGTCTTCAGGGCATCCAGTGCGACTTGCGGTGTGGGCAGGTCGGGCTGTCCAATGTTCAGGTGATACACCTTAATTCCGTCACGTTTAGCTTTGGCGGCCAGTGGAGCGAGTTTCCTGATAGGCGACTCGGGCATTTCCAGTCCGCGTATTGATATTTCCGGCATCTTTTTATTTTCGATTTAACGATTTACGACTTGCGAATATTTTTTTCGGCTGCAAAGGTAGTAAAAAGTTATGAGTTATCAGTTATGAGTTATACGTTTTTTTGTAAAAAAGGTTAAGCGGCAGCAAAAAACTTTAATGTTTAATGTTTAATGTTTAATCTTTATCGTACCTTTGCCTGCTGAAAAAATGAGAATAGTAAATTGTCAATCGTCAAATTATATATTTAACGATGAATTACGAAGAACTTTTAAACTCAAAAACAGGTTCTAAAGCCAAGTTGACGCGTATGGCTATCGGCCAGTTTGCCAAGAAGCAGGTGGGCGAGAAATACCAGAACGTGCTCGATGTGAACCCCCAGCTGAACGACAACATCAAGTTCTCGGAGGCCCTGAAGGCAGATTGTGCCAGAAACCGCGAACTGATTCACAAGTACCAGCTGCACTTTGAGCCCGTCACGGAAGGCAGCGATGTTGTGCGGCTGCTGGTGGAGCAGGGCAACTACATGACGCTGGCACAGCTGCTCAACGACCATCCGGCACTGGTGGCCGAGAAAGACTTCGTCGATACACTCGTGCGACAGTTGCTGGACGTAACGGAGTACCTGCACTCGAAAGGTGTCTGGCACGTCTGCTATGCACCCCAGAACCTGCTGGTGCGCAAAGGTGACAATGCCGTGCTGCTGCTCTCGCACGGCTCGTTCTACCTCCACATCAACAACCAGCGCGACATCTATGAAGGACTGGAAGACTTCGTGGCGCCCGAAGTGCTGGAAAACGGTACGGTGGACGAACGCTGCGACATCTACTCGTTGGGAAAACTGATGGATTACCTCTTTGAGCAGGGACAGATGCCCTACGAATACAAGCGTGTGGCCAGGAAAGCACAGTCGGCCATGCCCGAAGACCGCTACCAGACCATCGCTGCCATGCGTAAGGCACTGGCATTCAAGCGTAGTCTGTACCAGTCGCTCATAGCCCTTGCGGCTGCCGTCGTACTGGCGTTGGTCGTCGTAGGACTCTATTTTGAACTGATGCCCGAGACCACCGAGGTAGAGTTCGTGAAACCCGCACCGCGGCTGGCTACCGACGAACTGATAGAAGACGGTTTCGACCCCGCAGAACTGGGTGTCATCACGGGCGACACCATGGTGATGACCGAACAGCAGAAACAACAGCAGAAGGAGTATGCCGCCAAGGCGGAGCAGATATTCCGCAAGCGATTCACCGCCGAGGCCGACCGTCTGCTCTCCACTATATATGATAATGAGCACATGAACGCCAGCGAAAAGAAGTTCATGTCAGAGATGTCCACCATCAACGAGCAACTCATCAAACTGCAGGTTGACTTGGGCAACGAGGCGGGACTCAGCGATGCCCGAAGCCAGCTCTTGGCCACCCAGATTGTGGAGAGCCTGACGGAGCAGAAGAAAAAGAAACTGCAATACCACGGAATACAAAAGAAGAAATAACATTATAAAAAAACAAGAAAAACAACAATGAGAAGCAGAACATCAAACTGGTTTGAAACGGCCATCCGCTACGACAAGACCATGGAAGACGGAATGACCAAGAAAGTAATAGAAAACTATGTCGTCGATGCACTGAGCTTCGGTGAGGCCGAAGAGCGGATTACCGAAGAGATGTCGGCATATATCAGCGGTGAGTTCGAGGTCAAGAATATCAACCCCGCCGCCTTCAAGGAAGTGTTCTTCAGTGAGAACGACAATGACGACCGCTGGTACAAGGCCAAGCTGGCCTTCATCACCATTGACGAGAAGACCGAGAAGGAGAAGCGCAGCAGCGTCACCTATCTGGTACAGGCTGCCACGCTGAACGGTGCCGTGAAGAACATTGACGAGGTCATGGGCGGCACGATGATTGACTACGTCATCTCCAACATCAGCGAAACCAAGTTCATGGACGTCTATGAGCATGTTGCCAAGACGCAGAAACAAGATAAACCCGAGTTTGAAGGATAAGTAGATGGACTACGACGTAAGGGGAAACTTGCACCGTGTGCTCAGCGACCTGCCAGAGAACGTGCGACTGGTGGCCATCAGCAAGTACCATCCCAACGAGTACATAGAAGCCGCTTACGCCGAGGGACAGCGCATCTTCGGCGAGAGCCACGAACAGGAACTGCGGCAGAAGGTAGAGACGCTGCCCAAGGACATAGAGTGGCACTTCATAGGCCACCTGCAGACCAATAAGGTGAAGTACATCGCACCCTATATCTCGATGGTGGAAGCAGTCGATTCGCTTAAACTGCTGAAGGAAATTGACAAGCAGGCTGCCAAGCACGAACGTCAGATCAAGGTGTTGCTGGAGTTGCACATTGCCGAGGAGGAAACGAAGTACGGACTGACGCTCGATGCCTGCCGGCAACTGTTGCGCGACGGAGCGTGGCGCTCTCTACAACACGTCCGGATATGTGGGTTGATGATGATGGCCTCCTACGTGGAAGACCAGGAGCAGATACGCTCGGAGATGATGACGGCCAAGAACTTCTTCGATGAGGTGAAGCGTGACTACTTTGCTGACGACCCCGACTTCTGTGAGCGCTCGTGGGGCATGAGCCACGACTACCGCATCGCCGTGGAGTGCGGCTCAACGATGGTACGTGTCGGTACCACCATCTTCGGACCCCGAGTGTATTAGATGGTTACCTTCGAACAAACCGAACAAGCAACAGCGGCTGTCCTCACGGATGGCCGCTGTTGTATTTATCCTTCAATCAAAATTGATATGTCAAACCAATTTTTGTGCAGGAAAAAAGATTCCGACGATGTTTTTTAATGTATTACGTCATTTTTTTTGCAATAATTGGTGTGAAAATGATTTTTTTTTTTAGTTTTGCAGACACAATAACAATTAAATATACTACTAAACCAATGAAACAAGTTAAAATTTGGATATATGCGACTATCCTTGTTTGTGGGACATTGCTGAATTCGTGTACTAAGGAAGACCCCATAGAGCCCACTCCCGCCGACGAGGTAGAGAATATGCTGAAGAAGATGACGCTACGCGAAAAGGTAGGCCAGTTGTTCTTTATCCGTCCCGAGTCGCTTGACACCACCATCCACTGGAAAGAGTATGCGGACCTGATGCCTTTGGAATTGCAGGATGTGAACAAATGCATGAGGAACGTCAACAGCAAATATCCTGTAGGCGGTATCATCCTCTATGCCTGGAACATCAAGGACGAGGAACAGCTGAAAAAGTTTGTTGTACAGTTGAAAGTGCTGAACGGACTGCCCCTGATGTGTATCGACGAGGAGGGTGGGCGCGTGGCACGCATTGCCAACAACCCTAACTTCCACGTGAAGAAGTATGAGTCGATGGCTGCCATCGGTGAAACCGGCGACCCGATAAACGCTTACGAGTGCGGCAACACCATCGGCACCTATCTTTATCGCTATGGCTTCGACATCGACTTTGCCCCTGTGGCAGACGTGAACACCAATCCAGAGAACATCGTCATCGGTCCTCGTGCTTTCAGCGACGACCCCAACGTGGCAGCACCCATGGTCACCTACTACCTGCAGGGATTGAAGGATGCCGGCATCGTGGGATGCATCAAGCATTTCCCCGGGCACGGCGATACCAAGGCCGATACACATTACGGCTACGCCCAGACGCAGAAGACGTGGCCCGAGATGCTCGACTGCGAGATTATCACCTTCCAGGCAGGCATCGGCTGGGGTTGCCAGTTCATCATGACCGCCCATATCAGTGCGCCTAACGTCATCGGCTCGGATATTCCTTCCACCATGTCGTCAGTCATCCTGCAAGACAAGTTGCGCCACGAACTGGGTTACCAGAACATCATCGTGACCGATGCGATGGATATGGGTGCTATCACGCAGCAGTACAGCCCTGAAGAGGCTGCTGTCGGGTGCATTAAGGCAGGAGCCGACATCGTGCTCTGTCCCAAGGACTTTGTCAAGGCCTTTGATGCGGTCGTAGCTGCAGTCGAGAACGGCACCATCAGCGAAGAGCGTATCAATCAAAGTGTCCGTAGAATATTGTTGGTGAAAATCAGATGAAAAGAATATGAACATAAACATTAAAGACAGGATGAATGCTCCTCACTCCACGATGAATCAGGTGACAAGACTCCTCCTTGTTGTTTCCCTGTTAGTGCCCTCACTCAGTATCTGTGCACAAACCGATTCAACCAAAATAAACTCCTTGAGCTTCGCAGTGAACGTCTTGACACATGGCGAAACAGTTCATGGCGGTCTGCCCGTTGACGCTGACGCAGAAAACGAGGACAAGTCACATTTCCTGCTTGGCCGTACACGCTTGATAGTGGATTACAACAGGCCAGGCTTAACCGTCCATGCAATGGCGCAGTATCTGGGTGTGTGGGGCTCTGCTGAAAGCTCGGTACTCAAGCTTTATGAGGGTTGGGTGAAGATGGCAGCCAAGAACGGTCTCTTTGCACAGGTGGGACGTATCGCATTGTCATACGACGATGAGCGCATCATCGGTACCAACGACTTTGCTATGGCATCCCTGTCGCACGATGTGGTGAGGGTCGGCTATGAAGGGCATGGTCACCAGTTGCATGCTATTTTCGGCTACAACCAGAACGCAAGCAACGTGTATAAGAGCACCTACTACGAAGACGGTACTCAGCTTTACAAGACCATGCAGACCGTGTGGTATCATTATGACGTACCCAAGTTTCCTTTAGGCGCCTCGCTCCTGTTTATGAATATGGGCTTACAGGCTGGTATGAAAGAAGATGAGCAGAATCCTCCTTCTACCAAGTATCAGCAGATGTACGGTGCTTACGTAAACTTCCATCCCAAATACGTGACATTCGAAGGCGCTTACTATCGGCAGGGCGGCAAGACAGTCGATGCCAAAGTACGTAAAGCCAAGAAGATTGACGCATGGATGTTCAGTGCGAAGGCTACCGTCACCCCCTCCGACTATTACGGTTTCACCCTGGGCTACGATTACCTGAGCGGCGATGATTTCGTGCCTGATACCTATGGCGGCAAGATGGGATTGCCGCTGCATAAGGTGTACAAAGGCTTTACTCCCCTCTACGGATCGCGAACCCAATTCTACGGCTTGATGGACTATTTCTATGAGAGCGCCTACAGCCATGGTTTCACGCCTGGCCTGCAGAATGCCTTTCTGGGTGTCTCAGGCAAGCCTGTTTCCGCGTTGGACCTCAGCGCCACGTATCACTATCTGGCCGTAGCCACGCAATTGGCAGACCTCAATAGGACATTAGGTCACTGCATCGACCTGCAAGCCAGCTACAGTTTCTCCAAGGATATCTCCCTTACGGCAGGCTACTCCCTGATGTTCGGCACAGAGACCATGAACCGATTGAAGCAGGGGCAAAATAGCGATAACGCCCGCTGGGGATGGTTCTCGCTGGTGATATCACCCACTTTGTTTTCTACTAAATTCTAACAATAACGACGCACTTACCCCGAGATGACTACGGAAGAGAAAAAAGTGTTTAACGTCCAGTTCTGGCGTTTTTTGTGGGCATCCATCCTCATTGGATTGTCTGCCTGTTTGGGAAATGTGGTTGACGCGATGATTGTGGGCAACCTGATTGATGAGGACTCTGTGAGTGCCATCAACCTGTCGCTGCCCTTACTACAATTTATGTACACCGTCAACATGCTGCTGGCTACTGGAGCTGGCATGCTGGTAGGTATGGAACTCGGCAAACAGGACACACGGCGGGCGTCGTACATCTTTGTCGTATCGATGCTGGCTTGTCTGCTTACCGGCCTCATGTTGACGGCATGCGGTGTGCTGGCACCCGATGTCGTGACCAGTCTGCTGTGTGACCACGAGCAGCTTTATCAGCCCACCTTCGAATACCTGCGCGTGATGCTGATAGGAGCTCCTGCCTACCTGCTGATGTGGGGACTTGACACGATGGTCAGCGTTGACGGCAGTCCACGCCTGGTGTCTGTATCCATTTTGGTGGATAATGTCGTTCACCTGGTGCTCGACGTGGTGTTCATCAAGTACTTCGGCTGGGGCATCGAGGGTAGTGCATGGGCTGCCGTCGTCGGTCATGTTGTGGGCATCGCCATGATGGGCATCCATTTCCTGTCCAAAGAGAATCATCTGCGACTCGCTTGCGGACGTCAGAAACCGGTTTTCGGTGCCATTATCTCGCAGGGTGCACCATTGGCCATTGCCTCTATCTGTCTGACCGTGCTGATGTTTGCATCGAACAAAATCATCTTGTCATCACTCGGTCGTACGGGTATCTATGCCTTTGCCCTTTGTATGAACCTGCTGCTGATTTACAACCTGTTCCTCGGAGGCGTCTGCCGCACCATCCAGTCGTTAGGCTCCATCCAAGTGGGAAAAGGCGACAACGAGGCCTTCACGCTGGTGTTGCGCAAGTCGTTCAACTTCATCACCGTGGCAATGGTCATCACCTGCATTTACGTATGGATATGGCCCGAGAGCATCGTGATGCTCTTTGGTACTGACGAGAGCGATATGATAAGCGAAAGCTGCAATGCGTTGCGTATCTTCGCTGTCTGTCTCATACCCTTCTGCTACATCTACACCATCATGATTGTCTATAAGCTCTACAACTACCACCACATGGCACTCTTCATTTCCTTTGCCCTGTCGCTGACGGTCATTCCCGTGCTGTGGCTGTTTTCCCTGTATGCCAAGGAGTGGATATGGTATGGTTTCCTTGTAGCCTATTTCATCGAGATGATTGCCATCTTCGTCCTCCACAAGATAACGCACGTTAGATTTATATTAAGACATAATGAATAAAAAAACAGCTAATAATCAAGATATGAAAACATTTGCACCACTAAATAAAACGCAATATGGCCTCTATGTAGAATGTGTAAACCACCCGGGAGAGCCCTGTTATAATGTGCCCTGTTTCTATACCTTCGATGGCAGTTTGGACGAAGAGCGGCTCCGTCAGGCTGTCGAGACGGCTGTGGCAGCCCATCCGACGCTGTTCACACGCATTGAGCAGACGGATGAGGGAGAACCCGTGCAGACGATTGACGACACGGAGACCTTCTCGTTGCAGGTGGAGCATGTCGATGACATTGAGGCTGTCAAGAAAACGATGGTTCAGCCTTTCAACATCGTGGGCGACCGTCTGTTCCGCATACGGCTGCTGCGCGACAAAGAACACTTCTATTATTTCCAGGATGTCCACCATACACTTTTCGACGGAGGCTCGCAGGGCATCATGTTGGCCGACATCGAGAAAGCCTACAACGGTGAGCCGTTGGAATCGGAGCTGGTGACGCTGGCCCAGTTGGCTGTCGAGGAAGAGGAGCTGCGCCTGACATCAGTCTTTGAGGAAGACAAGAAATGGTATGCGGAAAACTTCGATTGCAGCGACTGCTACTCTCCGTTGTTACCCGACCGCGAAGACAATCAGTTTGTAGATGCCCTTCTGACGCGTACAATGGCTGTTGACAAAAGTCGGGTGGATGCCTTCTGCAAGTCTAACGGCATCTTCAGGAGTTCCGTCTTCACAGCCGCCTACGCTTATCTGTTGGCAAAGTACAATAATGAGCAGCAAGTGCTGTTCAACACCGTACATAACGGGCGTGCCGACAAGCGTTCCAGCCGTACGGTTGGCATGCTGGTGAAAACGGTACCCGTATATGCCAGGTTCGATGGTGACACCCGTGTGCTCGACTTCATCAAGGCCGGAGAGGAGCAGATGAAAGGCTGTCGTCAGCATGCGGCATACAATTACAGCGACATCGTCAATGATTTGGGACTGCAACCCGCCACGCTGTTTATCTGGCACGGAAACACGCTGGACAACAATCCGTTCTGTGGCAAGCCGATGCAGTTCACGCTGCTTTGCAACAACAGCCGCGAGGTGTCGCTCTATCTGAAGGTCGTCATCAAGAACGGACGATTCGTGTTGGAGGCAGAGTATAATGGCAACGACTACAGCGAGACGCTCATCAGTCAGTTCATGGAGAGCTATGAGGCGGTCGTAGAGGGTTTCCTCACTCAGGAAAAGCTATGCGACATCGACATAACGACAACCTCACAGATGAAATTGCTCGACTCGTTCAACGACACAGACCGTCCCTACGACGACACGCAGACGGTTGTATCGCTGTTCCGCCGTCAGGCCAAGGCCACCCCTGCTGCCGAAGCCGTTGTGTTCATGGACCATCGTTACACCTATGCCGAGGTGGATGACATCAGCGACCGCATTGCAGCTTATATCCTATCCAAGGGACTGGGCGTGGGCGATGCCGTGTCAGTCATCATTCCCCGCTGCGAGTGGATGGCCATTGCCTCGCTCGGCGTGCTGAAGGCTGGCTGTGCCTATCAGCCGCTTGACCCCAGCTACCCGAAGGAGCGCCTGAACTTCATGGTGCAGGATGCTGAGGCCCGGTTGCTCATTGCCGATGAGTCGCTGCGTGACTTGTTGGACGAATATGACGGTGAAGTACTATTGACGAAAAATATCTTCGACCTGCCGGCAGCCAACAGCCAACAGCTAATAACCAATAGTCCAAAGCCCTCCGACCGTTTCATCCTGCTCTACACCTCAGGTTCTACCGGTGTGCCCAAGGGCTGTCAGCTGACGCACGGCAACCTGGTGTGCTACTGCAACTGGTACTGGAAATATTATGGCCTGAAGCCAGAGCACAACGTGGCTGAATATGCTAGCTACGGTTTCGACGTGCACCAGGAGGGCATCTACCCCCCGTTGACGGGCGGTGCCACCGTACACATCATCCCTGAGGAACTGCGCCTGGACCTTGTTTCGCTCAACGAATACCTGGAGCGCGAACACATCACCCACACCTTCATGACCACACAGGTGGGCTATCAGTTTGCGACGAACATCGAGAACCACTCCCTGCTTCATCTGTCGGTGGCTGGCGAGAAGCTGGCCAGTATTGCGCCGCCTCAGGGCTATCAGCTGCACAACGGCTATGGTCCCACAGAGGCCACCATCCTCATCACCATCTATCCCGTCACGAAGAAAGATACGGACGTGCCCATCGGCAAGCCTCTGGACAACGTGCGGCTCTATGTGGTTGACCCGCAAGGGCACCGTCTGCCCGTGGGAGCTATGGGTGAGTTGTGGGCAGCCGGTCCGCAGGTGGCACTCGGCTACCTGAACCGTCCGGACAAGAACGCAGAGGTATTTATTCAGAACCCGTTTACCGATGAGGAGAAATACATTCGTGCCTATCGTACCGGCGACATCGTACGCTATCTGCCTGACGGCAACATCCAGTTTGTGGGCCGCAAGGACGGTCAGGTGAAGATTCGCGGTTTCCGCATCGAGCTGAAGGAAGTAGAAGCCGTCATCCGTGATTTCCCGGGCATCAAGGACGCTACCGTACAAGCTTTTGACGACGAAGGCGGCGGTAAGTTCATTGCTGCCTACATCGTCAGCGACGAACAGGTGGACATCGAGGCGCTGAACAACTTCATCCTCGACCAGAAGCCGCCCTATATGGTGCCTGCTGTGACGATGCAGATTGAGAAGATACCGCTGAACCAGAACCAGAAGGTGAACAAGAAGGCACTGCCGAAACCAGAACGGCCAACAGCTAAAAGCGAACAGCAAACTGCCGATGTACCCCTCAACCTCTTGGAGCAGGAGTTGCATGAGCTGATAGCCGGCATCATCGGCAACACCGATTTCGGTATTACTACCGTTTTGGGCTATGCCGGTCTGACCTCCATCTCTGCCATCAAACTGGCCATACAGGTGAACAAGCGCTATGGCATTACCCTCAATGCGAAGTCATTGGTAAAGGGTGGTACGTTGCAAAGCATCGAGAACGAGATATGGAGAAGCCTTACACCTAACCCCTCTCCGAAGGGCGAGGGGAACTCTAAGGGAGTGGAGAGCCTTGCGGATACTGATGCCCGTAGGCCCTCCTCCCCTTTGGGGAGGTCGGGAGAGGTTCCCCTTTCCTACGCCCAGACTGGCGTCTATTTCGACTGTCTGAAGAACCCTGACTCAACGCCGTACAATATCCCGTACTGCATCAAGTTCCGCAAGGATACCGACACGGCAGCACTTGCCGAGGCAGTCCGTACGCTTGTCAAGGCCCATCCGCAGCTCACCGTCCACTTCGGGAACGGCGATGACGGCATCGTGCAGACTGCCGATTTGGAGCAGGCTGTAGCGGTACCCGTGAAACAAATGAGCGAGGAGCAGCTGACTGCGTACAAGCAGGACTTCGTGAAGCCCTTCGACCTCAGTACCGGTCCGCTCTGCCGTTTTGAAATCGTGACGACCGAAGCGCATACCTGTCTGCTGATGGATGCGCACCATCTCGTGTTTGACGGCGGCTCTTCCGACATCTTCCTGCAACAGCTGTGCAGCCTCATGAACGGCGAGCCTGTCGAAGCTGAAGCCCAGCATTACGCCGCCTACGTGCAGGCAGAAAAAGCCGCCGAGGGTGGGGCAGACTACCAGGCGGCAGCCGACTTCTTCAAGGAACGGCTCTCTGTGGTGGAGGCCGCTACCGAGATACGTCCCGACCTGCCGAATCCCGTCAAGGGCACCATCAGCAATGCCATTGCCCCATTGGATTTCGACACCATCAACGCTCAACTCTCAACGCTCAACGCTCAACTTTCAACCGTCATCACGCCTGCCCATCTGATTCTTGCCGCCGTCTGTTACTCATTGTCGCGCTTTGCCAACAGCGAACAGGTTTGCATCACCACCGTCTCCAGCGGCCGCTCCAACCTGAACATCCGCAACACGGTGGGTATGTTTGTCAATACGCTGGCCCTGGGAGCAACCATCGGGAAACAAACCGTGAAGGAGTTCCTGCAGGAGGTAAGCGAGAACTTCGACGAGACGCTGAGCCACGAGAACTATCCGTTTGCCCAGATTGCCGCCGACTACGGATTGACGGCAGAGATACAGTTTGTCTATCAGTTGGGCATGATGAGCCAGTACGTCTGTCAGGGAACCCCGTTGGAGTTGGAAAACATGGAACTCCAGGTGCCCAAGTTCCCCATTACGTTCTTCGTCAGGAACCATCAGGGACAGCCCGTCATCAGCGTGGACTATGACAACGGCAAGTATTCCGCCCCGTTGATGCAACGGCTGGCTGATGCCGTGAAGGTGAGTGTAGAACGCATGATGGCCAAGCCCGATGCCGCCCTCAGCAGCATCTGCATTGTCAGCGACGAGGAGGCAGCGCGTATCATAAAGATAGGCACGGGTAAGGACATTGATGTCGATTTGAGCAAGACCTTTGCCAACCTGTTTACGGAGCAGGCCAAGTGCACACCTGATGCGCCTGCAGTCGTTGATAGGGATGGCCAATTGACCTACGGCGAGATGGACCGATACTCGAATGCATTGGCCCGTCAGCTGATTGATTTCGGCGTGCAGCCCGACGACTTTGTCTGCGTCATGCTTGACCGCTTCAAGGAATTCCCCCTCTCGGTATTGGCCATTCATAAGGCTGGTGCAGCCTACACACCATTGGACTTTGAATATCCAAACGAACGATTGAATTATATGTTGGAAAATTCTGAGTCCAAGGTGCTTATCACGACCCATTCCGTCCTTGAGGCTAAGCAGGCCGAGGGTGATTTCAGCACCGCTGCCGCCAAGACATTCTTTATCGACGACTTCATGGTTTCCGTGGTCGGCGATATTGTCGCCGCCGCCCCCATCGACCTGTCGAAGCCTGACGGCCTTGCTTACATGATCTATACTAGTGGCTCTACAGGCAAGCCCAAGGGTGCCATGCTCCACCAGGCAGGCCTGCGCAACTTCATCGCTGTGGTCATCGACATGGAGAAACTGACGGCCGAGGACCGCATCAGCGGTCATCGTTCGTTCTCGTTCGATGCGCATATTGAGGATATGTATCCCGTCCTGACGCTGGGTGGCTCGTTCCACATCATGCCCACCGAGATTCGCAAGGATCTCGCGGCTATCCGCCAGTTCCTGATAGATCATCAGTGTACGGGTGGCGGCTATTCTACAGCAATGACCTGTCTGTTGCTCAATACCTTCGATGACCTGCCCATCCGCTTTACAACGGGAGGTGGCGAGAAGATGGACGGCGTGTTCAGCGACCACATTGAAATTATCAACGTCTATGGACCTACTGAGTGTACTGACGATACGTCTTATTATGCTGTCAAGCCAGGTCAGCGTATCGAGAATATCCCTATCGGCGAGAGTGTGGCTAACAACTGGAACTTCATCGTCGATACTGCTGGCAACCTCCTGCCTCAGGGTGTGGCTGGTGAGCTGTGCTTTGCTGGTGTGCAGGTTGGTCGCGGCTATTGGCGATTGCCCGAACGCACAGCTAAGTCCTTTGTCGAT
>JAEEGF010644510.1_pt1 | contig 20603 bp, 14 predicted proteins | sample 9134171 | NCBI WGS metagenome assembly JAEEGF01 (sample SAMN16246542, study PRJNA631951) | gut metagenome | biome: gut microbiome; feature: rumen; material: AP-attached | host: Bos | place: Iran: Karaj | collected 2018-10
TTGAAGCCGATTCTATGATGTACTATGTTATTACCAATATAGGTACAGGAACGGCTATTGACATCAAATCCGATGACAACACCATTTGTGGAAATCATCGCGATGAGGAAGTCATGAGTCAGCAATGGAGGATTTATCCCCTTTCGAACGGCTACATGCACATCGTGAATCGTGCAACAGGCGAAGCCTTGAATGACCCCACAGAAGGAAACCCAACTGCAACAACGGAAATAGGAACCTTACTTAATGTAGCTATTGCCGACTCGCTCGACATACGCCAGCAATGGGACCTCGTAAAGCAAGGCGACGACAGGTTTAACCTGATCAATCGCTTCAGCCAGCATGAGGCCAACCTAAGTGGAGGAAGCAGTAGCGACGGAACGCGTATTGTCAGTTACACGAGTGATGAACGCAACAAGACTTCGAGCAATCGCTTGTGGACTATCACCAGTGTCGATGAGGTTGTGGATGCTATCGAAGACACGCGAGATGACGATTTCGACTACGCACTTGCCTATGACCCGACAGGTGATCGTCTGCACTTTGGAAGTGAACGACCCGAAGGGCTGACCTTTATGGTTAACGTCTATGACCAAGGAGGACGCCTGATGCGGACCTTCCGTGCATCAGAAGAGTGCAGCCTGCGAGGACTGCCTCGAGGACTGTACATCGTATCGTGGAAATTTGCAGGCAAGCGTCGAAGCGTGAAGTTCATTAAATAAGAGTTGTAATGAACCTATGTTCAACACACTTTATACCTAAGCCTTATTGCTATCGAGCCTATGTTTGATTGGAAGCATACCTATGATACCTGGCACAACCAGTTTCCGACACACAAACGTCAGCCCATTATCGGCATCACGGGAAACTTTGGAGAGAAAGGTTGTGAACTAGCCGAAGGATACTATCGTTCCATCCTGGAAGCAGGTGGTGTACCTATGATCATCCCTCCCTACGAGGACAAAGAAGCCTTGCTGAGTGCACTTGACCACATCGATGGATTACTATTGTCGGGAGGTGGAGATATCAATCCCCTCTATCTTGGCGAGGAGCCCTCTCCCGCCCTGCATAGCATCAACCCTAAGCGTGATTTACCTGAGTTGATGCTCGTCAGGTTGGCCTATGACCGACAGATTCCGATGTTGGGCATCTGTCGGGGAATACAAGTTATGGTTGCCGCTTTGGATGGAAAACTTCATCAAGATATTGCCACAGAACTGCCAAACGCCCAATTACTAAAGCATAGTCAGGATTTGCCTCGCGAATATGCGTCTCACCACGTGACCATCGAAGGTGGCAGTGTGCTAGAACAAATATTCCAAGGCGAGGACGAACTGTTTGTCAACTCTTTCCATCATCAAGCTGTTGCCAGTCCAGGACCTCATCTTAAAGTTTCTGCCCTTGCTTCCGATGGCGTTATTGAAGCCGTAGAGAGCAATGAGCACAAGAGCATAGTGGGTGTTCAATGGCATCCTGAATGCTTCATCCTAAGAGGCGACCGTTCGATGATGCCTTTGTTCCTATGGTTCATCGGCGAGGCTGCATCGTATCGGGCAACCGTCCGGCTTCACCAACACATGCTGACACTCGACAGTCATTGCGATACGCCCATGTTCTTTGGCGAAGACATCCATTTCGACCAGCGCGATCCCAAGATACTCGTCGACCTTCACAAGATGACAGAAGGCCATCTTGATGCCAGCATCATGGTTGCTTATCTTCCGCAAGGCGAGCGTAACGAAGAAACCTATAAAGCAATTACGGCAAAGACTAATGAATTGCTCGACGGAATAGAGCGACTGACGTTGGCCAATCGACAATATATTGGCTTAGCTCGCACACCTGATGACCTTTATCAACTGAAGCATGAGGGCAAGAAAGCCATTATGATGGGCATCGAAAACGGCTATGCTATCGGACGCAACCTTTCGCTCATTGAAAAGTTCCGTCAGAGGGGCGTGGTCTACATGACGCTTTGCCACAATGGGGATAATGATATTTGTGACTCGGCAAGAGGCCAAAGTGAACACGGGGGATTGAGCGAGTTTGGACGTGAGGTCGTTCGCGAAATGAATCGTGTAGGCATGATGGTCGATTTGAGTCATGCTGCAGAAAGCAGTTTCTGGGACGCCCTGAAACTAAGCCAAGTGCCCATTGTTTGCAGTCATTCCAGCTGTCGCGCTCTTTGCGACCATCCTCGCAACCTCACCGATGAACAAATGCGTGCTTTGGCCGAAGTTGGAGGCGTTATGCAAGTAACTCTTTACAATGGGTTCCTGCGCACTGATGGCAAAGCCACCATTCTTGATGCTGTGCGGCACATCAATCATGCCGTACAGATTATGGGCATTGAACATGTGGGCATCGGAACTGACTTCGATGGTGATGGTGGTGTACCAGGCGTTGCTAATGCCAGCGAACTCATCAATCTTACCCGTCTTCTTCGTCAGGTTGGATACAGCAATGAACAGTTACGCCTTCTGTGGGGAGAAAACTTCCTTCGGGTTATGCGACAAGCACAATCATATAGTTGATTATTGAACGTCATATATTATGAAGCGACTATTATACATTTTACTTTTAGTTTCATCTATTGCTTTGACCAATTGTGGAAACAAGACACAGCAAAGCAATACTCGTGACTCTATTCCCATGCAAAATTGCCCTGAATTCATAGCACAAAACGCTATGCGACATATCGTCAAGCAATGCGAGTTTGGTCCTCGCGTTCCTGGCAGTCAAGCCTGGAAAGCCTGTGGCGATAGCATTGTGGCTTGGTTTACGAACTTAGGTTTGCAAGTCAACGAGCAACAGACCACCGTTACCATTTATGACGGTTCCACCCTTCCTTGTCGCAACATCACAGCAAGCCTCAACACCGACAATCGCGACCGCATCTTGCTTTGCGCCCACTGGGACAGTCGTCCTTGGGCAGACAACGACCCGAATGAGGAGAACCATAAGAAGCCCATACTTGCTGCCAATGACGGAGCAAGCGGTGTCGCAGTTCTATTAGAACTGGCTCGAATACTTAGTCAAGCCGATAGTATTAAGACAGGCATCGACTTCGTTTGCTTCGACGTAGAAGACGCTGGTACGCCACAATGGTATGATGGCGAGATGGATACCGATGAAAGCACTTGGTGTCTGGGCTCGAAGCAATGGGCTTTGCAATCTATCCAAAACGGCTATCAGGCACGCTTTGGTATTCTACTCGATATGGTAGGAGGAAGAGGCAGCACATTTGCTCGCGAAGGTTTCTCTCTACAATATGCACGTCCCGTTGTCGACATGCTTTGGCACATTGCACAACAGAATGGTTATGGCCATTACTTCCCTTTGCGTGAAGGCAATTACATTACCGACGACCATTGCAACATCAACGAAATAGCCCACATCCCTTGTCTCGACATTGTGCCTTACCATACCGATGGTCCCAGTTCTTTTGGTCCAACGTGGCACACCGTCAACGACACGCCTGACAACATCGACCCCAACGTGCTTGAGGCCGTGGGGCAGTGTGTGTTGCAATTGATTTACAATGATGCGAAGTAATCGGAGTAATCGGAATAAACAGAAAAATCAGAAAACATGACAATCAACGAAATACAAGACGAAATTATAGAAGAGTTTCAAGAACTCGATGACTGGATGGACCGTTACCAACTGCTCATCGACATGGGTAGCGAACAAGAGCCCCTTCCTGAGAAGTATAAGACAGAACAGAATCTTATCGATGGTTGCCAAAGCCGTGTTTGGTTGCAGGCTGACCTCATCGACGGTCTCGTTCATTTCCAGGCCGAAAGCGATGCACTTATCGTGAAAGGTATTGTTACCCTGCTTCTTCGCGTTCTCAACGACCAAACGCCCGAAGACATACTTTCTGCCGACCTCTATTTCATCGAGCAGATAGGTTTGCGCGAACACCTTTCTCCTACACGAGCAAACGGGCTTTCCGCTATGCTTAAGCAGATGAAGATGTATGCGCTGGCGTATATGCAAATAAGATAACAACCCCTACCCCTCACCCTTCCCGAGGGAAGGGAGTATATACCAATAAGACCAAAAGAGTGCTATTATGCAACCAACAGATGTAATCACGCTCTCTCCTCGGGAAGAGAATGGAGAGGGGGTCTCTATTGGTAATATTCACTTTTCCACTCCCTTTCCCGTCTTCCTTGCCCCTATGGAAGACGTAACAGACATTGGTTTCCGACTGCTTTGCAAGCAGATGGGAGCCGACTTGGTCTATAGTGAGTTTGTGTCGAGCGATGCACTCATTCGTGGTGTTAATCGGAGTGTGGAAAAATTACAAGTATGTGACGAAGAGCGTCCTGTAGCCATTCAGATATACGGTCGCTTTGTCGAAGCGATGCGTGATGCGGCTCAAATTGTAGTCGAACAGGCACATCCCGACATTCTGGACATCAACTTCGGCTGTCCTGTTAAGCGTGTGGCAGGCAAGGGGGCTGGAGCAGGCATGTTGCAGAATATTCCCCTCATGTTAGAGATGACTCGCACGGTTGTAGAGGCCGTTCCTAACACGCCTGTTACCGTAAAGACACGCCTCGGTTGGGACCACGACCATCAGATCATCGTCGATTTAGCCGAACAACTGCAAGATTGCGGCATACAGGCTTTGACCATTCACGGCCGCACTCGAAGTCAAATGTACACGGGTGAAGCTGATTGGACATTGATAGGCGAGGTAAAGCGAAACCCTCGCATGAAGATACCCATTATTGGCAATGGGGACATTACCACACCCGAACGGGCTCGTGAGTGTTTCGAACGATACGGAGTCGACGCTATCATGGTGGGTCGTGCCACCTTTGGCCGACCTTGGATATTTCGTGAGATACGGAACCACCTCAATGGGAAAGATGAACTTCTCACCAATGATTGGAAACTCGACGTCCTCAAACAGCAGGTGCTCACGAGCGTTGAACGTTTAGGAGAGTATCGTGGCATCTTGCACAGTCGTCGTCACTTGGCGGCTTCTCCTTTATTCAAAGGAATCCCCAATTTCCGTGAAACACGCATCCGCATGCTTCGTGCCGAAACGGTGGAAGAACTGTTCGGGATTATAGACAAAGCCCCTCTCTCCCCGTCCCTCTCCCCCGAAATGGGAGAGGGGGGAGTAATACCAACGTAAAGCCATAACATGAATAACATTACTACATTAACAAATAAGGAGTTCTCCTCCCCTTCGGGGGAGGTTGGGAGAGGGGTCGTTTATGAAATAATGGCCCCTGTGGGTTCGCCCGAATCCCTTGCCGCAGCTCTGCGCGCTGGAGCCGACAGTATTTATTTCGGTATCGAGCGACTGAACATGCGTGCTCACTCGTCCTCTACCTTCACCATCGACGACCTCCACCGCATAGCTCGCGAATGCCAAACCTTTGGTGTGAAGAGTTACCTCACTGTCAACACCATCATATACAACGACGACATTGAACTCATGCATCAGATTGTGGATGCAGCTCATGAGGCTGGCATCTCAGCCATTATCGCCAGCGATGTTGCCGTTATGACTTATTGCAGGAAGGTTGGGCAAGAGGTTCACCTAAGCACTCAACTTAATATTTCCAACATCGAAGCCCTTCGCTTCTATGCTCAGTTTGCCGACGTGGTGGTGCTTGCTCGCGAACTCCGCATCGAGCAGGTAGCCGAGATTTACCGTCAAATCCAGGAACAACACATCACAGGTCCCAGTGGCGAACTCGTTCGCATAGAGATGTTCTGTCACGGAGCTCTGTGTATGGCTGTCAGTGGGAAGTGTTACTTGAGTCTCGACAACATGGGCCGTTCGGCCAATCGTGGTGAATGCATGCAGATCTGTCGTCGTTCCTATACCGTACGCGACACAGAAACGGGCACAGAACTTGAGATTGACAACAAATACATCATGAGTCCACGCGACCTGAAGACCATTCGCTTCATCGACCGTCTCATGCACGCGGGCGTGCGCGTATTTAAAATAGAAGGTCGCGCGCGCGGAGCCGACTATGTCGATACCGTAGTTCGTTGTTATAAGGAAGCCATCCAAGCCGTGCAAGAAGGCACTTTCACGGAAAAACGTTGTCAGGAATGGGACGAACGTCTTGCCCGTGTCTTCAATCGTGGCTTCTGGGATGGGTACTATCAAGGTCAGTTACTGGGCGAATGGACACGCAAGCCTGGGTCTTCTGCTACAGAGAAGAAGACGTACTGCGGAAAAGGCGTTCGTTACTACTCGAAACTTCAAGTAGCCGAATTCAAGATTGAAGCCTGTGAGTTGCATCAGGGCGACCGCATTCTCATTACCGGTCCTACTACTGGAGCACTTTATGCCACAGCCGAAGAGATTCGTTACGACCTGCGTCCAGTAGAGACGGCAAAGAAAGGTTGGCACATAAGCATACCCATTTCCACTAAGATTCGTCGGAACGACAAGCTCTTCATCATCACCCAGGCCGATGCTTAATCGTATCTTTGCAAGCACATAACAAAGGTATCATGAAGACGAAGCACATCTTTTATTGCATTTTCTGTGTTCTCGTGTTTACCGCCTGTTCGGGTGGCGACTATGAACGACAGCTGGAACGATTCGAAGAGATGAACCGCACAGACGTGCCTCTCTGCGTCGATAGCGTACAGCCCATTGTCCGCCACTACGACCACTGGTGGCACTCGCGAAACCACCGCATGCGTGCCTACTACATGCTGGGCTGTGCCTACCGCGACCAGGGCGAGGCCCCTGCTGCCATACATTACTATAATATAGCAACCGAGCAGGCTGACACAGCAAGCTCCGAGTGCGACTATGCCACCCTGTTTCGAGTCTATGGACAGATGGCGATGATATACGGACAGCAAAATATGCCACAGGAAAAGAAAGAGGCTTTAACCAAGTATGGATACTACGCCTGGATGGCATGTGACACAATAAATCATATCGTAGCTTATGAACAAATGACAGATGTGTGTTATATGCTGGATGATACGACAGGAATTTTCGCCTATACCGATAGCGCCAACATGCTTTATCGGAAGTATGGATTTGGGGAACTCTCTGCACGTGTTTATCCTACCGCTATATATGTTTGTCTCAATAACAATGACCTACAGCGCGCTCGAAAATATATGGATATTTTTGAGAAAGAATCAGGTCTGTTTGATAAAAACGGTAATATTGAAGCAGGACGTGAACATTATTACTATAGCAAGGGATTATATTACGAGAAATCTGGTAGTCTTGACTCTGCCGAATATTATTTCCGAAGGCTAATATCATACGGCCATTATTATGAAGCGTACAAAGGGTTGCTTTCAGTATATGCATCGAAAGAGAAAACCGATTCCATTGGGAAATACGTAGAATTAACAGAACATGCTTTAGGACGATGGGCTGGGAATCAACAGGCAAATGCCGTTATCCAGTCGTCTGCCATGTACAAGTACGAAAGAAACCAGAATGCCGCTATAAGAAGTGCACAGAAGGCAGAAAGGTACAAAATCAGTTCACTCTCTATCCTAATAGCAGCCTTTTTATTGTTCAGACACTATAGGAATCGGGCTAAACAACAAAAAGAACGGTTCCAACTACTTAATCAGCAATATCTGGATACCAAGAGTGAGTATGCACAAGTCGTAGAAGAATTTCAGATTCTTAAACGCTCCCATGATAGTCCTGAAACGTCTGCGGAAACTATGGTGTTGATTGAAAAAAAACAACAGCGTATTGTCCAACTTGAAAGGATCCTGAAAAAATATCAGTCTGAACTCCATCTATTAGATTATAAAGAGAGAGAGAAACTGCTAACGAATAATGAGGTGGTAGTATTTTTAAAAAATAAAAAGAGTATTACGCCCAACTGGAAAGCCCCAAGGCCCGAAAAATGGAAAGCCCTGTTAGACATCTATGCAAAATATATGCCCCATGTGTTTGCCAACATGAATAAAGTGTCGCTGTCCAAACAGGAAAGGCTTGTCACCATCCTCACCCACCTTAAAGTCAATCCAGGTGACATTGCCCATCTTTTAGAGACCAGTTCCTCAAGAGTTTCAAATGCCAAAAAGGATGCTTGCCGAAAGCTTTTTGCTGATGAAGACAGTGGAAAGCTTCGCGAAAGGCTGATTGACCTCGAATGTGAAAACGAGGTAAACTTTTTTATAGACGGTTGAGGCTCAGGAAGTAAACTCATAAAATGTGAAAACGGCGTGAAATCATCACGCTGTTTTTATTTGGTTCTATCGGTTGTAAAGCAGTACCTTTGCAGCCGATTGTTTATGTCTAACAAATCTATTAAATTCAAAAATGAAAAAGTATTTATTATCTTTGGTGTTCCTTTCTGCTATGGGAACAATGAGTGCAGACCAACAGCCTTTTATGAGGCCGAATCCCAATGGATTACCCGATTACATTACATATTCAGCCCCATTTAGTAGTATTTATATTAACTCTTTAAATTGATTCCACATGAAAAAAAATCTATTTTTTACTATTATTACATCCATTTTCGTTATAACGAGTTGTGAGAACAAAGAGGAGATTTATCCTTGGCCTGCTGACCCTTGGTATACATTTAATACCGAAATAGCAGATACAGTTCTTTCTGCTGACCAGCATCAGTTTACAATTGAAATTACGCCAATGGAAGATGCCCAAATACAGGATTGGGAACATATCTTGATTAATGGAATTTGGGATGAGTCATTACCCGGAGAGGATGACAAATGGCTTATCAATTCGGGTGATTGCAGTTGGATTAAATTGGAGAAATTGAAGAAAAATGGAAAAAGTATTATTCAAGTAACCATGAATTCCAACGAGACCAGTGAAAGACGAGGAATAAGATTCTATGTATATACAAAAGTTAAGAAACTATATGCTCACTACTGCAGCCATGAAATTAAAATCTGGCAAAATGGAAAAGAGGAGAAAGAAGGACCATTCGAAGTGAAAGTTCGCTACAAAGGACAAATCCATCGTTCCATGGCCACATTGGATGAAAACGAACATATCGTATATTAAGATGCTGATTTTGCCGCCTTCATGGAGGAGTATTTTTCGAACCGAAAGAGCAGCGAGAGCAGACGAGAACTTGTTCTCAGTATGCCGAGTCGCGACTGAGGAAGGCGCAGCCAACGAAAGTACCCAAAAACAAAGGTTATACGATAAATCAATAAGCATAAATAAAGATTGAGGGCCTCGACCTATTATTAAAAATAATTCGTATCTTTGCATTAAATATCAAGGAAAACCATGAAGAAGTATTGCATCCTGTGCTGCATATTCGCCCTACTGCTTACTGCTTGTTTGGATTCGATGGTTCTGCCGCCGATTTCAGGCACAGTATCAGCCTTATTTAGCACAAATTTGCCCCCAGTCAAGTTTTGTCAATTTTTTTAACAATTAAAATTTGGAGCATAATTCCATATTTCTGAACTTTGCATGCGAAATATGGCAAAGATTATCATATATATTTAAATGCGGTTACGAGGACGATTTTTCTAAACATACATACACATTATGAAAAAAACATTAGCAACATTATTATTGTTGTGCCTGAGCTTGACGGGTTGGGCACAGCGAGTTCAAAACCTCTCATTAGAGGGATTGGGCGCCAGCGGCTCTGTGGGAATGGTTTACGACACGAGGTTCAAGGGAAATGACGGATTCGGCTTCCGTATCGGAGCAGGCTATTGCTTCAGCCAGTCGCAATACTCGGCTTTAGTGAAGCCCAACGATTGTAACCTGCATGCTATTACATTTCCCTTGGGCGTCAACTATCTGCTGGGGAAGAAGAAGCACAAGTTGGAAATAGGACTTGGAGCCAGCATGGGATATTATCATATTCAAGAGTCAACGTATCCTTTTGGTATCACTTATCCTGACGAGCCAGGTAACTCCTTCGGTTACTTCATGTTTGCCGAGGTGGGTTATCGCTATCAGCCCGTGCAGGGACTGATGTTACGCGTCGGCCTCACTCCTTCGTGGAACTTCGGTGACAAGTATGGCCTCGACCGCCAGTGGTATTATCCCTATATTGGCATCGGGTATTCGTTTTAAGTTATGAAGCTAAAAGTATTGTTCTTCATATTATTCAGTATTGCAATCATATCCTCCTGTTTCAAGGAACCGAAGGGGTTTCCTGACAAAATTGTCTTTGGACCAGAAGGCGAGGAACGCGTATACACAGGATTTGAATTTACTTACCTTGAGATTTCTTATCCAGGGAAGGGCATCATCCTGTCAACTTCGGACCGATATAGAGATGAGCACCCAGAGGATACATCCCGCCTGGCAGCAGAGTTTGATTGGTTGAGAGTCACAGGGAATTATCCCTATGGCAAATCTCTTACCATTTCCGTAAAGACCAATACTACGGGCAAAAAAAGAGAGTTGGTTGTTTGGCCTCATACATACGAACCAAGGACCTCTCCAATTCGTATCATACAAACAAGAATCCTCTAAAATAATAAATAAATAATCCTGACGAGCCAGGTAACTCCTTCGGTTAATTCATGTTTGCCGAAGTGGATTATATGTCTCATTAGTACGTTTAGGAGACAAAAAGATACCTATTTCTAGATAATAGCATAAAAGATGAAATCAATGCAAGTTCCTTTGTTGCAGCCCTTTTGTGCCAACTGCTGAAATCCCCTAAATTTACAGTATGGTCCCAAATTCTCTTGTTAGATACAATACAATTCTTTTTCCCCGTTGCCATTTTGAGCTCTTGGATGTCTCAAATTCTTTCTTCTCATACAAGATAAATGAGTCAACCCTTTGAGCTGGGTCATACTTGTATACCCTTCCCGAGAAGACACAGATGGCACGGAGGAACACAGCAAAAGGAATGTCTGGATTAAGATGATGAGAACGGATGAGCGCGGCCTTGATATAGGCAGTTTCGTATTCGTGTTCCATGTTGTTGAGAGCTGTTAGAATTGCCGTCTTCAACGCTTGTTTGTCATCGGCAATAAGGATGTCATCAATGCTCAACTCTTCTTGCAAAATGGTTCTGCGTCCGTGCTTACCTTTCGTGTTGGTAAGAGCATTCTTCGCGGCTTGCGTCAATTCAACATCTTCAGCTTCCTTTATCGGCTTAGTCCACTCCGTCTTCTTGTCAAGTGCATTTGCCACACTTGTTTCCACAAGTTTCTCGATTACAGCCTTAGCGCTTTCACGTAAATAGGAAATCTGTTTGGCACCTAGGCTGACCTTGCTCAGCGCCATTGCGCTCTTTGGCAGTCCGTGGTCATAGCAAACATAGTACAATGTACACATCAACAAGGGATTGCTACCAGCATGGATTTGGTCACGAACTTTGACGAAAATCTCCGGCAATGCTTGTATGGCTGACAACATGATTCTCTTTGACAGAGTCGCAAGTTCATCAGCGGAATGTCCTTTTCCAAAAGTGAATACTGCCATCTGGACAAAGGACGGTAGCGACTCCCAAAACTCCTGGGCGGTCACATAGGGAACATAGATGTGTTCGTCATCTTCCTCACTCAGGTCCTTGTCTGATAAGCTAAACTCCCGTATCAGGAACTGCTCTGATAGGTCAGGGGTATCTTTCTCCTCTAAAGTTTCTGTGTACACACCAAATCTCAGATAGCCCTTCAGTCCCATCAGTTCGTCAACGACCCGACTAGCTGCGACTGCTCTTTCATCAGCAGACAGCACTTCTTCAGAATCGGGTGCAAGCAATTTGCGGCATTCGACAAGAACGTATGTCGGCACAAAGCTTACTACCATCTTGAATATACGTTCAAGACTGCTGAAGTCGTTGCGCTCTACCTTCATCATTTCCACGAAAAAATGTGAGTATTCATCTGGATGCTCCTGGTTCCATGAATATACTCTTTCCATTGCCTCTCTCATGGCATGCTTTTGGAAATCTTCAAAGGGTCTCATCTGAAAAGTATGATTATGAATAATACAATAACGTGTTACTTATTTGCCAATAGTTTGAGAAGCATCTCTGTCTTCTGTTCCTCTGTCATGTTCTTGACATCTTCCTCGGTCACCTTTGGCTGTAAGTCTAACAACTTGTTGTTGTACTCGAACATGGTTTCCAACGGATATTGGGCGATGTATCTTTCTGTAATGGTCTTGTCGGTCGCATGCCCCATACTCTGTGAGATATACCTGTCCTCCACTTTGGCATAAGTGAGGTTCGTTCCGTAAGAATGTCTGCACCATGTTCCCGACGGACGGACTTCCCAATGCAAGACATCCTCGCAGATTTTGATGACACGATCTTGTACATTTGAGTTTTCCTGAGAGATACGCTTGCGTTTGTCGGCCTTATATGTTGCACCTTGCAGAATATCTGGGAACACGAAGCCATTGAGTACGGGTTCTGCCGCTATTTCATCAAAGATTCTCTGTAATGGTTCAATGATGGGGATTATTACTTCACCGCCACCTTCTGTGCGATTTCTGGTCTTCACTCGTTTGAATTTGAACGCTTTCCTACCAGAGTCGAAATAGAATTTCGAATACTTAAGTTCGGCTGCATCGGCCATATTGAAACCGTTACACAGATATTGGACAAGGAATAATCCCAATGAGTAATGGGCTTTTTCTGAATAGCCTTTCTTCCATTTGTCAGGATAGCGTTTCTCGATGAATACCCGATACAATTCTGTCATCTGCTGGACATTCAGGTAGTGGTCCTTCCTTGTGTCGCCGACAGGTATCGCCACGAGCTTCTTTTTCTTGACATTCGAAAATGGATATTCTTGGTTGGTTAGATAGCCCCGTGACACGCATTCATTCCAGACTGCGCGACAGTTTCGGAGATAAAGGCCTCTTGTTGCCTCTCTTATCTGACCGATTAACTCACCATTCTCATTCAGCACACCATTTTGCATTCCGTTACTCCAGTATTCAATATCTTCCTTCCCTACCTTAAAACCACTAATCGGTCTGTCCCAAAGAATCTTTTGGAAAGACTTCATGGCGCACTCGTATGACTCGGCTGTGGTATATTGCTCTCCATTGTTGTTGGTCCGAAAGAAATTGATCCTGTCTTGCCACACGCTGAAAAAGGAAGCCTCCTTGGAGGTGTCAACACCAGTGATGGCAGTCTTTATTCTATCGAGCGTCAGACTATTTCCCAGACGCTCAATTAGCTCCACTTGCGCCTCAAAGATGGCATCAAATTCCAATTTCTTTTCGTAGAGTTCTGAGCGGACAGCCTTGGCGCTGAGGTTACAGACCTTCGCAAAATCTTCCCCCGTGAACTCGCCAGCTACGAAGTTGTACCACGACTTTCTGTCTATGGTATAGCGCATTGCGACGGGAAACGTGCTCCTGTCTTTCTTCGGATGACGTTTGTCAAGGATGAGCGCATAGGTGCAATTCCTAAATCGTGCGCTCTTGTAGGTTGTGTCTAATTTCTTTGCCATTTTAAGTCAATAGTTTGGAGGTCTCAACTTCACCCTTTTCTCTATTTCGGGAAAACATTGGGAAAACAAAGTCTCTCATTTCCTCCCAAAACCCCGTGTTTTCCAATGCTCTTCGGGAAAACAATGGGAAAACAGAGACGTTTTGATACAGGGTTTTATGTGATATCATAAACTGCTGCAAAAATAGTAACTATTTGGCAATCAACCAAACTTCTGATATTAAAAATTCACAAAATATCATTCTGTCTTACTCATAATCTGGAGGTCCTAGGTTCAAGCCCTAGCTGGTCCACGATAAAAACAAAGGAGTTACGAGAATTCGTAGCTCCTTTTTCATGTTTATATAACCATTAGGTTATTTGTTTAATCCTTGAATGCGCCTGCTTTGTAAGAGATCTTATCTGTTTTGATATTTCTTCGTAGTAGTTGAGCCATCGGCGTGACGCTCTTTTACCATATATATTTGTGATGATTTAACAGGAGATTCCATTTGTTGTCCTTGCAAATTATAATAGGTGCGAGCAACAACTCTCTTGTCTTGGCGCGAGTCCGCAATGGCTGTCACATCATCATCCACTCCTTGGAACGAAGAAGCAAAATCAGGTAGATAATAACCCAAGTGAGGCGGTTGGTTGTAGGCACAATTCTGCCACGCGACAGCCATGCGATAAGTATGGTCGTGCATCAGTGTCGGCACTCTAAACTTCGTAGTTGAAGTACTGCTGACAATATATAACTGCGAAGGGTCATTGCTATTCCACCATATTACTTCCTCACGCCAGTCGCCGAAGAGGTCAGCCTGAAGGCAAGGTGTGGCCTTCGTCCCGTTGCATGAAGAGGGAGTCATACCCAATGCCGAAAATGTCCTTTGACTAGAAGCCGTCGCAAAGACACCCAACTCTGTCGCAGCACCACTAGAAGACCACTTTGTAATGGTCGTGCCATCGAGCATTTCATCATACACATCACCATCCCAGTATATGCGGAAGTTCATAGACGGTTTCTGTGAACCCACTTCCCTGCCTGTGATGGCATTAAAGGGATTTTGATTGCGACTTCCCTTGTCAAAGCCACCGTAAGCCGACCAAAACTCATAACCACGATTACTCGTGACAATGTCTGCGGCTAATCCACGACCATTATCGGCTCCTTCTTGCCCACCTTTCCATAAGATTTCTCCCGTAGCAGCATCGTGTAGATCCCAAGCATATGCGCCTTTTTCCTCATGGATGTCAAAGAGTTCCAAACCCGGACGATCTGGGTTCATGTCTCCTAGATGAATGGCATCTCCATGTCCAAACCCAACTGCGTAAAGCATCTTACCATCGTTGTCAAGTGCTGCCGAGCCCCAGATAATCTCATCACAACCATCTCCATCCACATCGGCCACCGAGAGGTTGTGATTACCATTGGCATACATGGTGTTTCGACCCATTCCAGCTGTACCGGCAGCAGGTGTATAGGTTGTCGTCTTGCCGCTGGAATCCCGCAACTTGTAACTTGTCTTCTTGTCTGAACTATGAAGCCAGCGAGTCCTCAGTTTCTCCCCGTCGAAATCCACTGCCCACAGATAGGCAAAGGTGTAGTAGCCACGACACATTACCGCTGAAGGCCGTTCGTCCTGACCTGCCAAATAAGCCACACAAGCCAAATAGCGCTCACCACGATTGCCGTAGCCTGCATAGTCGCTCTTCCCACTTCGGTCGTCCCAATTGAAGGAACCCGAAGCCTCGCTCAACGATGCCGTCGCATTGCGGTTTGGATAATAGGCTATGGTATGAATGGCCTTGCCCGTCAGTCCCTCGAACACCGTCAGATACTCCTGTCCACCGTCGATGCGTCCGTTTGAGTTACGCCAGTCCTTCGTATTGTCTGCATTCCGTATCGAGATCAGGTCGGCAACCTTATTGACATACGTTCCCTCGGAATCCATAGAACCTGGAGCGGTCTTGCATATCAACTCCGCTTTTCCATCCTTATCAAAGTCATAGACAAGGAACTGCGTGTAATGTGCTCCGGCACGTATGTTCACGCCAAGATCTACACGCCACAGTTTTTCGCCAGTAAACAGGCGATAGCAATCTATATACACATTACCCGTGTAGCCATTCTGGGAGTTGTCTTTCGAATTGCTGGGGTCCCACTTCACGATGAGTTCGTATTGACCATCGCCATCCACATCACCTACTGAACAGTCGCCAGGCGAATAAGTGTAGTTCCCACTTTGATTGCTTGCAGCGGCAGGGCGGTCGAGTTGTAACAAATGATACCCTCGTTTGTTGAATGAAACGGGAGCAATGGTATCTGTGGGCACTCCATTCTGCAGAGTTACCAATTGGAACTCCGTTGTAGCGTTTGAACTTACTCGTTTGCTTGTAGCATTACGAATGGTGTCGCCAACAACTGCTCCATCTTTGAGAACCAAGAACGAGGTATGCTCGTTGTCACTGCCAAGCAGTCGCCATGTTAGGAACGTTGAGCTCGCCAGTGTATTGATTGCCACGAAACCACGGTCTAACCTCTCTTGCTGAGAAGCTGACGTATTGGGGGTCTGAGCTGTCGTCTTTATGGCTATCAGTGCCAGAAGTGCAGTTAGTAATTGTCTCATTGTATGATAGGATAATGTAATTCGTGCTGCAAAATTACAGAAAATATTTATAACGATGTTGCACATATTTAACATTTGGATGAAAATAAATATCATATTCATTCGTATACTGTGCTTTTCTCAATATCATTATTCTTCATGGTTTGGCTGATCCTTTTGTAAGTTCAGAAGGCAGAATTCCAAATTCCTTTTTGAATACTTCACGGAAGTGGGCCATCTGACTGAATCCAGTCATCATGGCGGCTTCAGTCACATTGTAGTTGCCACTTTCAAGTAATTTATAGCAATGGCGCAAACGTTGTTTACGTACATATTCCTTAGCCGTAAGTCCTGTCAAAGCCTTTATTTTTCGGTAGAAGGTACTGTGACTCATTGCCATCTTATCGGTCAGGAAAGCCATGTCGATGTCCGTCTGCATGATATGCTCTTCTATGGTTCGATTCAGGCCTTCCATAAACTCACGGTCGAGTCGACTGAGTGAGCTCGTTGATGACGAGAGCTCGGAAGGAATGTTTTCGATGCCGTTATTGCTTAGTTGTTCTGCCAACCTTCTCCTGTTGGCAAGCAAATTTCTTATGCGGCTAGTCAGGAGTTTTGCCGTGAAGGGCTTAGTGAGATAGGAGTCGGCTCCACTGTCGTATCCTTCTTCTTTATCTTCATCGGCGTCCTTTGCCGTTAGCAAAATAACAGGGATGTGGCAAGTTTGTATGGTGTCTTTGATTTGGCGTGTCAGTTGAATTCCATTCATCTTGGGCATCATAATGTCACTTACGATGAGGTCAGGCACGTGTTTTCCTGCAAGAGCAACACCTTCCACGCCGTTGCTGGCTTGAAGAATTCGGAAGTCATCGCACAAAGAATCGACGATGTACTGCCTGATGTCTTCGTTATCCTCAACTATCAGTAACAGTGGTTGTTGTGCCTCCATGCTTTCTTCTCCTTCTTCTACTTCATCCAATTCTTCAGCCTTCATTCTCGCCTCATCATTCTCATCATCCTCCTTGTGCAAGGCGTTGGGATAGCTGTTAACTGCCGACAGTGAAAGAGTGAACTTACAACCTTTGCCTTCTTCACTCTCCACCATAATTTGTGCTTCGTGCAGGTCGACGAGTGATTTCACGAGTGACAAACCAATACCTGTACCTGAAGCCTGATGGTTGCCTTTGGCCTGATAATAGCGATCGAAGATGTGTGGAAGTGCTTCGGCGGCAATCCCATAACCAGTGTCAGCCACAGAAATCATTATTTCCTTATCGTCCTTTGCTTCGGCAGTAATGTCAATACTTCCTCGTTCCGTATATTTGACAGCATTGGAGAGCAGGTTGTTAAGAACCGTGGCCACGACCTCCGAATCGAAATACACCTTGGGAAGTTTTCCCGGCTGATAATAACTTATCTCTACCTCTGGATTGCGATTTAATTCTTTATAATTGAGAACAATTTCTTTTACAAACTGCCCCACGTCGCCCCTTGCCACTGTAAGTGTGCGATTTTGTGTTTCGGTTTTTCGGAATTCCAGAATCTGATTGATCAAGTCACGAAGCCTACCAGCACTTCTGTTTATCATTTCCACTTTCCTCCTGCTTCCTGTAGTCAGGCTATCATCTGCAGCAAGGTCCTCCAAGGGCCCCAGAATGAGTGTGAGAGGCGTGCGTAACTCGTGGGTGATGTTGGTAAAGAACCGTAGACGTTCCTCGTTCAATTCCTGCTTCTGCAGACTCTCACGTCGCGTCATTTCAAGGGAATTGTGCAAGGCAATTCGACGCTTGTATTGCTGAACTAAAAATAGTATTATGGTCAAGGCCAATGCTGTATAGAAAAGATATGCCCACCACGACTGCCAGAAAGGTGGTGCGATACGAATACTGAGTTGTGTAATAGTGGCCTTCTCCCAGTCCTGACTTCTCAGTTTTGCCCGCAACACAAATGTGTAGTTACCAGGGCGCAGGCTACGGAACACAACTTCGTGATTGTTACCGCCTGCATACCACTTGTCGCTCAGTCCCTTCATCATGTATGAGAATTCCACGTCATCGGCCTGGGCATAGTTGCTAATGGTATAGGCCAAGCACAAAGTGTTCTGCTGGGCAGTCAACTTCAGGCGTCCGTCACCGTCAGGTTGCACATACAGAGGGGCTTTCTCCTCTCCCGTTGGACTGAACACTTCGCACCGGACAATCCTAACGGGCGATATCTCCCAGTCTGTCTCCGTGTCTTCAGGTCGGAAATAGTACACGTCTTTGACCGAACCGAACGCAATTATTCCATCCTTCAAGGTGGCGACAGCGCCTTCCATAAAGCCACCAGTACTCGTGTCTCGCTGTTGTCCATAATTATAGAAACGTCCAGACACGGTGTCCAGACAGACAATGCCCGAAAAAGTACTTGCCCATATGCGTCCCTGCTCATCCTGCTGGATTGCACGCACCTGATGGTCTTCCAGCCCAGCTTGGGTGCCATAGACGGTAATATTTTTAAGGTTATGAAAATCTGCCAATCGCACCACTCCCTCGTTAGTAGCCAACCAAAGGCCACTCTTTCTATCGGACAAGGCTTGATTGATATTGTTCGAAGGAAGCCCATCGGTCATAGTTAAGTGCTGAGCGCTCATTGTTTTTGTATCGACAACAGATAGTCCCCTACCCTGCGTTGTCAACAATAATTGGGTCGGTGACAGGCGGATGAAACTAGTGACCGGAGCCCCACCAACCAGTTGAGTAATGGCACCTTGATGACTGACCCGACCACTGTCATAGATGCACACACCATATTCCGCCCCTATCCATATCCGTCCGTCGGTATCTTCCATAAAAGAGTGTATGTCACACACGTCATAGCCAATGTCTATCGGTTCGAATGTCTGCCGATGGGTATCGAACAATATGACACCCTCGTCTTCCATTCCCAACCACACGAAGCCTCGACTGTCGACCATCAGGCAACGTGCAAACGAATGTGAGCGATGCTTCATACCACTTACCTGCCAATGGCCCTCAAGTGTAAGTCCGTCTGCCACATCACCTTGATAGCCATACACGCTCAGTTCATCCTCACCGCTCACCCACATTCTGCCCTGACGGTCATTACTGATGCCATAAACACGCTTTGCAGCCTGCTTATTTGCGACATTAAGTGCACGAAAGAAAGGCTTATGATTTGGAAGGAAGTCCACCCCCGTGCTATGGTTACCAATCCAGACATTGTGGTAAGTGTCCTGCAAGATAAAACGCGTATTCATCGATGACGTTTCCACCTGTCTGCCTTCGTCTGTCATTACTCCCCCGACATCGTTGGCTGTCCACAGGTGTCCGTCAGCCATTTCCTTAATATCAAAGACATTGGCACGATAGTCCTCCGTTTCTGCACTGCTTCGAACCAATGCGAACGATTGCGCAACAGGGTCAAACTGCGCTAGTCCCTGGTCTGTCCCAATCCAGATGCGTCCCTTGCTATCTTTCACTATACGCCTCACATTGTTACTGGGCAGTCTCTCAGGGTTTGCACATTTTTCCATAGCCTTCTTGCTGTCCAAACCCGAAAAGTGTCGCACGGCGTAAGGCTCCTTCTGGTTAACTATGCTCATTCCCTCCTTACTGTGCCCAATGTAGAGATGGCCTTGCCCGTCATCCATTCCACAGCGACTTCCAGACAGCTTCACGGGCAACGTAGTCAGTTCGTTCGTCACAAAGTCCAAATGCTGTATCTTTCCATTTCCATAAATGAGCCATACTCCTTGTCGGTGGTCGTCGGCCATGTCCACCAAACTATAACTTTCCAATTTGTCCCCTTTCACATGATGTTCAAAATGCCCCTGCCTACAATCATAAACGACAAGCCCCATTTCCGTCCCTATCAGCATCCGATTGCCGTGGTGGTCATAGAACAGCGAAAACACTTTATCGTTAGCCACGCCCAACTGTTCGCGGCGGTAGGTGCTTACTGTTTGGCCTGCAATACGATTCAGCCCAGCTTCCGTGCCTGCCCACACGTTTCCATCTCCGTCAAGGGCCATCGACAAAACGAAGTTATTCGACAACCCTCTCGCAACGTCTATCTGCGTACGGCCGACAGATTGCGCCATCCCTGCGTCTGTCGACCATAGTAGCAGGGTCAGTATAAAGTACTTCCAGCTGTTCATAGTCCTTTGTTAATAGTAATTACATTTCTTGTTCGAACCCTCCGAGTATTATGCATGAAGATGGCCCGTCGCTCGTCGTGCTTGATTGTTTCCAAACGGATATTCTTCAAAAAGACATGTTCGGCATGACTAATAGAGAGTCCCCAAGCTGGTTGTATGCCATGGGCCGAAGGCTCTGGATATCCCGCTCTTTCATCATTGTACTCTGTCGATGCCTTTCTCTTGCTTGAGAAGAAAAAGGGGTTGGTTCCCCGTTGATTTTCCACATCAGTCAGTGTCAGGCCACCTCGAAAACGGACGTTGATGCCACTTAGTCTCACTCTTTTTATCGACCTGTCATCTGTTCCCATAATGAGACATGCATAACGGCTATCTGCATCATCAACATCGACACGCCTGATACTAATGTCATTGACTGTGGAATGTCGAAAACACTCGGGTGCCCTCATT
>JAEEGF010542448.1_pt1 | contig 20597 bp, 11 predicted proteins | sample 9134171 | NCBI WGS metagenome assembly JAEEGF01 (sample SAMN16246542, study PRJNA631951) | gut metagenome | biome: gut microbiome; feature: rumen; material: AP-attached | host: Bos | place: Iran: Karaj | collected 2018-10
AAGGGGAGGGGCAGGGGGTGGGGTCAAATCATATATGACGTTTCCTGATTTAGGTTGACTGTCTTCTTGTCCAAACCCTGAGATCAGTTGACCCGGTTAAACATTAAAACTTATATAGGTTGACTCTCACCTTTTAACCCTGCAAAGGGTTGACTGATGTTGCCATAGACCCAATCTTAGTTGACTGGATGCAAAAGTAAACATTTCCTAGGGATTATGCAAGGGAAAAGCGATATTTTCTCTTGTGCTCCCTGTATATGTCCCTTTTTGCCTTGCCTTGATATGCATCTCCCTGTAGCTTGTCCAGTGCTTCTTCAGCTCGCCAGTACAGACAGAGGCTTCCTTCGGAGTCATCATGTCGATGCTCATATGCGGCCGCTCCTCGTTGTAGAAGGTGACAGCAGGGGCTACGGCCTCTATGACTTCTGCGAGAGATGTGAAGCGCATGCCTTTCAGCAGCTCGTTCTTCATCGTGTTGTTAATCCTCTCCGCCTGGGGGTTCTCCTTGGGGTTCCCATCCTCGGTCATGCTGGTACGGATGCCGTATTTCCGCAAAAGTTCCACGTAGCGGGCGCTCGCATACTGTACGCCCCGGTCTGAATGGTGAATCAGCGTAAGCGCCTCCTTGTCTGTATTCTCTATACGCTCCAAGGCCATCTGCAGGGCGCGAACCGGATATTCCGTATCCAGTGACGGACCTATCGCCCAGCCAACGATTTCCTCTGTATACGCATCCAGTATCATGGACAGGTAGCAGAAGCTGTAACGGGTCTCGTTCAGCCAGATAGGGATATAGGTAATGTCACTTACCCACAGCTGGTTGGGTGCGGTGGGGATAAACTCTTTGACAAGGTTGGGACAGACAGGAAGACCATGTCTGGAATCCGTGGTACGAGGCTTGCGCAGACGCTTCCTGACCTTCAGGCCGTATCTGTCTATAAGGGCTTCAAAACGGTCGCGGCCCATCGGCTTGTTACCCGTGAAGTCGCGCTTGTACATGCGCCACAGCTTTATGCCGCCAAGCCCCGGGTCCCGCCTGCGTATCCCAAGGATATATGACAAGGCAAACTCCTCCTGGGCCATCCTACTCATCAGCACGTGCTCGTCTCTCTGGAAATATGCCTGCTTCGATACACCAAGCAGCCTGCACAAGGCTTCTATAGGATACTTGTCCTTGTCCCGTGCATGCAGGTTCGTCACTGCCTGGTGCCAGCTTTTTTTCGGATGGAGATGTTAAACCGCTTCTCGGATACATTTATCATCTCGTCATAGAGGTCGGCACGCATGGACGCCTCGCGGAGGGCCTTCCGCAGACGGGCCACCTCTGACTGCAGGGACCGCTTGTCGTCCGGCAAGGGAGACTGGAGGGAGTTCTCAAACGCTTTCTGCTTACGTCTTTCTTCTTCCATTTTCATGCGCTTATTCTTGTATCTCGGGTTTTCGGCTACAAAGGTACGAATCCAATTTGAAATAGTCCAATCCGAAACAGGAATAATTTTCGCAATCCTCGTTTTCCCCATGTGCTGGTCACGATAAAGAGAGATTACTTTCTCGTAATACAATCTTTGCTTTTCTGAACGATAATACTTCATCTTGTTGACTTCTTATGAGTCAACTTTTTTCAGGGTAAGACAATATAATGGCCTTGATTTTTGCATCTTTCTATCGTTTTTATCGTTTCTTTCTATAATGGTAACCGCCGCCACAACCATTTGGGCACACAGCGCCAGAGGGGCGTCAGCAGACGGTATTTCCAGTCGATGATGCGTACGTGGTTCTTGTGCCGGATGGCTGACATAATCTCTTTCGCCACCTGCTCAGGACGCAGCATCATGGGATAGTGTTGGTTGCCCAAAAGGGCAGTATCGACAAATCCGGGACGGATGTCGGTGATATGAATCGGGAGATGCTGTTGGTTGGCCAACTGTTCCAGAGCTTGCAGGTAAGTGGCCTGCATGGCTTTGGAAGCCGAATAGGCAGGAGCCGGTCCCAGTCCTTTGGTTCCTGCTATTGAAGAGATGGCTACAATATGTCCTCCCCCTACTTGCGCGAAATAACGATAGGCCTCGCCGATCATTCGAGTGAAGCCTAATACATTCGTCTCGACGGTCGCCATTTCGATGTCGGCTTGCAGCTGGCGGTTCACCTTTCCGATGCCAGGAGCGTAGAAGAATAGGTCGATGCCTCCCAGAAGTGTCAACAATTCGTTCAGTTGACGGGTGGCTTCATCGCTGCATACATCTATCCTTGCTGTTTCCACTCGTTGCCCATCAGCCAGATCACGACTCACTTCGTTCTTGAGTTGCTGAAGATTTTCTTCCCTTCGGGCAGCCAGACCGACAGTCCATCCGTCGGCAATAAGGAGTTTTGCCACTTCTCGTCCGATGCCAGAAGAGGCACCTATGATGATTGCTTTTTTCATTTTCATTGATTGTGTTTTCTGTAACCATTCTTTTCGCTGCACGTAGCCAAGCAGCAATAGTGGTTTCAGAAAAATAGTTTCTGACGAAGTGAAGTGGAGAGAGCGTTCGCCATCAACAGAAAGCCGAACTGACTTTCTTCAGGATGGCCTCAGTGGCTCCTGCCCTTCCTTCGACATACTGTGCTGCCACGTCGCCTCGCTCTTTACATTCGGCAGGATGGCTCGTCAGCTCATCCATGTGGGTGGCGAAATCGTCGTAGGAATGTATCTCGATGCCTCCTCCATTTTGCTTCAGGTCCTGAGCCTCTTGGAATCGTTCGTTGTTGGGGCCGAAGAAGACGGGAACACCCCATACTGCAGCTTCGGGAAGATTGTGGATACCCACGCCGAAGCCCCCGCCCACATACGCCACATCAGCGTAGCGGTAGATGCTGGACAAGAGGCCGAAGCAATCGATGAGGAGTATTCTCTTAGAGGTGAGAGGTGAGGGGTGAGGGGTGAGGGGTGAGAGGTGAGGGGTGAGGGGTGAGGGGTGAGAGGTGAGAGAATTGTTCTCGACCTGAGTATAACGCACTACATTTTCCTTTCCGCAAAGGGTTTCAATCTGTAAAAGATGCTCTTCGCTGATGACGTGGGGGGCAATGATGAGCTTCCACTCTGGATGCTCACGGAAATACTTCAAGAATATCTCTTCGTCGGGCTGCCAAGAACTGCCGGCCACAAACACAGGAGAGGCTTTCCCTACAAACTCTTCCACAATTGGCAGCACCTTGGCCTGCTTCATGATCTGCAACACACGGTCGAAGCGGGTGTCGCCCGTGACGTCCACATTGGTGATACCGATGCTTTCCAGCAGTTCGCGGCTCACCTCGTTCTGCACGAAGAAACGGGTGAAGCATTTCAGCACACGCCCATACTGCCGACCGTACCAACGGAAGAACACCTGGCCAGGACGGAAGATGCTGCTCACGCTGTAGGTGGGCACACCGCGATGTTTCAGGATATGGAGGTAGTTGTACCAGAACTCATACTTGATGAAGAACGCCATGCAGGGACGCACCAATCGCAGGAAGCGGCGCGCGTTGCGGGGGGTATCAAGCGGCAGATAGCAGATGATGTCGGCTCCCTCGTAGTTCTTGCGCACCTCATAGCCTGATGGCGAGAAGAATGTCAGCAGAATCTTATACTCTGGGTGCTCGCGGCGTAGCTGTTCGATGATGGGTCGTCCCTGCTCAAACTCACCCAAAGAGGCGGCATGAAACCAGATGTAGCGGGCCGTGGGGTCCACTTTCTGCTTCAGCACGGAGAAGGCAGCCCGTTCGCCGTGCCACATTTTCCGCACCTTCTCATTGAAAAGGCTGGCCGTCATTACGCCCAAGCGGTAGAGATATATGATTAGGGTGTACATCTTTTCGGGAGTTGCAGGGGTTCAGGAGTTACGGGAGTTCTGTCAATGGTGTTGCAGGAGTCCAGCACTAACCCTTTGTTCCTAATTCTTGAACGGCTCTACGCATTCGGCGGAGTGTCTCCTCCTTGCCGAGGAAGGCAGAGATGTCGAACATGCCCGGGCCTTTGCCTTCGCCCACCAGGGTGAGTCGCCAGGCATTCATCACGTCGCCAAGCTTATAGCCCTGCTGCTCCACCCAGGCTTTCACCACAGGTTCCTGACCCTCAACAGAGAAGTCGCTGATGCCTTCCAGCACGGCGACCAGTTCGATCATCACCTTCGGCGAGTCTTCCTTCCAGCGCTTGCGGACGGTCTTTTCGTCGTATTCCGTGGGAGGAATGAAGAAGAACGAACACAGCGGCCAGAGTTCACGGACGAAGCTCACACGGTCTTTCATCATGTGGACCACCTGTCGGATGCGGTCCATCGACTCCTCCACGCCATTGCCGGCCACGATGGGTGCAAACAGGCTGGCTATCTCGTCGTCGCTCTTCTTGAGGATATACTCGTGGTTGAACCAGATGCCCTTCTCGTAAGCGAACTTCGCACCGGCCTTCGAGCAGCGGTCGATGTCGAACTGCTCGATGAGTTCCTCCATCGTAAACATTTCCTGCTCGGTGCCAGGATTCCAACCCAACAGGGCAAGGAAGTTAACCACAGCCTCAGGGAAGTAGCCCTGCTCGCGATAACCGCTGCTCACATCGCCCGTCTTCGGGTCGTGCCACTCCAGCGGGAACACGGGAAAACCGAGGCGGTCGCCGTCGCGCTTCGAAAGTTTTCCCTTGCCGTCGGGTTTCAGCAGCAGGGGCAGATGGGCGAACTGTGGCATCGTGTCCTCCCAGCCAAAGGCGCGGTAGAGCAGCACATGGAGTGGTGCCGAGGGCAACCACTCCTCGCCACGAATGACGTGCGAGATTTCCATCAGGTGGTCGTCAACAATGTTGGCCAGATGATACGTCGGCAGTTCGTCGGCACTCTTGAACAGCACCTTGTCGTCGAGGATGTCGCTCTTCACCACCACCTCGCCGCGAATCAGGTCGAACACATGCACCTCCTGTCCGGGCATCACCTTGAAGCGCACCACATACTGCGTGCCGTCGGCAATCAGCTGCTCCACCTCTTCGCTGGGAAGAGTGAGCGAGTTGCGCATCATGCCACGCGTGTGGGCATCATACTGGAAGTTCTTGATTTCCTGACGCTTGGCTTCCAACTCCTCTGGTGTATCGAAGGCAATATAGGCCTTATCCTCTGCCAACAGCTGGTCTACATATTTCTTATAGATGGCGCGACGCTCGCTCTGGCGATAAGGACCATAATCGCCACCGAAGGAGACTCCCTCGTCGAACTTGATGCCGAGCCAGCGGAACGACTCGATGATATATTCCTCAGCACCCGGCACGAAGCGGTTGCTGTCTGTATCTTCAATGCGGAACACCATGTCGCCCTTGTGCTGGCGGGCAAACAGGTAGTTGTACAAAGCTGTGCGCACACCACCGATGTGCAGCGGACCGGTAGGACTGGGGGCAAAGCGCACCCTCACTCTTCTTTCTGACATATTCTATTCTTTTAGTTTAATTTGGGTGCAAAGGTACGAATAAGTGAGAACAATACAAAATGAAAGTCAGAAAACTTTCATTTTTATTGTCGAACGAGAGTACCTTCGGCGCAAGCCAAAGTACGAATAAGAGATTGCCTAATTCATTAATAAAATGGAAAAAAGTGCGCCATATCTGCGTGGTTTAAGATTTTATTTGTAAATTTGCAGACTATTCAACCGATTATCGACAACAGTCATGAGTAAAATAGATGTTCCCCGCAATAGTTATTGGCGGAATATGATGACACGAATCGCCATCATCGCCATCTCCGTGATACTCATCGTATGGTGCCTGCCGCGTGACAACGGGCCACAGCTGCGCTACGACATTTCGAAACCTTGGATGTACAGTTCGCTCATCGCCAAATTCGACTTCCCCATCTACAAGACCGATGAGGCCATCAAAGCCGAACAGGACAGCATCCTGAGCTCATTCGAACCTTATTATAATTATGACAACGATGTGGAGACTGAGCAGGTGATCCGCTTCCGCGAGAAGTTCAAGGAGGGCATTCCCGGCCTGGCCGGCAACTATGTCAACCTGATAGCCGACCGCCTACACCGTCTCTATCAGGCGGGCATCATGGCTCCTGCCGAATATTCCGAGATTTTCAAGGACTCCACCAACATGGTGCGTGTGGTGTCGGGGAAGAATGCCACGAACATCCAGATCAACTGCATCTACTCTACGATTGCCGCCTACGAGCAACTGTTCATGGACGAACGGCTGGCTCCCCAGCGTCAGCTGCTGCAACGGTGCAACCTGAACGAGTATATCCATCCCAACCTGATTTACGACAAAGAACGCAGCGAGACGGAGAAGAGCGACCTGCTCAGTTCCATCGCCCTGGCTTCGGGCATGGTGCTGACAGGACAGAAAATCATCGACCGTGGCGAGATTGTGGACGAACACTTGTTCCGCGTGCTCAGCTCGTTCGAGCGAGAGACGAAGCGAAGGAGCGCAGCCTACAACGAGATCAGCTCGACCATAGCCGGACAGACTATCTTCGTGCTCATCCTGATGGCTCTGTTCACCATCTATCTTGGCCTATTCCGCAAAGACTATTTCGACAAGCCGCGCGCCCTGCTCATGGTCTATGCCCTCATCACGGTGTTCCCCATCATCGTGTCGTTTATGATGAGCCACAGCCTGTTCAGCGTCTACATGCTGCCCCTGGCCATCGCACCCATCTTTGTGCGCGTGTTCCTCGACTCGCGGACGGCCTTCATCTCGCATGTCGTCATGGTGCTCATCTGCGCCGCCGCCGTGAAATACCAATACGAATTCATCATCATCCAGCTGGTGGCTGGACTGGTGGCCATCTATTCGCTGCGCGAGCTCTCCAACCGCGCCCAGCTGTTCAGCACGGCTTCGCTGGTCACCGTCATGTCGTGTGCCGTCTATTTCGCCATGCAGCTGATGCAGGACAACAGTATCATGACGATGGACCACTCCATGTATAAATACCTGGCCGTGAACGGCGTGCTGCTGCTCTTCGCCTACCCACTGATGTGGGGCATCGAGAAGATGTTCGGCTTCACCAGCGACGTGACGCTCATTGAGCTGTCGAACACTTCGAAAGACCTCATGCGCAAACTGTCGGAAGAGGCTCCTGGCACATTCCAGCACAGCATCATGGTGGCCAACCTGGGTGCCGCCATCGCCAACCGCATCGGTGCCAAGCCACAACTGGTGCGTACGGGTGCGCTCTACCACGACATCGGCAAGATGCAGAACCCCGTGTTCTTCACAGAAAACCAGTCGGGCATCAACCCGCTGGAGAAAATGACACGCATAGAGGCTGCACAAATCATTATCAGCCACGTGAGCGAGGGTATCAAACTGGCCGACCACCACAACCTGCCCACCGAAATCAAGGACTTCATCCTGACACACCACGGCAACGGACTGGCCAAGTTCTTCTATATCAGCTACAAGAACGAGCATCCCGACGAGGAAGTGGACGAAAACCTCTTCCGCTATCCGGGTCCCAACCCGTTCACCCGCGAGCAGGCCATCCTCATGATGAGCGACTCGGTGGAGGCAGCTTCGCGCTCGCTCAGCGAATACACCGAGGAGAGCATCAGCGCTCTGGTGAACAAAATCATCGATACGCAGGTGAGCGAGGGCTATTTCCGCGACTGCCCCATCACCTTCCGCGACATCAAACAGGCCAAGCAAGTGCTCATCGAACGCCTGAAAAGCACCTACCACACACGCATCAGCTACCCTTCACTGAGGACCTGATACGTTTTTAAGGGGCGCAAAGGTACAATGGTCACGAACAAGGGAATGGGCAAAATAGCACATTCCCTTTTAATTTGTGCAAAAAGAATGGTCTTTTCTATTAACATATCATAAACATTTTACCATTATTGTGGAAATGCAGAACAATAGTCATACCTTTGCAGCCAAATCAATAAACTTGTTTTCAGATTATGAAAAAGATTTTTGCAATTTCACTTTTTTCCCTTGCTTTCACAGCATGGCAACCTGCACAGGCAGGCGGCATTCTGACCAACACCAACCAAAACCTCGCCTTCAACCGCATGATGGCACGCGACGGAGCCATCGGCATCGACGGTGTGTACAGCAATCCTGCGGGCGTGGCCTTCCTCACCGACGGATGGCACCTCTCGCTCAACTGGCAATACGCCCACCAAACGCGTACCATCTGGACCACCAATCCCGACTTCATCTTCGGAATGAACAACAACAGCCAGGAGGTGAAGAAGTATAAGGGCACAGCAGACGCCCCCATCATCCCTTCTGTCCAAGCTGCCTATAATAAAGGTAAATGGAGCCTGCAGGGTGCCATTGCCGTGACCGGTGGTGGTGGAAAATGCACCTTTGAGGATGGTATCGGCTCGTTCGAGAGTGCTGTAGGTGCCATTGCCGACATGCTGAAACCGCTCGGAGCCACCGGCTACGGACTAGACGGCTTCATGCGCGGCAAGCAATACTATTTCGGATTTACACTTGGAGCCGCCTACAAACTGACCGACAACCTCTCAGTCTATGGTGGTGCCCGACTGCTCTACGGCACAGCTTCCTATAAGGCACGACTGAACAACATCATGGTGAACACAGCCAACGGCGCCGTTCCCTTCGGCAGTTTTCTCGATGCTGCCAACAATACGATTGCAGGCGGTATTGCACAATATACCGATGGCATCGCACAGTTAGAGGCAGGCATCGCACAATACGCAGCAGCTGGTGTTCCGGCTCCTGAGGAACTGACCGCACAACTGGCAGCCGCACAGGCAGCCAAGGCACAGCTGGAAGGTACCCAGGGCAAGCTCGCCTCGCTGGAAACCTACCGTGAGGGCGTGAACCTGATGTCCGACCAGTCGGGCATTGGCATTGCTCCGGTTATCGGCATCGACTACAAGTTGGGCGACTTCAACTTCGCTGCCAAATATGAATTCAAGACCAGAATGCGCATGAAGAACAGCTCCACGGTGAAAGAAGCACATGCCATTGCGGCCGTGAACAAGTTCCGCGACGGCTCATCTGTACCCGAAGACCAGCCCGCACTGCTGACCGTCGGTGCTCAATGGTCGGTATTGCCCAATGTCCGCGTGGGTGCAGGCTACCATCTGTTCTTCGACAAATCAGCCCATTGGTACAACCACGAGGAGAAGAAACTCGACGGCAATACCTGGGAATACAATGTCGGTGTGGAATGGGACGCCACGAAGAAGCTGCAGGTGAGCGGTGGTTTCCAGAAGACCAACTACGGTCTGTCTGACGAGTACATGAACGACATGTCGTTTGTCGTGAGCAGCTACACCTACGGTTTCGGCATTGGCTATAAGATTACGGACAAGGTGAAGGTGAACGTGGCCTATTTCCAGACCAACTACGACACCTACCATCAGGAAGTGACTCCAACCATGACGAACCACACCACGCACAACGAATACACACGCACCAACCGTGTGCTTGGCGTGGGTTGCGACATTGACTTCTGATTTTCTTTACTTCGAATCACGTAAATTCATAAACAACGAATTACACGAATTTCACGAATTAGAGAATCAGGTAGTTTTATGCACAACGGATTTCACGGATTACACGAATTGAAAGGAGTGTTCCTTCTGATTAATTCGTGTAATCCGTGAAATTCGTTAATTAAGAAATAGTCTATAGCATCTTTTTAGTTTGGCCATTTGGCAGCCGGACAATGATTAATTGTCCTGATTGTCTACTTGACAATTTGCGTCCAGTAAGGTCGTACCATTGCGTACCTACCGTTTGCGATAGGATTGTCGGGGCTTCATGCTTATAGATGGCAGAAGGATCATCAGACTCTCCATAGGCAAAGCGTACAGTGACCTTGGGGCCGTAGCCGATGACCTCGTCGCCCGGCACCAGTGTGATTACGCCAAAACTGCTTTTTTCCACGATGTTGAACACATGTATCTGCAAGGTGGCCTCCCAAACAGGGTATTCCCCCCCTTCGGGGAGCCATTCGGTTTCTAAGTAGGACTCATCATCGGCATCGACTACCTTTTTGTTAGAATAATAACCCCCATTTTGATCCGGAAGATTCTTGCAACCACCGAAAACACAGGTTTTCCACATTCCGTTAGGCATATTGCGCATATCTTCACAGATGCCTGCAGCCGCCTTATCGCCGGAAAGATTCTCCACGCTGAGCGGGATAACCATCATTTCCGTCTCTCCGTCCCAATCATCAAGCGTGATGTCACGGATGGTGACAACCGCCCCGTCGGGCACTTCGTTTCCCTCCTCGTCAACAAAACGGAAGGTCTGATCCACCTGAGCGGAACACAAATGCACTATAGAAAAGAAAGCAAATGTAGAAAAAAGCTTGATGTTCATGATAAAAGGAAAAATAAAAAAAAGTGCGAGGGCATACACGGCCCTCGCACTCCTTATGAAAAAACTACTTTACAACAACTTTGTTGCCGTTGATGATATTCACACCGCGCTGCTTCTCGTTGAGACGCACACCGTTGAGGTTGTAGATACCCTCAGGACGATTGCCGTTGGCGGTATTGATAGAGGTAGGTGTCACAGGTTCACCTTCCTCGATACCGATGAGCCAGCCACTCTTAATATCATTGCTGGGACTCATCCAATAAGCCACCACGAAATAGGCAGGCTTCTGAGCCACGCTGTGCATGAGCTTCATGTTGTCGTTCTCGCTTCCTTCAACAACCCATCCTTCGGGAGCCTCGATGGTCACATCGCTGAAACCAATCCACTCACCGTTGACAACGAGTTTGAACTCTGTGTCTTCCTTGGGTTCAATGGTGACATTCCACTGGTTGGCATAAGGACCAGCCTCCATGTCGGGAGCGCTCCAGCCGTTGTAGGTGCCGGGGAGCTGCACGCTGGTAATCTCAGGGAAGTAGCTGTACTTCTTGCCATTCACGAAGAGCAGGTCAGGAGTCTGATCGGCTTCCTCCCACTCGTTGCCACCACCGTTGTTCCAGATGATGTACTGGGGCTGGCCCTCGGCAGCGAAACTATAGGTCCATGTGCGGTTCATACCCCATCCACTGTAGGTCTCCACCTTAGTGCCAGGCCATGCGCCACTATACTCTGTTGTGGTGCCGGTTGCCTCGTCATAAGTGAAGGTGTAGGCATAGACCTCAGACCAATTGCCCCTGTTGTCGAAGTAGACCTCGAAGGGACGCTGCACGCTGAGCGTGAGGCTGTTGTTCTGCAAGTCGGCAGTGAACACGAGGGTATAGGTGCCAGCCTCTGTGGGCAGCCATTCGTAGTTGCCCGTTGTAGGTATCTGATAGCCATCCCAGCTCTTGTTGGCACGGAGCTTGTATTCGTAAGCTGTTTCGGGAACCTCAGGCACGTCAACATTTACCGTGACGGTATAAATATTCTCGTTGTCGGCACTCTGCGACATGATGACATCGTCTTCCCAGGTCATGCCAGGAATGGTGCCTACAATACCGTAGACGGTTCCCTCGAGCTTCATGTTCTTAAAGTTCACATCACCCTTGGTAGCACGTTTCACATAGAGACGTACCTTCACCTTCTGGCCTGCATATTCGCTGAAATTCACCATGAAGGGAACGAACTCGCCATTCTTCCAGATGTTGACAGTCTCTCCAGTCTCTTCGTCAGTAAACTCGGGCATATTGTCCTTGTTCAGTGTGAGAATGCTCTTGAACTCCACACCATCGGTAGACACCTGTACGGCAATCTCATCGCCCTCACCCATGGTCCAGTCATCGGCCCAACGGACAGGTATAGAATTTGCACCAATCTCAATGCTCAGCCAGTTGCTACCCTCATTGAGATAGACATCAGGACCTAACAACCATGTTTCGGCCATGCCATCCACGAAGTTCACCGTATTATAGATGTAGACGTCGTTGTAGTCTTCAACGGCCCAATAGAAGTCATCACTGACGTTGGTTGTCCATCCGAGAGGCGGTTCGCTGGGTGCTGCACCTTCAAGGACGGGTTCCCAAGGCAGTTCGGCTGCCGTCAAGGCATTGATGTCGATCCACTGTGAAGAGTAACCGCCATTACCATCGGTGCTCCAAGCGCGGAAGAAGTAGACCTTTCCAGCTTCAAGCTCATTGACGCTGATGGCATCGTTGGTGTTGCCCACATAGACAACCTTGCCTCCACCAGCAATCTCATCGCCGACTTGATAATCTCCGGTAGGTGTTCCGAACAGGCCAACACCCAACGCCTGATCATACTGGTTGAATTCCTGTACATCGGTGATGGCGATGACCATCTGTGAGCCACAGTCTTCAGCCTTCAGCGTCATGAAATCTCTGTCGGCATTAGCTACCACCAACGAAGCGGGTGCTCCGGGCTTCAAAGCGATGGAGTTGCTAAGAACGTCAGCACAATACAGCGGACCATCCATACAGAGGCTGTTGAAAGCGATGACGAAGACATTGTATGTGCCCTGAGCCATGCCTGTAGCCCCACTGAATTCATTGCCCTCGACAATAGCGATGACCGTGGCATTGCCAATCACGTCGCCTACATGATATTTCGTCTGGTCGGCAGGCTTCTCGCTCAACTGGTCGTCGGTCGTGGCCAGCACGATGTAGTGGTCGCCATCGCCAGCAACGAACGTACCTGAAATCTGGTCAGAAGTAGAGGTCAGTTCCAGGCCGCTGCCCGAAGCGGTGGGAGCCACACAAGGCTCGGGAGCCTGGAAGGTGTAGACCATTCCGTCGGCAGGATAGTTGTCGGCATTGTAGGAGATGCTGTTGTCGTTTGCAGAGACAACAGAGCCATCCCATGCATGTACCTGTATGAAGTCGTTGGAATCGCCCAAGATACCCATGCGGAAGAAGTTGTAACGTCCTGGGTCGGTAGGTTCAAATCCCTTGACCTTCATCTCAATGTTGCCACTCTGCTCATAGAGGCGGTACTGAATCGTAGCGTCGGCACCGCAGAACTCGCCGTTAGTGCCCCAGCCGCCACCGTTGCCGAAGTCGATGTCCTTGTACTCAATGCACAAGACACGGTTTCCCTCGTTGCCTTCAAGCCAGTAGCTGATTTGGGTGTTATCCAAACCGTAGACACCTTCACGCGGGAACATACCAATGACGTCATGAATGCCTTCGGTGGTGAATCCCGTAATCATGTTCTTGTGAATTTCAGTGCTGATGGTTTCCGTCGGCGAGAGCTGAATCTCCAAATCTGAGCCGATGAGGAAATGCGTCATCTTCTGTCCGTTGTAGCGGAATTCGAAGCCAATGGGGAATCCCTTGGCATCCTCAACACTGTTGAACTCCATATTGCCCTCAGCGTCAATCATCAGGCCACTGAGATCTGAACCCACAGTTCCCTGCAGGTCAATCACAGTAGGTTCACCCGGCTCTGCCGCCACATTGGCGGATACCGAGTAGGCAATCATCTGTGCCGACATGGTCAGCACGCCGAAGACTGCCAAAGCCAAAGTAGAAAATAGCTTTTTCATAATCCTGTTTTTTTAGTTAATATTAAAGTGAATGATAAGTAGCACATTATTCAACAGCGAACTTACGAACGCTGCCGTCTCCTTGTTTGACAATGTTCAATCCACGCTGTGGCTGAGCAATCTGCCTGCCGTCGACAGTGAAGTAGCGGTTGGCCGTTGTTGGTTTGCAAATGTTATTTTCTATACCATTGGGAATCTCAGGTTCGGGATAGCTCACATCATAGGAGCCGTCGACTCCAATGCGGAAAATCTTAAACCCTGGTTCCTTACCCTCTGCGTACTCACGATAGAAGAGATAGGCAGCCTCCTCCTCCACCACCAATTGGACACCGTCGGGAGCGAGGTCACGACCAATGGTCCTTGTCCACACCCTTTCTCCGTTTTGGTCGTAGCGACGAATCACAAAAGACTCATGGTTATAGGCTGAGAGGTCGCGGTAGACAGCAATCCAGTCGCCACACTTCAGTGAACCGACGCCCACGAGACCGAACATATAAGTATTGGTATATTTGTTCTTACTGGCAATCGACATGCCCAGCTCATCGTAGAGATATTCGCCGTCGAACGAGAACTTTTGGTGCATCACGTTGCCTGTAGAGCCGAGTTCTGAGGCGAACTGCACAAGCATCTCTTCTGTCTCAGGGTTCACAGCAAGGCTTTGGTATGCGTGGTCGTAGGCATCTGCGTTGTAGGCATCAAGACCGGTCAGGCCGAACCCGAGCGATCCGTCCTCGTAGACGTGCTGTGCGCGAATATTATGCGAGGTATTGCCCATGAAGCGCTGGAAGGCAATGCAGGCGCCACCGCTGCCATCAGGCAGGATGTCATAATGATTCATTTCATAGCCGCCATACGCATGTTCGTCGTAGATGACTGGTTCACCCCACACCGGTTCGAGGTCGCGGGTCGTACGCTGCACGCGTGAACCTTCGTTGGTGGTGTCGAACAAAAGGATTTCGTCGTCGTTGGTAGGCAACACAACAACTTGCAAAGGGTTAGTGCATTCCAGCACCTTGGGCTCCTCCCATACGGTAACGCCATCGTCGCTGATACGCTGAATGTAACCTGTCGATACGGTTGATTCATAATCGGTATTGACGAAAACGAAATAGGTATCATCGCCCACTACGAAAGCATTGGTATACATCGTATTATCGTACTCAGGAAACTCCATGCCATCAAGTCCCCAGAGGAAGTTCCCCTCCTGATCAATCTTATAGATGGAGGGCCACGAATGATCGCCGTGCTCGACTACTTCCGTCACTTCCTCCTCTATCAAGTTTCCTTCCTCGTCATACTGTGCATTTCCTTCCTCATCGTAGACGGGTTGAGTGTAAGTATAAGTGTCGGCAATGGTTGCTTCTTGGAAACGCTGATCTGCAATGGTGACGATGGCCGAACCGTCGGCAGCCACGAGTAATGCGTAATCCGACCACCAGGAATCAGTCATGTGGTCGTTCACCATGATGGGTTCCTCAAACTGTGGATTGCCGTCGCGGTCGAGCAACTGCAGGTAGGTGCGTACGGCATAGCGGTTGATGTCGCGAATCTTTTTGTGGCCCCATGTCTTCCAGGATATCCACGTCTTCTTGTCGGGCGTGCGGGCAACCTTGGGCGAACAGATGTAATAGTCGCCACCTTTACGCACTTCTCCCGTTTCCGGGTCGGTGTACTCTATGCCCATCAGGCATTTCGGAGTGGCATTGGTGTTCCACTGGGCAAAGGCCGAAGAACCAGCCAATGCCATCATCATAACTGTAAACAATCTTTTCATAATATGAACTCCTATTATTATTGTTAATTCTTGATTACTTTCTTTGTTTGCTCAGACTGACGCAGGATATACACGCCCTTGTTTGATGTTGACGAGTAGCTTGACATGCGTCTTCCCTGCAGGTCATAGAGTGACTCTCCGTCCTCCGTTTTTAATCTTTCATCAGCAATGCCTGTGGCACTGGTGTTCTCCAAACTGAAGTACACGTCGTGGACAGCCGTCGTAAAGTCGGCCTGCACCAGAAGACGCACCTTGCCGTCCTCGCCGACTTCCTGCAACAGATAGTAGCCGCGGCCGTTCTCGCCTGTGATGCCATTGCCGCCAGCGTCAGAGAATTCCAACATGTAGCAGTCGTCGGCACTGATATTGAACACATGTGTCTGCTTCTTCCGAGCCTCGGTATAGGGACCACCTTCGTCGACCACCTCACCGGCAGAGTCGTAGAGTTTCCAAGTGATTTCTTCAGGTTTGTTATCGGTCATGAGCGTCAAACGCACGGAATGCTGGGCTTTATGGGCATTGCTGAGGGTGAGCGTGCGATGGATACTCTCGCTCTCTGTTCCATTCAGGTCGGAAAGCCACAGTTCCACTTCATTCAACCCCTCATCGACCAAGTTAAAGTCTTCGAACATGGGGGTGGCCAGCGTGTCTATTTCCAGATACTCCAGCTTACCCGTCCAAGGCGTTGTCTGCACCGTGCCATTGACTCTCACGTTCAGGTTGGCTTGCGTCAGTGTCTTTTTACCAATGTTGCGCACCACCCAGCGCGATGAGAACTGCGGTGTGCAGATACGGTCGGGAGTATCGATTACTTCCAGGATTTTCGCTGCCGACGTGCTTCCCGTGGGTCGGGGGGTATAGACAGCACCGAGCATCTCCTTGGTCGACATGTCCTGTACGAAAGTGACGATGCCCAATTCTGTCTCGTCGGTGAAGTTCTCCACATTCCACGTCAACTGTTGGTGGGTAGGTGTCACCTGCGTCAGTTTTCCTGCCAATGACAGTCCATCGGCATTGGGTAGCATCTTCCGCATGACATAGTTCCAGGCCCGCTCGCCATTGGCTGCAGGGTAATCCCATTCCACACGTTCTTCCACCACCACAGAGAACAGGCGGAGTTGGCTGTCGTCGGCCACATCTATCGGTGTAAGATCAACGTCAACGGTCAGTTCCTTTCCATTCAAGGCAGCCTCGGCCTCTACCTTCACTTTCTCTACCGTCTGTCGGGCGCCGTCTACATAGGAGTCGAGATACTCCTCATAGCCGTAAGAACCCACATGTTCGCCCAGCACGAACATCGACGGAACACCTGAAACACCATAGAAACCGGCACGCGTCATCACTTCCCCGGGATTGGCCAGATAGAACGGGTCGCTGGCGGAGGGGAAGTTATAGTGATAGGTGATGGCCACCATCTCGCCCATCCGTTCATGGATGATTCTGTCGAACGATGGTGAGAAGTCGGCGCAGGGATCGCAACTGGTATTGGTGAACTCCTCGAACACCACGAGGCGTGGTTGCTTCGGAGTGCCGGTAAGGTTGAAATACAGGTCGAACACGGCACCATCATAGTCGCCTTGTGCAATGCGCGAACCCTTGCCTTCCTCGTTCAGCTGGAACAACTGAAAATAGCCATTGCCGCTCTTACCCTTAATGCCGTCGCCACCAGCATCAAGGAATTCCAAGAGATAACAGTCGTCTTTTGTCAATTGCAGGTTCTCGGTCACGAACTTGCGGGGCTCGGTATAGGGACCTCCCTCACGAACCACATCACCGGAGGAATCATACAGTTTCCACGTAATCTCCTCTGGTTTCTTGTCGGTATAGATCTTCAGTTGAACATCGTAGGTGGCTTGTATCGAATTCTCGAACGAGAAGGTGCGCGAATTGCTCACGGCCTCGCTGCCATTGACGTCGGTGAACCACACCTTACCCTGGTTCTTGCCCTCACTGACAAGTTCGAACTCCGTAAAGTTCTCGAATTCCAGCGTGTCGCGCTGCAGATATTCCAAATGTCCGGTCCACGGGAATTGCCTCACCACACCGTTCACCTTCACGTTCAGTGTTGCTGAGGTCAACGCATTGGCACCGTTGTTGCGGAAAATCACTTTCCCGTAGAAGTTAGGAACACAGATGAGGTCGGGGGTGTCAATGAGATTCTGCAAAGCCAGCTGGTTCTCACCTTCCGCTCCAGGACCTGTATAGGCCGTGGCCAGCACCTCTTTCGTTTCCATGTCCTGCAGGAAGGCCACCACGCCCAACTGCTCCACATTTCCGAAGAAATCGATGGTCCAATCGCCCGTGAACGTATAGGTCTGCCCGGCGTTCAGCGTTCCTTCTGACAACTGATAGCCGTTATCGGGAGTGATCATCCGGCGCATCGTATAGTTCACTTCGCGCTCACCATTCGAATAAGCTGTCGGCGAGACATAATGCTCCTCGATGGCAACTACGAACAAGCGCACATTTCCATTCTCTATATTATTATAAGGTGTGAGGTCGGCCTGCACGGAAAGCTGAAAGCCGTCGAGTTGCTTACTCACTTTCAGGTCACACACCGCGGGTTGTTTCATGCAATAACTAATGGCCGTGTTCATCATGGCAAACGAGCGGTCATTCAGTTCCTCGCCGTTCACCACCGTAGTGGGCACACCAGTCACTTGATAGAAGTCCAAGCGTGCCTGATGAGCATTGGGCTGATAGTTGTAAAACTCGTCGTTCGGATCGGGATGACTTGAATGATACTTAATGGCAATACAATCACCTAAACGATAGTTAATTGCGGAGTCGAGCACCGGCGACCATGTCGCGCAAGGACCGCAGCCCGAGTTCGTAAACTCTTCCACCAAAACCAGTCTGTTTTGTGCTAACAGAAGGGTGTACACACAACAAAGTACGCAAAGAGTAAAAAATTTCTTCATAAGCAGCCTAGTATAAATCAATGCAAAGGTAGCAATAATTATTATAATGAACAAAAAAAATCAGCAAAAAAGTGACGATGTGATATAATTTTAACTATAACGGATCGACGTCGTAATAGAGTTGAAGGTTGGCGTAACGCTTGTCTTCCAGCAGCTGGCCTTGAACCGCCCTCAAGGCCTGGCGCACTTGGTTTGCGTTGAGCGACAGCTCCAATTTCAAGACGAGTTTCCGGATGAACAGCGACTTGACACGGGCAACGGCAGGCTTGTCAGGCCCCAAGACACGCGTTCCGAACAACTGGCGCAGACGCGATCCCATCTCGATGGCAGCCGTATTGACCACTTGTTCGTCGCGGTGCTTCAAGTAGACATAAATCAGCCGAGTGAAAGGTGGATAGCGGAAGGCAGCACGCTCCTGAACCAAATTGTGGTAAAACCCTTCATAGTCGTTACTCACCAACTGGCGAACCACGGGGTGGTCCGGGTTCTTCGTCTGCAGCATCACCAGTCCGCGCTTATTCTTCCTCCCAGCACGCCCAGCCACCTGCATCATCATCATAAACGCCTGCTCATAGGCTCGGAAGTCTGGGACGTTCATCATGGAGTCGGCATTCAGGATGCCCACCACCGATACACGGTCGAAATCTAAGCCCTTCGTCACCATCTGCGTGCCAATGAGCACATCAGTCCGACCTGCTGAAAAGTCGTTGATGATGCGTTCATAGGCCTGACGGGAACGCGTGGAGTCCAGATCCATGCGCGCCACACGAACATCGGGAAAGATATCCATCAAACGGTCTTCCACCTTTTCCGTGCCGAAACCACGACCATGAAGGTCGGTGTTGCCGCAGTTGGGACAGGCCTCCGGCACTCGGTAGGTATAGCCGCAATAGTGGCAGCTGAGTTGGCCGGTTGCCTTGTGATAGGTCAGCGACACGTCACAATGTTCGCAATGAGGCACCCATCCACACACCTTACACTCCACCATCGGAGTGAAACCGCGGCGGTTCTGGAACAGTATCACTTGTTCGCCCTGCTTCAACGCCTGTCGGATGGCCGACAATAACATGGGCGAGAAAGGGCCGGTCATCATCTTCCTGCGTTGCAGGTCTTTCACGTCAACCACCTCTATCTTGGGAAGCATCAGTCCCTGGTAACGTTGAGTCAACGCCACATAGCCATATTTGCTACTGTCGCACTTCGAATTGTAATACGTCTCTGCGCACGGAGTTGCCGTTCCCAATAGCACCTTGGCATCACTCATCTGCGCCAGCATAATGGCCACGCTGCGGGCATGGTAGCGGGGCATGGGGTCCTGCTGCTTGAAACTGTTTTCGTGCTCCTCGTCAACAATCACCAACCCAAGCCGTTGGAAGGGTAGTAGCACAGCCGAACGCGCGCCAAGAATGACATCGTAGGGATTCCCCGACAGTTGCTTCTGCCAGATCTCCACGCGCTCTGCATCGGAGTATTTCGAATGGTAAATGCCCAGACGATTGCCAAAAACTCGTTGCAGTCGCTCACGCATCTGAACCGTCAATGCAATCTCGGGCAAAAGGTAAAGCACCTGTTCGCCCCGGTCGATGGCCCGTTTGATCAGATGAATGTAGATTTCGGTCTTGCCACTTGATGTCACACCGTGCAACAGCACCACCTTCTTCCGCAGAAACTGCATAAGCAACTGGTTGTAGGCATCCTGCTGAACGACACTCAGCGGTTTGATATTCTCAAAATGCGGTTCATGCAAATCGTTCAGACGCCCCACTTCTTTCTCATACACATACAGGAACTTCTTGTCCATCAACTGTTTCAGCACAGACGAACTACAGTGCGATGTATTCATTAGTTCATCGCGCGACACTTCCTCCGGACAAAAAGAAGCTGGTGACGCCTGCCTCTCTTCAAAGGCTGATGTCCAGCCTGACATTTCCAGGAAAGTAGTAAAAACGCTGTATTGTTTCGACGAACGACGCAACATGTCGAGCGCTATATGCAGCATCCTTTCCGTCTGCATAGGTTCAGGAAGTCCTATACATACTTCCATTTTGGGCTTATACACACCGTTCACCTTCAGTCCTTGTGGCAAAGCAGCATTGAAGACCTCACCAAGCGGCGAGAGATAATAGTCGGCTATCCACTGCCACAATTGTAATTGACTGTCTGTGGCAACAGGCTTACTGTCAAGAACTTCATCAACATCACGCACTTCGAACGATGGAGTATCTTCATGCACACGAGCCACCAGACCTATATATTTCTTGCTCTTACCCAGCGGCACCAACACACGCACGCCCTTTTGGGCATGCATGTCAACAGGAAGGCTATACGTGAAGAGGCCCTCCAACGGCAAGGGTAAAATAACATCGACATAGATCATCAGCTGCAAAAGTAAGCAATTATCCGCGAACCTGCAAATGATTTTCCCACATTTTTCATCATCACAAAAAACAAAGATTGTTCTGACAATGTATACACACAAAAAAAGCGTCC
>JAEEGF011189945.1_pt1 | contig 20593 bp, 19 predicted proteins | sample 9134171 | NCBI WGS metagenome assembly JAEEGF01 (sample SAMN16246542, study PRJNA631951) | gut metagenome | biome: gut microbiome; feature: rumen; material: AP-attached | host: Bos | place: Iran: Karaj | collected 2018-10
AGGCAGAAGATCAGTAATAGTACAGCGATCCTGTAAAACTTTTTCACGTTTTCCTCCTTGAAATAACGATTGCGCCCGCAGGGCGCCCGGGCTGTAACTGCCATGCGGCGCTGACCAGAACGCCGCGGTCATTCTATCGATATAATTATATCAATTTATCACTTTCGTTTCTACTTGTAACACAATTTTGCGCAAAACATTTTGTGCGGAAGGGAGATTTTGTCACACAAAAAGAGCGCCCCGCGGGGCGCTCTTTGATAAGATCTTTTGTCAGAAATTTGCGGGACTACTCTGCCTCATGTGCAGGTGCTGCGACAGCTTCTGCGATCTCCTTGGAAACGGCGCCTTTGCCGCCCATTACTACCAGAGTATCGGCTCCGTTAGTCTGGAAGAGCTCCGTTGCATGATCATAGTGGTTGTCGGCTACCAGAATGAGAGGCGCGCCGTAAACCATGGCTACCGGTCCGCCGGAAAGTCCGTCGGGGAAGGCCATGCCGCTGGCGATCACCATGTTTTCGAATGTGGGGAAGAACTGAGCGGCTACTGCCTTGGATGTGGCAAATCTGTCGGACCCCTTGACTCTCTTGGTGAAGGTCACGTATGCTTTCATGTCTTCCTCAACAGCTTCGGAAACAGCTCCGTTTCCGCCGATGATATAGGCAGTGGCAGCGAAGTTTTCCTTGTTGGCTTCAAGATATTCTTTCTGTGAAGCGCTGAGAGTCGTTCCCACCAGGAAAATGGGATTCGCTGTGGCGGAGGCGCTGAGTGCGTCAGCATAGTTTAAACCGGAGGCTACAAGAAGTTCTCCGCCGCTTACTCCGGCTTCCTTCAGAACTTCGATGTTAGTCTCGAATCTGTTGGCACCCTTGACTCTCTTGACTGTGCCGGTGAGGGCAGACTCGAATTCCGGAGTAACAGCTCCGTTGCCGCCTACGATGTATACCGTTCCGCCTGATGCCAGATTTTCGTTGACATAGGCTGAGACCTTGCTGATGCTTCCAGCATCCTTGCCTACAAGGATGACAGGTGCACTCTTACGGGCTGCAAGATAGCTTGCGCTTAGTGCATCGGGGAAGTCAGCTCCGCTGGCTACGATGACCTGCTGGAACTTATCCCAGCCCTTGACTTCCTTGAGTTCTTCGGCTGCGGCGATGCCTGTGTCATATCTGTCTTTTCCGGAAAGTCTGATGATCTCGTTCTCATCGGCGAATTCGAAGAGGATGGCGTAGAGGTTCTTGGAGTACCAGTTCTTATCGTACTTAGTCTGGACCCTGATGACCTGCTCATCGGATACTACTGCGTCGTATGCAACTCCCGGGCGTGCAACGGGAGCCTGCATTCCGTTCACATCTTCCATGTCGCCGAAACCGAAATCGATATACTGGGAAGAACCCAGTTCCTCGGTGGGCACTGTGTAGTAGTAGGTGTGGTATTCAGGAACGTGATCGTTAAGTGTGATCTTGGCTGTTTCGGTTCCCTCGGGGACTGTTACTATGGCAAGGGGAAGGTGTTCTTCTATCATGTTGCCGGTTGTCCAGTCCGCATAGGATGCGTCATAACCGCCTTCTACGATCCTGATGTTGGTAATGTTCTGGCCGTCGACCTGTACGGTGAAGCCGTATTTTGTGATAGGCACTTCTCTTGTCTTCCCGCAGAGTTCACAGGTGTAGGTCATGACTCCGTCAGCCGCAAAGCTGGCAGGAGTCGTCTCGACTCCGTCATTCCACTGGTGAGCGTTGGGATCGACAGGAATGACAGTGTCGGCAGGGGCGATCTCGTGTTCACCGTTGGCATCGCTGAAATACATGCCGCACTTGCTGCATGTCCAGTATTCGATGTTTCCTGCAGCAATGCAGGTAGCGGGTTTTGCTTCGACATGGACCAGTGTGTGCTCGCACTCCTCCTCGTCACCGAACTTGACCTTTATGGTGTGGGAATCGGCGGACTGAAGGATATACATCTGAACGCCTGAGAACGTTCTGCCGCTGTAGGAGTTGGATCCGTTATATGTGGGGAAATCCACGCAATCCAGAGTGCCTGCGTAGTAGCTGTTCCAGATATCATATGTAAAGAATGGTCTGTTCAGCCCATCATAGGAGAGCGTACCTATGAAAGTGATCTTGTTGTTTTTCTTCTCCGGATAGAGAGGCATGACGCCGGGACGGTGACCCGAATTGTTCACGCTGTTCGATCCGCTGTATTGGTTATAAATGGCATCGTCTATGTGCCAGCAGACCAGGCCGCCGTTGGGGGCATAGCTTTGATAAGTGTTAAGACCCTGGTCCCAGCCTGAGATCTCGCGGTTCTCAAGGAGATAATAGTCACCGGACACACCGGTCTCTACCCTGAGCACGTTGTATGCAGAACCCTTATCGCTTACCACATTATGTGTACCGGTGCTCACGGTCTCAGGGATGACCCATCCCAGGCAGCTCCTGCTCCATGCGTCGAAGGCCACAGGCATATAATCGTTTAAGATGTTATTCCATCCCCATGATCCGGAGCACATTACGCTGAGGTCTGACACATCATAGGTGCTCCATGTGCCGCTGCCGTAATCGGTATCATAGAGATCGGGAAGGCCCAGATAGTGACCCAGCTCGTGGGCCAGAACGCTGATGGGCTCCTGACGGTTTTTCTGCAGCTGCTCTGCGATGGCGATATAGTTGTCCACAAATACGCCGTCGGGACAGGGAAGGAAGTCCTTCCAGTTAGGATACTGAGACCGGAAATATAAAGACCATCCCGAATAGATGTTCCAGGCGTGTGACCAGAGATAATAATTAGCGCCCTGTGAGAGCGAGCCATCGGCAGCAGCTTCATATCCTGCGACCACTACTGCGAGAGCCATCTCATCTGTGGTGATCTCTCCGTCATTATTTTTGTCAAAGGCAGAGAAATCCACATAGGCATCAGCTTTTTTGACACCGTCTGCCAGATATTTTATCCAGTTGGCAACTTCATCATCGTCATCGAGATTCCAGTTGCCATGGTTAACGTTCAGTGTAATGTGAACGACACCGTCGTTGGCCTTATCCTTGGTGTTGTGATTGCCGTCGACGTTATACGCACTGGTCTCCTTGGCGGGGACGAAGCTGAACTGATTGAAGGACATGTCCTTGTAGTACTGGGCCAGTGAGTATTGTCCCTGGAAAATGCTGTTGCCCCAGTCGTAGTTGTTCTGATACTTCATGTTGTTGAATTCCAGAACCAGAACCAGAAGAGGGGTCTCCGACGGAGTGTCGAAGTGGGGGTACTTCGACGGAATCTTCTCTGTAACGGGAGTTCCGGAATACTCGCCGCTTCTCCATGCCACGTCGTCCAGCGTCACCAACTGGAATTCATGGCCGGGAGCGAAGGGCAGATGTCCGCATCTGAACAGGTTTTCCTGATTGGCCGGTACTGCGTTCTGACTTGCATCTGCTCCGAAAGTGGCTGTTGTGAAGCAGAGACAGAAGATCAGCACGAGTACAGCGATCCTGTAAAACTTTTTCACGTTTTCCTCCTTAAATTAACGATGGCGCGCCCCGGGGCGCGTTGGCTGTAACTGCAATGCGGCGCTTAGCTAAGCACCGCGGTCATATTGTCGGTATTATTATACCAATTAATCACTTTTATTTCTACCTATTGCCCAATTTTGCGCAAAATATTTTGTGCGGACGGACATCTTCGGAACCGACAGACCGAAATCTGTGTTTTTTGCGCCAAACCTTGAAACGAAGCTCATTAAATGGTAAAATTACTTATCTATAGGCAAAGGACAGGTATGGCCCAATGAAAGACAGATATCCAAGAGTTGAAATAGATCTGGGGCACCTCAGACACAATGTCGAGGCTGTGGTCAGAAAGTGCGGCGCCATGGGCATCGACATCGCAGGCGTTATCAAGGGAGCCACAGGACTTCCCGAGGTGGCGAAGGCCTTCGATGAGGGCGGTGCCAGATGGATCGCCTCATCCAGACTGGAGCAGATCCAGGACGCCGTAGACGCAGGCATCACCAAGCCCATGATGCTCATCAGGATCCCCATGCTCAGCGAGGTGGAGGACGTGGTGAGACTCTGCGATTACAGCCTTGAAAGTGAAGTGGAACTCCTCAGGGCCGTAAACGACGAGGCCGGCAGGCAGGGCAAGGTCCACAACGTCATTCTCATGGCGGACATGGGCGACCTGAGAGAGGGCTTCTGGGACAAGGACGAGATGGCCTCCGTGGCCCTCATGATAGAGAAGGATCTCGGCAATCTGCATCTGGCAGGCATCGGCACCAACGTGGGATGCTACGGATCCATCCTTCCCACGGTGGGCAAGCTCAATGAGCTGGTGGCCGTCGCGGAGAAGATCGAAGCTGTCATCGGCAGGAAGCTGGAGATAATCTCCGGCGGAGCCACCTCCAGCCTGCTCAGGGTCTGGGACGGAACCATGCCCGAGAGGATCAACATGCTGAGATGCGGAGAGGGCATACTGCTGGCCAGAGACCTTCCGCTCTATTACAACTGCCCGCAGCCGGAGCTTTATCAGGACATGTTCAGGCTCAAAGCTGAGGTCATCGAAGTCAAGGACAAACCTTCTCACCCGGTGGGAGACATCGGCGTGGACGCATTCGGACATCAGGTCCAGTATGTGGACAGAGGCATCAGGCGCAGGGCGCTTCTGGGCATGGGCAAGGTGGATTACGGCGATCCCGGTGAGCTTCTTCCCATGGAAGAGGGCGTCGAGATCCTCGGTGCTTCCTCGGACCACACCATAGTGGACATCGAGGACGCCGCAAAAGACTGGAAGGTGGGAGACGTCATGACCTTCGACGTGAACTACGCAGTCCTCGTCTACATCACCAGTTCCAGGAACGTACACATTGTATTTAAATAGGTCCGCAGGTGTTCAGGACACAGGCGGCCTGTATGTAAAGATATAGTTACAGAAAGAAGGAAATAAAATGGCAGAAAAACAGACTTTCACACAGGAAGGTTATGACAAGATCGTCGCGGAACTTGACGAACTGATCACAGTCAAAAGACCCGAGATCGCAGAGAAACTGAAGGAAGCGAGAGCTTTCGGAGACCTTTCCGAGAACGCTGAATACGACGCTGCGCTGGACGAACAGGCTGAGACCGAGGAAAGGATCCAGAAACTGGAGGAAATGGTCAAAAACGCCGAGATCATCAACGAGGACGAGATATCCAACGACTTCGTGGGAGTCGGCCTGAACGTCAAGGTCAAAAACCTTGTGACCAAGGAAGTTTCCACATACTCCATAGTCGGTACTACCGAGGTGGATCCTTTTGCGGAACCTTTCCCGAAGATCTCCAATGAATCACTGATAGGACAGCACCTGATCGGCAAGAAGAAGGGCGACGAAGTGGAAGTAGTAGTTCCGGACGGCACCCTCAGACTTAAGATCATGGGCATCACTAAATAAACGGGAGTAAGAAATGAGTACAGAAGAATTAAGGGTTACTGAGGCCAACGCACCTCAGGAAGAAGAAGTTTCCGAAGAGCAGCTTTCCGAACAGCGCCAGATAAGAAGAGAGAAGCTTAAGGCTCTGCAGGAGGCAGGCAGGAACCCGTTCCTGCACGAGACATGGGATGTCACGGCACACTCCATGGACATCAAGGACAATTTCGAAGCAATGGACGGTCAGGAAGTATCCGTGGCCGGACGTATCATGGCCTTCAGGCACATGGGCAAGGCTTCATTCGTAGACCTGCAGGATAAGCAGGGAAGGATCCAGATCTTCGTCGGCAGAGACCAGATCGGCGCCGATGAATACAAGTGGTTCAAAACATACGACAGAGGCGACATCATCGGTGTCGTGGGCGAAGTCTTCAAGACCAAGACCGGAGAGGTCTCCGTCAAGGCTGCCCAGGCAGTGCTCCTTTCTAAATCCATCCAGGTGCTCCCCGACAAGTGGGCAGGCCTCAAGGACCAGGATCAGAGATACCGTCAGAGATACGTAGACCTGATCATCAATCCAGAAGTCAAGGAGACCTTCCTCAAGAGAGCAAGGTGCATCAAGGAATTCAGAAGAGTTCTGGAAGAAGACTTCGGATATATGGAAGTTGACACGCCGATCCTGACCACCATCGCAGGCGGCGCCAATGCCAGACCTTTCAATACGCACCACAACACACTGGACCTGGATCTGAAGCTCAGGATCTCCAACGAGCTTTTCCTCAAGAGATGTATCGTAGGCGGACTGGACAGAGTCTATGAGATGGGCAAGATGTTCCGTAACGAGGGCATGGACCGCCGTCACAATCCCGAGTTCACCAACATGGAGTGCTACGCTGCATACCAGAACATGGAATTCACCATGGAGGTCACCGAGCAGCTCCTCTACAAGGCTCAGATGCTCATCAACGGCACGCCGATCCTCCACTATCAGGGCAAGGATTTCGACATCACTCCTCCCTGGAAGAGAGTCACCATGGAAGGCGCCATCAAGGAACTGACCGGAGTTGACTTCGACAGGATCACCACAGATGAGGACGCACAGGCTGCAGCCATCAAGGCCGGCATGGACAAGGAAGACATCGAAGGACTTCCCAGAGGCAAGGTCATCGCTGAGATGTTTGACCACTTCGTAGAGGATGAGCCGGGATATCTGGACGGACCTGTTTTCGTCATCGGACATCCGGTAGAGGTATCACCGCTGGCCAAGCGTGATCCCAAGGATCCCAGGATCACCAGAAGGTTCGAGGCATATCTCAACGGCTGGGAGATCGCCAACGCATTCTCCGAGCTCAATGACCCCATCGACCAGTACCAGAGATTCTACGAACAGCAGAAGGCTCTGGAGGCAGGTGATGACGAGGCACATCCCATGGACACTGACTTCGTCAACGCCATCGAAGTAGGCCTTCCGCCCACAGGCGGCCTGGGAGTCGGAATCGACAGATGCATCATGCTGATCTGCGACGCACCCTCCATCAGAGACATCGTGCTCTTCCCGACAATGAAGCCCATGGATGCCAAGGACAAGCCCGCACCGAAGACTGAGAGGAAGCTGGATCTCTCCAAGGTCAAGGTTGAGCCGCTCTTCGAAGATTTCGTCGACTTCGACACATTCTCCAAGTCCGACTTCAGAGCAGTTAAGATCAAGGACTGCTTCGCGGTTCCCAAGAGCAAAAAACTCCTGCAGTTCACTCTGAACGACGGCTCCGGCGTTGACAGGACCATCCTTTCCGGTATCCACGAGTTCTACGAACCCGAGGAACTGATCGGCAAGACCGCAGTGGCCATCCTGAACCTGCCGCCCAGAAAGATGATGGGCGTCGAGTCCAACGGAATGCTTTGCTCCATGATCTACGATTATGACGGCGAAGAGGACCTGCAGTTCATCCTGATCGATGACAACATCCCCGCGGGAGCGAAGCTGTACTAAAAAAATACGCAAAATGATTTAAACCCCAGGGCCTTGATGACAAGGTGCCTGGGGTTTTAAATATGTTGATAATTAGTGACATGAAAACTGCCACGGACTATGAGGAATCTTTTGTTTAGACACCGTTGTCATATGTTGGTGACGAAAATCTGCTCATCGTCAGCAAGCATCTTTTTCAGTTTGAAAACCTGTATCTTGTTAAGCGGTACCTCAGAACGGTCACGGTCAGCGCACTTGCGCGGACTGCCGCCGACGGTGCCGATGAGGCAGGGGTGTCCACCTAAAAGGCTGACACTCCTGCATGGATGACTTTAACTGCAACAGCTAAACATCAGCGTATGCTTCAATAATGTCTTTATAAACACAATTGCCAGAGCTTTTCATTTTCTCGATAATAGTGTTTTCTAACTCTTCATCGGAAATAACCAAAGCCATTTGACTTTGTTTATTCACGATGCCATAACCGTATTCAGTGTTCACAAGAACCCAATTCTTTTTTTCGGTTGTCCAAAGATAACTGTAATCATCGATGTTCAAAATACTCACCTCTTCTTTCCTTTTGAAGTAAACTTGATGGTCGCTTTGCCACTTGGAATAATGGCAGATGTTTTTTGTGGAGATCCCAGTTTTGCATACATAGCCATCAACTTCATGTCCTGCTTGCTTGGCGATGCTGTCCCGCCGGGATGGGTATGATTAATCAGGATTGTGTTTTTATCTACAGGGACAAGAACAGAGTTTCTTGTACCAGAGTATATATAATAAGTACCGCCACCACCGTTTTTTCCAGGTCCGAGTCGGTAGACCTGTGCAAATTCGACACCATACTCATTTGTAAGATACTCCATTTGCTTATCAGTAAGACGATTCTTAATTTGATAACCTGTAGAACCTGGAAGTTTGTTGAAATCGACATTCTTTTCACCATTGGGCATAATCTTCTCAAATACATCTTCCCCCAATGCGTGCATATAACCGGTTGTTCCACTAAACAGTCCGCTGCTGCTTTTGCTCATCTCGTCTGCCTCCTTTTATCGAAGGCCGATGCGGTGCGGCTTGGGTAGGATATAACTCTGATTCCCTGGTGGATCAGTTTGTCAAAGCACGGATAGTTGGCGGAACCATAAACAAGGATCGTGTGCGGCTGCAGGAGGCGGACAAGCTCGTCCATGCCCTCTTCAAATCGTTTGCGGTCGATGAGCTTTCGTGGGCTGCCACCGGCGGTGCCGATACAAACGACGCTGTTTTTCGGAATGCCGTCCCAGCAGTACCGCCACGTTTCTGGCGTGCCCCAGCGGGCGTTGTTGACAACGGCAATCCCGTTTTTGCCGAGCCAGTAACCGAATACGCGCATCCGGTATGTGTTGTAGAGCTTTAGCGGTTCCGGGAAATCCTGATAGGTGGAAAAATCTGGCGTGATTGCCCCGGCGAAGTGACGGAGAACTTTTAATACGAACGCGCTATCGTGCCAGATGCCGCGCGGCCCGTCGAACTTATAGTCGTCGACGTACCAGCAGACAAAAGCGTCATACAGGAAGTCGCTTTTGACAAAGATTTTCCTTTTGTAGATTGCCTTTGCCTCTTCCCACGTGACTATGCCGTGCGGGAGTTCTGCCGCTGTGGTCGGGCAGTAAGGAATGTCGTGAGGTGAGTAGGTCGCTCCGTCCGCCATATAAGCGTTCCAGATGTCTTTGCAGCCTGGGCGAACTACAATGTTCACATCTTTGCTTATTATATCACGTTGAGGCTGCGATATCACTGGTTTGACTTTTTTATGATTCAGTGTATTATTATCATCCATAATGTTCCTCCTTCTTGGAAGATAAGTAATACTACATTCCGGTAGTAGAATTACGGTTAGAAGTGCTCTTGGAAGATGCCGGACACCTCTCGTCAGAAGTGCATCTTTTGGGAGCAGTATTTTTATTGATTGCATTTTAGCAATTTGTGGGGTATAATCAAATTCCCTAAAACACTACAATTTGAAAATTCTCAAGGAGTAAAAATGGATAAATACATTCCCCTTATTGAAATGGGTAAAAAAATATATGACGTCAGGAAAAGAAATCATATGAGTCAGATTGCATTCTATAAATCGCTTTTCCCAGAAAAAGACCTGTATGAGGAAAATATTAAAAAGAAGATGAATGCGATAGAAAATGGAAAGAACAAAAAATGCGATTACGAACTGCTATTTCGGCTTCATGAAAAGTATGACATTAGTTTAGACTATTTATTTGGATTTGAAACAGAATACCCCAATTATGACAATAAGGCAGCAAGTGACTATACGGGATTGAGCGCAGAAGCAATAAGACAGCTTCACTATTGGAACAACCATAAAAATAACAGTCATCCTCAGATATTATCGGACATGACAGATCAGCAGATAGAGCAACTCTTAAACGAAATAACTCGTATCCAGGAATCAAATTGGATATTGGATATTGTAAGCAAACTGCTGGAGTTTAAATCAGATGGAGGAATGGATATTGGAAATGCCGACCTATCGATACTTTATGATATCTATATGATGACTCTCGATTCACCTGATATTGTCCTTGGAATACCTGAAGATATTGCCCGCAGCAACATGGCATTTACTGAAAAAATATCTCACTATGAGAGAATCGCTGCAGATACTATATCTTTTTCTGATTCTATGAACGAACTACATCCAATTAATATAGGTGAAATTAATAGACAAATATGGAAACAACGATTAATGAATGATCTGGAAAAGTTTACTGTTGAGGTAAGGAAAAAAAGACACATATCTATAGATTCAGCAAAGTAATACCTAGAATCAAATTTTCATCCTCATCGATGACAACATCCCCGCAGGAGCGAAGCTGTACTAATTTAAAAAACATAAAGACCCCGGAAACCCTTAAGGCTTCCGGGGTCTTTGTTGTGGTAATGCAGTATCGCTGTGTTTTACACAGCATCGGGAATGTGATATAATGAACCAGTATTTTTTTGCATAAACACAGATAGGAAAAATCATGCTTGTACAAATTCTTTTACTAATTGTAAGTTTAATACCCGCGATCCTGATCTTCTTCTACTTAAGAGGCATCAGAAAAGACGATCAAATATACAGACATGCTGCAAATCGACTGCTTGGTGCGGGACTTCTTTGCTGCCTGGGAGTGGCGCTTCTGGCACTGGTACTTAATATTGCATGGGGAATTACGGGCTTAGGGAAGACTTATCCGCTGCTGAACGCCTTCTTCCATGACTTTATCCTGGCGGCCTTTGTCGAGGAATTTGTCAAATACCATGCCGCTAACAGAGGTGTCAGAAGGTACGAAGGCACCCTCACCAAGGTTGAGATCGTGGCTTTCTTCGGCATAGTGGCCATCGGCTTCGACATAATAGAAAGCGCCGTATATCTGCTTGAATCCAGCCCCATGGAGATCATTGTCAGGGGACTGTGCATACCTCACGTGGCATACGGTTTCATCATGGGTTGGTTCGTGGCTAAAGCCGTGGATACCGGCAAAAGATCCTACATCATACCCGGCTTCCTGATCCCGTTCCTGCTTCATGGCTGCTACGACTTTTTCCTTTCGGAAGAAATAGAGGCCATAAATGAAGATCTGGGAATGATCTCGCTTCTTCTTGTGGTCGTGGATCTGATCATCGTCATAAGATTCCTTTTCTGGATCAGGAAAGAGAAGAAAAAAGAGAATCTGCCGATAAAGGAGTAATTACAAAGCCCGCCGAACTGATCGGCGGGCTTTTTATTATGCTGTTTTCCAAGATCGATTTCCTAAATACTGGAAATAATTCCAATATTCTGGAACAAATAATTCCACAATTCTGGAATGAATTACAGCACGGATCACATATTAGTTGGATCAATACAATAACCATACTACATATATATGATAAATACATAAAAACCGCCTCTTACAGACAAGTTAATTTTTTGGCACACTAATTGCTGATTATTTGTTCACGGTAGTTATTCTATTATCAAAATGTCATTAAGGAGGAAAACATGTTAGCACTTTTAGGATTCATCACCGTTGTACTCATGCTCGTCCTGATCATGACAAAGAAGCTTTCTCCGCTGGTAGCCCTCATTGCGGTTCCCATCGTCACCGGAATTATCGCTTGCTTCTTCTTTGTCACTGATCCCGAGAATGCTCCTGACGTTATCGACGCAGCAGCAAACTTCAAAAAACTTGGCGGCTTCATCACCGGTTCCGCAGGTATCGGTTCCGTTGCAGCCACCGGCGTAATGTTCATCTTCTCGATCCTCTTCTTCGGGATCCTGACAGACGCAGGAACATTCAGACCCATCATCAAGAAGATCCTGGGCGTTGTAGGAACAGATCCCATCAAGATCTGCCTCGGCACAGTATTTCTTGCAGCTCTCGTCCATCTGGACGGATCCGGCGCAGTCACATTCCTGATCTGCATCCCGGCTCTTCTGCCTCTCTATGATGCACTTAACATGAGAAGGACCACGCTGGCTACTCTGGTAGCTCTTGCAGCAGGTACCATGAACGTTCTTCCCTGGGGCGGCCCCACCATCAGAGCAGCCACAGCACTGGGTGAAGAAAACGTCGCAGCATTCTTTATGCCCGACCTTCCCGCAGTAATTGCAGGTATCGTCGCTGTATTCGTTATCGCTTTCTTCCTTGGTAAGGCTGAAAAGAGCCGCCTGGCCAACACCGAAGGCGGAGCCCTTGCTACATATGTTGAGCCTGAACTTTCTGAAGCTGAACAGGCACTGCTCAGACCCAAGAACTTCTGGATCAACGTTCTCCTGATCATTGCAGCCATTCTCTGCCTGCTCTTCTCAGGTTTCGCTCCCGCAGTAGTCTTCATGGTATTCTACGTACTGGCTACACTCATCAACTATCCCAAGGTCAAGGATTCCAAGGAAAGAGTTGACGCTCACGCCAAGAGCTGCCTCATGATGTGCTCCGTACTGTTCGCAGCAGGATGCTTCACCGGCATCATGAAGGGAACAGGAATGATCACCGCCATGGCATCAGCTCTCGTAGCCATCATCCCGCAGACACTGGGACAGTTCTTCCCGCTCATCGTCGGTGTCATCGCCACACCCGCTTCACTGCTCTTCGACCCCGACTCCTTCTACTATGGAGTTCTCCCGGTACTTGCAGAGACAGCAAAGGGCTTCGGCGTTGCTGCTGCTGACGTAGGAAGATCCGCTATCCTCGGTCAGATGACCCTTGGATTCCCCATCTCCCCGCTGACCGCATCCACATTCCTTTTGATCGGTCTTTCCGGAGTAGAGCTGGGCGAACACCAGAAAAAGACTCTGCCTCTTGCATGGCTGGTATCCGTCATCATGCTGGTAGTTGCAATCGTTACCGGTGCAGTTGCTCTCTGATGTTTTGAGCAGAAAGGTACTATGATATGAAAAAGATCAGAATCGGTTCCGGAGCAGGTTACGCGGGCGACCGTGTAGAACCCTCCCTGGAATTAATTGAGAAAGGTAATCTCGACTACATCAGCTATGAGTGCTTAGCTGAGAGGACCATCGCCATCGGTCAGCAGGCCAAGCTCAAGGATCCCACCAAGGGATACAACGGACTTCTGGAGCACCGTATGGAGAAGGCTCTCCCCCTTTGCTGGGAGCACAAGGTAAAGCTGATCACCAACATGGGAAGCGCCAACCCCGTGGCTGCCGCCAAGAAGTGTGTTGAGATCGCAGAAAAACACGGACTCAAGGGAATGAAGATCGCATGCGTAACAGGCGACGATCTGCTTCCCGTCATCGACAAATATATGGACACCGAAGTCTGGGAGACACACGAGCCTCTCGGCAAGCTTCCCGGAACCATCGTGTCCGCCAACGCTTACCTTGGAGTCGAGGGCATCATCAAGGCTCTGGAGCAGGGTGCTGACGTGGTCATCACAGGCCGTGTCGCAGACCCCGCGATCTTCATGGCCCCCGCCATCTATGAATTCGGATGGGCCATGGACGACTGGGATAAGCTGGGCAAGGGAACCATGATGGGCCACCTGCTGGAGTGCGGCGGTCAGGCCACCGGCGGATACTATGCAGAGCCCGGCAAGAAGGACGTTCCCGGAATGGGACACCTGGGATTCCCCCTGGCAGAGATCTGTGAAGACGGATCTTTTGCGATCACCAAGGTAGAGGGATCAGGCGGAATGGTAACACCGTCCACACTGTCCGAGCAGATCGTTTACGAGATCCACGATCCCGAGAGATACATAACACCTGACGTCGTTGCAGACTTCAAGCAGGTAAAATTCACCGAGGTCGAAAAGGATTACGTCAAGGTGGAGGGTGCCACCGGTTATCCCAAGACAGATACTTTCAAGTGCTCCATCGGCTACAAAGACTGCTTCATCGGAGACGGCGAGATCAGCTACGGCGGTCCCGGATGTCTGGAGAGAGCCAAGCTGGCTATCGAGATCCTCAAGGAGAGACTTGAACTCGTGGCTCCCGGTCAGTTCGATGAATTCAAATATGACATCATCGGCTGCAACAGCCTTTACTGGAACCCGGACTACAAGTATAACGAAGAACCCTCTGAGGTCAGAGTACGCGTTGCAGGCAGAGCTTCTACCAAGGCAGTGGCTGACCTTGTACCCAATGAGGTGGAGGCCCTCTACACCAACGGTCCCGCAGGTGGCTGCGGCGCTGTCAAGAGGACCAGAGACATCGTTTCCGTCGCATCCATCCTGATCGACAGGAACGACGCTGTACCTCAGGTAGAGATCTTTACGGTTTAGGGAAAAGGAGGTTAAGGTATGAAATTATATGAACTTGCACACTCCCGTACAGGTGATAAAGGAAATATCTCCAACGTTTCACTGATCGCATACGATCCTGCCGATTATGAAATGCTGAAGGAAAAGGTCACTCCGGAAAGAGTCAAAGAGCACTTCAAAGGAATGGTGAAGGGCGACGTAGTCCGCTACGAACTTCCCAACATCTGCGCTCTCAACTTCGTGATGCAGGCTGCTCTGGGCGGCGGCGTCACAAGGTCGCTTTCTGTGGACATGCACGGAAAAGGATTTTCCTCATATCTTCTTGACATGGAGATCTGATAACTAAAAAGAAAAAGGACGGTTCACCGTCCTTTTTCTTGCTGTATAGTAAAACCCCGCGTCAGACGCGGGGTAGTTTCTTTGTTGGGCCTATGAAAGGCTTTAGATTTGATCTCCGCCGCAGCGATGTTCCCCGCAGCGATCGTGGCCGCAGTCGCCGCCGTGGTGCTCGTGGTGATCACAGTGAGCATCAGGATCGTATTCGAGAGCACCTGCCGCAAGGGCCTTCGCCGCCTCATCAGCGGAACCCTGGACTCCTGCATAGAGCCTGATCCCCGCATCAGCCAGCGCCATCTGCGCGCCCATGCCGATACCTCCGCAGATCAGGGCGTCTGCATTAGCGGTCTGCAGGAAGCCTGCCAGCATTCCATGACCGCTGCCTCCGGTACCTACGACCTGCTCCTTTACGATCTTTCCGTCTTCCACGTCGTACAGCTTGAACTGTGCTGTATGTCCGAAATGCTGGAAGATCTCTCCGTTTTCATAAGTCACTGCGATTCTCATAATATTATCTCCTTTGATCTTGATCTCCTGCGGGATGTCCGCCGGAGGGAAATGATAGTTGCCGCCGATGATCAGAAGACGCCTGCCGTTTACCAGCATATCCGCCGTCTTTTTACGGGCGCTTTCATATATCGCTGTCACGGTGGTGCGTGAAACGTTCATTCTTGAAGCGCATTCCTCCTGGGTGAGCCCCCGGTGATCCAGGAGCCTTAGCACTTCATATTCATCCACGGTCATGGTCACATTGCTGTCGGCTTCCACGTCATCCGGAGAAAAACTCCGGAACATCGGCAGTTCACCGATCTGTCTGCATCTTATCGGGCGCGGCATGAACTTCATCTCCTTTCATATAGGCGAGCATAACACAGTTACTGACATATGTCAATAACTATGGGTGAGGTAATGTCTGTGACGGCGATATAGATTTTTTCCAAAATATTGGAAATGCATATATTAATGTGTATAATGAGACCGGGAGGACAAGACCATGGATAATTTCAAAACTGTGCTGGACAGCGTTGAACAGGGAATACTCGTGTGCGACGAAAACGGCAGGATAGAGTTTTTCAATGACAGCTATGGAGAATTCGTGGGTAAAAGACTGGAGGATGTGAAGGGCATGCACCTCACTGAACTCAGGCCCGGAGCTGTGGCACCGACGGTGCTGAAGACAGGGGAGCCCATACACGCTCTTCGCCGCAAAGAGAGCGGACAGGATTACTTCGCCGACATCTACCCGGTCAAAAAAGACGGGCGCACCGTAGGCACGGTATCCATCGTTACAAACGTGGACCACGCCAATTATCTCAGCGACCAGCTCAATGAACTACGCAAGGAGGAGGCAAGGCTGAAGGTCAGGATGAGCCTGACCAATGGAACGCACTACACCTTCGACAGCATAATAGGCGAAAGCATCGTTATACGTAATACCATCGAGCTGGCCAGGAGAATAGCAGGCTTTGACAGCAACGTCCTGCTTCAGGGCGAGAGCGGCACCGGCAAGGAGCTGTTTTCCCAGGCGATCCACAACGCCAGCAGCAGGCGCTCCGCTCCCTTCGTTGCCATCAACTGCGCTGCCATAAGCAAGACCCTTCTGGAAAGCGAGCTTTTCGGCTATGAGGAAGGGGCTTTCACCGGCGCCAGGAAAGGCGGCAAGGCAGGCCTTTTCGAAGCTGCTGAAGGGGGGACCATCTTCCTCGATGAGGTGTCGGAGATGGATTTCGACCTGCAGGCCAAGCTTCTCAGAGTCCTCCAGGAAAAGAAGTTCCGCCGCATCGGGGGCATCAAGGAGATCAATACCAACGTCAGGGTGATCTGCGCCTGCAATGTGGATATCAAGCAGTATATCGCGGACAAAAAATTCCGCTCAGACCTATACTATCGCATCTCGGTGGCGCCCATCAATGTTCCGCCTCTCAGAGAGCGGAGGATCGACATTCCTCTTCTTGCCAGAAGATTCCTGGACTCAGCAGAGATCCAGAACAAGAGGACCTACAAAATGACAGAGGATGCCAAGAAACTGATGATGAGTTACACCTGGCCGGGCAATATCCGTGAGCTCAAGAATGCCGTGGAGTATTCCGCCATGATGGCAAAGGACGGCATCATCGATACGAGATGCCTGCCACACAGCATCACCCTGAGGAATGCAGCCATGGAGGATTATTACGAAGATGCCCTGCTGATGGGGGACACCGGCGGTGATGACCTTGCATCCAAGGAGCCAATGAATCAGGCAGGCAACGCTGATGTTTTGAGCTCAGAGACTCTGGCGGAACGTGTAAGTTCCTTTGAAAAACGACAGATAAAGCATGCGATCAGGCTTTACGGCAACACTACCGAGGGCAAGCGCAAGGCTGCAGAGGCTCTTGGGATCTCGCTTTCATCTCTTTACACCAAGCTTGGGAAGAAGTGAAGACTGACTGCGATTAAACCGCAGGTTGAGCCGGCTGTTAAAACAGGCGCTGGTCACGGGGAGGTGAATCTGATAATCTGTGCATGACAGCGCTGATCAATGCATCTAAGGAGAAGAGAAATGGAACTTACAAATAAAATACGCAGTCTGCGCACTTCCCGCGGTATAACTCAGGAGGCCCTGGCATCAGCCATGGGAGTTTCAGCCCAGGCGGTCTCCAAGTGGGAGCGCGGCACCACCATGCCGGATGTAAGTGTTTTGCCGGAACTTGCGGTGTATTTCGGAGTGTCTCTGGACGAGCTCTTCGGCCTCACGGAAGAGAAGGAATTCGACCGCATCCAGAACGTGATATGGGACAAAAGACTTTTGGCCCACGATGAATTCGATCAGGCGGTCCGCTGGATCGACGAAAAGATCGCATCGGGATACCGCGTGGCGGAATGCCACAGACTGAAAGCAGATCTCTACAATCATCAGGCGGATTTCCTGAAAGAAGCTGCTGCCGAAGAAGCGAAGGCGGCTCTTGCCATCGATCCTGATAACAGGGACGCGCTTTCAGAACTCAATGGTGCCATGGGAGGCTTCATCCCCGACTGGTGCGTGAGGAATCACTATAAACTGATAGAATACCTGCAGGACTTCGTAAAGAAGCATCCGGAGAACCGCAGCGCACACATGTGGCTCATGGACAACATGCTGGATGACAAGCGCTTCAGCGAAGCCGAGGCCGCATGGGAGGGTCTGGCGAAGGCGGACGATACATACCGCACAGATTTTTATCGCGGACTGCTTATGTGGTATAAGGGCAGAACTGAAGAGGCTCACGAGATCTGGGACGGACTCCCCGAGAAATACCCTGAGGATTGGCTGGTCTATCTGAGCCTTGCAGACGTTGCTGTCATGGAGGTCAGATATGATGATGCCGTCAGTCTGTACCGTCAGGCAATGGAGCATCAGCAGTCACCCAAATTTGTGGACTGCCTGGAATCCACGGCGATGATCTACGAGATACAGGGCAGAAACGCCGAAGCCGTAAAGGCTCTGGAAGAGGAACTTGAACTCCTGGCCAGTGACTGGGATACCACCGAAGGAGAGACTGCAGACCGAATCAGGCGCTGGATCAGGCGGCTGAAATGATAAGTGTGCTACCCCCGGAGACCGCGCGGTCCCGGGGGTTTTCTTACATTACGGCGGAACTTGACAGCAAAAAGACCGGATGGATATAATTAAGCAGGATATTATAATTGGATCGGATCACATCCGGGCAAGGAGGAACCATGGCGACCAATAATTTCGTAAAATATGCAGATCTTCTTACGGTCAACGGAGTGGATCCGGAGACTGACAAAGAAAAATTCGTTTTCATACCTGCTGAAGGTCCGTACATCTTCGGCAAATACGCTGAGGGGATGATGATGACCGGTGGGTGCCCGTCCCTGGCAGTGAGGAAGACTGTGGCAGAGAAGCTGGTGAACGTTGCCAAACGCCTTCAGGCCATCGACCCAAACTACAAGCTCTGGGTGGGCTACGCCTTCAGGGAGATGAAGGTGCAGCAGGCGATCTTCGAAGAGATCCTGAATGAATTCAAGGACCAGTTCGATGACGAGATGGAACTCTACGAGAGGATCCACGAGAGAATAGCCATTCCGACGGTCGCAGGACACCCCACCGGCGGAGCGGTGGACGTTGCGATCTACGACGGGTCAAAGGGTGAGACTCTGGATTTCGGCACTGCTCTGGATGACCTGACCACGGACCTGATCTACTATGACAGAGATGATATTTCGGAGGAGGCCAGGACCAACCGCAGGATCCTGAGAGAAGCCATGATGGCGGAAGGCTTTGCCCCCTACGACGGGGAGTGGTGGCACTTCTGCTACGGCGATAAAGAGTGGGCCTTCTACTACAAAAAAGACAAGGCCCTGTACAACCAGGTCTACAGCTTCGAGGATCTGGATATTGAAGAGGAGTAGGGAAGTAATTTAAAAGCCCCGGAAGCCGTTGCTGGCTTCCGGGGCTTTTGTTATATTTACTTTCTTATAAATGTCTGATCGCCATGTGGCAGTCCGTCGGGGTCGGAAATGTAGCGTTCCACGGTCATGTGCAGATCATATTTGTCGCGGAGCCTTGCTATCTCGCTCATCATGGATGAGGCGTGATGCCTGTCCAGAGAACCCTGATCACTCCAGCTGTCGATGAGGAGCACGGTCTCGGGATCACTCAGAGGGATGAAGTATTCGTACCTTTCATTTCCCTCTTCGGCCCTGATTTCTTCAGCGATGCCGCGGGCTTCCATTTCTTCCGCAAATCTTCTGGCGTTCCCATTGGTCCCTTTATAGTAAAGATTGACAGTAATACTCATGTATCTGCTCCTCCATGGCCTCAGGCCTGTTTATTTGGATGTTATCTCTTTGATGCATTCTATGGCGTGATCGGTCTCCTCCTCGGTGTTGAAGTATCCGAAGGTGAACCTGACTGTGCCTCTGGGATAGGTTCCCAGGGTCCTGTGTGCCAGCGGGGCGCAGTGCAGCCCGCACCTGGTCATTATTCCGCAGCTGCTCTCCAGCCGGTAGGCCGCATCGGCATTATCCATGGCTTCGAAATCCAGGGATACCACCCCGACTCTTCCTGCCGTTCCCGCCGGGCCTATGACTTTCACACCGGGAATGTCCCGGACCCCATCGATGAATCTGCCTGCGAGCCTCAGCTCGTGGGCAAGGATCCGGGAGGGGGTCTCAGTCCGTATGAATTTCAGCGCCTGGTTGAGTCCGATGATGCCCGGGATGTTCAGGGTGCCCGGCTCGAATTTGTCAGGCAGGAAGTCCGGCATCTCAAGTGAATCGGAGATGGAGCCTGTTCCGCCCGTAACTATGGGATCCATCATATCGGCCAGTTCGTCGGTGATCATTATGGCTCCGATGCCCTGTGGCCCCAGCAGTCCTTTATGGCCGGGAACACACAAGCCGGCCAGCTCCAGTTCATCGAAATCTATGTCGACCGCGCCTGCCGCCTGGGAGGCATCCAGCACCAGGGGGATCCCCCTGGCTCTGCATATTCCGCTTATGGCAGCAGCGTCCTGAAGGGTCCCGGATACGTTGGAGGCCAAGTTGATAACTGCGAGCTTTGGGCCGCGGTCCAGCATCTTCTCAAAAGCTCCAGGATCCAGCCGTCCCTCCCCGTCGCAGGGGCAGGTGGAGACCTCTACGCCGGCTTTGGAAAGATCGTCGGCAGGGCGTGCCACAGCGTTGTGCTCCATGGAGGAGATCACCAGCCGGTCGCCGGATCTGAGGGCGCCTTTCAGAATAAAGTTCAGGCCGTAGGTCACGGAGGGGACGAAGACCACGTTCTTCTCGCTGAGTTTTTTGCGCTCCCTTCCCATGCCGAACAGATCCATGAGCATGGACCTGGTCTCCAGTACGGTGTCCGCTACGTCATAGGCAGCCTGATATCCGCCTCTGTTTATGTTGGCGCCGGATTCTTCTATATATCGTTTTATGGCGTCTCCCACACCGGGAGCCTTGGGGAAGCTGGTGCTTCCGTTGTCCAGATAGATTTTCCTCATGGTTAAATACTACTACCCCGCTGCGGGACGTCATAATCGAATATTTCTATCGAAATATTTTTACCATTGACAAAATCTATCGATGTTTCCGTGATCGATCAAAAGGACAAGATTTTACCGTATTTTGCAGGACTATCTACGGTTTTAATAGAAAACCGCTTATCCATGAGA